>Ga0209465_10000172_pt1 | contig 31138 bp, 43 predicted proteins | sample PanSoiPlot1MoBio_FD_188321 | JGI IMG/M metagenome (GOLD analysis project Ga0209465, IMG submission 188321) | Tropical forest soil microbial communities from Panama analyzed to predict greenhouse gas emissions - Panama Soil Plot 1 MoBio (SPAdes)... | ecosystem: Environmental > Terrestrial > Soil...
GTCGCCACTCGTTGGTCATTGCTGTTTCAACCTCCTGCTGGTTCGAGCGCGTATTTTTTGCCCTCGACGTTTGCGGGCACGCCCGGCCAAAGCTCGAAGAAGTAAAGCCGCGTCGAGTCGCCAATGTTGTGACTGATCTTCGAGTTGACGATCTTCGCGAGGCAATACGCAGCTTCGCCCGTCTTGTCGCTGGGTCCGATGTCACCGGTCACGGCTGCGCTCGTGTCCATCGTGAGCAGATTAGTCAAGCGCGCGCGACAGCCCATCACGACGGGTGCGACCATCGAACGAATCTGCGGCGGCACGACGATGTAGCGATCGACATCAGCGTTGAGATATTTGCCGGAATTGTAGTAGGCGGTTTGGCTTTGATGATACGGGTCGCCGTGCGCGGGTCCGCTGCCGTCGTTGCAGATGTCGAGATCGCTCACGAAGCAGACATAGTTGCCGCTTGCGTTCGTGTAAATTCTGACGCCGTCAATGATGAGAAGTGTGTTCATTTGCTTGTTCCATTCGCTTCGTTTTTGCCAACTGCGCGACCGCCGACGAAGCCGACGAGCGCGCCGACGACAGTCGTGATCACGCCAAGAATCGCCTCGCCGCCCTTGGTCATGTCGAGTTCGGGATGAAGTATGCGCGCAACGATGATGCCAACTGTCGCGAGCAAGATCGTGAGCGCAACCATCGTCGCCATCAGAATAACAACCACGTCAACTGCTGAGCGTTTTTCAAATATCATTGTGGCAGATGCCCGCCTCGATCTCGATCGCCGCCGCCATACGTCACGTCCTTCGTGTTGTCGACCGTGACGTGCTGCGAGTCAAGCAGCGTCGCTTTCGTCGCCCAAAATTCGACGATGTCGGTGGTGCTTGTGCAAACGAGAGCAAGCGGCGACGAGTAAGTCTGCGTTGCGCCGCCGTTCTTGCTGTAAGAAATCGACGAGCCAGCAGTTGTCGCAGTGAGCGTCAGATTGCCGCTCGTGCTGCCGAGAGTGCCGCTAAAGCTCCACGCGGGCGCGCTGCATTGTGCTTGTGGCGGCGTGCCCGTCGCGAGCGTGTATTGTGCTGAGAGTTCATCTGACGCGCGCTGATCGACCGCGATGAAGCGCACTCTGATCAGAGTCGAAGCAGTGAGCGTGATCGTGCCCGCGCCCGAGCTTGGCCATTCAGGCGATTGATTTGTGACGGGCGTGCCGTCGAGCGTGTAGAGCACTCTGAAGCCAGAAGGCGCTGAGCTTACGCTGATCACGACGCTCGTGACAAAGCCGCCCGGCGGTGGGCTCAGCACAGGTGTCGGAATTGTCCCGAAGCCGATGATCGTGTAGTTCGTTGAACTGATCGACGCGAGATCATAGTCAGTGTCAGCAGTGAACGGCTGATACTTGTAAGCTATCGTCGCGCCCGGCACAAATTGTGCGTTGTCGAGCAGCTTCATTCGATCGCGAAAGATGAACGCCATCGACGTGCCGATCGAGAAAGCGCCTGCAGTCGTGCCGTAGCGCGAGCGCTTCACCGAGACATCGTAGAGACCGCTCCCAAGCGCGGTCACAGTGCCGACACTGAGCACTTCAGCACCGATCAAGATGAGCAGTGTGTCGTCGCTCTGCTGCGCGCTTGTCTGCGTGACGACTTCGTCAAGGTCGATGCCGTAGAGGTTGCAGCGAATCGTCGTGTCAGTTGTGAGCACTGCGACGTTGACGAGACCGAACGAACCGAACTGACTCGTTGACGCTGCGTCTGGCACGAGCTGATATGTGCTGCCCGCGTCGAAGCTGATCCAGATGCGGTAGCCTTGCACTTCGACGTTGCCGCGAACAGCGAACGGGACCAGCTGCGTGACGAACTTGCGATCTGCGAGCAGATACGGCACTTCGCTCATCTGCGACTTCCAGATCGCGCGCGGTCCCGAGACAAAGCCGCCGGGACCTTGAAAACCGGGCGCGAGATAGATCGCTGGCCATTTGCTGCGCTCCCACTCGACGGTGAGTGTCGCTTCAGCTGCGTTGTCAGCGCTGTATTCGATCTCTTGCAAGCGCATCAAGAACGAAAGCCCGTAGAACGCGCTTGAGTAAGTGAACACGACGCCGGGCAAGAGCGAGTTGTTCGAGAGCCATTCACGCTTCACGACGAGCGTGCCTGAAGTGAAGGGCATCGCCATTGCCGCGCCGACCATGCGCGCGTAACTTTTCGCAATGTTCACGTCAGTGATCCACGGTCGCGAGAGCGTCGTCGCTCTGGGTCCGCCCGTGATGCGAAAGTTGTTCGGGTCTCGATACGTCTGCACGTAGTCGTTGAAGTGATGATCTTTGTCTTTGTAGACCACGGTCACTTCGTTCACGGTCGGAGCCCAGCCCTGCGGTTCAAGCTGCGGATCGTCGAGCAGATCGTCATCAGTCAGCGTTGCTGCGCTCACGATGTCGGTGCCGCGCTTCCAGACGCCGACTTCGAGCAGCGTCCCGTTGCGGCGAATCCAGCCGTCATAGTATTCGAGCAGGTTCGCGATCGCTTGTCGAAAGTCGTCTTGGTTCGAGATCATCGGCGAGATGCGCGCGCGCACAGTCGTCGCTTCGAGCGTGTTGAAAGCGTCTTGAAAGCTCTGCTGATTGAGCTGCGCGTCAGCCAAGCCCATGCCAAAGCGCGGGTCAGTCAGCCAGTCATACAGCACTGCGATCGGATTGATTCCGTTGTCATCAGACGCGATGAACGAGCCGAAGAACGGGCAGCCGCGCTTCAGTTCGAGCTGAATGTTCTGAATGCTCGTGCGGTCGCGCCCGAGGCACCAGTTCTTGAAGACAGCGTAACACTGCCCGCGGTAAGCTGGGTGCTTCTCGTAGTGCCCGCTGTATGGGTTCGGGTCTCCCGCTGCCATGCCCGCGTGAACGGGCGCGCCGCCCGTCGCGGGATTCTCTGGCCACGTTGTCGAGTCGTTCGGGTCGGTCGAACCGCCCGCAACACCACGCGGCGTGAGCAGCGTCGCGTCGATCGCTTGTGTCTCGCTGCCCCAGTAGAGGTAGATGGTGCCGAGACCATCGACGGCGATCGTCTCGTAATCAGCGACGCCGCGCGTGACGGTGCCAGTCCAGCGAATGTCGCTGTCAACAATCACTTTGTGAACTGAATCAACTGGGCGTCGCCCACCGGTGCAGAACATGAGCGCGAAGTCTGCGAAGTATTTGTAACCGGTCGTGCTCGTCTCGTCTTTGCCCGTCTTCGTCTTGATCGGCTTCGCCTTCGGATTGTAGGCGGGCGTGATGTAATCGCCCGCGAGATACGCGCGCCCAGCGAGATACTTGACGGGCACAGCCTGCTGGTTCGAGTTGATCTGATCATTGTTGATGTTCGCGAACTTCTTCGGTTCTTTCGGCTGCTCGTTCGTGTTACCCCAGAAGCCCATCGTGCGTCATCCTCTCAAGCGAAATACGGCGACCAAGTGCGAGCTGTAGGTTGAGTCTTGAATCGTGCCCTCGATCACGCCGAGTCGCGGCAGTGCGTTGACGAAGTGCAGATCGTTGTCGATGATCACGGGCAGATGAAAAAGCGAGCCGTGTTTGAGCACGCATACATCGCCCGGCTTAAAGAAATCGCGCGGCGTTTCTGCGTCTGGGTCGATCACCTGATCGGGAATTGACAGCTCTTCAAAGATCGCGCCCAAGCGCACGCTCTGCGGGTCGTCCGCTTTGCCGCGCAAAAAGTCGAGAATCTTTTCGCCCGACTGGTGCGGCTGATAGTCGCTCGGCTCGCGCTTGAACAGAAAACCATCGACTGCACCGCTGCGACGCATCAGTTCTTGAACGAGACCGACGCAATCAATTCCGCCGCCGATGCCTTTCACATCGCTGCGCGAAGTGTCGTGATAACATTGCCGAAACGGAGTGCCAAGCCACGAGAGCGCTTCTTCTTTGAGCAGCGCTGCGTTTGCCGGGTCGTCGAAATAATTGTTCAATTCAGGATGGTTGTGGTGCATCGACGGCGTCCTGCAGCCGGGAACATTGCATCTCTCGTTCACGCTTTTTTGCCTCCGCTCGTCTTCTTCGGTTTGATCGCCTTCACGCCCGGGTTCACGTTCGGAATGTAAGCGTGCCCGCCGAAATTGATACGGTTCGAGAACTTCGTCTCGCACTGATCAATGCTCCCATCGTAACCGGGATAAAAGACACACGACGCACTCGCAGTCGCTTTCAAGAGCGGTCGATCGAGATAGAGCTGCACGAGGTTCGAGCCTATGGGCGCTGACTCAAGAATCGAGCGCTTTTCAAGCGTCGCACCCGCGCCGGTCTCTAACCAACCGCCAGCGAAGAACGAGGTGACCTGCGCGTGCCCGGTTGTGCTCGTCACGCTGATCGTCTGCGATGTCGTGTCGATCACACCCGGGAGCGTGCCGCTGTATTGGAATGACGCTGCACTGATCTGCGTCGGCGGGCTGAACTGCGTGTAGTTGTCGCTCACGCTCAGCAGAAAGCGCGGGAACTTGCGATCGAACAGATTGCCGAACGGCACTGCGGTCGTCTTGTAGTCGCTGTCGATCGACGTGACATCGCCGAAGAAGCGCGAGATCGCGGTCGTCGATGACGGTGTGACAGCATCGACTTCGACGATCTCGATCGTGAGAATCGCGTCGAGCGCGAACGGCCACATCTTGTTGAGCGGATTGTTCGTGAACTTGAAGCTCTTCACTTCGAGCTTCTCTTGATCGAGCTTCAGCCCGACTTTCACCTTGTCGAACGAGAACGGCGCTGGCGTGTAAGTGCCCGCATAAGTGCCGCTTGGCACCACGATCGAGTTCTCGTAAGACGTGAAGCGCGACGTCTGAATGCCAACCTCGTTGAAGATAAACAGATACGCAGGCTGCGGCAGCGTGCTCGGTAACACGCTCGTCGCCTCGGTGATGAACGTGTCGCCAGCTTCAGTGATGAACGTGTCACTCGCTTCGGTGATCAGCGTGCTGCTGAGATAGTCGCTCGAATACTCGTGCGACAGCTCGACGAACTTGATGCGCGTCGTCGCGAGGTACGGCGTCGTGTATGTCCACTCAAGCGTGGCTTCAGCGAAGCGCGCGAGCAAGAGATGACTCACGATCGTCGTCGCAGCGCTGAACGCAGCGACGTTCACGGTTGCTGTGAGATCGGTCTCTTGCGCGAGATCAGTCGTCGAGACCTGATACGGCGTGACGTTCGAGTTCGCGTCGATCAAGCAGATGAACGGGTCTCCCGGTTGAATCTCGCGCGACGGGTCTGAGAAAAAACTTTTCTCACATCGAATCAGCGTTGCACCGCCGGGTGTGTCAGCGAGCATTCGCAGATCACCGCGATACGTCGGCACGCAGAAGCGCAGCGTCGTCGCGAGACACGAGCGCCAGAAGTATTCGATCTCGCTCGCTGAGTCGCGGTCTGCTTGATAGAACTCAAGCTCTTGCCCGCGCGGCGTGCGATGATCATACGCGCGCTGCTGCTCTTGACGCAGAAAGCCGACCTGCTCGTAGATCACGTCAGGCATCTCAGTCCAGTCGAGCGGCTGCGAGAAGTTCGGCGCGACGTCCCACTTCAGCAGAGACGAGAACGTCGCGATGTTCGAGCCAACAGTCGAGAGCGTGACCGCTGTCGTCGTCACGCGGTAAGAATAGTCGCTGCTCTCTTTGAGCGTGAAGTCGCTCTCGAACGCTTCGTCTGTGATCTGCTCAGGCTGTGGACGCTCGTCCAAACGGCCGAGGATGAGCGGAAACAGCTGCGTGCCAGCTGCCCACGCGTTGACTGCGCCCGCGCTGAGAGCGATCGTCCAAGCGCCCGCAGAGCCCGTGATGCCAGTCACGGTGACGATCTCATACGTCGAGAAGTCGCTGTTCGAGACGATCCAGAAGCTGCCCGAGCGCACGGGTCGATCAAGCGTCGTGAATGAAGTCGCGCCCGCGCTCGCGTTCGTCGCGATCTCGCACGCATCAGTCCAGAGCGGAGCGAGAATCGACTCACCGCGCACGCGCGTGAGAAAGATGCGCAGCTCAGTCGCATCAGCAGCGTTCGAGAGATACGAGCGCCACGTCATCTTGTAGCGCGCACTCTGCGCAAAGTTGCGACGACTTTCAGCGAACGTGATCGGCTTTTTCGCGACATCTGTCGGCAGATCGAGCGTGAGCTTGATCTCGCTTTCCCAGTTCGGTTGCGCGACGAGCAGCCCGACTTGTTGTGATTGAAAAGTGATGATGCGCGCGATCATCGCATCCCGAGATTGATTCGATTGCCCTTCACGGTGTCGAAGATGATCTTCTGACCGTCACGTGAAGCCATGTGTTTCGTCAGCGCTTTCAAGTCAGTGAACGCATACACGTGCACGCCACCGCCGCTCATCAGACCGCCGCTCGTGCCCGCACCCGGAGAACCGAAACTGATGCCGACTTTGTCGCCACCGCCCATGCCGATGTCACTCGGAACGGGACCGCCGTTGTGAAGTCGAAGTCGCAGTCTGCCAATCGCGCCACCTCGATGCGAGATTCCGCCAAAGCCGATGTGACTCTGCGCGCTGCCGCCCATGATTCCGCTCGCTGCAAGTGCTGACGCAACTGCAGCTGCGAAAGCGCCGTAGCTGCCGCCAACCCAGCCGGTGTAACCGCCGCCAGCGAAATAACCGCCGCCAATATGTCCCATGCTGGGACCGACGGGACCGCTGGGTCCGCTCGGAGTCCAAACCGGAAACGTGCTCGGAATGCCGCCGCTGCTCGTGACGCCGCCGCCGCCAGCAGTGCTTCCGCCAACACGAGTTGCGCGCAAGATCGGCAGTCCCGCGTAGGGACCGGGAACATATTCACCATAGCCGCCGCCCGGATAATCGCCCGCGCCGCCGGGTGAACCGAGCATGCCGTGACCGCCCGCCCAGATGTCGCCGCCGCCTGAACCCGGCGCAAAGTGAATACGTCCGCCACTGCCGAAACTGAGAAGTCCGCCGCTGTGACCGATCACGCCTGCGTTGAGCGCGAGCAGAAAGTCACCGAAACGTTCAGCGACGCTTCGCTGAATCATTATCTCGCCCTCTTGCGCGATGATCGGCACTTCGTCAGGCGCGAGCCCGCCGTTGTGAAAGCGCTTCATCTTGTCTGAGATCGTGCCGCCTTCGTGCGCAATCGCTGAGAAGCCCTGCACGGCGAGAATCGCAGCGAGCACTTCTTCGGGCGCTCCGGCCGCACTTTGCCCTTCAGTCGCGATTGTCACGAGCGTTGCGGCAGGCGCCCACGCGCTCGCGACGAGCGGACCCGTGATCGCTGCTTGCGCAGCCGCAGCAGTCGCGTTGATCTTGCCCATCACTTGCTGAATGATCAGTTGCTCGATCAGCTTCAAGCCGAGCATCTCGATCGACTGCATCATCGACTGCAGATTGAACTTGCCCGTGACGATCCACTGATTCAAGCCTTGCAGCGCGACGCCGACCGTGTCTTCGATCGTCTTCGCGACTTGCGTCATCGTGTCGCCGAAGCTCTGCGCCCAGCGCCCAAGCTCGGCTTGAAGCGGACGGGTCGCGACCTGCAGCTGCGCGAAGACGAGACGAAACTGATCACGCATCTTCGCGATCTGCGCGTCGACCTCTGCGATCTTCGCCGGGTCGCTGAGGAAACTCTTCTTCGCCTGCAGATCAGCGACCTCTTTGTTGATCGCGAGCAGATCAGCTCTGATCGTCGCGATCGTTGCGCGCGTCTTCTCATCAGCACTGATGAACGGATTGCGACTGATGATCTCTTGCGTCGTCTTGATGTGTTCGAGAACTGCTTCGTCAGCTTTCAGCGACGCTTCGATCTGCTTGAGACCTTGATTGACGCGCTCAGTGTTCTCGACCGATTCCGGCGGCAAGATCGGCGGCATCTTGATCTGCGCGAGCGTTTCTTCGAGAAGTTTTCTCGCTTGCTCGGCGCTGATCTTCGTGTTCTTGAGCAAGTTTTCGGTCACTTTTTTGAGGACTGTTTCCCAGTCGAACGCGCTGAGTGATTCTTGAAGCGCTTTGCCGAAGTTACCGCTGAACAAATCGCGCAGCTGCTGGAAGTTCAGAGTCTGCTTCGTGCGCTCAAGAAAACCGAGCCAGAGCGCGTCGGCGAGAGCGGGTCCGAGCTTCAAGAAGATTTCAGTGAGAACTGTGGCAGAGACTTCTGCCATTTTGTCGATCACGATCGTCCACGCTGCGAGCAGCGCCACTTGCCAGCCTTTTTCTTCAGCGATCTTCGCGAGCGCTTTCTCGATGCGCGTGATCTCGTTGATGTAAGGCGTCGCGAACGCGATGATGGGCTTGCCGATCTCGACTTCAAAGCCCTGCCACGCGGTCTTCATTGCGGTGACGGCGCCGTTCCACGTCAGTTGAAAGCCCTCGATCGAGTGCTCAAAGCGCCCGCCTGCTTCAACTGATTCACGCAGAGCTTTGTTCAGATCGTCAATCGAGACCTTGCCCGCTTTGAATCTCGTGAGCAGCTCAGCTTCGGTGACGGTGTGGCCTTCCAACTTCGTGAAGTGATCCTCAAGCAGGTTCATCAGCGTGACCGTGCCTTGCATCAGTTCGCCCATGCCGCGCGTCGCGGGCGCGGTCACGTTCTCGATCGCCATCTTCATCTTCGCGTAAGAGCCGACGAGTGCTTCGACGCTCACGCCCGTCGCGATGTGAATCTGCGCCATCTCCATCATGCGCGGAATCAAATTGTCCACGTGCGTGTGCGTGAGAATGAGCATCCGCACCGTGTTCGCGAGCGCTTCGTTGCTGACGACGCCGAACTCTTGCCAGACTTGCTCCATCTGTGTGATCACGGCGTTCGCTTTTTCAGCGTCGCCAATCATCGCGCGCAGCGGGAACGCTTCGCTCTGCAGCTGCGCCGCTTTGTTGACGGTCTCCATCACGGCGTCACCGATCTTCTGCACAACGTTGAGAACGCCGTTGAGCGCCTCTTCAGCACCGGCGACTTCAAATGCGTTCTTGAGATTGAAGAACGCTTGCTGCACTTGCTGCAGCCCGCTCAAGTTCGCGCTCGTGACGACTTGAACGTTCAGTGTGCTCGTCGGGTTCGCCATTGTGTCACTCTCCTGTTCTCGTCATCTTGAGCAGATCATCGCGCAAATTGCGCAAAGTGCGATCAGGCTTCTCAGTGTGTGGCACGAGCGACACTTCGAGATCGAGCAGCTTTTTGTAGCCCGTCTCGACGAAGGAGCGCTCGTGCCACAGCATCAGCTGTGGCAGCGTGAACTCTGCGACTTGCTGCGGCGTCAGGTGGTAGTGATAGGCGACTGACGCGCAGAGCTGACCGAGGGTGATGCTGCTGTCTTTGCACTTTTTGCGTCGATTTCTGGCATCCACGCTGCTTGCATGTCTCTCCATTTCGCTTGTCGTCTCCACCAAGCGTTCAAAAAAGGCATGTTGATCTCTTGCCCTTTGTCAGCGACTGCGTTCGCACTCTCGATCGTCAACGTGTCTGCCCAGCCGCCGGGCTTGTCGCAGTAAAGCTCGATCGTCATCGCTTCGTTGCCCATTGACATCAGAAACTCGCTGATCTTCGAGATCGGAAGCTGCCTCACTCTCACGATCTCGCCATGCCCGTTGTTCTGATATTTGACTTCGAGATCGACGCCGCCTGCAACGGTGACGAGGTCTTGTGCCGCTTTGTCTTGTTCGTTCGCCATAGTTCTTAGGTCGTCAGTCTCTTCACTGTCATCGGTGAAGTCAACGTCGCGATCAGAATCGCTTCGCGATAGCTGTCGGGCTTGAACTGACCGCTCTTGTCGATCGACAGAATGCACGGAAACGTGAAGATGTAGCGCACGGGCGCGACCGCTCCAGTGCCGGTGCCGATGCCCGCTTGCGAGTCGTCTTCACTCTGCAGCTCAAGACTGCCCGGGCGATTCAACGTATTGAGCGCAGTCACGCTGTCATACGTCAGCGCCGGGCAATCGTAAGTCACCGTGCACGCAGTCGCATCTGCGATCGTGCTGCCGAGCGGAATGTAGACCTTGCCGCCGCCACGGTCGATGATGTAATCGCCCGGCTCTGCCTTCGACGTTGGCGTCGTCAGCGACGCGTTGTTCAGCCCATATTTGCCGACGTCAGCAGCAGCGCCTTTCTTCGATGTGAACATGAACGTCGCCGCAGTGCCTGCGCTCTGCGAGAAGTTCGCGTTCGCGGTGCCTGACCAAAAGAGCGGCAGTGTCGTCGTTGTGAACTCATCAAGCGTGATGTGCCAAGCGCCCATCGAGCTGTATGCGTCATAACGATCCATGCTGAGCACGCCGCGACGCGCGCTGTAGTGCTCTTTTCGTTTGATGCCAAAGTCGCTCTCATACATCTGAATGTTGCCGAGATCGAGGATGTTTGTCGAGCCGGTCGCGGTGAAATAGCCTCGACCGGTGTGTCGCTCTTTCGAGTATGTTGCTCCGTAATCCATTGTGGGTGTCCTTTGTTAAGTTTGCGCCTCTGATTTTGTTTTCGCTCCCGCCGAGGCAGACGGAAAGTGAAAAGTGTTGATCTCTTTCGTCTCAGAATATTCGCTCACGCTGCTCGCTTTGCCATCGAGCGATTCGAGACGCGCGCCGCTTGAGTGCAAGACTTCAGTGATGCGCGCGCGATGCGCCTTGTGATCGTGACCGACGAGCAGCACTTCAAGTCCGGGCGTGAGAAATTGTGGCAGTGGTTCGTTCATGTTTTTATTTTCCTAATGTTAGTGGTGCGACGAAGTTGACGTTGTAGACCAAGATCGGTGTGTCAGCGACGAGCTTGTAGGGCACTTCAGCAAGCTCAATTCGGTCAGCGCGGTGATGCTGCGGCGAGAACAAGTGCAGACGCTTGATCACAAACTCGACGAGATCGAGCGATGCGATCTGAGTGCCGCTCGCACCACGATTGATCGTCACATTCTCTTGAATCTGAACCTCGATCGTGCATTGGAACGCCGCCGGATACACGCCCTGCTGAAAAGTTTTGCCACCACCGGGTGTCATCACGGTGCCGACGATGCCCATCGCGCCTAGTCGTTTCTCGATATTGTTCATCAAGTCGCCAATGTCCTCGGTGAGCCAGTTGATCTGAGTGCCGCTCGCCGGCGTGAGCGACGGCACCGCCGGGTCGCTCGCAGTCAAGCGTGCGATGATCGCGTTCTGCAGATTGACGAGCTGACTCATCGCGCTGTCTCCTCAAGCAGTTTGTCGATCTCATAGGCGATCTCTTCGCCAATGAAGTCTTTGTTCTCTTCGATGCCAGTGCGCACGGGCGCGCGCTCAGGGAACTCAAGTCGATAGGGCTTGCCACCGCCGCGCACGACATCGTCTTTCACAAAGCCATACTCGTGCAGAAAACCGTAGAAGATGCTCGAACCGATCTCACCGGTGATCGTCTTGCCGCCGTCAGTGATCACTGCTTTTGATTCAAGCAGCGACTCTTTCAGCTTTCCTCTCACTTCGCCGAGTCTGCGCTGCTCAGGCGGAAACGGACCCTTGCCGCTCAAACGCGTCTTCTGAATGCGCCCGCGCACGATCGAGAGCGCGTAGTCCATGCCGCGCGCGATCGCTTGCGGCACGCCCTCAGGCAACAGCACGAGCTTCTTGATGCGCTCTTGCGTCTCGCGCGGAATCTCAATCGTCATCGCAGCGTGTTTCATTCTTCTTGTGCGTCGTAGTCCTCTTGTGTTGCTGGAATCGCAATGCAGTTGCAGTTGATCACGTCTTCGGCGCTCCCGTTCTCGTCGTGCGGATACATCAGCGGCGGATCGCCCACCGGGAACGCTTCGTCAAATGGCACGATCAGCCCGTCGATCGCGAGATGATCTTCACGCGGCACTTTCGAGATTTCAGAGTGAATCCACTGCTTGTATTCGACGCCCGCTTCTTCAGCAGAAGCGTTCGCGGCGTAAGCGTAAGCCGCGCTCGTCTCAGTGTCGGCGATCAGCTCAGCGCGCTCGCTCGTGAAGTCGTCGAAGATCGCAAGCACGCGATCAGAAAGATCAGCGAGCGACTCGTTCTGATTCATGCCCTCGCTCAGCTCGCGCTGCACGTCTGCGAACAACTCGTCGGGCAGCCCACTGATCAAGTTCTCGCGACGCGCGATCAGATCGAGCACGTCTTGCGCGGGCAGCTCCCACGGTGAGTGATAGTTGAGCGCGTCGAGCGTGCCTTGACGCGCGTCATCGAGCATGTCGGGCAGCTCTTGTCGCATCAGTTGAATCAAGTCTTGACGCAGCTGATCGCGATCGAACGCGACGCCCGGCGGTGCGTCCTGCCCAACGAGCGGGCGGTGCTTGAACATGAAGCGATGCAGCTTTCGCAGTGTCTCGTGCTTCGCGAACTTCAGCACGCGCACGAGCGATTTCTTGAAGCGTCGCTTCAGTCTCGCGCGCGTGCGCTCGAATGAAGTTATTTGCCGCACTCGGCGCGTCGATGAGCAAAGCACAGAGACTAAAGCCCGAGCCTCTGTCGGAGGTAGCGCCGAGGCGGCAAAAAGTAGTCGGTTCATGGCGGTGGCACGTTCTCGGTGATCATCGCGATGCGCTGCGCGCTGCCCCACTTGCCGACGCTGAGCGGCGGAAGCGTCGTCGCGCCCTGCGTCACAGCGCTCAGTTCTTTCGCGATGTCGCGCAGATGCGCAAGCGCGTCGTCTTTCTCTTTCTTTCTGATGTCGGTGAGCAGCGTGCCCGTCGGGTCTTGCGCGAGATAGCTGTAGCGCGCGATCACGATCGCATCATCAACGCACTCTGGCGGCACACCCGTCGCTTCAACAATGTTGCCGCCGCCCGCGACGTAACCACGCACGAAGTCGCACGCTGACTGCATACACGTGTCGAGGTCTTGCAGCGGCGTCGCGTTCGCCATGATCGTGCGCTCAGTGTCGAGCAAGCGAATGTTGTCGCCGGTGAGTGTTTTCCAGTTCGCCATGTCAGTTCGTCGTCTTCTCGAAAAGCCCCATGTCCCAGCCGCCCTTCACGCGGTTCGCGTTCATCTTCTTCACAAATTGCCAGCCGCTGCGGCGCCCGCTCATCAGACCAAGCTCTGCGACTGCGCCCATCACGTCGAGACCTGTCGGGCAGTGCGGCTGATAGTGCCCACGCTGATCTTCATCGAAGTCGTGAAACATGATGATCGAGTTCTTCTGCATGAACGCTTCAAGCGCGAGAAAGTCGAGCATCACGCATGGCTTGCCATGACAACCGTCGATCATTGCGAACTGAATCGGCGCTTGCCACAACTCAGTCAAGAAGCTCTGCGAGTCTTTGAAATAAACAGTCACCGCAGACCACGCTGGGTGCACGATCGCGCCGTTCGGTGAGACGAAGTTGAGCGTGACGTCGCGTGCTTTCGCCCAGTCGATCGTCTTCTGACGGTCGAACGAGTAACCGTTCGGCAGCTCGACGCCAATCGCGCGCCACTGCTTGCCGCTCTCTTTGAGCGTTGACGCGATCGCACTCAGAGTCGCGCCTTCACCGACACCGATCTCGATGTAAGTGACGCTGTTGAAGCGCTGCGTGATCTCGCGCGCGCACTCGATGATCTGATCTTCAATTCCGCCCATACCAAAGCCCATTTGCATCATGTTAAGTCTCCGACAAGTGTTGCTGCTTCTTCTTGCTCAAGCTGCGCGAGCGCGAAGCCCGCCACCTCTTCAGGCAGCGTGCGATACAGCTCAAGACATCCAACTTCACACGACGCGCGAAAGTTCGGGCGCAAACAATGACAGCCCGCGCAGTCGAGCGCTTTCTTTCGATAGCTGATCACTTCAGGAATGTGCGCGTAGATGCGCTCAGTCGTTGCGCCTTGAATCGCGATCGTCTTCGTGCCAATCGTGCCCGCGAGGTGGGCGGGTCCGCTGTCATTGCCGATCACCAAGCGCGCACTCTGCATCGCAGCGGCGATGTAGTTCCAGTTCTGCCCGACGATGCAGTGAAACGGCATGAAGAACGCGTAGTCACGCTGCTCAGTCACGACTTTCACGCTGTAGCCAGCGTCACGCAGAATCAGACCAAGCTCGACAAAGTAGTTGCGCGGCCACGTTCTCACGGGCGAATACGACGACGGAAAGATGAGCACTTCTGCGCTGTCGCGACGACCCATCTCGCGATCCATCGGCACGAGATTGAGTCTCGGACGTTTCGGCTGTGCGGTGACGCCGAGGTGGTACGCCATCCACTGCAAGTATGAGAGCGGCGAGTCGTTCTTCACTGCTGTCTCGTAGCCTTGATGCGTGAGTCTCGCGCCGGTCGGGTCGTTCGTGACACTCAGTTGAAACATCTTGAGCATCTCGGCTCTCCAGTCGGTGGCAAAGAACTCGATGTCATCGCCTGCGGCGACGCAGCCCTCGCCGAGCCACGCGAAGCAGACGATGTCACCAACGCCTTTGAACCAGCCATTGTATGTGTCGATCTTCATCAGTGTTACTCAAACGCGCCCCAAGCGCTGCGTTCGGATCTCTCCGTTTCCCTTGGGTTCTGATGTTCGCCTAACTTGAAGCGCGAATGAGTAAGCTGTTCCTCCAATCTGTTATCGAGCTGAACCAGTTCCAGCTGCGGCTTTGATCAGTTGTCCTGCGGCAGTCTGACCTGCAGCAGTGCCATACATCAGCGCAATGCGCGACGTTGCAGTGCCGAGCGTGTGATTGACATACTGTACCTGCATCACCGTGATGTTGATGTCAGGGTCAGTCACCATCTGCACGTTCCCGAACGAAGCGCCGGGCAGCACGCTCGTGTAATCGTTCGGCGTGCGCGTCGCAATGCAGAGCGCGCTCTTCGAGCCGGCAAAGCCGACCAAGTTCGCGTTGTTGCTCGGCATGTTCGGTGCGCTGTAGATGTTGAACGCTTCAACACTGATCGCGAATGCGCTCGCGGGCGTGACTCCATCAGTCACGATCTCAGGGCGCGGCACGTTCGTCGCGAACTGCACCATCGAGGAATCTTTCTCAAGGTTACCGAACGCAGCTGGCCAGAGCAGCATCGTGCGGTTGCCAAGCCCGAGCGGCACGCCGCGCGTGCTCAGAGCAACGCCGATGTCAACGCAAGTCGCGCGATTGAACGCTGTGCTCGCGCTCACGGTGTTGTTCGTGTAGTTCGCGTCAGTCAATCTCGTGTAGAGATTGTCGACCATGTCTTTGCCAAGCGCGTAGGCGCTCGCCTCTGCGAACTCGTCGAACAAGCGACGCATCGTCGATGCGAGCAAGTTCTCGTTGAACGTGATTGGCACACCCTTGTGCTGGTCGATCTTGATCGTCACGTCGGTCGTTTGCGCGTTCGTGTCTGCCCACCCAGTCGCAGTCGAGTAGGTGACAACCGTTGGCACAGTGATGATGCGCGTCACGATCGTCTGATTGAACGTCGCCGGTTGATCTGAGAAGTCAGTCGTGAAGCGCGTGAGCGGCGGGAAGATGAACTTCAGCAGCTCAAGCGTTCGCAACGTCACGAGCGTGCCCGCGATCGTGCCGAGGTTCGCATCCGTCACATCAGCAGCTTTGATCGCATCGCTCGCGACACTCAGACGAGTGCCGATCAAGCGATTGCGCAGCTCTGCGTTCTTCGGCGTGTCTTTGAACGCGCCAGCGTAGATCGCGCTGAACTCTTCAGCGCAGCGACGCTTGTCTTCCATCGAGCTGGCGTGAATCGCCTCTTGCTGAATGCGCGCGAGCTTCCCATACACGTTGAACGGATCCTCGACACTGATCGAGACGTCACGGTTAGACGAGACGATCGGACTGAAGCGCTTCTTGAGCGCGTCGTTCGCGCTCGGAATCGCGCGAATCATCGGAATGAACGTGCCCGGGTCAGCGCTGATCTGCACGCGCCACTTCTCTTGCGTGACGATGTCTTTCGGTAAGATCGCACCACGCGCGACTGCCGCCTTGATCTCGTTCTCTGCGTCAGCGCGATTGCGCTTGTTGATCTGATCAGCAAGCAGCACGTTCTTCGCGCGCACTTCTGCAGCTTCAACCTCAAGCGCTGCAGCTTTCGCTTCTGCTTCAGCAGCACTCAACTTCACTTTCGCGCCTTCATCGCCTGCATTCGCAGCGACGATCGCGCGTTGCTTCTCAACTTCTTTCTCAAGCTCCTCGTTCTTCGCCCGGAGCTGTGCGAGTTCTTCTTCGTTTGTCATTGTAGTCTCTCCATTGTTTGGTTTTTTGTCTTGCTCCGGCGTCTCACCGGCATTTTTTGCCCACAAGGGCAAAGCTGAAAAGGCGGGGTCGTTGACCAAGCCGCCCATGTTCGGACTTGCACTCACGCAGCACACGACTTTGCACGGCTCTTTGCGCTTGTCGTCAACGTGAAAGACAGGCGAGAACGCTCTGAAGTCTTTGCCCTCGACCGCTTTGCGCCCGCTCGCAGACCAGTCGCCTTTGGCGACTACGCCTTCGCCGGCGCGCCAGTGAAACGAACTCGGCCAGAACGACGCGCGTCCGTCTTCGTGATTGAAATCGAAATAGACGCGCTTGTCAGTGCGCGCTTCGATCTCGCTGCGCTGCTGCTCGATCGCGCCTGCAGTGTTCGCATCGACAAGCACTTTGATGGGCTTGCCGATACCGCCTTGCACGGGCGTGATCGCGTGCAGACCGCTCGGCAAGAACACGATCTCGTTGCGCGAGATGCGATCAAGCTGAACAGCAGCGCGACACTCGATCGGCGTGTTGTTCTCGTCACTCATGTCGCGAACTTCAGCCGCAGAGCGACGTCATCTTCACTCAGCGTCGCTGTTGCAGCAGGCTTCTCTTGCTCGGGCGCCGGCTCGGGCGCTGGTTCGGGCGCCGGTTGCGGTTCAGGTAGCGGCGCCTCTTCGATCGTTGTTTCTTCGTTTGCAGTTGTCATTGGTTTCGGTCTCCTTTTGTCTTTTTTCGGTGGTGACTTTTTTTTCATATTCGCTTCGTCCCAAAAAGCGCAGTGATCTGAACTTCGGTCTGACTCGTCGTCGGTGGCGTGTCGAACACGAGCAGAGCGTTCAAGCCATCTGCTTGCAGCGTGATCGTTCCGCCACCGGGCGCGGGTCCAACCTTCACGGGATTGACGAAGCCAGTCGGCGTCGCTTGATCGACAAACGGGTCTGGCGCTTTCAAGCCGCGCAACGGAATCAGAATCTGCGTCTCGACGCCATCGCCGACAATGTTGAACACGTATGTTGCTGCACCGTTGATCATGTTTTTTCTCCGTCGTTCACGAGTTCACTGCTCAAGCGCTTCAGTTCGCGCCCAAAAATTTCGTCATCAGTGATCAGCGCAATCTTTTCGAGCTTCGCTTGCACTTCTTTCGCTTTCTCTTCTTTGCGCGTTTGCTGCTGCTGACTCACGGGCTGTCCTTGCTGCGCTTTCTCTTGCAGCGGCGTCGGCGGCGCGACCGGCGGCTTCAGCGCAGGCGGTTGCAGCACTTCTTCATCTCCCTCGGGCTCAGGGATTGAATACTTCTTGCGCATGTGCGAGAGCGGAATCGGCAGTCCAATGTTCGCGAGAATCTGATCACGCTGCGCGTCTTGATACGTGCCCTCGTTCTCTTGCAAGAAGCGACAGATCGGACACTCATCTTCGTTGCCGTAGTTCAAGCGCAAGATCGACGGAATCAGCTGCTCGTTGAAGATCGCTGCGACATACGCGCTCGCAGCTTCGAGTCGATCTTGCTTGAGCTGCGACTCGACGGTGCCGAACGCTTGCCCGCCTTTGCCGCTTGTCATGGTCGTGCCCGTCATCGTTTGACCGAGAATCAAGCTGCGCGCGTAACGATCAGCGCGATCGAGCAGACTGTCTTGCGGCGAGTGCCCACCGCGTTCGCCGATGTCTTTCAGCTCCATCACCGTGCCTTCAGGGAACGCCGCCCAGCCTGCACTGCCCATGTTCGCGAGCATGTCGCAGATCGCTGCGATCGTCGCGTCAGCTGTCGCTGTCGGGTAGTTCGCCCAGCGAAATGGAAGGCCGAACACTTGCGCGAGATTGAGCAGCCAATCGCTTGAGAAGTTCGCAGCGCACCACCACCACGCGAGCGAGCGCAACATGGGACCGCCGAGCGGGCTGCCGCTCTTCACTTTGTGAATGCCAACGAGAAATTTGTCGGGCGGGAAAGGCACGAGCTGCATCTGCGTCGGCGCAACGTAGAGCGACGTGTCCGTGTAGTATTGCGCTGTGTTGTAGCCGAGCACGCCGTCTTGATTGAAGCCATACGTCTGCGGTTGCACCCATGCAGTCGCGCGCGGCCCCGTTGCAGTGCCGCTTGTGCCCGTGTCGATCGTTTGCCACATCACTTCTGCGCAGACGACGCCTCTGAACCAGCCGTCCATGAGATCAGCGACGGTCTCGCGCAAGCCGTTCTCGTCTTGCGTCACATCAGGCTGCATTCGACGCAGCACTGCGCTCACGAGCTTCGTGCGCTCGATCGCGCTCGCGCTCGGCTTCTCGTCTTCTTCAGTGAACGGGTCAAAGATGATCTCGCGTCGTGTGACGCCATAGGTCAGCTCTTGCACGCACGCGTTCAGCTCTGGCCACGTGTCGATCATCAGATCGAAGAGCTGATACTGCTGCACGTGATTGCCCGCGAGCGCGCCGCGCAGAATCATCTCAAGATATGTCGGCGTGATCGCGCCAACGCTTGGCAGAATCCAGTTGAACTGGTTGGCGCGCGTTGTGCGTCGCTTGAGCGTGTTGAGCGGGAGCTTCATCGTCGATTGCGCGTCAATCGCTTTCACGCCGTTCGTGCGCGCTGTGAAGCGCCCGCCCGCACCACGCTTTGAGTGTCGTTTGCTCGCGATTCTGTTCATGCTGTCACGAGTCGTCGAGGTTTGAAGCCTTGCGCAAAGCGCGACGGTGCAGGCTTGCCGTAGTGAATCTTCGCGATGTCAGTGATCGCGCCTGTCGGCAGCGTGAGCAGTGTCATGCCGCCGCTCGTCGCATCGACTTGATCATCGTGCGCGCTCTCAGGAAACGCGCACAGCTCGTCGATGAAGCTCTGATTCCATGCAGCGCGCACGATCGCGAACTTGCCTTGCTCGCTGCGCGCAACGACAGGCAGCGCGCGCGTGAGCTTGTCGCGCGTGACTTCGATCGGCGTGAATGTGTGCGCAACAAGCAGCGGGTCGCGCATCAATGTCTGCATCATGCCGACTTGCGCGCTCACAACTTCGATGCCTTGACGCGTTGCGACGCCGTCGAGGTGAGCCGTGTTCGCGATGCAGCGCACGGCGTCAGGCCACTCAAAGCGCGCACGCACAACGTCAGCGACAACGATCGTGCCGTCTTGCGTCACGCCCATCTTCACGCCGGCAGTGAAGTCGCTCGTCGTCTTCTCGGTGAACGCGAGGTCCCACGAGCGCACCCACGCGACGTTCTGCGGCTCGTGCTCAAGCACGATGATGTTCTGACGCTTGAAGAGCGCGCCAGCGAGCTGCACGAACTCGGCGTCGATCTCTTGCCGCGCGACGAGTGCAGGCAATGTTCTGCGCAGATCAGCGATCTCTTTCTTGTCGATGTGCGGGTTCGCGTTCGTCGGATACTGAAAGTTGTGCCAGTCACTGTCGTGAAAGCCGCGCTGATAGAGTTCGTTGAAGTAGTTGAAGCCGAAAGGCGTGCTGATGAACCACGCGTCGCCGCGCGAGTCCATGAGCGAAGGGCGCACGCATTGCTCCCACATCTCTTGCAGATGATCGACGTGCGCAGCTTCATCGAAGACGACGAAGTCGATGCCTTCACCGCGCAGCGCGTCTGGTTCTTCAGCTGTGCGAAACTGCAACCAGCCGCCGTTGATGCGCGAGAAGTCGAACGCTTTCTTCTGCAGCTGCACTTCACAACCGGGAATCTGCAGTGCGAGTTCATTCGCCATGCGCCAGCCCGACTGATACGAGTCGCTCGCATAAGACGGTGCGACCCATCTGCAGTGCTTGTTGCGTGACGCTTTGTGAAAAGCGGCGCTGATACCGAGCACGCCTTTGCCGAAGCGGCGGCCAGCGGCGATCACTTTGTAGCGTGCGCGAGTCTCAGCGATCTCGATCTGCGCGTTATGGAACGTCGGCAGATAGCCGTCGATGATCTTCGTCTCGCTTTTCTCTTTCGTGGCCATAGTGCAGAATGAGCGTCGTCTTCGTGTCGAGCACATCGGTGTCGATCTTGTCGGGCACTTTCCCAAAAGCATATTCGATGAACGCGCGCTGCAGCTGTGGTTCTGCGCTCGCTGCCCAGTTGCGCAGCATTGCTTCAGCGTTGCTGCGCAGCTCGCCAGTCTTGTCATCTTTGATCATCTGAGCAGCGATCTCTTGAGCGAGAGCGCGGAACGCTTCAAAGCTCTTCGGGCGGCCTTTCAGATTGCGTCGCGGGTCGAAGCCTTTCGTGAACGGTTTGAGCACGCGTTTGCGTTGAAGCAGCTGCGCCTCAGTTTGCTGTGGGCGATTGCCGTTTTTGTCGCGCATCGTTGCTGTTGACGTTCGCTTCTCGCATGACTGAAAAAAGCTGTCAAATGCAGAATTGCGCTGAAAAAAATTTTTCTCTCTCGTGCGGTTGTCGATTTTTTCGTGATCGTCGATCGAGGGAATCGCAAAAAAGCGCGTTCAAATTATTTTTTGCGCTCGTGAGTCTCAGTGCTCAACAGCGTGCTTGACATAATTAGCAAACTGTTCGATTGTCTAACCTGTATGACAAAGAACACAACTGGGCACGTCAAAGAGTGGCATGACGTTCACAACGATGAGTGCCCGAACAACGGCGATTCGCAGTGCGATTGCAAGTGCAAGCGCATCGTGAATCGAAAACCTTATCGAAAGATCAAAGTGCGCGATGAGAATGTGCCACGTGGCTATCGTCACGACATGATCGTCGAAGTGTGGCCGCACGGCTTGATCACGCTGCGTGAGCGTGGTCGTCGTCGTTCAAGCTCTCACTCGATCATGGCGGGCGATCTCTACGCAATGCTCTTGCGTTGGAAAGCGCTCGCGCACGTCGCAGCGAAGAAGAAAGCACGCGCTGAGCGTCGTCGTCTGCGCAAGGGCAAGCGCTAACGACCGAGACTGACGAAGCAGATCGGCTGCGTGAGCGAGCTGATGTTGCTTTTCAGCCACGCGTAAGCGCGTCGCTCCCAGCCCTTGCTGACTGGCCACGGTGCGTCATCAGCAGTCGCATCGTGGCCGTCAGTTGAGTCGTCGTGCAGTTCGATCATCGGCGTCGTCTTCATCGCGATGTTGTTCTCGATCACGCGCTGCACTGATTTGATCGGGCGGCTGACGACGCCGTGCAGCGTGCAGCTCTGCTTGTTGCTCAATGCGAGCGCGAGACACGAGAGCGCGGTGCCGCTTCCCGTGGGCACGATGTAGCTTGCGGCTTTCGGCAGCGCGTAACGCTTGAAGAACTTCGTCTGCAGATCAACGAACGCAAAAACGTCGATGCCCATCGGCAGCATGAGCCCTGTTTCAGCGAAGCGATCGAAGAGCTGCTTGCGACTGATGTTGAAGTTCACTTGATACACGTTCGGCTTGAGCAGCACGAGTGAATCGCCGATCGCTCGCGCCCACGGCGGTGGTTCTTTCGTGCGCGGGTGCGTGATCACTGCTTTGATCGCGCGCTTGTCGCATTCGCGCTTCAGATCGCCGACCCAGAAGGATTCGCGCGATGCGTAGTAACCGAGCGCACGCAGTCCGTGCTCAGCAGCCCAGTCGCAGAACGCGGGCAGCACCGCGCACTTCACGTAGGGCGAGAAGCCGTCACTGATCGCGTCGTCTGCGCGGTAGACGAGCACGTCGATCGACTCGACGCGGTGACGCTCAACGCGAACGCGATCTTCTTTCAGCGCGAATGTTGTCACTCGTTCGCAGCAGCAGCAGTGAGCTTGTCACGGCGCAATCGCTCACTACGCACAGTGCGCGGCTCGCCGCGCAAATTGCCACGCTGCTTGTCGATCTCGCGCTGACACTCGCGGCAGAACCACGAGCGCGCGCTCACGAAGAGCGTCGTCGAGATTTTTTCGCCGTTGTGCAGCGGACCCTTGCACGCGCGCACGTAGTCGGGCAGCTCCGGTCGTTCTCTCTTTGTGTTGCTGAAGTCGAATTGGTATTGCTTTGGTTTTTTTGTTTTCATCATCTTGGCTTTTGAAAGATCAGCGCATACTCGTGCCGCTTCGGCAGCAGCTTGCGCTCAAAAATCTGATTGACGAACGCGGCCGCGATTGACGAACCGAGGTCGATGATCGCGATGTCGTGCTGCACGAAGCCAGCCTTGTTCATCAGCCTGATGACGTCGCTGTGATACGAACGAAAGATACCGTCGAAGCGAAAGTCGTTCACGCACCAGACGCAGAAGCGACCGCTCTTGAGCACGCGCAAGTTTTCTTTCATCACGTCGAACAGTCGATCAAGGAAATGCTGATACGAGCGCGCGTTGTTGCCAAGCTGCTCGGGCTCGTCGCCGTAATGTTCGAGACAGTAGTAGGGTGGGCTCGTGATCGTGAAGTCACCGATGCCGCTGTCCCACGGCAGCTTGCGCGAGTCACCCGTCGTCAAGCGCACGATCGGCGCTTCTTCGCTCGATTGAAACATGTCGCTCTTGCGCTCTTCGTGCAGCACTTCGAGCACGCGCGCGTTCGCAGCTTGGAACTTCGCGCTGATGTCGTTGCCCCAGTAACTGCGACCGGCGCGAAAGCAGAGTTCGAGTCGTGAGTTGTGTCCAGCGAAAGGATCGACCACTCGATCACCTGCTTTCGTGTAGAGCAGCAGCAGCGCGCGCCCTACGTTCTGCGGGAAGCGCGAGAGACCAGCACCCTCACCGCGACACGTGCGCGAACTGACACCGAAGACTTTACCGAGCGCGCTCGTTGAGTCATAAGCGCCATAGTCAGCTGTGTTCTCGTAAGATCGCTCGTTCTCGACGATGAGATCGAGCGCCATTGTCTTCTTGTCGTAGCGCAAGATTGACGTCGGTGCTTCGCCGCCGTAGTCGCGCAGGTTTTTCTCGCGCATCTCGCGCGACTCAATCAAGTCTTCAACTGTTTTGCCCATGTTCTGTGTCCTCGCTTTCTTCGCGCCCGCGCATTGCGGCGCGCTTCTCGTTTCTTTTCAGTTCATCTGTCACAACCTTTTCGACTGCTTCGCGCGTGAACGCGGGCAGCTCGACGTCCATCATCTCGAAGTAGTAGTAGATTCGATCGACGATTCGTTTCGCGATTTTTTTCATCAGTGCTTCTTGTGCCCGCCTTTCGCCGGATAGGTCAAGTGAAACGCGTCGCACTGCGCGCAGAAGTAACAACTGCGCGCGAGCTGCTTGCGCGGTTTGCCGTCGCGACGCTGACGCGTGAGGTGACGTCTGATCGCCGCCGTGTCCTTGAACGCTGTCTTCGTGCAGATGATCATGCGAGCCCGACCTGCTTCGCTTCACGGTACGCTTCACGCACCGCTTCGCAGTTGAACGCGACACGAGTCTCGACGCCCGCCCAACGACGCCCGGTCTTTTGCTCAGTGAAGATCGCGCCACCGTCTTTCTCCCACCACTGCACGAAGCGACGCGGCGGGTGCGGGTTCCAACGCTTGTGCACGTATTGTCGAAAGTGAATCTTGCGCTTCTTCTCGTTGCACTCGTGAAAGTCGCAGAGCGCGTTGATCTGCTCGCTCTTGCTCATCTCGTTGAACTCGTCCATCGTCACCTCGAACTCTGGTCTCATAGCTTGCTCGCTTTCTTTTCGCGATATTCTTGCAATCTGCGTCGAGATGCGTTCATCTCAGCTTCGATGCGATCGTCGTCGTGCGCGCTCGGCGCCGTGCGCGACATCGGACGCTCAGCGCGGTTCAACCAGTTGATGAAGCGACGTCGAGAAGCAGTCTTGTTGTTCGCTTTGCACCAGTTCAGCATCTTGCCGTGCTCGCGCACAACGTCGAGCCCGTTGTAGGTCTTGTCTTGAGCGAGTGATCTCAACCACTCATCATCACTGACGCTGGTCGCGCTTGCGCGCGACGATTTGCCCAATGTCTTGGTTATCTTTGCTTCTGCTTCTGCTTCTGCTTGCGTGACGTCACGTGACTGTTCGCCTCCGTCACGCGTGACACCGTCAACATCACGCCGTGACGAAACTGATGATGTTGACGATTGTTGACGTTTGCTGATGCCAGCTTTCTTGCGCGCACGATAACGTGCTTGGCGTTCTGCTGCCGTGTAGTCGCGATCGCGGTACTTGAAATAATTCAGAACGACGAAGCCGCCGTCAACGCGAACGAGTCGTCGCCCATCAAAGTCAGCAGTGCGCGACCCTGCTTCAGGGCTGCCGAGCTGTTCCATCGCATCGAGACCCGCTTCTTGATCGTCGATCATCGCGCGTCGAATAATCCCGACGCTCGCTGCGGGCACGAACCCGTACCAGCCGGGCGGGACTTTCCAGCCCGTCTTTTTCATCGAGCGAATCTCGATCTGCTCTTGCGCTTCAGCGAACTCTCGCGGCTCTGCCATCAAAAGCGCGGTCAGAAAAATCTCACGGCACATGCGCTCAAACCAGAGAGTCGAGTTCAAGATGTTCGTGTCGAGCTTGACGAAAGGCATCGCGCTGTCACGCTGTCACGCTGTGACATTGCAGTCAACAAAAAAATCAATTCGACATCTACAAAGTGTTCGCTGATACTGTTCGCTATATGACTAAAACATTGCAGAAAAATGGACAAAGCAAGATCGTCGCGCGACCGCTCACAACGCTCGTGCCACTGATCAAGGAAACACTCGCCGACGCATACGAAGCGGGTCTCGACTACTACATCAAGATCGGCGGCATGCTGCACGAAGCGAAAGCACAAGTTGAACTCGGGAAGTGGAAAAATTGGCTCGCGCAAAACTTCCACCTCTCAGCTTCAACGGCGAGCAATTACATGATGGCGTTCAACAAGCGACGATCTCGATCGTCGTTCAGAACAGCGTCTGAAGCGTGGCGGCCGAACGCAAGCGCGCATCATCAGCCCGCGTGGCAATCGACCGTCAAAGATCGCGTCGCGCAAGCGCGCAAGCAGTCACAGATTTTTGAGCGTGACGAACTCTCGCGCAAACAAGAAAGCGACGCGCTGCAGAAGCTCGCGCATCGTCTGATCGACATCGGCTACAAAGTGCTCAGCATCGAGCTGCACCCGGACAAGGGTGGTTCGCACGAAGCGATGTTGCGCTTGAACGAAGTGCGCACTCACCTGCGCTCAGCAGTGGAGGACTTATGAGCCTCGCGAAACAGCGCAGAAAAGAATTGAAGAACAGACAGCTCGCGAGAGTTGAAGCGAAGCTCGTCAAAGTCGCTGGGCGTCTGATCTCGAACAAAGTCGGGCGCTACCAGCACAAGATCACGCGCGACATGATCGAGCTGTCGCGTCACGGCAACGGCGTGACGACGATCAAAGCGATCGCGCTCGCGCAGTTCGGCTCAGCCCGTCGCGATCAGCAAGCATACGTGCGCAAGCGCAGCAGCGAAGTCGTCAACGAACTGCTGCGCAGCGGCGTGCTGTGTTACCCTGAGTTCGAGGTCGCGGGCTATCACCGACTCAAGGCGATCAAGTTCTATCTCGGCGACAGCGAAGACAAGATTCAATTGCCGCTCTACTTGAAGCGGATGCTCGATCGCAAACAGATCAGCGCGCACAAATATGATGGCTTGATCGAGCTGCAGAAACACATCGACGACAACAACGAAGAGAACTCACATGAAACACGAAACTGAACAAGAGATCATTCGACGCGCGATGTCGATCATGGGCTCGCGCAAAAGCGCGCGCAAGACGCGCGCGTGCCGAGCGAACGCGAAGCGTCCGCGCAAGCGCAAAAAGCACGTCTCGCGCAAGCGCGTCCCTTCGTAAAGTGCTCATTTTGAGCACTTTACAAGGCTGAAAAATAGTTGAAAAAAGATGTTGCAGCGATCTGTTCGCTATATTAGGATGTGTGCATGTCAAACACAACTCAATCAGTAACGGTTGCGGGCAATGCGCCGCGATTCACAGCAAATGAAATCAAAGTCTTGAAGGCGCTTCATGCGTCGATGCAAGGCAACGGCTTCGACTTCGGCTTCGTTGATGAAGCGACCAACGTCGAGGGCTTGAGCAAAGCATCAGCGGGCGCAGTGCTGCGCGAAGTGCGCAAGAAAGTGCGCATCACGACTTGGGACCCAGTCACGACTGACTCGGGCACTTACACGCAGATCACTGCGTCGTTGCCTGATGATGGCGTCGGCTACGAGTCACTGAAGAACTTTCACGTGTGGCTGCGTCTGATCGACAAAGCTGCGAAGTGATCAACTGTCTGCTCGCGCGCGTCGCGAGCAGCAAGATGAACACAACATCAGAAAGAACAGCAGTCATGGGCGTGAGCATTGCGTCACGCGATTATTCAGAGCTGGACAACTTCAGCGCGCGCTTCAACAGAGCGATCGACATCGTCGTTGCGATCGTTGATCGCTTCGTCATCACGCCGCTGATCGGAGGAGGTGAAGCGAGTGACTACTAAGAACAAGCGCGTGCACATCTCGAACCGCGTGCGCTTCGGCGTCTATTGGCGCAGAATCGGCACGACGCAGTGGTTCGGGCGCTCGAACTACGCGACTGAAGAAGCTGCGCTGCAGCACTTCATCGAGTTCGGCAAGCCCGACTCACTCGGCTTCGTGAGCATCGCTGCTGACGATTACGAAGTGATCATCGAGCGTCTTGAGATCAAAGCGACACAACTGAAGCACAAAATCATCAGAGCTTAGTGTTCGACAGTCTGCGCGTTCGTGAGAGCGCGCAGCATGATGAGCACAAAACCAAACGAAGTAATGGGCGAGAGCACAGCGTCTCGCAACGGCATTTACAACAATTACGAGAACGTGAAAAAACTGATCGCGCGAATCTGCGACAACAGATTGCCCGGGCTGCAGCTGTCGGTCGACCCGATGTGCGGCACGCTCGAAGTCAGCAAGCGCGGCAGCGGGTTCGCAATTCTCGCGACTCCGTTCTGGGAAGATGAACGAAAGCTGCCCGTGCAGATCATCACGGAAGCTGGCGATGACGTGCTTGCGTGCGATGTGCACGTCGCGTGGACGCAAGACATCGAGCGCGATGCGCAGCTCTGGGAGAACGCAATCAAACCGTTCGTGAGCTTCTACCTGCAGTGATCAACTGTCTGTGCTCGCACTGTCGAGCACAGCAAGATGAGCACAAAAAAGCAGAAGACAGCAGTAACGGGCGGGGGCACAGCGCCTCGCATGACAGTGAGTGAGCAGATTGAAGTCTCGATGCGCGCGCGTCTGCACGCGATCAAGACTGCGTGCGACCTCGTCGTCGCGAGCAGCACGAACGAAGGGCTCGTGAAGTTCGCGCTCTTGATCGCTGAGAAGACGGGCATCGTCGCTGAACCGCTTGAGATCATCGTCGCACGTCAATCATCAAGCAGCATGAGCGAACGCTTCGCGATCTACGCGAACGGCAAACTGATCGAGGGCGGCTTCTTCTCGCGCGCATACGCTGAAGCATGGGCGCAGAAGTACCGCGACGGCAAGTTCAGCATCCCGAAAGGTGGTGCGCGATGAACGACGACATCACAACGCGCGGCAAGACTGCGCATGATCGCGCGATCTGCTCGATCTGCGGGCGTCCTTACAAAGATCACGGACACAACGCGCAACCGATCAACAACGGGCGCTGCTGCGACACGTGCAACACGAACATCGTCGTGCCGCGTCGCATCGAGAACATGAAGCGCGCGAAGGAGGCACGATGAACATCGTCACGTTCAACGAACCGTTCGAGCACGCGATCGCTGCATGGACTGCCGGTCAGCCTGAGCTTCGAGCAGTTGCTGAAGTGTCGTCGCTGCCGTTCAAGAACTGGCAGACGTCACCGCTCTTCAACTACGCGACGCTGCGCGAGAAAGAGCAGAAGCTGATCAAGTCGATGCTTGAGTCTGACTTCAAGCTCGAAACGTGCCCGTGGCCGTTCGAGACGTTCAGGCTCTCAATGGTCGAGCGCGCGAACGAGAAGTGGGACGACCCGCTCTATCCTGGTCAGAAGTTCGGCGGCGGTCACTACCGCGCTGACTTCGTTGTCACCCGTCACAACGAGCACATCTACATGCTTGCGAACGTGATTCGACTCTTCGATGAAACGCCGCAGACGCTCGCGATCGCGCGCAAGCACGCACCGATGATCGTCTACATCGGCGACGTCTTCACGACGCTCGACAACCCTGATCAGTACCAATACAAGCACGCGATCTTCAGCGCCGGGCGCTGGTTCTTCGACATCGAGAGCACGACGCTCTTCACGATCGACTGCGGTCTGATGGACTCGCTCGCTGGCTTCATTCTCGATTCGATTGCACCGAACAATCGCGTCGCTGAAGTGCGCCCAGCAGTGAACGGGCACACGTCAGTCGAGTGGGTCAAAGCGCGCACGCACTACACGCTGATCACGCACGATCACCCGGCGAACTCGAAAGACGTCGCTGAGCGCGCGCGCGTCAATCAGGGCAGCGCTGACGAGCAGATGAAGCGCATGGCGCACGCGCGTCGCGCACACTTCAAGACGCTCAAGCATCCGCGCTACCGCTTCGCGCTGAACGAGCAGCGCTTCGCACATCTGCCGAAGGGCACGATCTTCGTCAAGCAAGCGTGGGTCGGACCCAAAGAATGGATGGACGAAGGCGGACGTCAAATCTACAAGATACTCGAACCGATCGACGAGTGAAAATCGACTGTGCATATCTTGCTGAACATGTTCAGCTGAACAGCACAAGATATGCACAGCTTTTTCTTGAAATAATGTTGCAGAGCGAACAGTTCGATGAGAGGATGGCAGCATGTCGAACACAACTCAAAACAACAACGAAGTCAGCGCGACGACTGAGCAAGATCGCGCAATCGCGCGTGCAGCAACGATCAACCACTGGAGCAAGCAGATCGCTGCGCGCACGAACTATCAGCAATACAAAATCTCACATCTTCAGCTGCAGAAACTTCTCGAAGTCGTGCACTGCGGCGGCGCGCGCACGCTCGAACACGTCGCGGGTCTCGTGAACACGAACCTCTTCATCGAGCGCATCGCGCAGAACACATTCAGAATCGAACTGCGCAACAACATCTAGTTCGTGATCAGCTGTCTGCGCACTCGCTGAGTGCGCAGCAAGATGAGCACAACAACACAAGCAGTCATGGGCGCGAGCACAGTGTCGCGCTTCGGCAACTCTTCAACAACGATGACCGCCAAGTTCGCAGGCACGTGCGTCGGCTGTCATCAGCGCATTCACGTCGGCGATCAGATCGAGTGGTCGCGCGGCGCTGGTGCGCGTCACGTGCACTGCCCTGAAGTCAGTGAGACGCAGAGCGACGCGATCGCGTTCATCAGCTCTGAGCGCACGCGCGAGCGCACGATCTCGATCAGCCCGGGCGTGTTTCGCAAAGACGGGCGCATCTATGTCGTCAAGCAGACGCGCAAAGACAGCGCGAACCCTGACGCACCGCGCCGTCTCTACGCGAAAGAGATCATCGAGAGCGCAAAGCGCATCACTGAAGACGGCGAGCAAGCTGACTTCGAGAGCGTGTATGCGCGCGGCGTCGTCTATGATCTCACTGAAGCTGATCGCTGGGACTGGGCAGACGCGAGCGCGTTCTTGACGAAGTATGCGCGCTGCATCGTCTGCAACGCGCACTTGAAAGCAGCGAAGAGCGTCGCGGGCGCGATCGGACCCGTCTGTGCGAAGTATTTCAAGCACAAGCACGCAGAAGCAGCGTAAATGTTCGACGACACTGTCGCTCGCGCAAGCGGGCGGCAGCACGATGAACATGAACAACAAAGCAGCAGCAGTGATGGGCGAGGGCATTGCGCCTCGCAGCAGCAAGCGACCAGCGATCGTGAGCGATGAGCATCTTCGCTTTCTCGACGCTCTGCGCGAGAGCGGCGCGACGAACATGTTCGGCGCGGGTCCGTATCTCGTCGAGCAGTTCAACGTCACGCGCTCTGAATCGCACACGATTCTCGGCTACTGGATGAAGAGCTTCGGAAAGGAGACGCGATGACGAACGAACAAATCGAAGAAGCATCACGTCAGCACTTCTATTGGTTCGCGAAAGCGGTCACTGCGCTCGACAAGATGCGCGTGCTCGCGCTCGACATGACGCAGCAGCACACTGACGCGTTCGCGAAAGCACAGCAAGAGTTCAAAGAAGCGAGCGGGCGCTGCAAGGTCGAGTTCGAGATCATGCAGAAAGGCATGATCGCGCAGATCGAGCAGCAGCTCGCGAAAGATGATCCGATTCAGCGCTTGCTTGACGGCGGCGGCGAAGGCGGCTCGACCGATTGTCTGTTCGACGACGAGAGCAACGATGAAGAAGTTTCCTAATGCGAGCGAAGCGTTCAAAGCCCTTAACGCTGGTCTTGGACTATCGCGTCCCGTCACTCAATCGAGTGCTCAAGCGTCACTGGGCGATCGTGCATCGCGAAAAGCGTCGCGTGCTGCTCGCACTCGGCTCAGCTATTGCGCGAGCCTTGTGCGACCGCTCGACCCCGACAACTTGGCTGGCTCGACTAAATACTGCACAGACGCGCTTGTGCGCAGCGGTCTGCTTCATGGGGATTCGCCAGAGCAGATCGAGATCGTCTGGTCGCAGAAAAAGGTCGCTCACTTTGATGAGGAAAAGCTCACTATCACAATTTCAGGCTGCGCAGACATCGCAGCTGAAGTCGGAGCAGCGGCAACCGATGAAAGCGCCGCAGAACAAAGCAAACAGAAAGAAAAAATAACATGATCAAAGGAATCACTCTGCCAGCGCTTGCTGAGCAGATCAAACGAGAACACGGCGAGAAGAAAGACTTCATCGCGCCGACGACGCAGCTGCGCTACGAAGCGAAAGGCGAGCGCGGCTCGATCGGCTTCGCGATGAACGACAACGACTGGGTCGAGACCGAACCGACCGAGCATTGTCTCGCGCAAATATGTCAGCGATCAGGAATTCCCAAGCCCTACGCCGACAGAATGCGCGGAGACAACCTCGAATTGCTCGCTCACAACGTTAATTGGTGGTGGCAGCACAAGTCAGAGAAGCGCATGTTGCGCACGCTTGTCAATGGCGAGCATCGCGCACGCGCGTTCGTGAGCGAGCGCTATCGCCCGCTCGACAACTACGATCTCGCAAAGGTCGTGCTTCCGCGTCTCGCGAAAGCTGGGTGTGAAGTTCTCTCGTGTCAGATCACTGAAACGAGACTCTACATTCAAGCAGCGACGCCGGAGAT
>Ga0209465_10000180_pt1 | contig 30670 bp, 26 predicted proteins | sample PanSoiPlot1MoBio_FD_188321 | JGI IMG/M metagenome (GOLD analysis project Ga0209465, IMG submission 188321) | Tropical forest soil microbial communities from Panama analyzed to predict greenhouse gas emissions - Panama Soil Plot 1 MoBio (SPAdes)... | ecosystem: Environmental > Terrestrial > Soil...
GCCGTGGTGGGATCGAACCACCGACCCCCTGATTAAAAGTCAGGTGCTCTGCCAACTGAGCTAACGGCTCGACGCGGACCTATAGTGGGCGCGGCGTCGATTCTAGCGCATATTCGTGGTGAAGCGTCTGCTCGTTGTGACGGCAATCCGGCGTCAAACGAGGACTTTCGTGAGATCTTTGGACCGCTCTACGTCCTCTCGCCCTTGACGTAACGTCGGCGCACGCACGATGGCCGTGACGCTCTTTGGGCGTTTCACCTGGGTATCGACATCTTCCAGGGGACCGGCGTCTTCCAGCTCGTCGGGCTCTCCGCATGGCTGGTCTTTCTGCCATCGCCGTATGGGATCGATGCACAGGGTAGGAATCGACAGGGACAATCGGTGCCGAGCTGCCCCGCCGTTTCTCCTGCTGGTCCGAGGCGCTCTCCCTGATCCCCCTCTCGTAGCTGATCATTGTGATCGCCTCCACGGGCACGGGACTCGTCTTCCAAGTACTTCTCAATTCACGGAACCCGTGGTGATCGCCATCGGATCTCAAGACGGCCCAGCGTGGCTTTTGCTGGAGCCTGTACTTGAGACATGTGGTTCCTCGAGGACTTGCCGAGCCCGCCTTCCGGGAGACCTATTCTCCTCTGCTCGGATACTTGTGCCGTGAGTGGAACGCCCACAGCAGCCGCGAGCGCCGCCTGGTCAGTATCAGCCTGGTCGGGTTGGTGGAGGATTCCGGAGGCAGCCCTCGCGCCTACCGGGGAGGCCCAGCGCGTGATGATCGCCACCCGCGATTGCCCCCGATAGCCTCTGCTATCTTTTGAAGCCCGCTTCGCAAGTGGCTTCGTTGGACAACGAACTGGTGAAGCCCCGGCGTTGCCGAGGCCTCCGGTAGGGGCAAAACTCCTGACGAGCCACGACGGACCTTGCCGGGCGCTCCCCTCGGCCTCGTCGTGCCTCTTCTAGTGCGGGGGCAGCGAGGAGCGGAGCCCAGGGATCCAGCGCGTGAGCGTGGAGTCGTTGACGAGAATGGTCTCGTCGCGCACCGGGCCGGTGGAGACGAGTGAGATGCCCACCCCACACAGCTCGGCGAGCCGCTCCAGGTACTCGCGCGCCTTGGTCGGCAGCTCCTCGTAGTCCCGCATGCCCGCCGTCGAGGTCTGCCAGCCCGAGAGCTCCTCGTACACGGGCTCCGCCTCGTGCCAGATGCGCTCCTCCTCGGGGAAGTCCGTGAGGACGTCGTCGTCGTACTTGTAGCCGACGCAGACCTTCACGGTCGCGCAGGTATCGAGCACGTCGAGCTTGGTGATGGCGAGGGTGTCGAGGCCGTTGATGCGCGTGGCATAGCGCAGCCCCACCGCGTCGACCCAGCCGCAGCGGCGCGGGCGCCCGGTGACCGAGCCGAACTCGTTGCCGCGCATGCGCAGGAGATCCGCGATCTCGCCGCCGAGCTCGGTGGGGAACGGTCCGCCTCCCACGCGGGTGCAGTAGGCCTTGGAGATGCCGATGACGCCGTTGATCCGCGTGGGCGGTACCCCGGAGCCCGTGCAGGCACCGCCCGCCGTGGTGCTGGAAGACGTGATGAACGGATACGTCCCATGGTCGAGGTCGAGCATGGTCCCCTGCGCGCCCTCGAAGAGCACGGAGGAGCCCGCCTCCATCCACCGATGGATGAGGAGCGCGGTGTCCGTGATGTAGGGGGCGAGCCAGCCCGCGTAGCGGAGATAGGCGCTCAGGATGTTGTCCACCGTGAAGCTCTCCGCGTCGTAGATCTCGCGGAGCAGCCGGTTCTTCTGGGCCACGTTGTACTCGAGCTTCTCGCGGAGGAGCCGCTCGTCGAGGAGGTCGGCCATGCGGATGCCCACCCGCGCCGTCTTGTCCGCGTAGGCAGGGCCCACCCCCTTGCCCGTGGTGCCGATGCGGTGCTTGCCTGCCTTGGACTCGCTCGCGCGGTCCAACGCGGGGTGATACGGCATGATCACGTGCGCGTTCTTGGAGATGTAGAGGTTGCCGTCGAGGGAGACGCCGCGCTGGACGAGCGACTCCATCTCGTCAATCAGGGAGGCGGGGTTCACCACCACTCCGCAACCGATGATGTTGCGGCAGCCGGGATGAAGAATGCCCGAGGGAATCGTCTGGAGGACGAACTTCTCGCGTCCCACCACCACGGTATGACCGGCGTTGTTGCCGCCCTGATAGCGGACGACCACGTCGAAGTGCGGGGTGATCACGTCGACGACCTTCCCCTTGCCTTCATCACCCCACTGGGCACCCACGATCACGATGTTCGGCATGACGCCTACCTCCTGCTTCCCGTCTCGGGAAAGTATCGGGCGGGATCGGCCAGCACGTCGGCGACGCTGAGCCGTCGCTCCCCGGTCGCGCTCGCGAGATCCAGCACCCGCAGCTCGCTCGCGTCGCCCCCGGACTCGCCGATCACGATCACCCGGCGCGCGCGCAGATGCCTCGCATAGTCCAGCGAGTCGTCGAGGCCACGGCTCAGGATGTCGCGCGCCACCGTCGCTCCCATGTCACGGAGCCGGCGAGACAGGGCGAGGGCGCTCGTCTTGTCGGCGGTGAAGTCGATGATGAAGAAGTCGGGGCCCGGCAGCGTGGCTACGACGCCCTGGCTCTCCATGGCGAGCAGGATCCGACCCACTTCGAAGGCGAAACCGGTGGCCGGACAGTCGTAGCCGAAGCGGGCCAGCATGTGGTCGTAACGGCCGCCCCCCGCCAGGGGCGCCCCCAGCCCGGACACGTAAGCTTCGAAGTGCACGCCCGAATAGTAGTCGAACCCGCTCACCTCACCCAGATCGAGGAGCACGGACTCCGCGAGGCCGTACACGGTGAGGAGCCGGTACACCTCGGCCAGGTTCTTGAGGGCCGCCTCCGAGCGCGGGTTCTTCACGAGGCGCTCCGCTCGATCGAGCACGTCGGCGCGGCCGTAGAGAGAGGGCAGGGCGAGGAGCAACTCGGCCGCCGCGGCGGGCGCGCCCAGGCCGGCCACGATGCGCTCGAGAGCGGAGAGGTCCTTGCGCCCGAGGGCGGAACGTAGCTCCGCCGAGCGGCCCTCGTCGAGCGCGAGATCCTCGAGGAGCCCGCGGAAGAACTCGGCCTGCCCCACGTCGAGCTGGAAGCGCTCGAGCCCGAGCGCGCGCAAGCTCTCCACCGTCATGGCGATGAGCTCGGCGTCGCCCTCGGGATTGGGCAGGCCGACCAGCTCCACTCCCGCCTGATGGAACTCGCGATAGCGCCCCACGTGCGGCTCGTCGTAGCGGAACACGTTGGTCACATACGCGAGGCGCAGCGGCTTGGGCTCCTCGCGCATGCGCGAGGCCACGATGCGCGCGATCTGCGGGGTGACGTCGGCGCGCAGGGCGAGGAGGCGACCGCTCTCACGATCGACCATCTTGAACATCCGCTCCTGGAGCTCCTGATCCGTCCCCTGGGCGAGCACGTCGAAGTACTCATAGGCGGAGGTGACGATCTCGCGATAGCCCCACTTTCGGAACACGTTCCAGAGCTCCGCCTCTACCCGGCGCTTCTGCGCGGCCTCGTCGGGCAGATAGATCTTGGCGCCCTTAGGCAGCTGGGTGTGCTGAATCTTGCGCGGCATGACGGCCCCGCCTCCTACCGGCCGGCGAGCGCCGCGTCGAGGTGGACGAGGGTGTTCATGCGATGCACGGCCGTCCAGTCATCGCGGAACTCGAGCTCCGAGATGCCGGTGGGCGCGGAGTGAAGCGACCAGATCCGGTCGAGGCCGAGACCGAGCGCTTCCAGGATCAGAATGCGTACGGGGATGCCGTGAGCGACCACGCACACCACCTGATCGTGGTGACGGGCGCGGAGCCGCTCGAGACCGCCCCGCACGCGCTCGCGCACCTGATCGAGCGTCTCGGCGCCCGGAGGAGAGACGAGGTGCGGCGTCTTCGCCCAGCCCTCGTAGAGCACGGCGTCACGGCCTCGTGCCTCGTCGAGGGTCAGGCCTTCCCACTCGCCGAAACCCAGCTCCTTGAAGGCAGGATCGGTCACGACCTCGAGACCGTGCGCGGATGCGATGGGGGCCGCCGTCTCGCGGGCGCGCTGGAGCGGGCTCGAGTAGACGGCAACGAACGGATGCTCCTTGAGCTCCCGCGCCGCCGCCTCGGCCTGCTGGAGGCCGGCGGCGGAGAGAGGAGTGTCCGTCCAGCCTTGGTACCGGCGTTCCCGGTTCCAGGCCGTCTCGGCGTGCCGAAGGAGCAAGACTCGTAGCGACATGGCCAAGCCGCTATCCTACTCCGACTACCCCCGCTCGGCGAACACCTTCTGGGCGGCCCGAAGCGACGCGCCGAAATCCACGGGATGGCCCAGGTCGTGGAGGACCTGCTCGAGGGCGGCCAGGCCGGTGGTGACGTCGAAGTCTCCGACGTAGCCCATGTGGCCGATGCGGATGATCTTGCCCTTGGTCGGCCCGCGGCCCCCGTCGATGGTGATGTTGTGCGAGCGGGCGAACCCTTCCACCACCCGATCCGCATCTACCCCCGAAGGCACCTGCACGGCAGTGAGCGCGGGGCTCGGCGTCGTCTTCGGGAACAGCGTGAGGCCGAGGGCCTCCGCTCCCGCGCGGGCGGCGCGCGAGAGGCGATCGTGACGGCGGAGAACATTGGGCAGGCCTTCCTCGGCGATCATGCGCAGCACCTCGCGTAGCCCGACCATGATCGACACCGCCGGAGTGAAGCGCGCCTCGTTCCGCGCGGTGTACTTCCGCTCCTCGCTGAGATCGAGATAGAACTTGGGGAGCTTCGACCGCTTGGCGGCCGCCCACGCCTTCTCGCTGAGGGCGAGCAGGCCCAGGCCCGGGGGCAGCATGAGGCCCTTCTGGGAGGCGGAGACCACGACGTCGATTCCCCAGGCGTCCATGGGCAGCTCGGCGATGCCGAGACTCGAGACGGCGTCCACGATGAGGATGGCGTCGCTGCCGCGGGTCACCTGCGCGTACCCGCGCACGTCGTGGAGCACGCCCGTCGACGACTCGCTGTGCTGGACGAGCACCGCCTTGACGTCTGCGTGCTCGCGGAGCGCCTGGGCGAGGCGATCGGGCGGGACGGTCTCGCCGTGCGGGGCCTCCAGCTCGACGACGGCGAGGCCGAAGGCCTTGGCGATGGCGAGCCAGCGCTGGGCGAACGCGCCGGCGTTGACCACGATGACCCGGTCGCCGGCAGACAGCGTGTTCGCCACCGCCGCTTCCATGGCGCCGGTGCCCGTGCACGCGGGGGTCAGCACGTCCTGCTCGGTCTGGACGAGGCGCTTGAGATCCTCGCGCACCTCACGAAAGAGCGCGTCGTACTCCGCGGCGCGGTGATGGATGATCGGACGGGCCATGGCGAGCAGGACATTGGGTGGCACGGGCGTGGGGCCCGGCGCCATCAGCTGGTACTTCTTCATGCGCTTCTCCTCCTTCATGATGTGTGCGCGTTTCCGTTTCACACTAGCAGAAGCGCTGCGCTCGAAGCAACGGAGAGGTATGATCTCGCCCATGACCAGTCGCACCGTGCGCACGATGTGCCCCATGAATTGCCATCCGACGTTCTGCGGCATGCTCGTCGATGTGTCGGCGGAGGGGCGCGTGCTCACCGTCACGGGCGATCCCGAGAATCCCGACAGCCGTGGCTTTCTCTGCATCCGCGGCCGGGCCGCCGTGGAGATCCCGCACAACGGCCGCCGCCTCACCCAGCCCCTCGTGCGGGACGGCCGACGCGGCGAGGATCGCTGGCGCACGGTGAGCTGGGGCGAGGCGCTCGATCGCATCGTGCACGCGATCGAGGCCACGAACCGGGAGCGGGTTGGCTTCTGGTTCGGCCACGGCGCGCACGTCACGGGTATCAATCGTCCGCTCATCATGCGCTTCGGGCACCTCGGCGGCATGCAGGTCTGGAATCCCGCCATCGTGTGCTGGGCCATGGGCGCCTACGGGCTCGGCATCACGGGGGTCATCGAGGCCAACACCAAGGAAGACATGGCGACGCACTCGCGCCTCGTCCTCCTGTGGGGCGCGAATCTCGCGAGCCAGCCCACCACCGCGCCGCATCTGGTCGAGGCGCGGCGCCGCGGCGCGCGCGTGGTGCTCATCGACGTGCGGCGCACCGAAGCCGCGCGCCACGCCGACGAGACGTGGTTGATTCGCCCCGGCACCGACGCCGCGCTCGCCCTTGGCATGGCCCACGTCATCGTGGCCGACGGACTCGTCGATCGGGATTTCGTCGCGCGGCAGACGATCGGTTACGAGGCGTATGCCCGGCACCTGCAGTCCTTCACCCCCGAGTGGGCGGAAGCCGAGACCGGGCTGCCCGCGGCGGACATTCGCCGGCTCGCCCGCGAGTACGCTGGCCGGCGCCCCGCCATGATCGTGGTGGGCGGAGCCAGCATGTACAAGCATCGCCGCGGCTGGGAACCCGGTCGCGCCATCGCCACCTTGCCTGCGCTGACCGGGCAGCTCGGCATCGCGGGCGGCGGCTTGGGCCCTCGCCATCGATCGTTCCCCACCGGCGACCATCTCGCCGATCTCTCCGCCGCGAATCGGCGGCCCGCCGGCGCCTGGGTGCCGAGCCACATGGGCTCCATCGCGCGCCTCATCAAGGACGGCGGTCTCGACGTTCTCCTGACCGCGGGCACCGACATGCTGAACTCATTCGCCGATACCGCGGCCATCGAGCGGGATCTGGAGCGCGTGGGCCTCATCGTGGCCTACGACGTATTCGCGAACGACACCATCCGGCGCGTGGCCGACCTCGTGCTCCCGGGAACGGTCTGGCTCGAGGATCTCGGCATCAAGGAGACCGCCACGCATCTCTACCTGATGGAGCGGGCGCTCGACCCTCTGGGCGAGACGCGCCCGCTCATCTCCGTGCTTCGCGAGCTCGCGGCGCGGCTTTGCATCGAGGACTTCTTCCCATGGCCGTCGCTCGAGGCGTACATGGATGCGCTCCTGGAGCCCCAGCGCGACGGGACGCTGACGCTCGGCACGCTGCGGGAGCTCGGCGGCATCGCGGAGCGGAGCCGCCTCGATCACGTGCCCTATCGCGAGGGCCGCTTCGCCACGCCGTCCGGAAAAGTCGAGTTCCACTCCGAGCGTGCGGCGGCTCTGGGTCTGCCTGTCCTGCCCGGCTACACGCGGCCGGTTCGCGACGACGCTCACCTTCCCCTCGAGTTCCGCCAGGGACGCGTGCTGACGGCGTTCCACTCCTTCTACGACAACGGCCGCGCCCTCCCCACCCTCGAGCGGGCGGAGCCGCACGCCGAGCTCTGGATCCATCCGGAGGACGCGCTCCCGCGCGGCATCTCGGCCGGCGGGCGCGTCGAGGTGTGGAACGAGCGAGGACGCTTCGAGGCGGTGGCCCGGGTGACCGAGGACATCCTGCCCGGGGTGGTGTGGGCCCGCGACGGCTGGCCCGGCCTCAATACCCTCACGAGCGGCGAGGCGTGTCTCACCCCCGAGGCGAGCGACGGCCTCGATCCGCGCATCCCCGGCGGCCAGTCCGCCTACGACGCCCGCGTCGAGGTGCGCGCGCTCTCCGCCTAACGTCGCGATCGTCCTCGTCCCGCCGCGCGGTGCCTTCAAAGGGCGAGACGGCGCTCATGAGCTCCGCGTGATCTGCATTGGTGCCGGAGACCGCGCCACGCCCTTGACCGAGCGCCCGACCGCCGTGACGAAGAGAGCGTCCTTGCCCGCGGCGTGCGGCGCGAAGAAGTCGACCACGTCACGATCGTAGAAGGTCAGTCCCGTGGCGCCGAAGCGCTGAGCGTAGGCGGCGAGATAGAGCCGCCCGCCGATGAGGCCGGCCTCGAGGTTGGCCGCGCGATAGCCACGATTGCCGAAGGCCTCGAGGACCGCGCCCAGGTCGGCCAGGAAGAAGACGGTGGCGGACGACATGCCGCCCAGCGGCTGCTCCAGACACAGGAAGACCGCCTCCCTGCGGAAGTCGCCACGCCGGACAAGGTCGAGCGCATGCGCATCCCGATCGTAGGCATATGCCCCCCGCTCGATCCCCTCCACCGCGTGCACGCTCACATAGAGATCCACGAGGCGCGACGGCACGTCGGCCGGCCAGCCGCGCGAGGCATGCCAGAGGGCGGCGGAGAGATCGTCGGCATCGATGGCCGCCCCGGAGAACTCTCGGGTGGAACCGCGCGCCATGATCGTCTCGGCGAGGCCGCGCCCCGCCTCGCGCCGGGGCGCGGGCAATCCGATCGGCACCCCCTCTCGCTCCCTGCGTCGGATGGCACCCTCCCGCCATGCCTGGACCTCGCTCTCCGTCTCGAGAGACGAGTTGGCGTAGGCATCGCGCAGGATCGGGTAGTCGACCTCGGAGGACGAGAGCGGGAGGATGGAGGGCGAGATGGCGACGACGACAGGCGAGGCGGGCGCGCTCCTGCCTGCCGCACCCACGGGGACGAGAAGGAGCGCGCCTTCCTTCTCGGCATCGAGGCCGAGGAGTCCGTTCACCTCGAGATCCACGAAGCCCGTGACGGCGCGCGCGTCGAGGCCGAGAGCGGTCGCGCTGGCGAGGAGATTGGCGAGCATGGAGCCCGAGTCCCAGAAGAGATGCCGATAGCCCCGCGCCTGATACTTCCAGGTGTTGCGCCAGTAGATGGCGGTCATGACGAGGGTGGCCGGACGCTCGGCCAGGTCCTCCTCGGCGGCCGCGATGGCGAGAGCGCCGCGAAAATCTCCTTCGCGTAGCCGGCGCAGGGCGAAGTCCCCCGGCGAGAAGTGATAGATCCCGGCGGCGAGGCCGTCGACGGCGCCGGCCACCACGTAGACCTCGGTCTGGTACAGCGCGCCCGTCGACGGCGCCGCCCGGAAGTACATGACGCCGCCGCCCGGATAGCTCGAACGCTTGGTCACTCCCGCGGTGAAGAAGAGCAGCGCGGCGAGCCGCTCGAAGTCGAGGGCGGCCGTGCCCGTCGCCGCCGTCGAGATGGCCGCCAGCGTATCCAGCTCCGGCATGGGGAAATCGCGGGGGAGCGAGACCACGGGGAGATCCGGATAGATCTTGAAGGGCTCGGGCTTGATCGCCCAGTCGAGACGGTGGCCGCCCGTCCGAACGGACTCGGGCGAATGCATGGTGGCCTCGTGATACCGCCGCGCCGCCTCGACGTGTCGGTTGCCCGACACGAGGCTACCGGAAGTCGTAGGGGAAGCGGAACACGCCGCGCTCGGTGATGATGCCGGCGATGAGCTCGGCGGGCGTGACATCGAAGGCCGGGTTGTACACCGGCGTCTCCGCGGGCGCCGTCTGTCGCCCGCCCGTGCGGCGCACCTCGTTGCCGTCGCGCTCCTCGATGGGAATGGCGGCTCCCGAGGGAATGGACGCGTCGATGGTCGAGAACGGCGCCGCCACGTAAAACGGGATGCCGTGATGGCGAGCCAGCACCGCGACCGAGTACGTCCCGATCTTGTTCGCGGTGTCTCCATTCGCCGCGATCCGGTCGGCCCCCGTCACCACGAGGTCGACCTCGCCCCGCTTCATGACGAAGCCCGCGGCCACGTCGGAGATGAGGCGGTGCGGGATGCCTTCCTTGACCATCTCCCACGCCGTCAGGCGCGAGCCCTGCATCACGGGCCGCGTCTCGTCCACCCACACCATGGCCACTCGCCCGCGCTCGTGAGCGGCGCGGATCACCCCCACCGCGGTGCCGTAGCCAGCGGTGGCCAGGGCGCCGGCATTGCAGTGGGTGAGGATGCGCGCGTGTTCGGGCACGAGCGACGCGCCGTGGGCCCCGAGCGCGCGATTCCCCGCCACGTCCTCTTCGAGGATCGCCTGGGCCTCGGCGAGCAGGCGCTGACGCAGATCTGCGAGGGAGAGGCCGCGCTCTGCCCGAGCGACCGTGCGCATGCGGTCGAGCGCCCAGAAGAGATTCACGGCGGTCGGCCGCGTAGCCGCGAGCCCTTTGGCGGCATCCTCCAGGTCGGACAGGAAGCCATCCGCATCCCTGGCACTGCTCTGGCGCGCCGCCAGCGTGAGCCCGAAGGCCGCCGCGCAGCCGATGGCGGGAGCCCCGCGCACAACCAGGCTCCGGATCGCCTCCGCCACGTCTTGCCAGCGTGTGTATTCCCGCGTCCGTTCCTCGCTGGGCAGGGCCGTCTGGTCGAGGAGGAGGAGGCGATCTCCGTCCCAGCGTATGGGCGCGATCATGCCGAGAGGGTGGTGCCCGCGGGCAGGCGGAACCACTTGTCGCGCGAGCTGGCCCCGCGCACCAGGCTGATGGAGCCCGGCGCGATGCCCAGTGAATCGGCGAGCAGGACGATCACTGCGCGATTGGCCTTGCCGTCCTCGGGAGCGGCGGTCACGGATACCCGCAGCGTCTCCCCGCGCCAGCCCACCACGGCATTGGCCCGCGCTTTCGGCTGCACGCGCACGTGCAGCAAGGACTCAGAGGTTCGGCGCGTCATCCTCGGGGTCGGGCTTGATGTCCTGATCGAGCAGGCGCTGGTACATCTCCAGGGTGGCGCGGAGCCTCTCCGCGAGCTGACGGCGCGTGCGCTTGAGAGCGAGGATCTCGCCGCGCAGGTTCGCTTCCGCGGAGCGCGAGGCCTCGATGATCCGCTCCGCCTGCACCTCGGACTCACGGATGATCACGCCCGCCTCCCGTCGCGCCTGATCCTTCATCTCCTCGACCAGCCGCTGGGTGGTCATGAGTGTCTCCTGCAGCACCTTCTCGCGCTCCTCGAGGCCCCGCGTGCGCTCCTCCAGGGTTTGGAGCTGCTCTTTGAGGAGGGAGTTCTCCTTGAGGAGGGCCTCATAGTCGGAGGCGAGATCCTCCAGGAAGGTGTCCACTTCCTGGGTATCGAAGCCTCGGAACATCTTCACCGTGAATTGCTGCTGGCGGATGTCCATGGGCGTGATACGCATGGCGATCTCCTCTGCTAATGCCGGGCCAACGTGACTTCGCCAGATTGACTCAGCCCTCGCTCCGCCGCACCTCGACTCAGCGCGAAGAGCCCCATGCTCAGTCGGCTCGCCATGCGGCCCGGCATCAATAGCCCGCGAGCGTCCACAGGAGCGGCTTCACCGCCCACTGGATGAGCAGGATGACGATCATCGGCGAGAAGTCGAGGCCCCAGGTCCTCCACGGGGGCAGGATCTGCCGGATGGGCGTGAGCACGGGCTCGGTAAGGCGGCGCAGGGTGCGCACAATGGGATGATACGGGCTCAGGTTGACCCAGGAGATGAGGGCGGCCGCGATGATCACCCAGATGTAGATGTTGAGCACTTCCTGCAGGAAGCTGACGACGCTGACGGGCAGCACCCTCAGGAGGCCCCGAGCTCCCGCGAGCGCAGCGTCGCGCGCTCCACGGCCTGGATGAAGGCGCGGCGGAGCCCGCCGTCTTCGAGAGCGGCGATGCCCGCGATGGTGGTGCCGCCGGGGGAAGAGACCATGTCCTTGAGCTGGCCGGGATGCACGCCCGTGTCCAGCACCAGGCGGGCCGAGCCCAGCACGGTCTGCGCAGCCAAGGTCATGGCAATGGCGCGGTCGAGTCCCATCTTCACGCCGCCGTCGGCGAGCGCTTCGATGGTCATGGCGACATAGGCCGGGCCCGATCCCGAGAGACCGGTGACGGCGTCCATGGCGCCTTCCTCCAGCACCACCACCTTGCCCACGGCGGCGAAGAGCTCCTGGGCGGCCTCCAGATCTCCCGGCTCGAGCCCCTCCGCTCGGGCGATGGCCGTCACGCCCTCGAGCACGAGGGCGGGCGTGTTGGGCATGACCCGGATGAGTCGGACCGGCCTGCCGAGCTGCTCGCGGAGCTTCTTCGTGGCCACCCCCGCCGCGATGGAGATGAGGAGCTTGCCCTCGTCGACCGCGCTCGACACTTCCTTGAGCACGGCGCCCATGATCTGGGGCTTCACGGCGAGGATGATCACGTCGGCGCTCTTCACGAGCTCGGCGTTGTCGGCGACGGCGCGGATGCCGTAGCGCCGGGCGATCTCCGCGAGGTGCTCGCTCCGGGGATCGGAGGCCGTGATGGACCCCGCGGGCACCAGCCCCGCGTGGGTCAATCCCTTGATGAGGGCTTCCCCCATGTTGCCCGCGCCGAGGAAGGCGACCCGCTTGCCTTTGATGCTCACACCCCGCCCTCCGTGACGGCGGCCCGCGCGGCGCGCGGTCCGAAGATGGCCGTGCCCACGCGGACCATGGTCGCGCCTTCCTCGATGGCAACCTCGAAGTCGCCGCTCATCCCCATGGAGCAATGCTCGAGCCCCGCGGCATCGCGCAGGTCACGGAGCCGCTTGAACCACGGGCGCGCGGCGTCCGCCGCGTCCTCGACGGGTGGAATGCACATGAGCCCGCGCACGTCGAGATTGGGCAGGCCCGCCATGACCTCGAGGAGGCGCGTGAGCTCTGCGGGATGCACGCCCCCCTTCTGCGGCTCCTCGCCGATGTTTACCTGCACCAGGATCTTGACGCGGCGTTCGTGCTGATGCGCGCGACGATCGAGCTCCCGCGCGAGGTCTTCGCGGTCCACGGAGTGGATCCAGTCGAAGAGCTGGACGGCGTCGCGCGCCTTGTTGGTCTGGAGCGAGCCGATGAGATGCCAGGGCACCGGACGCCCGAGCGCGGCGACCTTCTCCTTGGCCTCCTGGACGCGATTTTCCCCGAGGGATTGGACGCCCGCGGCCACGGCGAGACGGATGCGCTCCACCTCCACCGTCTTCGACACCGCGATGAGCAGCACGTCGTTGGGCTTCCGGCCTGCGCGCTCGCAGGCGCGGACGACGCGCTCGTGGACCGCCTCGAGGTTTGCGCGAATATTCTGGGTCACTGTCGATCCGGCGTGCCGATTCTAGCACGCCGCTCGACAGGCTGCCGGCTCGCCCGCCGGGCGGGCGGCGAGGCGCGCGGCGCTACGTCGAGGCGGCCTCGATGGAGGCCAGGGGCGGCGCGGCCGTTTCGGGCGCGATGGCCGGTAACGCGGCGATCGAGACGAGCCGGCCATGGTGGCCGCGGCGATACGAGAAGAAGAGATCGGTGCGGCACGCCGTGCAGAGCCGTGGGTTGAAGATCCGGTCACCGCGAACTCCGGCGCCGCGGAGCTGCTCCTCGTTGGCGGCCCAGAGATCGAGCATCCACTTGCCCGGGCCGGCCGACTTCACCCAGGCGCCCCACCGACCCGGGAAAGCCCGATCGAGCTGGGCGATAACGGGCTTGTCCACCTCGTAGCAGCACGGCCCGATGGCCGGTCCCACCGCGGCGAGTAGGCGCTCGGGCCGGGCTCCCGTCTCCACGAGCGCGTGCACGGCGGCCCGCACCACCGCGTGCACCGTTCCTCGCCAGCCCGCGTGCACCGCGGCGAGGCGCGGCCCGTCGGGGTCGTAGAGGAGCAGCGGCACGCAATCGGCGGAGAACACCGCGACGGGGAGTCCGGGCATATCGGTGACGATGGCGTCAGCCTCGCCGGCGAGCCCGCCTGCACGCGCCTGGATGACCGTCGCCCCGTGCACCTGCTTGAGAAAAGCCGCCGGGCTCCGAGCGAGACCGTGCGCGTCGAGCAGCGGCCACGCGGGATCACCGAGCGGCGGATGCGGATCGCGGAAGGCCGTGACGCCGGGGAAGTGGCGCGTGGTGAAGAGATGCGGCACGCCGGCGTCCTCGAGGAGCGGAGAGGCGAAGTGCGTGGGCGGATCGCCCTTGAAGCGCGGCGCGGTCATGCTTCGACCATTGTCTCACGCGATACGATGAGATCGTGCGCTACGCGGAGATCCGCGCCCGCCACGCGGGCGGAGGCCGGAACCGTCAGGGGGGCGACTACGTCCTGTACTGGATGCAGGCCTATCGCCGACTGGAGCGCAACCATGCCCTCGACTTCGCCCTCCGCCAGGCCGAGGAGGGCGGCAAGCCGCTCGTGATCTACGAGGGACTCCGGCTCGACTATCCCTGGGCGAGCGCCCGCCTGCATCGCTTCGTGCTGGAAGGGATGCGCGACAACCGCGCCGCCGCCGCCCGGCTTGGACTCGCCTACTGGCCTTTCGTGGAGACGGAACCGCACGGAGGTCGCGGCCTTATGGCCCGGCTCGCCGGGCGCGCCACCGTCGTGGTCACCGACGACTTCCCGTGCTTCGTCGTCCCCCAGCAGACCGAGGGGTTGGCGAAACGCACCGAGACGCCCGTCGTCGCGGTTGACGGCAACTGTCTCGTGCCCCTTGCCCGGCTCCAAGCCGGAAGCGCGGCGGCCAGCGCCGCCGCCCACGTGCGCCCCCGGATCCATCGCGAGTTCGCCGAGGCTTGGGAGCAGCGGGCCCGCGAGGTGCCGCGCGTGGCCCGGGGCGCGCGCTCGACGCTCGAGGCTCCTTTCCCCATTGCCGATCTCGACGATCTCGATGCGCTCCTGAGCCGGCTGCCTGTCGACCAGTCAGTGCCCGCGGTACGCGTCACGCCCGGGGGCTCCGTGGCGGGGCAACAGCGCCTGGCGGACTTCCTCAGCCGGCGCCTAGCCGGTTACGACGACTCGCGATCCGAGCCGGCTCCGCCGGAGGCGGGCCACCAGAGCGGCCTCAGCCCGTATCTCCACTTCGGCCACATCTCCATCGAGGAGGTGATCGAGCGGACGCTGGCCACCACGGGCCGCTGGACGCCCAGGAAGCTCGAGCCGCGCATGATCGGCAAACGGAGCGGCTTCTACACGCGGAACGTGGACGTGGACGCGTTCCTCGACGAGGCCGTCACCTGGCGCGATCTCGGCTATCAGTGGCACTGGTCGCGCCGAGGGGACACGGCGAGCCTCGACCGCGCGCTTCCCGCGTGGGCTCTCAAGACGCTCAGGCATCACGCCGAGGACGAGCGGGACTACGTCTACACGGCGGAGGAGTGGGAAGCGGGCGCCACTCACGATCCTCTGTGGAACGCGGCCCAGCGGGAGCTCACGGTGACGGGCACCATCCACAACTACCTGCGCATGCTGTGGGGCAAGAAGATCATCGAATGGTCGCGCACGCCTGAGGAGGCGTACCGCACCCTCGTGCACCTCAACAACAAGTATGCCCTGGACGGCCGCGATCCGAATTCCTGGAGCGGGATCCTGTGGTGCTTCGGGCTCTTCGACCGTCCGTGGGCGCCCGAGCGCGCCGTGCTCGGCCGAGTCCGCTACATGTCCTCCGCCAACACCGCCAAGAAGTTCCGCCTCGGTTCCTACCTCGCCTACGTCGAGCGCCTGCCTAGGCCGGCCTGACCTCGGCGGTGCAGTGGGCGCAGCGAGTCGCCCCCAAGGGAATGGCGGACAGGCAGAGGGGGCACGGCCGCGTCGTCACGGGCGGGGTGACCGGCGGGAACCACCGGTTGACCTGCTTGATCACCAGGAAGATGGCGAAGGCCACGATGAGGAAGTCGATAATCGTCTGGATGAAGATGCCGTAGTTGATGGTGGGGACCCCCGCCGCCTTGGCCGCGGCGATGGTGGGGAACTGCTGCCCCCCAAGAGCGATGAAGAGGTTCGAGAAGTCCGTCTTGCCGAGCAGGAGGCCGATGGGGGGCATGAGCAGGTCGGCCACGAACGAGGCGACCACCCTGCCGAAGGCGGCGCCGATCACCACGCCGACCGCCAGCTCCATCACGTTGCCCCGCATGACGAACTCTTTGAACTCTTTCAGCATGGCGCCCTCCGCTGACGGATTTAGTCGGCCTGTCTCCTGAGGAACGCGGGCACATCCAGATCCTCTTCCGTCGGCTCCGCTTCGCCCTCGGCCCGGATGTCGGCGGGCACGCGACGACGCCAGTCCTTCGTGGTAGGCACGCCGGGCCGCGCGGGCCGTGGCAGGTCCACCACCTTGCCCGACGGCTGCGTCGATTCCTTCCGCTCGCTGAATCCCGTGGCGATCACTGTGATGCGCACCTCGTCCTGCAGGCTCGGGTCGATCACCGCCCCGAAAATGATGTGCGCCTCCTCGTGCGCCGCTTCCTGCACGATGCGCGCGGCCTCCTCCACCTCGTGGAGCGACAGGTCCGAGCCGCCCGTGAAGTTTATCAGGATGCCGCGGGCGCCTTCGATGGAGGTCTCGTCGAGGAGCGGGCTCGCCACCGCCTTCTGGGCCGCGTCGAGGGCGCGGTTCTGCCCCTTGCCGCTGCCCGCGCCCATGAGGGCCATGCCCATGCCCGCCATGATCGTGCGTACGTCGGCGAAGTCTAGGTTGATGAGGCCGGGCACGAGAATCAGGTCGGAGATGCCCTGCACCGCCTGGAGCAAGACGGTATCGGCGACCTTGAAGGCCTCGACGAGCGGCGTGCCGCGATCCACCACGGCGAGGAGCCGCTGATTGGGAATGGTGATCAACGTGTCGACCACGCCACGGAGCTCGGTCAGCCCCTGCTCCGCCTGCTGCGCGCGCCGCCGCCCCTCGAAGGCGAACGGCTTGGTCACCACGGCCACCGTGAGGATGCCCAGCTCCTTGGCGGTGGCGGCCACGATGGGCGCCGAGCCCGTGCCGGTGCCGCCCCCCAGACCCGCGGTGACGAAGACCATGTCGGCGCCTTCGAGCATCTTCTTGATCTGCTCGCGATCCTCGAGGGCGGCGTTTTTGCCCACCTCGGGATCCGCGCCCGCTCCCAGGCCCTGGGTCAGCCGCGCGCCGATCTGGATCTTCAGCGGCGCCGGTGAGAAACGGAGCGCCTGGCTGTCCGTGTTCGCCACGATGAACTCGACCCCCGTGAAACGGGCCTCCATCATGCGGTTGATGGCGTTGGACCCGCCCCCGCCCAGACCGATGACTTTGATCTTGGCGCTGTCCCGTGTCTCTTCGAGCTCGAACACCGGCTTCCCTCGTTCCACCATCGGTTCCTCCTTGAACGGGTCCGTGATTGTCGTCGTCGCTAGAACAGCTCGCTGAACCAGTCCCGCAGCCTGCGCAGCGCGCCGGGCGCCATTGATCCGCCGCTCTCGTCCATGGCCACGCCGCTCCGACGCCCCCGCGCCCCGTACAGCGCGAGGCCTACTCCCGTCGAGTAGATAGGGCTCCGCACCACGTCGGAGAGTCCACCGACGCCCGTGGGCAGGCCGCGGCGCACCGGCAGATCGAAGACTTGCTCGGCGAGCTCGGGCACGCCGGGCAGGATGGACGCGCCGCCCGTGACCACCACCCCCGCCGCCGCCGCGTCCTCCAGTCCGGCCTTGGTCAGCTCACGCGCGACCAGGGTGAAGATCTCCTCCACCCGCGGCTGGATGATCTCGGAGAGGATCTGGCGCGACAGCTCGCGCGCCTTACGTCCGCCCACCGACGGCACCGAGATCACCTCGTCTTCGCGGACGAGCGCGGTGAGCGCGCAGCCGTGGCGCTTCTTGAGCTCTTCGGCTTCCGCGGTGGGGGTGCGGAGCCCTACTGCCACGTCATTCGAGATGTGATCGCCGCCCAGGGGCAGCACGCCCGTGTGCCAGATCGCGCCGTCGCGAAAGAGGGCGACATCGGTGGTGCCCCCGCCGAGGTCGATGAGGAGGATGCCCAGCTCTTTCTCCTCGTCGGAGAGCACGGCCTCCGCGGAGGCCAACGGCTCGAGGACGATGTCCTGCACCTGAAGGCCCGCGCGATTGACGCTGCGGACGACATTGCGCACCGACGTGGTCGCCCCCGTGACCAAGTGCACCTCGACCTCGAGACGCACCCCCGACATGCCGATGGGCTCCTTCACCCCATCCTGATCGTCGACCACGTAGGTCTGGGGCAAGGCGTGGATGATCTCGCGGTCCTGAGGCAAATTGATGGCGCGGGCGGCGTCGAGGGCACGGTCCACGTCGGCCTGGCTGACCTCACGGTGCTTGCCGGAGACGGCGATGACGCCGCGGCTGTTGACGCCGCGTATGTGGCCACCCGCCACGCCGGCCAGCACCCCCCCGATCTCCGCGCCCGCCATCTCCTCGGCGTCGCCCACCGCCTGCTTGATGCTCTCCACCGTGGAGTCGATGTTGACCACCACGCCCTTGCGCAGCCCGCGCGAGGGGCTGGTCCCCACGCCCACGATGTCGAGCGTCCCGATGGACGACCACTCCGCGATGATGCAGCAGATCTTGGTCGTCCCCACGTCGAGGCCGGTGATGAGCTGCCGTCCCCTCCCTCTGCCCATGTCGCCCCCTACCTCTTCGCGGTTTTGAGCACGACCTGGTCGCGGAAGCGAAGGTCGATCGACGTCACGCTCTGTCCCGAGGCGCGGAGTTGAGCGAGCACACCCCCTAGCCGACCCAGTCGGCCCTCCCAGTCCTCGTTGCCAATGCGCACCTCGACCCCATCCAGCATGTAGAGCACCGGCCCCTCCGGTCGGCTCACGTCCACCTCGGAGATCTCGCGGAGGAGCGGGCTCTGCGCCCGCATGAGCGTCCGGAGGAGCGCCACCCCGGTGGCCACTCGCTCGGAGGGCATGCGCCCCGCCACCGTCACATCGTCTGCCCCCAGGCCAGAAATCACGGGCGCCTCCACGCTCACCGCGCGAGTTTCCGGACCGAGGGCGATGCCGTGCTCGTCGACCCAGTAGAAATGTCCGGCGCTCACCAAGGTGAAGGGCTGGCGCTCCTCTACGAAGAGCGTGACGCGATTGGGGAAGGCGCGCACGAGCTCCGCTCGCCGGACGAGGGGGAGCGACTCCACGCCCGCCACCGCCCGGCGCGTGTCGAGGCTCCACAGGCTCTGGCCGGGCGCGAGACCCGAGGCCTTGATGACCTCCTCCGCGGAGAGCCGACTCTGACCCGCCACCTCGATGCGATCCACGGCGAAGCGTGAGCTCGCAAGAAGCGGAGCGGCCATAGAGGCGAGGGGCTTGCTCAGGGCGACGAGAAGCACGGGCAGGCCGAGCCAGAGAGCCACACGGCGGATCCCGCGCAGGAGGCGCCGGCGGCGCCGGCGCCGGTCGAGGCGCTGGCCGGCCATGGCCACGCTGGGGTCGGCGAGATCGGCCAGCCCGCCGTGCGAGACGCCGCGCGGGGAGAGGACGCCCGTGTGTCCTCTCATGCGTCTCCCATCACGCGGATCTCGGGCTCGAGGGCGATGCCGAATTGAGACTGGACGCGCTCGCGCGTCATGTCCATGAGGGCGGTAATGTCGGCGCCATTCGCCCCGCCCCGGTTGACGATGAAGTTGGCGTGCTTGGTCGAGATCTCCGCGCCGTTGAGCCGCTTGCCTTTGAGACCGACCTTCTCGATGAGCCGCCCCGCCGTCTCTCCCGGGGGGTTCTTCCACACGCAGCCCACGGAGGCGAGGGCGAGCGGCTGCGTCGCCTTCTTGTGCTTGAGGCGCTGCTTTATCTCCTTCTGGATCTCTGCCTGAGGGCGTCGATGAAGACGCAGGCGCGCCCCCACCAGCACCGCGCCCGCGGGCACCGCGAAGGCGCGGTAGCCAAAGGCGCCGTTGCCCGGCTTGAACTCTCCGAGGGTGCCGTCGGGATGGAGGAAGTAGACGGCGGAAACGAAGTCGCCGATCCATCCGTCGGGCGTGCCCGCGTTCATCGCCAGCGCGCCACCGATGGTGGCGGGAATACCCACGAGGCCTTCGATCCCGCCCAGGTTGAGGGCGGCCGCCTCGCGGATCAGCGCGGAGAGCCCCACGCCCGCCCCCGCCACGGCTTCCTCGCCGTGGAACTCCGCGCGCCCCAGGCAGCCCTCGATCTTCAGCACGACCCCGCGCACCCCGCGGTCACGCACGAGGAGGTTGTTGCCGCCTCCGATGATCTCGACGGACAGCTGCTCGCGCTCCGCGAAGCTCAGAGCGAGGCGGATGTCCTCTACATCCTGCGGGACGACGAAGACGTCCGCCGGCCCGCCGATGCGTAAGGAGGTATGGAAGCTCAGGGGTTCCTTGAACCGCACCTCGCCTCGAATCTCTCCGAGCATTTAGTGCCTCCTGTTGGGAGCGCTGAGGCGCGCGAGCAGCTCCGCGCCCAGCTGGCCGACGTCTCCGGCGCCCAGGGTGAGGACGAGGTCACCGGAACGAGTGGACTCGCAAAGGTAGTCGAGGATGCCCGAGCGGTTGCCGTCCATGTACAGGACCTCGCGGTGACCGTGGGCGGCGATCCCGTCGACGAGGTCCTGGGCGTGGACGCCGGGAATGGGCAGCTCACCCGCGGCATAGATGTCCATGACGATGAGCACGTCGGACTGGTAGAACGCCGTCAGGAATTCCTGGCGGAGATGCTGCGTCCGCGTGTAGCGGTGGGGCTGGAACACCGTGATGACCCGGCGATCGAACCCGGCCTTGGCGGCGGCCAGGGTGGCGCGGATCTCCGCGGGGTGATGGCCATAGTCGTCCACCACGAGGACACCGACGGCCTCGCCCTTGACCTGGAAGCGACGCTGCACGCCCGCGAAGCCGGCGAGTGCCTGCTGGATCCGCTCGAACGGCACCTCGAGGTCGAGGCCGACCCCAACGGCGGCCAGCGCATTCAGCACGTTGTGACGGCCCGGCACTTGGATGCCGACGTGACCCAGGAGCTTGCCCCGGTTGAGTACCTCGAACTGCGACTGCATGCCGGAGTAGGTGAGGCGCCGCGCCGTCACGTCGGCGCCAGACTCGATGCCGTAGGTGATCACACGCTTCTCGATCTGGGGAATGACCTGCTGGATGTTCGGCTGATCGAGGCAGACGACGGCCGAGCCATAGAAGGGCACCTTGTTCACGAAGGTGAGGAAGGCCGCGCGGATCGCGTCGAGGTCCGCGTAGTAATCGAGGTGCTCGGCATCGATCGTGGTGACCACCGCGATGGTCGGGGTGAGCTTGAGGAAGGAGCCGTCGGACTCGTCCGCCTCCGCTACGAGGAACTCCCCGCGACCCAGGCGCGCATTGGCGCCGAGCCCGTGCACGCGCCCGCCCACCACCACCGTGGGATCGAGCCCCGCCGCGCCGAGCACCTCCGCCACCATGGAAGTGGTGGTGGTCTTGCCGTGGGTGCCTGCGATGGCAATGCCGTACTTGAGCCGCATCAGCTCCGCGAGCATCTCCGCGCGCGGGATGACGGGCACGCCGCGCTGACGCGCCACGTGGACCTCCACGTTGTCGCGCGCCACCGCCGAGGAGTACACGACCACGTGCGCGCCCTCGATGTGGGAGGGCTCGTGGCCCGTGTAGACCTTGGCACCCAGGCGCTCGAGGCGCTCGACCGTCTCGTTCCGCTTCTGGTCCGAGCCGGTGATCCGGTAACCGAGATTGAGGAGGACCTCGGCGATGCCGCTCATGCCGACCCCACCAATACCCACAAAGTGAAGCTGCTGATATTTCTTGAACATGACTAGCGACGATCCCCCTCACCCAGACCTTCTCCCCTCGGGGGAGAGGGAGAGCCATGAAGCGTCATCTAGCTGGTCCCCGTGTGCTGCGAGATATTGAGCAGGACGCCCGTGGAGAAGAGCGTCATGGTGAGCGCGGAGCCACCGAAAGAGATGAAGGGCAGCGGCAGACCCTTGGTGGGCAACGAGCCCGTGACCACGCCCAGGTTCACGAGGGTCTGGGTGGCGAGCATCACAGTGAGGCCGAGGGCGAGATACGACCCGAAGGCCTCGGGGGCCCGCAGGCCGATGCGCAGGCCGCGCCAGATGAGGAGCGCGAAGAGGGCGACCACCACCGCCGCGCCCAGCATGCCGAACTCCTCTCCGATAATCGCGAAGATGAAGTCGGTGTGCGCCTCGGGCAGGTAGAAGAGCTTCTGCTTCGATTCGCCCAGGCCACGGCCGAGCCAGCCCCCCGAGCCCAGGGCGAGGAAGGACTGGATGATCTGAAAGCCCGAGCCCTGCGGGTCGTTCCACGGATTCATGAAGGCGACCATGCGACGCAGGCGATAGGGCTTCATCGCGATGGCCACCGCGCACAGAGGCAGCGCGGCGGATGCGATGAGTCCCATGTGCGCGACGCGCGCGCCGCCCAGATACGCCAGAGCGAGGGTCAGGATGACCAGGACCATCGCGTTGCCCATGTCGGGCTGCAGGAGGGTCAGCCCCGCCATGCCGCCCGCCATGAGGAGGAGGGGGAGCAGTCCCCGGCTGAAGCTCGCCATGGCCTCCTCGCGGCGAGCGAGGAATGAGGCGAGGTAGAGGAGGAGCGAGAGCTTGGCGAGCTCCACGGGCTGGAAGGACACAAAGCCCAGGCGCAGCCACCGGCGTGTGCCGTTGATTTCCTGGCCGAAGGGCGGCACCAGCACGAGGACGAGGAGCACGAACGACGCCGCCATGAGCGGGACGACAAGGCGCTCCAGGCGACGATAGTCGAAGCGCATGCCCGCCCACAGGGCGCCCATACCGAGCAGGACCCACAGCCCCTGCCGCTTGAGGAAGTGCAGCGGATCGTGGAAGCGATCGGCGGCCATGATGGCGCTCGCCGAGTAGACCATCACCACCCCCATGGAGACGAGGGCGACGATGAGCGCGAAGAGCCAGAGGTCGGGGGTGAGCTTCCTAGGCACGGGTCAGCTCGTGGACGAGGGCCATGAAGACCTCGCCGCGGTGCTCGTAGTTGTCGAACATGTCGAAGGAGGCGCAGGCGGGGGAGAGCAGCACCACGTCTCCCGCGCGCGCGAGGGAGCGGGCGGCGGCTACCGCGTCCCGCATGGAGGCGGCATCGGCGCAGGGTACGCCGGCGGCCTCGAGGGCGGCCCGCACGGCGGGACGGTCCGTCCCGATGAGCACGGCCTGACGCACGCGACCGCGCGCGGCCTCGGCGAGCGGGGAGAAGTCCTGCCCCTTCCCCTTGCCCCCCGCGATCAGCACGATCGGCTCCGTGAAGCTCTCGAGCGCCTTGATCGTCGAGGCGACGTTGGTGCCCTTGGAGTCGTTGTAGTAGACGACGCCGCGCTCGTCGGTGACGCGCTCGATGCGGTGCGAGACGCCGCGGAAGGCTCCAATGCCCGCGCGGATCGCCCCGGGGGAGAGACCCATCCAGAGGGCGCCGGCGGTGGCCGCGAGCACGTTCTCCACGTTGTGCGGGCCCCGCAACGTGATCTCGGCGAGCGGGCAGATGGCCTCGGTGTGACCGTTGAGCTTGGCCACGATCCAGCCGTCCTGCACGAAAATCCCGTGATCGAGGGAGGTGAGGCGGCTGAACCAGACCACTCGCGCCCGCGTGCGCGAGGCGAGGGCGGCCGTGGCCGGGTCGTCGGCGTTGAGCACGGCACAGTCGGACGTCGTCTGGTTGGCAAAGATCTTAGCCTTGGCGCCGACGTAGCGCTCGAAGGTCTTGTGGCGGTCGAGATGATCCGGGGTGAGATTGAGCATCGCGGCCACGCGCGGGCGCAGCCGCTCGGTGGTGTCGAGCTGGAAGGACGACGCCTCCGCCACCACCAGCCCGTGGGCGGGGAAGTCGAGGGCCTCCGCGCAGAGCGGCGTCCCGATGTTGCCGCCCACCAACACGGGACGCATGGTGCCCGCGGCGAGCTCGCCGGTGAGCGCGGTGGTGGTGGTCTTTCCGTTCGTGCCCGTGATGGCGATGAGGTCCGCCTCCATGACCAGCCAGCCGAGCTCGAGCTCGCCAATGATCGGCACGCCGCGCCCGTGCACGGCCTTGAGAGCGGGCAGCTCCAACGGCACCCCGGGGCTCACCACCACGAGGTCGGCGCCCGCGAAGGCCACCTGGGGATGGCCGCCCGGGAAGAGCGTGCATCCGAGGCGCTCGAGCTCGAGGGCCTCCGGGGACAGGGCCTCGCGCGCGTTGGAGTCGGAGGCGAGCACGTGGCCGCCCAGGCGGCGGATGAGACGGGCCGCCGCCACGCCGCTGCGCGCCAGGCCCACTACGGCCACCGTGCGCCGGGCGAGCCACTCACGGTAGGCCGGGCCGCGCTCCACCGCCATCTGATCTTCCTCCACCGTGTCGGCCAGGCGTCCGCTCACGCCGCTATCTCAGCTTCAGCGTCGTTAGCGCGAGGAGGGCCAGCATGAAGGACACGATCCAGAACCGGACGATGATTTTGGGCTCCGGCCACCCCTCCATCTCGTAGTGGTGGTGTAGTGGCGCCATGCGGAAGAAGCGCTTGCCCGTGGCCTTGAAGTAGGCGACCTGGATGATGACGGAGACGGCCTCTACCACGTAGATCCCGCCGATGAGGGGGAGCAGCAGCTCCGACTTGGTCAGCACGGCCAGTGTGCCCAGGGCGCCGCCCAGGGCGAGCGAGCCCACGTCGCCCATGAAGACCTGAGCGGGATAGCTGTTGAACCAGAGAAAGCCCAGGGCCGCCCCTACCAGCGCGGCAGAGAAGATGGCGAGCTCGCCCGTGCCCTTCACGTTCAGAATGCGCAGGTACTCGGCGAGGCGGAAGTTGCCGCTCAGGTACGCAATGATGGCGAAGGCGCCCCCCGCCATCACAATGGGCCCGATGGCGAGGCCGTCGAGGCCGTCCGTCAAGTTGACCGCGTTCGACGAGCCCACGATCACCAGCACCGCGAAAGGAACCCAGAAGCCGCCCAGAACGAGCAGCCAGCCCTTGAAGAAGGGAATGGACAGCGCGGTGGTGAAGCCGTCGGGCGGCCAGAGGTAGAGCCAGGTCATAAGGCAGCCCACGGAGAGGATCTGCGCGCCGAACTTCTCCTTGGCCCGTAGTCCCTTCTTGGTGCGGAGCTTCCGATAGTCGTCGAGGAAGCCGATCATGGCGAAGCTCGCCGTGGCCACCATGAGCACCCAGACGTAGCGGTTGTGGAGATTCGTCCACAAGAGAGTGGAGACGAGCAGCGCGGTAAGGATGATGAAACCGCCCATGGACGGTGTGCCTGCCTTGGTCCGGTGGCGCTCCGGCGTGTCCTCGCGGATCGTCTCCCCGCCGTACTGCAAAGCGCGCAGCCGGCGGATCATCCACGGCCCCAGCAGGAACGAGAGCGCGATGGCCGTCACGGTGGCCATGGCCGATCGGAAGGTGATGTACCGGAAAACGTTGAAGACGATGCTGTCTCTCGCCAGCGGCACGAGGAGCTCGTAGAGCATCAGGCATTCTCCCCTCCGAAGCGGGCGAGCAGCGCGTCCACCACGCGCTCCATGCGCATGCCGCGCGAGCCTTTGATCAGCACAGCGTCGCCCGGCACGAGCCGCTTGAGGAGATGCGCCACCGTGTCCTCGAAGGTGGCCGCGTGGTGACTTTCCGTTAGCCCGGCTTCGCGCGCGGCCTCCACCGCCGCCCGGCAGGCGCGCCCGAGGCCGACGAACTCTGCGACACCGGAGGCCGCCACCGCCGCGCCCATCTCCCGATGCGCGGCGTCGGTGATCGGCCCCAGCTCGAGCATGTCGCCCAGCACCACCACGCGGCGGCGCGGGCCCGCGGACGCGGCGAGCGTCTGGAGCGCCGCCCGAACCGACACGGGATTGGCGTTGTAGGTGTCGTCGAGGAGGGCGAGGGACCCCGCCGTCCGCCACACGCAGCGTCCCTTGGCCGGGCGCGCCGCCTCGAGTCCACGCACGATCGCGTCGATGCCGAGCCCGAGAACGACGCCGACGCCGGCGGCCGCGAGGGCATTGGTCAGGTTGTGTCGGCCCGCGAAGTGGAGCCGGACCGGACGGCGGCCGTCGGGAAGCTCGAGGGTGAAGCCCAGGCCCGCGGGCCCGTCCTCGATGAATCCACTCGAGCGGACATCGGCGGGGCCCTCGGCGCTGTAGGTCCACACGCGGGCACGGCTCCTCGCCTGCATGGCGAGCACGCGCGGGTCGTCGGCGTTGAGCACCACCGCGCCGTCAGGCGGAATCGCCCGCACGAGGTCCGACTTCTCGTGCTGTATCCCGTCGAGCGAGCCCAGGAACTCCGTGTGCGCGCTCGACACGGTGGTGACGGCGGACACCGTCGGTCGCGCGAGGGCGGCGAGGGCGGCGATCTCCCCGGGGCGGTTCGTGCCCAGCTCGAGAGCGGCCGCCCGGTGCTCTGCCGTCAGCTTGAGGAGGGTCAGGGGCAGTCCCCACTGATTGTTGAAGCTCGCCTCGGGCTTGAGCACAGGTCCGAGAGCGCCAAGCACGGAGGCCATCAGCTCCTTGGTCGTGGTCTTGCCGTTCGAGCCCGTCACCGCGGCCACGGGTATGGTGAAGCGCCCGCGATTCCACGCGCCGAGACGTCCGAGCGCCTGCGTGGTGTCGTCGGTGAGCACCAGCGGCACGCCGGCGGGCAGTTCGTTGGGGACGGTGTCGACCACGAGGCAGCCCGCCCCGCGTCCCACCGCATCGCGCAGGAAGGCATGCCCGTCGTGCCGCTCGCCGCGGATGGCGAAGAAGGCCTCGCCCACGTTCAAGGTGCGGCTGTCGATCGACACGCCGGACACCGCGATGCCGAGGTCGCCTCCGAGCAGAGCGCCGCGCGTGCCCCGCACGATCTCCTCCACGGTAAAGGCCGGCCTACGCGTTCCTATGTCGCCCTCCCAAGGGCCGCCCGAGCCTGGGCACGGTCGTCGAAGGGGAGTACGTCGGAGCCGATGATCTGATAGGTCTCGTGGCCCTTGCCTGCGATGACGACCACGTCGCCGGCACCGGCCCAGGTCAGCGCGCGCTGGATGGCGGCCTTCCTGTCGGGAATTGTCTCATGCCGCGTGAGGCCGCCCGGGATGCCCGCCACGATGTCGGCGATGATAGCCTCCGGCGGCTCGCTGCGCGGATTATCCGAGGTGACCCACACGTGATCGGCGAGCCGCGCGGCGATCTCGCCCATGAGCGGGCGCTTGCCGCGATCGCGGTCGCCGCCACAGCCGAAGACGACGGCGAGCCGACCGTGCGGGCCACGGAGCTTGCGCGCGGTCTCCAGCGTGCGCTCGAGCGCGTCGGGGGTGTGGGCGTAGTCGACCACCACGAGGAAAGGCTGCCCTGCCTCGACCCGCTCGAAGCGTCCCGGCACCGAGGCGACGGAGCCGAGAGCGCGCGCGATGACCGCGGCCTCCATGCCCAGCGCGATGCCCACGCCGGTCGCCGCGAGGAGATTTTCCACGTTGTGCTCGCCCACCAGCGGCGAGGCGATGTCGAAAGTGCCCGCGGGTGTGCGGACGTTCATGCGAATCCCCTCCGCCCCCGAGGACCAGCGGGTCGGCCGAACGTCGGCTCGCCCGCGCACACCATAGGTCAGCGTGTGCAGGGGAAGATCCGCCACCATGGCGAGACCGGCGGGATCGTCGGCGTTGACCACCGCGTGGCGAGAGGGCTTGTGGCCGGCGGCGAGGAGACGGAAGAGACGCCGCTTCGCCTCGCGATAGGCATCCATGGTCATGTGGAAATCGAGATGATCCTGGGTCAAGTTGGTGAAGACGGCGACGTCGAAGTCGATCCCGTCTACTCGGGAGAGGGCGAGGGCGTGCGAGGAAACCTCCATGGCCACCGCGGTGACCCCGGCCTCTTGCATGCGCCGGAGCAGGGACTGTGTCTCGAGCGCCTCCGGGGTGGTCTGCCCCGCGGGAATGCTCACGTCCCCAATCCGGTACTGCACCGTCCCGATCACGCCAGTGCGCCGCCCCGACGCGGCAAGGAGAGCATCCACGAGGTAGGAGGTCGTGGTCTTGCCGTTGGTGCCCGTGATGCCGACCACGATCAGGCTCCCCGACGGATGCCCGAAGTAGGCATCAGCGAGCTGGGCCAGGGCCTCCCGCGACGAGGACACGAGCACGCGCGGGACACGACGGCCCTCGAGGATGTCCGCGCCTTCCAGGACCACCGCCGAAGCACCCCGGGCAAGGGCATCCTCCACGTAGCGACGGCCATCCTGCTTGAGCCCGGGAATGGCCACAAAAATCTCCCCGGGCTCGACCTTCCGCGAGTCGTAGGCGACGCCGCGAATCTCCACGGGCATCTCCCCCAGCACCCGCTTGTCGCGCAACATCTCCAGCAGTCTCGTCGTGGGCACGGGCGCTCCGCTCATTGGCTCGCGGCCGGCTGATCCGCCGGACCGGCAAGCGTGAGGCGGCACGGCATGCCTGCCGACATCGGCGTGCCCGGAGCGGGCGACTGAGCGACGACCACGCCGTGCCCCCGCACATCGATGGTGACGTCGAAGGGGGCAAGGGCGGCCATGGCCCGGCGGAGCGAGCGGCCCTGGAGCGACGGCATCACGCCCGCGGCCGTCGCTTCGTCGAAGCTCGCAAGGCGTACCGTGGGCGCTGCCTCCATGGGGCCCGCCTCTGCGCGCACGAGGGGCACGGGGCTGGTACCGCCCGGCGGCACGTTCAGGTGACGCAGGGCCTCGCGGCCGATAGCGGAGAAGATAGGTGCGGCGGCTTCGCTCCCCCACTTCTCGTTCTTGGGCTCGTCGAGCATCACGATCATGGCGATGCGCGGATCTTCGGCCGGCGCGAAGCCCACGAAGGACAGCACGCCGGGGGCGTGCGAGTAGCGGTGGATCGTGGGATCCATCTTCTGCGCGGTGCCCGTCTTTCCCGCCACCTCGTAGCCGGGGATGGCCGCATTGTGCCCCGTCCCCTCGCGCACCACTGCGGTCATGATGGTGGTGAGCTCGCGCGCCGTCTCCGGCGAGATCACCTGGCGGATGGGCTTCGGCTCGAAAACGCTCACCTCGCGCCCCTGAGCGTCGAGCACCGCGCGCACGATCTGCGGCTGCATCAGCCGCCCGCCGTTGGCAATGGCCGCGAAGGCGCTCAGGATCTGCACGGCGGTGACGGAGATCTCCTGGCCGATGGACATGGTGGCGAGCGATAGCGCGGACCAGCGGGCAGGCGCGCGGAGCTGGCCCCGGCTCTCGCCGGGCAGTCCCAGGCCCACGGGCTGACCGAAGCCGAAGGCGGTGATGTAACGGTAGTACCGCTCCTTGCCGAGCTGCATCCCCGCCTTGATGGAGCCGACGTTCGAGGAGTTCTGGAGTACCTCGCTGAAGGTCAGCCAGCCGAAGGGCTTCCAGTCCGAGATGACGGCGGTGGCAACCTTGATCTTGCCGTTCTCGCCATAGAAGCGGTCGGTGGGGCGCACCACGCCCTCCTCGAGGGCGGCGGCGGCCATGATCACCTTGAAGGTCGAGCCCGGCTCGAAGGGATCGGTGATGGCGCGGTTACGCCGTTGCTCGTCCGTCGCCGTAGCGTAGGCATTGGGATTGAACGTGGGGCGGATGGCGAGGGCGAGGATCTCGCCGGTGCGCGGATCCATCATGACAGCCATGGCGGCCTTGGAGCGCGTGCGGGTCCATGCCGCCTCGACTTCCTTCTCCGCGAGGTACTGGAGGGTCGCATCGAGGGTGAGAGCGACGCCCTGGCCCGGCACGGAGCCCTTCAGGATCGTGGGCGCGCCCGTCACTTCGCGCCCGAGGGCGTCGCGCTCCACGAGGGCGCGACCTTCGACGCCCGCCAGGTGGGTGTCCCACACCTGCTCGATGCCGCCCAACCCCTTGCCGTCCAGCCCTTCGAAGCCGACGACCTGGGCGGCGAGCTCACGGTTGGGATAGAGACGCAGGCTCTCCTGAAGGAATCCCAGGCCCGGCTCGTTGAGGTCCTTCACCGCCTGCGCCACCGCGGGCGGCAGCTTGCGCTTCACCCACACGAAGCGCTTGGCAGGGTCCATACGCTTGGCGATCTCCGAGGCCGGATCGCCGAGGATGGGCGCAAGGCGGCGTGCGAGCCCCGGCACGTCGTCGATGCGATGGGGCAGCGCGAAGAGCGACTCGGCGGCGGAGGATTCGGCCAGGACCTGGCCGTGCCGGTCGACGATCGGCCCCCGCTTGGACTTGATCGCCACGGTCTTGGCGTGCTGGCTCTCGGCCAGCCGAGAGTATTCCTCGTGCTTGAGAACCTGGAGATAGCTCAGCCGGATCAGGATCCCGAGGAAGGCACAGGCGACGAACGCGGCGAAGACGAGCGTTCGGCTCCTCAGGCCCGAGGTCCGGTCGGCCGTCATGGTGGCGGGGTGGCCTCTCCTCGCTTCATGCTAGCGGGTGCCCTCGGGGTCCGGAGCGGCGGCCATGGCCGCGGTACGCTCCACAGCCGCGGAGGAGGCCGAGCCGCCCGCCACGAACTCCCTCGCGAGCTGCACCTGCTGCTGGGTGGGGGCGACCATGCCGAAGCGCGTGCGCGCCTCGACCTCGATCCGGGCGAGGGACTGGAGGCTCGCCTTCTCCACGTTCAGCCGGCGATTACTCTCCTCAGCCTGCGCGCGGGCCGCCCGCAGCGCGTCCAGGCGGTAGGAGAGGCGCACCTGCTGCACGCGCAAGCCCACCAGCCCCAGCACGAGGGTCACCAGCACGCCCGCCGCCATGGCACCGGTGAGCATGGCCCGGAGACGGTGATGGTCGCTCTCGCGGTGGAAGTGCGCCATCTGCTGATTGGCGGTGGAGGGAGGCCGGAGACCGAGCGACATCTGAATCGGCATTTGATGACCCCTACCTGTCCTCATCGAAGCCCTCATCTCGCCGCTCCTCCGAGCGGCATCTCGTCGGTGTCTCGGCTCGCTCCCGGCATCTCGACTCGCACGCTAGGCTGCCTCCATCCGCTCCAGCACGCGGAGCTTGGCGCTCCGGGCTCGCGGATTGTCTCGGGTCTCGTCCTCGGACGGCGTCATGGGCGAAGGTTCGAGGGACGCGAAGCCGCGCGCGCCCAGGGCGCGGAAGGCGCGCTTCACCGCGCGATCCTCGCCGGAATGGAAAGCGATCACGCCCAGGCGCCCGCCACGCTCGAGGAGCTCAGGCGCGGCCTGGAGCGCCTCCTGCAGCGCGGGCAGCTCCTCGTTGACGGCCATGCGCAAGGCCTGGAAGGTACGGGTGGCCACGTGCGTGCGGTGCGACCAGGCGGCGCGCGGCACGCCGG
>Ga0209465_10000182_pt1 | contig 30435 bp, 33 predicted proteins | sample PanSoiPlot1MoBio_FD_188321 | JGI IMG/M metagenome (GOLD analysis project Ga0209465, IMG submission 188321) | Tropical forest soil microbial communities from Panama analyzed to predict greenhouse gas emissions - Panama Soil Plot 1 MoBio (SPAdes)... | ecosystem: Environmental > Terrestrial > Soil...
GCGAAGTTGTTTGCTGCGCCCCATGTTGAATTCTCGGGTTTGATTTTATTCGCAATGCGAATCACAGTTTAGATTGTCAGGCGGATGTGAGGCGCAAATGTGGGGCGACAGATCTGCCCTTTGCTAACGGTTCGCGCGCTTCGAAATTTGTCGCTACGACGGGTGAAAACGATCCTCAGATGTTGCATTTTTGATACGCGAAAAGAACAATTTTGCCGAAAATTGGAATTTCGAAGTGGGCCTCATTTCTGCAGCACGGACCGGCTAAAGCGACAACGTCGGAAATTGAAAAACCTTTGAGGCGAGAGCATCATCATGCATTACTCTGAAACCCTACCTCTGCATGATCGCTATCACGAACGCGATGTCCAACCACTCGACCTGGATGATGCACGCGCACAGGGTCGACGCACCGCAAGTATCTCCGGGTCAAGACCAACTCGGTTCAAAAGCGATAAGGTGTGAATTAGCAGACGAATAATACGCAAATCTGCTCGCTATTCGTTTGCGGTGCTCATCGGCGTTGCTGGCACGCTTGCTTGGCAGTCCGACGAAGCAGTGGACATGCTCAGGAATTGGATTCCGTCGCTCGGCTTGTTGTTACCCGCCTCGACGACGAGAGCTCCCGCCCCGATTGTAACATCAGTGGAATTACAGCAGCAGCTTAAGCCTATGATGGTTGAGCTTGCGATTACGAGTCGCCGCATAGAGCAGCTCGCTGCCAATCAAGATCAGAGCGCTCGCAAGCAAGAACAGATAGCTCGGGGAATCAACACTTTGCAGGCAGCTGAGCAGGACATTAGTCAAAAAATTCCAATCTGCCCTCACAAAAGGCGGCACGTGTTCAGCAGGCCAAACCTGTGCAGCCTGATGCACAGTAACATATAAACCTTCGCCGCCGAGTGTTTAGCGTATTAAGTACTTGGCGCTGTATACTGCGTCGGCTGTTGACACGCGCATCCGGGTTCCCGCGGCCGGCCACTAACGTCCGGCCGGGTAGAATTCGGGTAGAATATTGACATTACCGACCGAAAAACTTCGTAATCATGAGTACTATTGAGACCGGCGATTTTAAGTCTGACCGAACTTCTCGGGACTTTTCGATGACTGCAACGGGAACTGACGCTGCGAAAGTTCCTCCTCCACGACGAATTCTGGGCACGACCATGTACGTGCTCGAGCTTGCCATCATCGCCTTACTCTATATTGGGCTTGCCAGCACAGCGCCATTATTGCCGCTCCTAAGTGCGATCGGAATGCCGTCGTGGCCGCCAAGTGGAGTGGCGCTCGCTATCATCTTACTGCGTGGCTATCGCACTTGGCCGGCGATTTTGTTGGGTTCATCGTACGTGAGCGCAAGCTCCGCTGGACTCCTGTCGATCCAACCAATCGGGATAGCAGCCGGTACAACCCTCGCCGGTTTAGTTGGCGCAAGATTTATTAATTACTGGTCGGAGGGGAATAAGACCTTCTCCAACCCTCGCGGCATAGCCAAGTTCGCCCTCGTCGCTTTCATACCGACGGCCTTGATTAGTACGTTAGGCGCAATAATAGAGAGGCTGATCGCGGGCAATCTGAGCCATTCAACCTTATTTGCGACTGCGTTCGCTTGGTGGCTTGCTGACGCTATTGGATCCCTCATGTTGACGCCGGTGATCGTCCTCTGGGGGACGACACCTCTTGTCAAGTGGGATCTGCTGAAGACAACAGCAATAATTATCGCCGCCGCGGCAATTGGTGCGATCGCTTTCACTGCAGTACCGATCGGCGCTTTCAATACTGTGCTGCCGCACCGACCGCTCTTTGTATTCATCATTTTGTTGCCTTTGCTATGGGCAGTGGTCAGTGGCGACGTGCGGGCGGCGGCAACGGCAGCATTGATCTTTTGCAGCTTTGCTTACTGGGGCGCCTCAGATTCCCTACTCGCAAGCTCACCAGACCTTAACGAATCGCTGTTGTTATTGCCGGCGATTTCAATAAGTGTGGCAACCATTCCGCTCTATTTGAGCGCCATGGTGTTGGCGAACCGGCAGAAGGAGACGCACCTAGTCTCGCAATGGAGCGAGCTGAAAGTGAGCTTGGCACAAGCACAAACGGCTCTCAAGAGTCTGAAAAGACATTACCAAATCTTTGTCGATAGCGTTTCCGATCACGCAGTCTTTGTTCTCAACCCCACCGGACACGTCGCCACTTGGAACAGGACGGCTGAGAAAATAATCGGTTATACGGCGGACGAAATCGTCGGCCAACACTTCAGTGTGTTGTATCGGCCGGATGAGCGCCGTGCCGGCGAACCGAACCGGGCGCTCGAGTTGGCTAGTCGCAAGGGCAAATGCGAGGTGGAGGGTTGGCAGATCAGAAAGAACGGCACACCATTTTTTGTTACTGGCGTGCTTACCGCGATTCGTGACGACAGCCGCAATCTAACCGGATTTGCTAGTGTCATTCGCGACGCAACCGAACGCCGCGACACTCAGGAGCAGCTCGTCGAAGCACGTGAGCAGCTCGCCATGGCGCAAAAGATGGAGGCTATTGGCAAATTGACAGGCGGCATTGCACACGACTTCAACAACTTACTGATGATCATTGGCGGTAGCGCGCAGCTGTTCAAGCGCTTGCTCGATCCAAAACTGCCGCGTGCCATAGAAGCAATACAGTCCGCTGCCAAGCGGGGTGAAACTTTGACTCGTCAATTGCTGACGTTTTCTCGGCGCCAGCATCTTAACCCAACCGTGGTCGATCTGAACTCCAGCATAAAGAACATGCGCACAATGATCGAAAGCTCGCTGCGCGGGAATATCGTTTATAGGGAGAACCTCACTCCAACCCTCTGGCCAGTGAAGATCGATCTTGCTGAATTTGAATTGGCGATCGTCAACATTGCGGTGAATGCGCGCGATGCCATGTCGAACGGCGGCGTCTTTACGGTAAGCGCCAGTAACGTGACGGCCGATAACGAGCCCAGCAATGCAGGGAAACCATCGAATTACGTCGCGATCGAATTTAGCGATTCTGGGATGGGCATTCCGCCGAATCTTCTTTCTAAAATTTTCGATCCGTTTTTTACTACGAAGGAAGTCGGCAAAGGCAGCGGACTTGGTTTATCCCAGGTCTATGGATTTGCCCACCAAACCGGCGGAACTGTGCGCGCGGAAAGCAAAATTGGACTGGGCACAGCGATCACCATGTATCTACCAGCCTATACCGGAGCGGAAGCTCACGCGCCGGAACCGGACGCAGCTGACATAGAACGCATGCCACGCCCGATGGTACTCGTCGTCGACGACAGCCCCGAAGTGGCCGAAGTGACATCCTCACTTTTTGAACATCTCGGCTACGACACCATCTATCGAGATTCGGCAAAAGCCGCCCTAAAATTACTAGAGGACGGCAACAGCATTGACCTCGTTTTTAGTGATATTGTTATGCCGGGCACGATCGACGGCGTTGGTCTCGCCGGCGAAGTCCAGGCGCGTTACCCACACCTGCCGGTCATCCTGACCACCGGTTACAGCGATGCCGCGCTGAGTGCACCGCCCAATCTGCCAATCCTTCGGAAACCGTTTGATGCTGATGCGCTGCGAAAGTTACTGCAGGGCATGATGGGACGCGGCACGCTGCAGTAAGCCCGCCCCGCGAATTTGCAGGCAATTACGGGAAAGCTGCCGTGACCGGCGGCTTTGCTGTGAGTCCCCATCCGTGTCCTAGGACTCCGTTGGGATGTCGAATTATAGGTGAAATCCAGTCTTCGCCGCTGTCCGCCCCTTCCGTTCAAAAAAGAGAGACAGCCTTAACTCCGACCAGGCAAGATAGTGGAGACTACAGCGGCTTTTTTGCGGCCTCGCGCGCGGTTCCATGTGGATAAAGGTGGGCCCCGACGGCCTGATGTCGGGGCTCAGTGCCGCGCCTGTTCGGCCGAAATTTGGGAGACAGCCGTGGTGTCAACGCGCGCTTTTACTGAAATGTTGCCGGTTGGTGAGAGAGTGGCGCTCTTTGAGTTCTCCCCGTTTTACACAGAGAAAGTCCCGGGGCTTTGACCGGACTAGTCAGAAAAGGATTCGACTGGAACTTGCGTGCTGGATGAAGATGAGAGCGTTTGATTTATGTGGCTAAACTGCGCGGAAGCCGTGCAAGCAGCTGGAATTTATCGTCGAACGCTCGTTGTTTTCACCGCTAGAGTACGACCTTGCGAAAGTCAAAAAGCTGCCGCGTCCAATTAGCAGGTCGTTAAACTGCGCGTGATGACATAAACGCCCCCTACCCAGACATCGTGGTTGAGCCGCTCTGCCCCATTTCATGGCACGCGACCACGAACTAGCGGATCGATGCAGGGAATCAAATATCAGGAGGTTGACGGGCCTATGCGGCGACCTGCTTGCCCCATAACACCTCCGTCGCGATCCGCGCACCTTCGACTAGCGATTTTAACTTCGCCCACATAATGGTCGGGTGCACGCGGCGGGCGAATGGGCTCTGAGCGAAGCCACAATCGGTACCTGTCATAACGTTCTCGCGGCCGACAATTTTGGCGAGCCGCACGATGCGCTCCGCGACCAATTCCGGGTGTTCGACGATGTTGGTGGCGTGGCTGATGACACCCGGAATCAAAATTTTGCCGGGCGCAAGCTTCACCGTTTCACACACGCGCCACTCGTGAGCGTGGCGCGGATTAGCGGCCTCAAATGAGTAATGGCTGGTGCGCACCTGCAGCAACAGGCCGATAATGTCCTTAAGTGGCACGTCGAAGGCGTGCGGGCCGTTCCAGCTACCCCAACAGATGTGATAGCGCGAGCGCTCTTCGGGAATGTCCCGCAGCGCATGGTTAAGTGCATCAACCCGCATCTGCGCCCAGTGTAGATACTGCGCATTCGACATGGGCGGCACCATGCGCTCATGCATATAGGGCAGGAACGCGTCGTCGATCTGGACGTAGAGACCGGCGTCGACGATGGCTTTGTATTCCTGGTGCAGCGCTTCGGCGAGCGCAAAGAGGTAGCTCTCCTCATCCTTGTAATGCCCGATTTTGGCTCCAGGCAGCGCACTTGCCGGCGCTACCACCGGCAGAAATCCAGCGAGCGTGGGGTATTGCTGCTTGGCGTTGTTTAGGCCGGCGCTGATGTTCTTGATGTCACGGCCGATTTGGTTTTGGCCGCAATAGGTAATCGGCCCGTTGACAACGACCCGATTGCCGAGCCTTTTGCCTAACCCGGTCGCGGCGTCGTACTCGGCGTAAAATTCCGGAAATGCCCGGCGATCCTGGCCACCTGACATCGACGACATTGGATCCTGCAGTTCGTCTGGTGTGGCCGGCCGCACGGCGAGGCCGCTCAGACGTTTGAAAATGTAGAACGCCCAATTGAGCCCTTTGCTGAACTCGCCGTCACTGACAATGTCGATGCCGAGCTCCGCCTGCTGGCGCACCACCCCGGTGACGGACTCGGCGAGGCAGGTTTCGAACGCCGCCTCGTCATAGGGCTTGCCATCTTCAATCGATCGCCAGCACTCGATCAGCTTGGGCGGTCGGATCAAGCTGCCGACATGGGTGGTGAGGATGCGATCCGTGTGCGGTGACACAGTGTGACTCCGTAAGGTGACAGACGGCTTGGAACTCTTAGAAGTGCGGCATGACTTGTTGTGCAAACAACCTCATTGAGCGTTCGGCATCCGGCTGGCTGATCATTCCGAAATTCACCTGAAGGGACGTAGATTCAAAGCCATCCACCTGAGTGTTATAGGCGCTAATAGCCTTGCGGATGTCATCAGGCGTCCCGATCCAGGCGCAGCCTTTGGCGATCTGCGATTCGGCATTCTCCTTAGACAATAGTTCGATCATCTTTTGGTAGTTCGGGTAGTCCTTGGAGGCGATGCCGGACATCCACTCTGAGGCCGCATCAACAATCGATTTCAGGTAAGCATTCAATGGTTCGCGCGCGATCGCTGCCGCTTGTTCGCGGGTTTCGGCGCAGAACATATGAAAAGCCAGCATCACACGACCGCGCCCTGGATGGCCAGCTCCGCTCCAGGCCTCCCGATAGACCCGAATAAGCTCAGCCATTTGCGCACCGCCGAGTGGTATGCCCATGAGATGGTGTCCAAGGCGGCCGGCGTTCTCGAACGATTCTTTGGTCGAAAGCGCGGCAATCCAGAACGGTGGTCGCGGTATTTGCGTCGGACGCGGTTGTGAAGTCACCTTCGCAAAGCTGTGAAAGCGTCCCTTGTACGTGACGTTCTCTTGCGTAAGAAGCAAACGGATTTGTTCCAGTCCTTCATCGAATCGGGTGCGGCTCTCATCCATTGCAACGCCAAACCGGCCGAACTCATGAGGCAAGAAAGCGCGCGCGACGCCGACTTCCAGTCGGCCATTCGAAATCGCATCAACCATGCCGATTTGGCCGGCAAGTTTTAGGGGGTGGTTGAAGACGGGCAGAACAGCTCCAGTGATCAAGCGCATTTTGCGCGTGACGGCAGCAGCAGCGCTGAGAAAAATCAGCGGGTCCGGACTGTAGCCGCCATAGGAGTGGAAGTAATGCTCCACAGTGCGGACGTGAGCGAAGCCGAGCTCCTCCGCGAGGCGAGTAAGATGCAGTGCCTCGCCCCAGTATTGCGCCGGGCTTTTAAGCGCGGGTCCAACAGCAGGGAAAAACTGTATGCCGAACTCCATGGTTTGTTGTCTAGCTGAAAAGCCTTTGTACGCCAAGGAATTGGAATGACCGGTCTGAGTGAACGGACCTTGTTAGCGCGCCATCTGGGCGTCTTCGTGCGCCATTGCCAACTCGTCTCGAATGTAGGTCTAATGACAACCAATCGATCGGGTGCCCCATGAAAACATCGCTGCGAATTCCTCTGCTAGTGACCTCTTTGACGGGTTGCGTGCTCGCCATTTCGTCGGTCTCATCGCCGGCGGCCGACAATCTCATCAAGATCGGTGCGCTGCTGCCAAGTTCCGGCCCCGGTTCCTATTTCGGTGTCCAGGACAAGCAAGGCGTCGAGCTCGCTCTGGACCAACTCAAGAGTGGCGTAAACGGTTACAAGTTCGACGTTCATTACGAAGATTCAGCCTGCAGCCCCTTGCCGGCGACGCAGGCCGCCAAGCGCTTGCTCGATCAATATCAGCCAGACGTGGTTATCGGCGAGGAATGTTCAGACGCAACGCTGGCCGTGATGCCACTTATGGATCGAGCCAAAATCCCATTGCTCAATGCCGGCTCGTCCTCAATCAAGATCACTGACCCTGGCAATCCATATACTTTTAGAATCATGCCCAATGAGGTGATGCAGGGCGTTGACCTTGCGATCAATGCTTATAAGCGATTAAACGCAAAAACGGCGGTCTTGCTGCATGAAAACACCAATGCCGGCATCGGCAACGCCAAGGTCTTTGCCGAGACCTTCGAAAAGTTGGGCGGCAAGATCCTTGAGGATATCGGTTTCGGGCGCGACGTGAATGATTTCACGGCAATTGCCACGCGAATTGCTGGACTCGGTAACATCGACGTTATTCCGACTTACACACTGGAAGGCCAAGGCCTCAAGATCACCGAGGCTTTGACCCAGGCCGGCATTGTCAAAGGTGGTGGCGGTAAAGCCATCCAATTGGGCGCCATTTGGCTGCCGTTTGGCTTTGAGCAAAAAGCTGGCAAAGCAGCGATTGGCTATATTCGGATTGTTCAGTTCGATCCAACCGAGCAGCGCCCGGTCGTGCGCGATTTCATCAAGGACTTCAAAGCAAAGTTCAATACCGACCCTACGCACCTTAATGCCCACGCCTATGATCAGATTATGCTGATCGCTGACGTCGTTAAACGCGGCGCCAAAGACGCGCAATCGATTCGGGACGGACTTTCCGCAACCAAGGACTATCCTGGTGTAACCGGAAGCGTCCAGTTCGACAAGAGCAATCAAAATATCAAAATGGATACGGTCCATTATATGGAGACCAAGCCGGATCTGTCGTGGGAATCTTTAAAATGGAATTAGTCCCGCGACATGCTGACCGTCATCCTGCAGCAGGGGATTAATGGGATTGTCATGGGCGGCCTCTATGTTCTGGTCGCCCTCGGCCTCACGCTCATCTATGGCGTTCTGGTTCAGATCAACTTCGCCCACGCCGACATCGTCACGCTGGGCGCTTTCGCCGCCTATTTCATCGCCCAGCTGCTCAGTGGTAATTATTTCCTTGGCATTGCCGTGGCAATCCTTGTCGGCGGAGTACTCGGCTGGCTGATTAATGCCGCCATTTTCACGCCATTGCGGGAACAACGCAGCGAGTTGCTACCGCTGATCGCGACGATTGGCGTTTCAATTATGCTGCAGAATGCAATGCTGCTGCTGTTTGGGCCGATCCCGTACGCTTTCAACACGCCCTATAGCAGCAGGGTGATCCATATCGGCAGCTTGTTTTTCACGCTGCAAAACCTGCTGATCATCCTGGTATCAACCGCAACCATTGCTTTGCTCTATGCGTTTATGAAATTCACTTTCCTGGGCAAGGCGCTGCGCGCGGTATCGCAAGACCGCGACACGGCCGCCCTAATGGGAATCAATCCCAATTCCCTGATCATGCTGACTTTCATTATTGCCTCGGCGCTGGCGGGGATGAGCGGAGCGCTGCTCGGACCGGTGCTTGTCCTCACTCCATTTGCCGGGACCTCGGTGATCGTCAAAGCGTTCGCCATCGTGATCATCGGCGGCTTCGGCAATGTCGAAGGAACCATCATTGCTGGACTGATCGTTGGTTTGATCGAAAGCTACACGACCCAGTTTCTCGATCCTGGATGGATCGATATCGCGGTCTTCGCGCTGCTCCTCATCATGCTCGCAGTTCGGCCAACAGGGCTGATCGCCGAGAAGCGCGCTGAAAATGTCTGATCTCGCGCGCACCAAGCAACCCGGACCCACTCTGAATCAGAGATTTTTTACGTTGCGGCGCTTTTGCTTTCTTGTTGCGGCAATCATCATTGCGCTTTTGCCGCTGATCTTCCCGAGCTCCTATTGGCGGACTAATTTGATTGTCTGCGCGATCAATGTTCTGCTCGCCATTGGCCTGGATTTCGTTCTTGGCTATACGGGGCAACTCAATATCGGACAATCGGCCTTTTATGGCATCGGGGCTTATGCCTCGACGTTGCTAATCATCAAGCTCGCCGTGCCGTTCTGGGTTGCCTTTGTGATCGGCGTGCTGATCTCCGGAATGGGCGGCGCCCTACTTTCGCTGTTCGCGGTCCGCCTGCGCGGGCACTATCTGGCCATTGCTTCACTCGGTTTCGCGGTGATTACCTATCAAATCCTTTTGAATTGGATCAGCCTGACGCAAGGGCCGCTCGGTATTTATGCGATCGCGCCAGCGCCACCCATCGCCCTGCCCTGGTTACCGCGGATCGTGTTCACCAATCTTACCAACTTGTTTTATCTGATCGCCGGCTTCGCTTTGCTGGTCTACTTCATTCTTGATCAGTTGGTTCGTTCGCCGATAGGGGCAACGCTGACGGCAATCCGCGAGGACGATTTGTCCGCGGCGTCGCTCGGCATTGATGCGCCGAAATGGAAGGCGTTTGCGTTTGCAGTCAGTTCGGCGGTTGCCGGCGCCGCCGGCTGCTTTTATGCGAGCTTTGTCGGCACGCTGGTCCCTGACGCGTTCTTTATCACCGAATCCTTTAGCATGCTGGCGATGGTCATTGTTGGCGGGATGGGCACGCTGATTGGTCCGGTATTTGGCGCCATTCTTCTGACCGTGCTGCCCGAAGTGTTGCGCGGCATCGGCGATCTTCGGCTCATTGTCTATGGCGCGGCGGTGACGTTGGTTGTGCTGTTTATGCCCGGCGGGCTTGTTCAGGGCGCGCGTGTTATTGCGCGTCGCGCACTGAGAATTACTACAAAGTTTGAGGCGCGCCCTTGACCGCTGCAGGTCAAACGACTCTCGCGGACGAACTCGATCGTGTGGCGGTCCTGTTCCGCGCCAAGGGGCTTTGCAAAAATTTTGGCGGCGTCCGTGCCGTGCGTGACATTTCGTTTGATATCGTGCCGGGTGTCGTGTTCGCCGTGATTGGTCCGAATGGTGCGGGGAAATCGACGCTGTTAAACTTGATCAGCGGTATCTATCAGCCCGACGCCGGCACGATGTCGCTTGCTGGCATTGACCTCGTGGGCATGACGGCAGCGCGTCGCGTTCGGCAAGGACTGGCCCGCACCTTTCAGAAGATTCGATTATTCAAACAATTATCCGCTCTGGAGAATGTTATTGCCGGCTACCACAGCAGGCACTCAATTCCGGCCTGGCAGTACGTCTTTCATCGCACTGCTTTTCACGAAGACGCGCAGCGCTGCAACGAGCAGGCGATGGAGTTGCTCAATTTCGTCGGTTTGAATCATCGCACCCATGTTACCGCCGGCGCGCTGGCTTATGGCGAACAGCGGCTCCTCGAAATCGCGCGGGCGCTTGCCACCGCGCCACGCTTGCTGATGATTGACGAGCCAGCTGCCGGCCTCAATCCCGTCGAAGTCGGGGCTCTGCTGCGCCGGATCAGAAGTTTGCGCGACCGCGGCGTAACCGTGCTTTTGGTCGAGCACAATATGGATCTGGTGATGAATGTCGCCGATCGAATTCTGGTCATGGATTACGGTCAGCAGTTGTTTGCGGGCACCCCCGCCGACGTTCAGGCCCATCCTGATGTGATCGCCGCTTATCTCGGAGCCAATGTCCTGTGACGGCGCTGCTCGTTACTGAAGGTCTGGAGCTCGCCTATGGCGAGCTGACCGCGTGCCGCGATATCTCGATTACCGTCGGAGCCGGCGAGATCGTCACGCTGATCGGATCAAATGGAGCCGGCAAGACGACGACTTTACGCGCGATTGCCGGGGCGCTGGCCCCGCGCGCCGGAGTGATCCGCTTTGACGGTCGCGAGATCACCCACCTGCCGGCCTATGACCGCACCCAGCTCGGCATCGCGCTCGTCCCCGAGGGTCGGCACGTGTTTCCGTTCCTCACGGTCCGCGAGAATCTGGAACTCGGCGGCTTCAAATACCGCAAGGATGTCGCCAAGGTCCGCAGGCTCATCGAAACGATGTTTGACATGTTTCCGCAGCTGCGTAGCCGGGCTGGCCAGACTGCCGGAACGCTGAGCGGCGGAGAACAACAGATGCTGGTTCTTGGTCGGGCCATGATGTCCGAACCGCGCCTCCTGTGTCTGGATGAACCCTCGCTCGGGCTAGCACCGCGGATTGTCGAGAATATTTTTCACACGATCGTTTCGATCAACGCCAGCGGCACCAGCGTGCTCCTGGTTGAACAGAATGCGCGCTACGCGCTGCAAACCGCAAGTCGCGGTTATGTTCTGCAAACCGGTTCGATCGCCGCATCGGGATCGTGCCGGACGCTGCGAGAAGACAGGCGCGTCCAGGAGGCTTATCTCGGTCGTGCCGCAGTCGAGAAAGGGGCAATTTGATGAGCGCACCGATGCTCACTGGCTAGACAGCGATGGTCACCGGAGCGGGTGGGGGCATCGGACGCGCCATTTGTCTGGCCTTTGCCAGCGCAGGCGCCAAGGTGGCTTGTCTCGATATTGACCTCGCAGCTGCCGAAAAGACCGCCGGCGCATCCGGTAACGAGGCGATAGCGCAACACTGCGACGTGAGCAGCGAGACTGAGACGCGGGATGCAGCCGCTGCGACGATTTCGAAGTTCAAAGCGGTTCACATTCTGGTCAATGCGGCAGCAACCGACGATCGCAATGGCACGATTCTCGATATTATGGCGGAGGAGTGGTCACGGGTACTTGCCGTCAACGTGACCGGTGCTCCTGATGAGTCGGGCGGTTCTGCCGAGCATGATTGCCGCCGGCGGGGGCAGCATTATTCACATCGCTTCTCAGCTGGGCCCTGTCGCCGCCCCGAACCGTGCCGCTTATTGCACCTCGAAAAGAGCACTTATCCAGCTCGCTAAGGCCATGGCGGTCGACCATGCCGGACCGACAACGCGCTGTCCCCGGGGCCAGTCGAGACCCGCCGCCTACTCTTGCGGTGTGGCGACATGGCAAGAGCACGACGGGAAGCCGGACCGAAGCATCTGCTCAATCGGCTCGGTCAACCTGAGGAAATCGCCCAGGCCGCCGTATTTCTGGCAAGCGACGCCGCAAGCTTTATGACTGGTGCGGATATGTTGGTCGACGCGGGCTACACCGACGACCTGAATTAGCCAGCGTCTTCAGCGGCCGAGGATTGTGGACACGACTGCACGCGGATCGCGTTTGCGCCAGGCACCGACATCCACGGTATGGAAGAAGTCGGCGATGTGCGCATTGAAGGCAACCGGATCCTCAAGATTGATGGTGTGTCCTGCGTTGGGCATGACGACGAGCGCGGCGGTTGGAATGGTGCGCTTCATCAACAAGCCGGGCTCGAGACATGGCCAATCCTCGTCGCCGGTCATGATCAACGTCGGCGCGGTGATGGTCTGCATTTGATCGACGAGGTCGAACAGTGACGGCCGCCGCGCCTGAACGCCCCGCATGGTGCGGGCCGAGCCTTCGCTCGAATGCTCAGCCAGCTGATCGGCGAATTCCCGCCAGCCGCGGGGATCTTTGTTCTGGAATTGAACGCGGGTCGGTCCCAGTGCGTAACCTTCAGCCGCCTTGGCCATGCCCAATTGCTCAAACTGCTTGGCTGCCGCTTCGGCCTCGCCGGTGAACTGCGCTCGTTTGTCCGGCGCCGCGCCATAGCCGCAACCGGCGATCACCAGCGACCGCGCCCGATCGGGATAGGTGAAGCCGAAGTGCAGGGCCGCGAATCCGCCCATCGATAAGCCGACGATATGTGCCTTATCGATTTTAAGCGCATCGAGCACCGCGCGAATGTCATCACGGGCACGCTCCTGTGAATACTTGCCGTCTTGCGGTACGTCCGACGGCGGGTAGCCGCGTGCATTGAACGCAATGCAGCGATAGCGCTGTCCGAAATAACGCATCTGCATCTCATAGGCGCGCACATCGCCGGCAAATTCGTGGACGAAGATAACGGGAATGCCGCTGCCGACCTCCTCGTAATAGAGCTTGACGTTGTCGTCAGTGGTCAGATGCGGCATGGTCGCCTCGCTCGAGTATTTAGAAATCAAAAGCTAAAGGTTCGCGCCGAAAGACCGGCGTCGATGGTGACGACCGAACCGCTGTTGTAGCTGCACCGGTCGGAGGCCAGGAAGGCGATCATTGCGCCGACTTCATCGGGAGCGCAGGCGCGGCCGAACGGCAGCGGCTTGAAAAGCGCGCGGCAGTTATCGGCGTTGCCGGTGCGGTCCTTGGCTTTCTTCTTCATCAGATTGACCAGTCGCTCGGTTTCGACTGGACCGGGATTCAGCGAAATCACCCGGACACTGTCGCGCACGTTGACGCTGCCCAAGGATTGACTGAACGCTGTCAGCGCGGCGTTGCCAGCAACGCCACAGATATATTCCGGATCATGGGTCTGTGCCGCGTTGCCGGTGACATTGATGATGACGCCGGAGCCCTTTTGCCTCATGAGCGCATAGTAGGCGCGACACATATTAATGTAGCCGAACACCTTCAAATCCCAGGCCTTGCGCCAAGTTTGCTCGTCGACATCGAGTAACGAGCCGCCGGGGATGGCGCCGGCATTATTCACCAGAATATCGATCGCGGGAAAATCCTTCGCCAATCGCTCGACGGTGCTGCTCTGCGACAGGTCGGCAGCGACCGTATCGATTTGGACTGTTGAGTGCTCAGTGATCGCCGCCTTGGCCGCGGCGAGATCGGCGGCGGTGCGCAACACCAGAATCAGATTACAGCCTTCGGCGGCCAACCCTTCAGCCGCGGCGCGGCCAATTCCTTTCGATGCGCCGGTAATCAATGCGGCTTTTCTAGCAAGCTCTAAGTCCATTCGTTATCATCCTCAACTGCGCAGGTAACAGGAATGAGATGCTCAATCAGCCGCACAAAGTCGCATCGCTCTCGATCAGATCATTAATACCGTCCGGAACGCGACCGTGCCAGTCACTGTTATCCTGGATGGCAGCAGCGAACGCGATGAGGTCGCGATCGCGCCCGTGACGGCCGATCAACTGCAAACCGATCGGTAAGCCATGATCGTCGAAACCGATGGGAATCACGATTGCTGGCAGGCCGAGCATGTTGACGAAGCGGGTATAATGGCTGAGATCGTACAGACGCCGGCCGCTGAAGCTTGCTGAGGCCGGGTCAACGTCGACAAAGACTGGAGTACAGATCGGCATGACCGGAAGAACGGCTGCATCCGCCGAACCAAGAACTTTCTCTTCGAAATCTTTAAGGAGTGGAGCGCGCATGGCTCGACTAGCCGCGAGCGTTCCATCGTCAATGGTCAAGCCCTTGGCAAGGCGCTTCCGCAAGACCGGATCGAGCGCAGGCTGATCAAGCCGACTCGCGTGTGTTCTTGCCGCCTCCCCTTGCATAACAATCAAGGCGTGCTCATCGATCGCGGTAATTGCTGACAGCGCATCAACGTGGGAAAGCGCGACCGGCAAGGTGCCGATCAGATTGATGCCGTCCTGACAACGATGACGGATTGGCGGCTCCGCCGCGTCCAGGACATCGTCGCAAACTACAATTTTTTCAATCACTGCCGGCGGCGGTGCATTGAACAACAAGATCTCCGCGGACGGTGCCAGATCCGCGGCGCTCCGCGCAAGAAGACCAACGCAATCAAGAAAGGGCGCCAGAGGTACGGTGCCGGTGACATCGATTCCGCCCGAGCTTGGTTTAAACCCCGTCACGCCGCAGCAATGGGCGGGAATGCGGATCGAACCGCCGGTATCGGAGCCGAGGGCAACGACGCTCATCCCAGCGGCGACGGAAACAGCTGAACCTGACGACGATCCACCCGGGATGAAATCGCAATTCCACGGATTCCGCGGGTAGTCGGCAGCGGCATTGAAGCCGGACGGCTCATAGGCCAATGCAGTCATCGCCGTGAATCCAACGCACACGGCGCCAGCTTCATCGAGATCGTGCAGGGCATCGGCGTAGGCCTGACGATCAGGTTCGATCGCTGCGGCTAAGCCGCATTGGGGCTGATGGTTGGGTGAAAAAAACAGATCCTTGGCCGCGTATGGAAGCGATGCGAGCGGCCCGGTCTTGGGCGAAGAATCCCGCGCGACCGATAATTCCACAAATGCCTGCAGTCGCTCTTGCAGCCGCGTGGCGCGGACGATCGCCATGGATGCAGCCGTTAGACGTTGCTTCGATGGCAGCTGCAACCAGTCCAGGAATCGTCGGCGATTTGACATTCAAGCCAATTGAGTCGGCAGTGTACTAAGCCCGGTCCTACTCTGAAAGGATCACTATGTACTGCGGTTGTATGCTGAGGACGTTGTCTCTTCTGTCAACGGTCAGCGCTTCAACTAGAATTGGGTTCGTTGTCTAATCGCAGGCTACTCGTCAACAATCTTCTCGATGTAGCACTGTATGCTGGGAACAGGGTTGTCTCCGCGGTCGGCATGGAGCCAACGGTCTTGGCCCGTGACCTCGAGCCTCATTTCCCCTCAGCCCCCGATCGGGGTCACGGCAGCCACTTAATGGCATTGGCCATGAAGATCGAGCGGATTGCGGATCACCATCAGGCGAGGGAAGCGTTAGCGCTTTCCGTGGCAGGGGTGACCGCAATCGTGGTGATTGAGAGTTTGATTTTGCTGATCTTGTATTGAGAGCGCTTCCTCAAACGGAAAAGAATCGGCGTTAGGCAGCGGGACTTGCCGCGCCATTCCCGCAATGTGGACAACCATCAATTTACCATCCGCTTTACGTAATTCGGCCGTAGCTCCAAATTCTGATGATACCGACTATTGCAGCACCGTGTCTTGCCGTCATCAAAAAAATCGGAATCGGGTTAGGTTGATGTCTTCTGATTTACAGAGCGATCCCCACGGCAAAAGCGTAGAGTGGACGGCCGATAGGAAAAGACGTGCGATTGCTCCGTCCAACGATTTGGGCCGCAACGCTTTTGTCTTTGAGGAAGATGACGTCGTTCATTTGCTGAGAGCCGCAGTTGATCACGAGGGAAGCCAAATCGCTTTTGCGGATCATTATGGCGTTGATCGCGCAAATGTCAGTGCGGTGTTGAATGGCAGGCGGCGGATAAATGGTTCTCTTGTAAAGGCCCTTGGCCTTCGCAAGGTCTACGTCGTCGAGTGAGCGCTGACCAACGGACCACTTCGCACGTTCAAAGCCGCAAACAGCAAAGGCGTCGGCGGTACGCAACCGACGGCTTTGACTTTCGTCCCCGATGACCTGCCATCCCGTGGACACACGGCAATAGCAGGGCTTGCCGAACTGGAGGGGGGCTTCCTTCCAACCCCCAGCGCGACGAGAAAGAGTAGCGCGCCAGCCCAGGCCCGCTCAAAACTGCGATCCTGTTGATAACTCGCGTTTGATAGGCTTGAGCTGTGGAGCATTGTATTGTTGCGGAGCATCAAGGGGGCGATCATGGCAAAACGTAAGAAGCGAGCAAAGGTACAAAAGCGAGGAAAACTGCTAAGAGGAAACTCAGCTAAACGCGGCAAGGCACGCAAGTCTGCGCGAGCGAAAGCGGCGAAGCGAACGGTTGCCAGGGCTAAGCCCAAACGCGCGCCAGCGAAGAAAGCGGCGCGGAAAGTAAAACAGCCTATTGCTCCAGTGGTCGAAACCGTCGCTGTTGAGGTGATCGAACAACCCGCTCCGGGCGTAATAACAGTCACGGAAGTCGAAGAGACGCGGCAAGTAAGCTGAACCGGGGCATATATTCTGGATTAGCCAGCGTAGTCGCGCTGGAGCATCTTGACCGTTGTTGAGGCAACCCTGATCCTAGCTGGGCTAGCGTGTCGGGATGAGTTGTCGTGTCGTTAGTCCAATTCAGGCGGGCCAAACTTCTTCAGGACGCGAGACTGTCTGGCGTATCACCGTGCCCGACATTGCGAGATGTTTTCTGTGCCATCAGCTCACAACAACGCGCGTGAGCACGATATTTTTCCAGGTTGGCCATCTTACTCTACTCAACTGATACTATCTAAAGTCACAGGCCTATTGATCGCAAAAGAGGTCCGAACGTCAATTCATAAAATTAGGAAAGCGGCCGTTGTAAAGAGCGGACACGGCGAAATTTCAGCTTTAGTGCAGCGGCGGCAAGCCGAGACCTCGCATTTGTTCGAAGACAACATAAGACTCAGTGCCACAGTTGTCCGTCTGATAGGCGTAATGGCCCTCGACAACCTTACTGTCGTTGAAAATTAGCGCATAACTGCGCCTGCGACCGCGATCCAGAAAGCGGACGCAGACGAGCCAATTCCACCCTTTAAACGAGTGTACCCAGCGCGGGGTCGATATTTCGAATAGTTCATAGGATGCATAGTCCTTGAACGTGGTCTTGAGGCGATCCGCGATAACCTCCGGATATGACGGATCGAGCGACGACGGCGCCGATTGTGCGATCGCGCCTGATTGCACGACCGCACCTGATTGTGCCACGGGGGCCGATGGCGCCTCTGATTGTGCGATCGGCCCCGGTTGTGCGATTGCGCCTGAATGTACGACTGCACCTGATTGTGCGATGAGATCTGGTTCCGAGATCACTTGATTTGTTGCTGTAAACTTATTGCATCCGGTCAACATGGCGGTCATCAAGATCAGCACTAGCCGGGCCGTGTGGCGTAAATGCATTGGTGCGACCCATTTTGCCTACAATTAAACTCGACGCCTGCCCTGGTAAAATGATGATCGCCAAATCGAGTTGAACACTTGAGCAACCGACCACGACCTAGAATTACTGATTTATCCAGATGGATGAGGCCGTCGGCCACCGATGTCTGTGGTATTTTGGCAACTCTCGCCGGGATTCGTCATCAGTCAAAGCCGTCGACATTGAAAGTCGTTCAATAATTGATTTCTACTTATTGTTGCTACCTTTAAACGGCCCTCAATTGGTTTCGGTGGCGCGGTCATGTCAAAGTTTGAGCGCGTGCTGGAGGCGGGATCAACTGAGTTACCTGATTGCCGCTGTAGCGCTGAAATGCAGCTGACCGCGGTTGTGCCCTTGTCTGGAGACGGCTCGCAGGTTCGCATTTTTCGATGCCCCGATTGCAGCCATGAACTTAGGCTGACAATGTGGCATGATGACGTGTCAGCGGCCTAAATTATCGCGCGTCGGCAACACTTCCATCAGACCGGAAAGAAATTCGAAATTGGAAAGTACCGTCTCCTGCTGACCTTCTCAGCGACGTCGAGAGCATCCCCGAAATAAGTTGCGATCACGCCCCGTAATGCTGTCACTTTGGCGGTCGGACCAGCTGGCCGCCGTTACTAATTACCAATCGAATGGTGCAGCCGGACGATGCTTTAGCGGTTCTGGGAAAAAAGTTTCGTGCCGATCGTATTAAACCACGTCCTCTGGTCATCGTTGCGCGCAGCGTAAAAATCCGTAAGCGCCGGCTGAACCGTTTCGACCGCTTGCAGCATCGCCTGCAGCCGATTGCGGACTGTTTCGAGTCGACCCGGCGGCGTTGCTGGGGTTTCACTGGGACGATCGACCTGTTCGTTAGGCTACGCCAGAATATTGGCGCGGCCGTAGAACCTGCCAAGCGGCGGCAAAACGATTTTGGCGGCATCAAGCTTCGCGCGCTGTCCATCGGCTCGTGCATATCCTTAAGCCACAACAACTCCTTCGATCCTCGCACGCTCCTCGATTTGGAGACGGCGTTCGATGAGGCATGGTTTACGCTCAAATCGATTGGCAACACGACAGTGAAGCCGAACGAATTGGCGCGGTGTGTCTTGCGGCTCGCCAGGAAGGTGAACGTGATCCTGCACGACTAACCGACGACGCGCTCAAAGGCGTGATACCGGCGGCCGCACGCAGCTCACTGCTGCCTGGGGTTGTCGAGAGAGCGACCCGTTTATGCCGAAACGAGGTCATTGTCCCCGTAATTATCCACAGCCACGGTGGCTGGGCAGAGCCGCGAACACAGTTGCGTTTTCATGCGAATATTGGGGAGTCATCGCTCGCGCGGAGCGACGCAAGTTGTAGAGGGGCAATTATGGCCATTGCGGAGCCGCTTGGGCCCACCGAGGACAAGCAACTGGAAGCCGGGGCACACATTCACAAACTGGCGCGAGCCGGCTCTACCTTTCAGCATACCGAAGGGGACGAAGGCGAAGTGTCAACCGAAAGCCTTGGCAATTTGCTGCGCCAGGTATCGAAAACGTCTATGGACGAAATTGATGGTCTCATCGCTGAGCTTCAAACGCTCCGCAGAAAGCTACAGAGCGATGGCGATCGCATTCAATGCGACATTACCAAACACGCGGACCTGAGCCAGCAGGTAATTCAACTAACTACAATTATCTCGGACAGCGTGAAAAAACTACCGGCCACTTCAGCAATCAGTTGATAGATACCCGCTGGTGAGCGCGCCGGCCTTAGCTCGGTATGCTGCGCTCAGTCGAAGTCGAACTCGGGCCGCCAGGCCGAGCACAATGCCGCGTCGATCCGCCGGACGGCAGCAGCTTGAGGTCCCCTAACCCAAAATGTGCCTAATTTTTGCTATTGCCAAGCTGTCGGCTTCCTAAGCCGTGTGAGCGACTGGGGGCACGCTCGTTAACCGGCCGACAACCTCTCTCGTGCATGGTTTTAGCCAGCTCGATCCCGCGCACACAGATCGAGTAAAGCGCCGCCCCTGGCACCGATCGATCTCCACGCGTGCCAGGGGCTTTCATTTGGCGCGACCCGCCAATCACGGGCCAATTTGCTTCGCGCACCGGGACATTGGGTACAGAGCGGCGGGCCCGGGGGCGCGCTATAGAAAGTAATGGCTACGTGCGCTCTGACAGGCCATTCGGCAAGTGGAGCGAAAAATGACAAAAACCGACCAACTAGCGACTCTGATGACCTTTCTACTGCTCGGTTATCTAGCGCTGACGGTGGTGGGAGCGTTTGCTTTCACATTTATCTGGTAAGCGTAAGCGATGAGACGCGATGGATTGCGGCGAATATCGCCAAGCTGCCGGACTTCCTAAGCTGCTCGTGTGAGCGAGTGGGGTCATTCCGTTAACCGGCCGGCAACCTCTCTTCGTGCACCGTTTTGTCGCGCTCGGCTCGTTCCCGAACCAAGAGATCGAGTGCGGCCCCTGGCATAAGTTTCCAACACGGCCGGGGGCCTTGATCCAAGTGCGCGCCGCGCGCCGCATCATTATGAATATTGATGTAGGAAGACTGTGGCGAGGACTCCTTGCGGCTGGAGCAAGGCGCAGCCGATCGCCGCCAAATCGCGAAGCTATCGAACGAATTGTGTGAGGCGCGTTACTTTGGCCCACCCAAATTCGTCGCGGAACTGCCGTCACCAGGTGCATGAGCGTTCTTGATCGGGAACTCTCGATCCAAAGACATCGAATTTAAGCCCTAGTTGCGAAAGCTATCTGCCAGCGACTGATTAGGCGTCACTTCGGTACGGCGGTTGAGCGCCCGTGACGGCGGCGCTGTGGGAATGGGCTTATGCGAGAGGGCAGCTGGGCCCTTGGCTGTCGGAATCTTCAGAAACATTTCCATGTCGATCACCAGCAGGTTGTTAATGTCGGCCGCCATTTTCATTTGAGTGGCTGCGACCTGCTCTAGCGTTTGCCGCAGCGCACCGATGTCCAGGGCTATCTGCCGGACCTGTTGCGCGTCGAGGGAAGCCGCGATCGGCGGCACGACCTTATCCGGAGCAGTCTGCGCAACTGGTGCTGCTTGCGCTGTCTCCGACACGGTCGGCCGAGCAGTTGCGATTTCCGCAGCTGCCGGGCGCTTCGTCCAGCCAAGCTGCTCAACCCAGTTCGCGATCGTCGCCTTCGCCTCCGGTGACCAGCCTAGTTGCGGGACTCTTGTCGCGATAATCTGCTTGGTGGCCTGGCTGTAAGATTGCCAAGCTAAGGTGGCCGCAACAACTATCCAAATCGCGAGCGTGTACCGGCCGAAACCTCGCCACCACGGCCTGGCGCGCACTGGATTATCAGTGATTGGCTTACCGACGGAAAACGCAGATTGTGTGGGGCTCGCTGTCGCGGTCATAGGCACGTTTCCTTCCATCTCAGTTGCGTGAGGAAACCAGCCGGCTCCTTACCCGGGCTAGTGTTAACCTCTTGCCCATCGCCGTTCCAACCGAGCAAGACGGAAGGAGTGAACCGGGGGCTTATTTGCGACAGCGGTTAACAAAGGCTTGTGATTATCGCCCCATGTGCTCGTTAGCGAAGACCCGCCCGATTCTGATCTCGATTTACGCTAATCAAGTAGGCAAGTTCCTGCACCGGATGACATTCAACAAAGCTGGTTCTTGTTGAATTCAAACAGTCGACAAATTTCCCGCTCGCCTGATTACCAAACAGCCCTTGCAACATGTTAAGCGGGCGATCGAACCAACAGCTAGGCGATATCGGGGGTCAGTTAGTTGCATCGCCGGGCCACCGATGTGGCTGCGTCATTTCAGACGCTGATAGCGACGCAATGCCTATAGGCACCGATGGGCGCATGCACCCCTCAATCCGCGGAAGGCTACGTCGTCGATGCTTATGAGGGGTTGGTGTTGGTTAATCGGCTTCAATCAATCGTTCAGATTGATCCGAGATTCTCCCTAAGCCTTAAGCATTCATTTATGCTGAAGCTTTCTCATTGAAAGGGTAAGTGGTGGCGATTGAGCGATGTCGACAAAACAACCAATGCAGGATGGGTTGGCGGCTAACCAATTTCACTTTGACCTAACACCGTGCGGCGAACCCGTCATCAATAGCACCTCAGAAATGCCGGGCCCGCCTCACGAGATCAAACTTGATGAACGCCACAGGATTTTAGGCGCATTCGCTTCCAGCAACGGTCATATATTCTATGTGGCGCTCACCATAGGTCTGCTGGCGACATTTGGCTTGGCATGGATGGTTCTAAACGGAGCAGCATTGCCATTCGATTTGGCGCCAGTGGGTGGATCGGCTGGAAATCGTTATCTTGATCCTAAGATTGTTTCGTCGAGCGTGGAGCGAAGTTCTACTGCACCTTCCACTACGATGACGGACACCCAAAAAGCGGATCGTCCACAAACTCACGATACGACTGGTCGCGATATTGGTCGAGGCGCACCGGCTGAGGCATCGCACAATCAGAATCTCTCTCCAGTATCTACAATGCCTCTAGGCGCCGCACCACTATCCCCGCCAGCAAGCAAACAATCGACGGCTACGCAACGGCACACTGATTTAACGGGCGTCAAGGCGGAGGAGCTTCGGACTCCGACGAAACTCACTCCCACGTCAGAGACGAGGCCGACAACGATTAAGGGCTGGACGCTACGTGCAGTTACCGATGGTACCGCAGTCCTTGAAGGGCCTAGTGGCGTCTGGAAGGCGAGGCCGGGGCAGACGGTGCCAGGAGTGGGAAGGGTGGACTCTATTGTTCGCTGGGGCAATCGTCTGATCGTCGCGACAAGCAGGGGTCTAATCTCGACGCCATAAGGCTCGTCGGAGGTGAGACTTAGACCTGCCAAAGCGTGAAGGACGCTATCGATGTTCAACACCGATCCAAATCGAACGATCGATGACATACTTACTGATATACAACGAGGCGCTGCTAATGCCGCGTCGAACGGCAACGTCTATCTTGTTGGGCACGTCGTCGCTCCGTTTGCGGCACTGGTGGTAAAGTTATCGTGCGACTATGCCGCTGCGACGGCGCGATTAGAGCGTCTTACTCGGAACTTGTTCGCAACAATCATTGCTCTCCTCATTGTAACTTTGGTTCTGTTCGCAAAGGAAGTTAACGACGTTTATGAAAAGAATTATCCAAAGCAAGCCGCAAGCGTCAACGGACAAATTATGAAACATCTGGGCGTTTATTAGATCGCCTCGCGAGAATAGCGAGGCAGTGATGCCACGGGGTTAGTGGTCAATAACCTCCTGTTCGACTTAGTTCGGCAACCATCAGCGACGTCGCGCTGCTGTGCGGGTCAGGGTTTCTAGCGCGGCGCCGTGGGCATGCCGCGCATGCGGTCGGGTTGATGCAGGTCACCCCGGAAGCCGGTCGCGACACCGCTCAACGGTTTGGTGCTACTTATGACTGGAAGCGTCTAGTGTCCGATCCGGCCTACAACACGCAAATGAGTCCCGCCGAGATCAGCGCTCTATTTCAGGAGTATATGGGTTCCCACATTATGACACTCGCTGGCTACAATGCTGGCCGCGGCCGTGTCCGGCAATGGGTGGCCCAACACGGCGGCCCGCGTGATCCTAAGATTGATGCGGTCGATTGGGTGGAACGCATACCCTTGGCTGAGACCCGCAATTACGTCCAACGTTTTATGGAAAACCTGCAGGTTTATGCGGCGAACCTAGGCGCTAGCGTAGCAACCGTCGAGCCTAATCTGCACCGGGTGACGACCATTGAGTCAGGCTCAAAGCCAACATTTGTGAACGCCATTCCTCAATAATAATGGCGCCGCCGGATGGTGCATGTGGTCAGGCGAGCAGCGCTCGCTCGCGGCAGCAGTCGGGTCGCACTTAGGCAAGTTGGGAATACGCGCACATTATCTGAAATCGGCAAACATGCGAGTTGGCACCCCGAGCACTCACACTTGGTCGCACAAGGATATGGCGCGAAACCCCTACGCCAAAGATCTCGAAAAGGCCGAGCAGGAAATCGAGATGGTGAACAGCGTAGTGCGCATCGCCGCAGCCGGTGGAAAAGTGGCGCCGTTTTTCCGTTTCCCGGACCTCCAGACTCCGCCGCAGCTTCTTTCTTATTTCGCCAATCGGAATATCGCGATCTTTTCGACCCATATCGACTCGCGCAATTTCACCATGCACAAGCCCGAGCAGGAGATTAATTCGGTAATGAGCTAACTGGAAAAGCGCGGCCAAGGGATCGTCTTGTTGCATGATTTCCACCGCAACACCGCTGCGGCAATGCCGGAACTGCTCCGTCAGCTGAAGGCGGCTGGTGACAACATCGTACACTTCGAGCCGAAGGGAGAACTCAGCAAGATTGCTCAATACGACGAGATGTTCAATCACGGGGATAAATTACCGTCCAATAATACGCGGCCGGAGAATAATGTCGTTCACGCGATCGGCGAGTAAAGCAAAGTTCAATGATTCTCGTTCAGGCCAACGCTGCACGCCCGCTTATTGGCTGAATTTGATCGGGGCGGCAGGCCCAGCATTATCCGTGTCTCTGCGTCGAGCTGCCAGAACTCGCCGCACGTGATTAATCGCTCATTAAGATAGCTCTCAGCCTGGTCTAGCCGATCTACGAACGCCGCGGGCTTATCGTGGAACCCACTCCAAAATTCGTTAAACAGTACCCGCACCAAGTCGCGTCGGCGCTGAATTTCCAGTTGGTCAGGCCCGGTCTGGGCAACATAATTGATCTGATCGTCTGGGAGTTTCGCATCAGTTGTATCTGGGGCAGTGGGCCAGCACGCCGGGCTTAGTCTTGCAACGGCCGCATCGGCGACAGCTCCAGTTTGCTGCGTAGCGCTTTCAGCGCGCCTCTTATCTGAGGCAGGACCCCTCGCTGGCAAAACATGATTGGTCATCTTACCGACGGCCCTGCCAATCTCAGCAAGCCACCGCAACAACTTTTCCGCCCCTGCTCTCACGGCGCCTTCTGCCGGGTCGGCCGACGTCCATACTTTCATGTTTCTGTGTCCCTTTAAGTAGCCGCGAAACATGCATCATAACTGAGTCGCCCGTCATTTTCCGCCATCAGGACCCGAGCCGAGCTGGTTGGCGAACCAAACGCAGCGCCACTAGCCGCCCCATTTTATGTCGCAGCTCACCTTGTGACTGCGATCGCCGTCAACCCGCAGACGGCATGGATGCATGATTGTTGCCTTCGCTCAAGTGGCCGTCACCGTGGCCCCGGGCTAGTGACGCAGCGCAGCGAATAAGGCTGAGCACAAGCCCGGCAGCCACGCGCTAAACAGCCCTGCGGTCGTCTATCCTACTCGCAGGATTACAGCACCATAACTTTGGGTACCGTCCACCATGCAATCTTTATCACAACGGCGTGGGAAAGCCGCCTACTGCAGGTCGATAGGCTGATAATGCCCGGTCTCGTCGAGCTGTGTGCCCCATACCTTGTGCACGCCCTGGTGGTCGGAGCGGCTGAAAGTCACAGGCGTTCCAAGCCCAATGTCGAGATCGCGTAAGTTTTCGAAGGTCCCTACCAACTTTTCGGTATCAAGCTGTGACCCATTGCGTTGCAAGGCTGCGATCAAGACATTGGCGTCAACATAGCCTTCAAGTGAGACGTAATCAGGCGCCTGCCCAGGGAAGTACTTGGCTAGCGCAGATTTGTAGTCGATGACCAGCGACGAGTGGCCATCAAGCGCCGGCACGACCTGCGTGACGATAACTCCAGTCGCATACTTTTTACCAAGCAGCATCAATTCATCGGCCAATGCGGTGCTGCCCACAAATGAAACGCTGGTATAAATCATGTCTGGGTAGAGATCACGCGTTTTTTCAATGAATTTCGCTGCGGCACGATAGGCGGGGACCATGATCACAGCTTTAATTGGGGCGCGCCTCTTTTGTTGCAGTTGCGCGTTTCTTTGTTGGAGTTGCGCGATGGCATCGTCCACATCCACCGTGTTACGTTGGTAATTAAGCCGCAAAATTGGGGTTGCGTTGCCTCCCTGCAATGAACGGATCGCCTTTTCGACGCCTCCGAAACCTGCATCCCCGTAGGCGTCTTGTTGAGCAAAGACGGCGATCTGCTCCGGCACGAGCCGCCGCACCTTCACCAGATAGTTCACTACAGCGGCGGTCTCTTCGGCGTAGCTAGCGCGTAAGTTGAAGACATAGCGATCAGGTGGATCGTTCCGCAGCAGGCCGGCGCCGGTAAATGCCCCGAAAAACAGCATTTTGCGATCAAGTGCATAAGGTAATGCAACGACCGCCGTGGGCGTCCCTACATTGCCGACTAAGCCAAAAACCTGGTCTCTTTCGTAGAGCTGTTTCATTGTCGCAGCCGTCCGCGCCGGTTCGTAGCCGTCGTCTGCTGCAATGAGCCGGAGCTGGCGGCCGTACACCCCGCCTTTAGCATTGGCGACGTTGAATGCCGCCTCGATGCCGATCTTCATATTTTGGCCGAGTTCCTTGGCCGGACCAGTGAATGGTGCAGAAATCCCAAGTCGGATTTCATTGTCGCTTACCCCGCGAATGGCACTGCCGACGTTGCTCTCCTGCTCGAGCGGTTTGGGGATCGGAGACAACGCCGCTTGCTGGCCCTGCGCCGGTGAGGGCGCCGCTTGCTGTGCCTGCGCAATTGCAGGCGGCGCTGCCCCAGCAATCGCTGCAACTCCCGCGGCTGGAACCTGCTCCCGATTTGCCGGCGCGTCTTTTGCAGTGGAGACTTGTGCTGGCGATGAATCTGGTTCCACGATCCCGGCGCGTTGCAATAGCGGTTTCCCGAAGATGACAAACAAGGCGACGAGAGCCGCAAATACAACCACCGTGCCCAAACGGCCCAGCAGCCCAAATAACCCATCTTGCCGCCATGCCGAGGGCACCGCGACGGGCTCCGGCCTTAAAGACGCTATTTGCCGGTCCCTATATTCTTCTTTGGACCAGGGGGCTGTTGATGGCGCGGATCGCGGTCGCTCAGCATCAGGCGTTGTCGGATGCTGGCGAGCCCATTTAGGTGCATACTTCCTAAGTTCGGAATCCGCGCCGTCGTCACTCGGAGTACTCATACATCACCCTGTACCGCTGCTGACCAATTATTCGCCTTCTTGTTTCAGGACCACCTAAAATACGATTAAAAAATGACAGCACCGGGGCGAAACAACGCCAACGAGGCAATAAAGTGTCACTGCAGCCGCCTTTTGTCGAGCCCGACACAGCTAACACCATCTTAGGACGGTCGCGTCGTGCCGGAGCGTGCTCGCAACAAAACGCCTGAAGAAATAAAAGATGCAATCAGGTTAGCGGAAGCAAGATGCAACCACACCGCCTTAGGGCACTGCGCGTCTCGCGGGAGCAAGCCAGAATGCGCAGACGGCAACGCACAAACTAAAGTACAGCTGAGCGCTCCCTGACAAGCACCGTCGTGCCGAGATAGGCATTCCCTGATTGTCGTTGACGGCGTTCGCTCGCTTTTCCTTGCGCCGCCAGCTCGCGCAATAGTCGCGCCGCTAGGGGTTGTCGCAGTTGGAACCAGTACGCCCGCCCTTTTTCTTTCCGCCGTGTCGTCATTCTTTTGCGCTTAAATTCGCCTGATAGCGCTCGTTTGACTCGTCCCCTCTGCAATATCTGTGGCTCAGAGGTTCTGCGGTATGGCGAAATCAGGTGATGTTTCCTTTGTCTCGCGTTTCTTGGTGAAGTTTGTCGAGATCACCGCCGCAGGCCTAGCTACTGCCGTGAGTGGCTACTTGATCGCCCATCTCAGTGGCGCTTTCTCCTCCTCCGGACCGACTTCCTCGGCTGCAGTCATTCAGGTCACGCCGAGCACGAGCATGCTCTCCAGCATGCCTCAGCCGATTGCGCCCAGTTCCACTAATAGCAATGCACAAGCTTCTACGCCGCAGCAGACTCCTGCCCCACAGCAGGTTTCTACGCCGCAGCAGGATGTTAATGGCGGTCGCGCGCCGCAACAGGGCCCTACAGTGTTGGACACGGCAAAACTGGAAGCGCGCAAGCACATAGAGAAGGCGGCGAGTGCTCCGGAAAGCAGCCGTTATAAGGCATCATTGCTCGATCGCATCCGAGCGGCTCTCGCCAATGTGGATGCCAACCGAAAAGACCGGCTCGACGTGGCGCCTCATCAGGGGGATCCACCGACTACTGCTACGCCACGTGCCGTTACTGCTTTTCCGAGCAATGCTGCCGCTTCGCCAGCTCCCGTCGATGCCGTCGAACGTCGGCCAAGACCGGCCCAAGAAGCACCGATCCAATCCGATTCCCTTCCATCATTTGAGATAAAATCGCGACCGACAAGCGAGGCTCCATCCTCTGTCGCGCCACTCGAGAAGGATACTGGAGCGTTGTCTACCCTTGAGCAGATTTTGCGCCAGGATCCGCTTGCGGCTGCCGATAACCCGCCGCGTCCGCCGCTGCCGATCGGTCAGTGAAAAATTTGCTGTTAGACTTTGCGCGCTAATTGTGGGCGCAATCTACTTGTGAACTCGCCACACGCAGCGGTCCAATAACGGCTCGTGGAGCGAGGCGCCCCATTAGCCTATCTTCTCCGGATATTGATAGCCTACTTCAGCCGGATGGCGTAGCAGAGCCTTGTTGCGCGTTTTCAGGTGCATAGTTCGAGACTTCGGGGATGCGCCGTTTGACGTAATGGTCAGCGGGCGGCACTGCCGATTACAATACGTGGATCGGGAAATTGCGACGCCGAGCTGCGCCTCGACGGACTGCCACAAGTGTTTAACGTTCTAGTTGGCGCCATATCCTCGATAGGAGCACAGCCGCCATTGGCGGAGGATCAACCGACCTATTTCAACTTGCGGCTCATCGTCTGCTCCAGCAGACGATCCTTATAGCGTGTTGGACTTTTAGCTTTTGGGAGGTTGATCGCGCTTTGTGACTGCTGCGCCTTTCCAACTGAGACCATTCCAAGGCTTCAATCGCCGCGAGCTCGTCCTTTTTTGGTCATATTTCAGATCGACCCGCGCCCTACCATGGTCAGTGGACAATCAAATAAAAAACTGATTGTAGATCACCGCGTACTGGGGGGTGTATCATGAGTGTCCCGATCGACGACGACCGCGTCGATTCCGAATTCACGCAGTATGCACCAAAACACTATCGCGAGCAGCCGACGCCCGAAATTGAGCCCGCGCCTTATATCCCTTCCGCCTCGACGGTCCCATCGTCCGGAGATAACCTTCGCGATCGACGCACAAGGCCTGACCATTTGACGCGAACGGCACGTTCGTCCTCGGACCGCTCTTGGGAACATCAATGGGCAACCTCTAAACCTCCCTTGTGGCCGGAGCCGATCCCAGCCGAGCCCGACGAGGGAATCCTAGGACTGATGACCCGGCTCGGGCTCGTCGCCGGATTTGCCGCGCTCGTCGCTTTGTTGGTCGTATTCGGCAAGCCGCTGCTCGGACCTGTGTTGGACACCGTGCGCCCGTTCCTCAATTCAGATTCGCCCTCGCGGCCGAAGCAGGCGATGAAGTCAACCGAACGCGTCACAGCTGACGCCCGTACCAGCGCCGCGCCTGTCTCAACAGCAGCGATTGCATCGCTTCCGGCTGCGCCAGCGCAGACCCGTCAAGCATTGCCGGTGGGGCAACAGACCGCTTCAATTTCCAATCCGCTAGGCGATGACCGGAGCATCACCGGTGCGGTTCGCGGGGTAACGGACAGCGAAATTCGCTTTGGCATTTCTGCGCCATTTAGCGGTCCGGCTAAGGAGCTCGGCCAGAATATGAAGCTTGGCATCGAGACGGCCTTCAACGTTGCCAATGCCAACGGTGGAATATATGGCCGCCAGCTTCGGCTGATCGCTGTGGACGATGGTTACGAACCGACGCGGACCGCCGCGACAATGAAACAGCTCTATGAACGAGACCAAGTCTTTGGGCTAATCGGCAACGTGGGAACGCCCACGGCGGTGGTCGCATTACCCTACGCGCTCGATCGCAAGATGCTGTTCTTCGGCGCCTTTACTGGCGCCGGCTTGTTGCGGAATGATCCGCCCGACCGCTACGTCTTCAATTACCGCGCCAGCTACGCCGAAGAGACCGCGGCCGTGGTGAACTATCTTGTCAAAGTGAGGCATCTATTGCCGGAGCAGATTGCGGTCTTTGCTCAGCAGGATGCCTACGGTGATGCGGGCTTCGCTGGCGTCGAGAAAGCGATCCGTGTATTGCGTGGAGGTAACGACAGCCCGATTTTGCGGCTCAATTACCAGCGCAATACTGTCGATGTCGACGATGCCGTGGCACAACTGCAAAGGCGGCGGGGCGCCATAAAGGCGGTCATCATGGTCCCGGCCTATCGCGCCGCCGCCAAGTTCATTGAGAAAACTCGCGATTTCTACCCTGATATGATTTACACCAGTGTCTCGTTTGTCGGCAGCACGGCCTTAGCCGATGAGCTGATGTTGCTGGGCAAAAAGTATGCGGCGGGGTTGATCGTGACACAAGTCGTACCGGCGGTCGATGGCCATTCGTCATTAGTTCTCGACTACAAAGCTGCGCTCGCTAAGTACTTTCCCGGTCAGGCCCCGGATTATGTTTCGCTCGAAGGCTATGTGGACGCCAATGTGCTGATTGCGGCCTTGCAGCGCGCCGGTGCTGAGCTCAATACCGAGCGATTAGTAGGCACGTTCGAGAATCTTCGCGATCTCGACATTGGTCTCGGCACGACTGTCAACTTCAACCGCTCAGAGCATCAAGGCGTGCACAAAGTCTGGGGTACACAGCTCGACGCAAACGGGCATTTT
>Ga0209465_10000183_pt1 | contig 30410 bp, 29 predicted proteins | sample PanSoiPlot1MoBio_FD_188321 | JGI IMG/M metagenome (GOLD analysis project Ga0209465, IMG submission 188321) | Tropical forest soil microbial communities from Panama analyzed to predict greenhouse gas emissions - Panama Soil Plot 1 MoBio (SPAdes)... | ecosystem: Environmental > Terrestrial > Soil...
GTGCCATTCAAGGAGGAAATGATGCCGGGATTGAGGTTGACAGATGAATCACTTGCACGCGGTTGCATTGGACTATCGGCTGCAGGTTTCGCCGCCTGCCTGACGGCAGTGACGCTTACCTCGCGCACCGTGCAGGCAGAGTCGCCGAACGCCATCCCGAAATTTGCCTCCGCCAATTTCGGCTGGCAGTCGAATCTTGAGGATTGGGAGGATCCGCCGCCCGGAGCCGGCCATGGTCCGATCAAGAATGACCCGGCTTATCCCTTCCGGAACAACACAGAGGGGAATCGGGCCGGCACAGGCGCGACCAAGCGTATCACCAATACGAAAGATCCGGTGCTCAAGCCTTGGGCGGCAGCGCAGATTCAGGCGACCAATGACGAGATACTGCAGGGCGTGCGCGACATTCCCTTTACGGCGCAAGCGCGATGCTATCCGGGAGGCGTTCCGGGTCAGCTTTTGTGGCCATTCGAGCCTGTCTACTTCATCCAGACCCCCAAGGAGGTCTGGATGATCTGGCAGCGCGATCACTTGGTGCGACGCATCTACCTCACCGACACGCATTCGGAACACGTGACGCCGTCCTGGTTCGGCGAATCGATCGGCCATTACGAAAACGGCGACACGCTGGTGGTCGATACCATCGGGCTCTCCACCAAGATCAGCTACATCGACAATTTTCGCACGCCGCACAGCGAGAAGCTGCATGTGGTGGAGCGCTTCACGATCGAGCCGGGCGGCAAAGGCATGTCCGCGCTGGTGACGGTGGAAGACCCCGACGCCTTCAACGCGCCGCTCACCATGACGAGGCGATGGTTCAAGTTCGACGGCCGGATGCTGGAGACCGTCTGCGCCGAGAACAACGGCGATTTCTTCAATCAGAACCTGTTTCCTCAACCCGAGGCAAAAACGCCCGACTTTTGACCTGACTTCTTTCTTTATCAGTGCGACCCTCTCGCAGTTCCGCTCATCTAACGAGCGGAGGTGGGCATCCTACGCACTAAAATTTGCGGCGAGTTCGCTCCGTCCCCATTTACAGGGCGGCACCAGATAAGAATTTCGACCCTCAGCCCTTCACGCTTTCGCGTGATAAGCTGCCCAGCCGATGCGGTTTGAACGAAGCTGGTTCGCTAACAACGGTGTCGAGGCTCATAGGGAAATAAGCCCCCGCTGGCCAGCTTCGACCATAACAACGGGCGATGGAGGCTGATCCCGATCGGCCTCCGCATGACCCGTTACAGCCTCCGCATGACCCGTTACATGGGAGTAGCGGCCCTTTCGGAATAACACGGTCCCGCGCCGCGGCGCATCCGGCCGGGGCGTTCCAAGGATCAGCGCACCGGCGCCACCTGCAACGGCTGCGATACGGGCTTACGGGCTGGGGCGGCGGCTGGCTGCGGCGGAGGCACCGAGATCTTATCAAGGATATCTTGCTCGGCCGCCTGCAGCTTCGTGGTGAAGTCGCGCGCCATTTGCTGCTGGCTCGCTGTGAGTTGGTCAATCTTTTGGCTTACCACAGCGAGGTCAAGCGACATCGCTTTGAGTTCTTGCTGGTCGGAAGAAGATGTGGCCGCACCAGCCGTGATGGGAACAGTCTGCGCAACGGCAGCCTCCGGTGCCAACCATCCAAGCTGCGGATAAGAGTTCGCGATAATTTGTCTGGCAGCGTCGCCATAGGACTGCCACGCCAAAGTCGCGGCAACACCAACGCAAAACATGATCAAGAACCTCATCAGCACCTCCCGTCTGTTCCGGTTGGACTAACGTAACACTGCATCCTCGTAGACTACCGCAAGGCGGGGCGAGCAGCCGCGGTGCGGGCAAGCTGAAGCGATGAAACGCTCATTCTATGGCGACTTACCTCATTGTCCGGTGACCATTTCTCAAAGCCAAATCTTCCGATTTCTTGTTTTCGGACTGCGCAGGAGTGCTAGGAGACAACATCGTCAACTCGGTAACATCGCAACCCCCTATTCCGACTAACTATTCCGCTCGAAAGCGGCACAAATGTGCTGCGAACGTGATAGCGTCGGACCGATGGCGTGGTATCAATCACCGCATCGGCGCGCCCAAGAATCGTCAGCGGAAAGGTGAGGCAATGGCATTCGCGGACTTCACGTTGATGAGCAGTTCGACCTTGGCGGATTGCTGAACCGGCAGGTCCGCAGGCTTATCGCCCATGAGAATCCGGCCGGTATATACCCAAGTGGCGGGCGAGCGACCACAACCATGAAGAAAGCGACAACGACCATGAAGCAGAGGAAGAGCGGCTCGAAGGACGGAAAAGGAGCGGACTCTCCCTCTCAGCTGATAGATGCGAGAATCAAGGAGCTGAGTGATTGGCGGGGTGAGACGCTTGCTCGGGTCCGAAGTCTCATCAAGCAGGCCGACCCCAAAGTGGTCGAGGAGTGGAAGTGGAGAGGGGTTCCGGTGTGGTCGCACGCCGGAATGATCTGCACCGGTGAGACATACAAGAATGTCGTGAAGATGACCTTCGCCAAGGGCGCCTCGTTGGAGGACCCTTCAGGCCTCTTCAACTCCAGCCTCGAAGGCAACACCAGGCGTGCCATCGATTTCCATGAGGGCGACAAGATTGATGAAAAGGCGTTGAAGGCGCTCATTCGCGCCGCCGTGGCACTGAACACGTCCTCAGCCGCCCAGCGGCCAAGGACGAGAGCATAGATGACCGAGAGGAGGAACACCGATGTGCCGACCGAGGTGCGCTGCTCGGCGGCGGAGAGCAGAAAGAACAAATGAAAGAGTAACTGAAACAAAAGAGCGCCATATCGTGCGCGACATGGGACGCAATGCCGGGCGTCACTCGCCGCCGCTTTGAGTGCCCGTGGTGTCAAGAAAAAGCGCTCGGCTCAGCGCCGATCCCGCGGTGAGGTCCAAAAGATTCTGGCCGAGATCCTGGTTTCTGGACAGCAGGCGCCGAAACCACAGGATGTGCTCCAGACGATCGAGCAGATCATGGTCCAGGCAGTTCGATCGAAGTGAGTTCGAGCCGATCGCAGAAATGACCGCCACACCTGCATTTCACCAATCTGTGCCATGGCGGCGGCGTGGCGGCATGCGTCAGCCCAGCAGGTCGATCATGAAGCCCGAACGTTGCACGACGCCGTCACGGGCTTCCGCAACCAGTCGCAGCACACGCGGTAGGTCGACATCTACCAGGTTGCTCCGTCACTTGCGCACCTTGCCTGCGATGAAGACGGTGTCGACGTTGCTCGGGTTCATCAGGTTGACGACCGCGCCCGCTGCATTGTTGAGCGGCCAGACGTTGAGCCGGTCGGCCTTGAGCAGCACGATGTCGGCATCCTTGCCGGGCGTGAGCGTGCCGACTTTGCCTTCGAGGCCCGCGCAGCGTGCACCTTCGACGGTGGCGAACTCGAGCACGTCGCGACAGGTCAGCAACGGTGGCAGGTTCTGCGCGCCGGCGCGTGCCCGCTTCGGCACCCCGAGGCGTTGCAGGGTGAAGGCGGCGCGCATCACGGTGAAAGGATCCTGAGCCATTGTCACGTCGACATCCGAACTCAGCGACGGGCGGATACCGTGGTCGAGCGCGTCCTGAATCGGCGGCAGCCCGCGGCCCATCGCCAGATGGCAGTTCTTCGCCTCGACGGGATTGACTGTCGGGAGTTGCTCGGCGGCCGCTTTACCTGTTACGTGATGGATTGACGCTGCCGCGAGGAGCGACCCGCCGGGATACACGATCACTATAGGGAGTCTGAAAAATGGCCGAACCGAGGACCGATATCGATGACTTCGCGCGGCGCGATCTGACGTTCCTCGGAAAGACCAAGCCCGTGCTGACAACGGGCGCGGCCGGGCCGGCAGTAATCATTGTCCATGAGATCTATGGCTTCACCCCGACTTTGGCCCGGTTCTGCCGCTGGATTCGCGATGGCGGGTTTCGCGTTTATGCGCCTGTGCTGTTCGGCAGCGTGGACACCAGCAACCCGGAGCGGATCCTGCCGAGCCGATTGCTCGGCCTGTGCATCTCGCGGGAGTTCTATCTGTTTGCGGCCGGCAAGAGCAGCCCGGTCGTCGAATGGCTCAAAGAACTGGCCCGGCTCACCCATCGCGAATGCGGCGAGCTTGGCGTTGGAGCTGTTGGAATGTGTCTCACCGGCAATTTCGCCCTGGCCATGGCCGTCGTCCCCGAAGTGCTTGCACCGGTGCTAGCCCAGCCCGGCCTGCCATCGCACAAGCCTGCGGCGCTCGACGTGTCGGCTTCCGACCTTGCCGCGGTCCGTAGCCGCGTTGAAAGGGAGGGCTTTCTTGTGCGCGGCTACCGCTTCCAAGGTGACGTGGTCTGCCGTGCAGCCCGGTTTGAAACCCTGCGCCGGGAATTAGGCAACGGCTTCGTCGGCATCACTCTGCCGGACAGTGCCGCCAACCCACAAGGCCGGAAGCCGCCTCACAGCGTGTTCACCACGGAGCTCATCGATGCGGCGGGTCAGCCGACACGAGCGGCGGTCGACGAAGTGGTCGGCTTCTTTCGCGAAAGGCTGCGTTCTCGGGCGGGGGCGCCTGGATGAGGGCATGCTGAGAGCGTTCGACCAGTTAAACTGGCCCGACGCGCCGTAAGGCGGCGACCAGTAACGGGCACTTTCGGGCTAGTACGCTTGACCGCGCTCGATCGTGACGTGCCGTGGGCGAAGGTGTGAGGCATGTCCGAGAGCCGGAATCTGCGCGTCCGGTTCGATGAGCGGGATGTGGAAACGGGGTCGCGGTCGAACCACTAAGACACCGCCGGACGAAAGGGGCGGAAACGTTATGTCCGACCACACCAACCGCATCTATTCCGACTCTACCAAAAGCCGACATAGGTTCGCGTTCTGATCGTCTTGGCGGCACGCGCCAAACAGCGTTGTTAGCTCCAGAAGTGATTCGGCGCCGAACTTGGACCCTCTTGCGACTTGGCGGCTTGGATCCCGAGTATCTCGACCCGCATAGGAATTGCGAGAGTCTCAGATTACTTATCGGCCTCCGATCGTTGACCCCGTCCGTTTCAAAAAGCCTGCTGTTGCTCAAAGACCTGCTGCTGTATCGATGGGCTTAAAGCAATGCGGCACATCGGGGCCGATGGCAAGTCCTGCGGCATTGAAGGCGTTGGCCGCGCATTTTTGCTTGGCGCGCACGAATAGAGACCGCTGGCATGATGAAGGCATTGACCACGTCAACTTTCCTCTCGGCCTTTCAGCTTCAGTCGGTAACTGGAGCACGTCCCTTTTACGCTCACCTCGCGGCCATAGCTTTCGTTAAATCAGCTGGCGAAATGAGCACGCCGAAGCGCTCGCACCAGATAATCACGCTCTGATAGTCCTTCAGATTGACGCCCGCTGGGACCGAATAGCGCTGGCTACCCTTGAAGGCACGCAGTCCTCCAAGATCGACGAACTTGACGTCCTTCAGATCCGATGAGGAGCGGAGCGACATCTTGGCGACCAAGTAGACGTGAAACGCCGGTCCCGGCCCGACCTCGAAGTCCGGCTCAAGAAACACGGTGCGCTCGTAGACGCTCACTCTCCCTTTGCCGTAGTGTACTGGATCGTTGGGGTCGGCGTGAATGAAAGTGCCGGTGGCAACAAGCGCGGAACGCTCCACGTCGGCAAGCTGATCAGCAGCCGGCGGCGGCGGGAACACGTATGGAAAGACGAAAAACCCAACCGCGATACCGAACGCGATACCAAACACTCCGCCAAGTACGAAGATCGCGATGCCACGCCAAGATCTGTTCATTGGTCATTCTCTCCAGTTTGATGGAACTTAAGAAGGCTTTGAACGGCTTGCTCGAATGTTATCGAACCATGCTGCTGTGCGCCGGGACGCAATTTGGTCCGCGGCCCGGTCGCGCCTATCACATATCCAAAGGGACCTCGTTGTTGCGAGAATCTATCAACGCCGCTCACAATGGAAATGCCGCCTTGCTCTCGATTCAATAGCCAAACGATATGGGCGCCTCGGTGAGTGCCCGCGTATCATTGCACAGCGATCCCCTGCGACCAACGTGGAAGCGCTGAGGCTACACGGTGGCAAGGCCGTCGTGGACAGCCGGCAAGCATGTCGCTCTCGAACCTTCAATCAGCATGTACTCGGCGCATCCGGATTGTCCGGCCTGCCGTGGTGGCTCCCCGCACAGCCAAACACACGGCCTCGCGCGACGACGCCATGATTTGAGAGGGTACAGATGGCTGATTGCCGTCAAAGAGACGGTCCGAATGGTGCCTGCGTTCATCACGATGCAATGACTATCGCGTGACGCCAGCGCTCGAGACACTGACGATATCTTCATTGTCCCGTGGGAGATCGACTCGTTAAGCGTCACGTCGCTGGAAGCTCAACGGCGCAAGCCTGTAGCCGTTGCACCAGCGTATTCGATCCCGCGACAAAAGGAGAAACGTTCATGTGGCAATCTTTTCAGACGGAGCAGCCCAAATCGATGAAAAACGCGACCGCGTCGCTCCTCGCCACTGCACTCGTTGTTTTCGGTGGAGTCGATCGCGCTACGGCTCAGACGGGGGGGCAAACGCTCTTCATAAGGAGCGCAGTCGAGCATCCGGACGGCACGGTCACTTTCCCGCTTCACCGTGGCACCAGCCACGGCCAGAATGTCTACTATGTCATTCTCGATGCATCTGACGGCGGCGTGGCTCAAACGCTCGGAGTCAATACCGCACAGAAGCTGAGCAACGCTCGCGGCACAGCCGCCGTGCAAAGGGTGATTCTGAATAATGGCGTGGTTGAGTTTCCAGCCACCGTAGATTTCAGCCCGGATCGCGTCCTCACCGTCACAAACGGTGCTTTCCCGCCCACCGCATTCCAGCCGGGAGCAGTCGGCGAACTTGGTTATAGTCCCCTCATCCAAATGCCGAATGGAACGATTCTGAACGCACCGCAAATCGCCAGAGATGCAAACGGCGACGGCAGAATTGATCTATTTACCGAGGCGGCGGACAAGGTGGTCGCGATCGACCTGGTCAACATGAAGGTGACCTATCGCGAAACCCGCGGCTTCCAGGGCGACAACCCGGTGAGGTATGCCTCGTTCGATGCATCAGACCCACTCGCCGCTACGCTAGAGGATGTAACTTACGCACCCGCATTGAATAAGGCTCCGACGCTCGACGACGACAGCACGGCCTCTGCGCGCGCCCTTCTCATCGCATTCATCAATGGTCAGACCGGAGCCAACAATCCCGAACGCCAAGGCCTCACCTCGGCCGTCCGCGGCGAAGGCGATCCCCTGAATCTATTGCGGTGGAATCCGGGTCAGGGTCGGTATAGTCCGCTGTGGGATGTTCATTTGGCCGAGTGGACAGCGCCAGTGGTTGCGGTAGGCCAGAACTTCCTACAAACGGACGTCGAGACTGTCGAGGGCTTGATCAGCCACGGTTTAGTCACCGGTCCGGGCGGCGCGCGGTTCGGGGCATCTGGATTTATCGTCAATTGTCCGATTGTGGTGCTGTTGCCGAAACCTTAGTTTCGGCCGGAAGGAAGTGCGGATATCAAGCCGCTCAGTTTCGATATTCAAAACCGGCTCCGCTGCAGCGCCGGTTTTGCGCATCGGCTTCGTCCTGATACGTAGGCCAGCTCATGTGATGCGCAGATAGAAAAAAGGGCGCGACGAACCGGCGCCGCGCCCTTTACGGAATATTGAACTCAGGCCGCGTTATCGGGTCCCGTACCAACCGTCTCGCGCCAGCTGAAAGCGGATCGAAGCATCGGGATCCTGTCCCAAATAGTAGCCACGGTTGAAAATCGGGCCGGGGGTTTGGATTCCTGTGTTTGCATGGTTCGGCGAATAGACGTGGACGCCTAACAGCTGCGCATCTCTTGACGCCATGTGAGCTGGGGCCGCCGCGAACACCGCCGAGCTTGTCGTGCCCACGGCCAGGCTGGCAAGGATGAGGACGTGAATGGTGAGTGTCTTTCAGTACGATTGAACATGTCGTTATCTCCTCTAATACGCCGAATCAGTGATTTGTCTACTGCGATGCGAGGAACATGCGCTTCGTCGATCGTTTGACAAAACACCAAGTATCTTTGAGATCGATAGCTCAGTGCTATTCATCAGAGCGACCGATGAGGCCTGACTTTCTGAAGAGGTATTGACTAATTGGTGTCCGATGCTTTTGCTTAGGTTGTCGCCAACACTTAACACTCTCTCAGAGATCGTCATGGAGATGCACCAGGTCCGTTATTTTCTCGCAGTGGCTGAGACGTTGAATTTCACGCGCGCCTCCGAGAAATGTAATGTTACGCAGCCGTCGCTTTCGCGTGCCATCAAGCTTCTCGAAGAGGAGCTCGGCGGCCCGCTGTTTCATCGCGACCGCGAATTCACACATCTCACCGATCTGGGGCAGTTGCTGCGCCCGCACCTTCAGTCGGTCTACGACCATACCAGGCTCGCGAAGCAGCTGTCGCAGGACTTTTTCCAGAAGGTGCCGCTCAAGCTCGGCATCATGAGCACGATTTCACCGGACGAAATCATCGATCTTGTTGCCAACCTGCGGACCCGACACCCAGACGTCGATCTGAAATTATGCGATGCGAGTGCCAGAGAATTGCGCACACGTCTCCTTGCCGGTGATCTCGAGGCCGTCATCTACGCGTTGCCGGGCGCGGAGCCCGACGAGCGTACCCATAGTATTCCGCTGTTTCGTGAGCAGATGGTGTTGGCGGTGCATCGTGGCCACCGTCTCGCTAACGAGCAGGTATTTCCGGTGCGGGAGATGAATGGAGAGCCCTATATTCATCGCATGAATTGCGAATTCGCAGGGTACGCTGATCAGATTCTGCAACAGCAGGGCGTCACCTGCACCCCGGCCTACTGGAGCGAGCGCGACGACTGGACTCTGGCGATGGTCGCGGCCGGGCTCGGCTTCGCCTTTATGCCAGCCAACGCCGTCAAGCACGCCGGGGTGGTGGGACTGCCGATCGTAGAGCCCGAGTTCTGGCGGGACGTGAATCTCGTCTATGTCAGAGGACGGCCGCATTCGCCGGGTGCTGGCTCGCTGGTGCGTGAAGCCATGCGCAAGACTTGGTATGGCAAATCCCCTATAAGATCAAAATAGGCAGTCATTCACATAGCGCCACTCTATCGACTTGGTAGGCAAACGGCATTTCCGATTCCGTCCAGGACGAGCAATGTTCTCGGGTAAACGCTCGTTCACGGGGGCGAACAACTTCAATTACAGGGCTCACCAATGAACAAGCCAGTAGCGCAAAGTGAGTTGACTGCGGCGAGCGCGCTGACCGGACGCGTATCGCTGGTCACAGGCTCGACCAGTGGCATCGGGCTCGGAATCGCGAAGGCGCTCGCGGCCGCGGGTTCCGCTGTCGTGCTCAACGGCTTCGGCAAGGCTGAAGATATTGCCGCGACCCAGGCCATCCTTGCTGCGGAATGCTGCGTCAAGGTGGAATATTCCGCTGCCGATATATCTAACCCGGCTTCAATCGCCGAAATGATCGAAATGACCATGGTCGAATTTGGCCGGCTCGACATTCTCGTCAACAACGCGGGCATTCAGTTCGTTGCATCGATTGCAGAGTTTCCGACCGCCAAATGGGACGCCATCCTGGCCATCAATCTTTCCTCGGCATTCCATACCACGCGGCTCGCCCTGCCACGCATGATCGACAACAAATGGGGCCGCATCGTCAACATAGCTTCAGCGCACGGGTTGGTGGCATCGTCGTTCAAGTCCGCCTATGTGGCTGCCAAGCACGGCATAGTAGGTTTGACAAAGGTGACGGCGCTCGAGACCGCCGAACAAGGCGTCACCTGCAATGCGATCTGCCCGGGCTATGTCTACACGCCGCTGGTGGAGGCCCAGATCGACAGCCAGGCCGCGGCCCATCGCATTCCGCGCGAACAGGTGGTCCGCGACATCCTGCTTGCGCAGCAGCCCAACAAGCGCTTTGCAACCGTGGAGGAACTTGGCGCTTTGACCGTATTTCTCGCGTCTGAAGCCGCATCTTCGATCACCGGCATCGCACTGCCAGTCGACGGCGGTTGGACCGCACATTGAGCGAGTCCGCGACGCTGCGCTCCCGACACTCCCGAGAGCCGCCTCAACTACTAGAATGCTAGCGAAATCGTAAAGGAGCTCACCATGTCATCGGATCGATCGCCGCTTGACGCGGTCAACGTGATCCGCAAGCAGGCAAACGGGCAAGTGGTGCTCGTTTTACAGGGCGGCGGCGCCCTGGGCGCGTATCAGGGCGGCGTCTACGAGGCGCTGCATGAGGCGAAGGTCGAGCCCGATTGGGTCATCGGCACCTCGATTGGCGCGATCAACGCCAGCATTATCGCCGGCAATGTGGTCGAGCGACGCCTCGCGCATCTCAAGGATTTCTGGCGGCGCGTGGAGCGCGATGCGCTATGGAACCGGCTCCCAGCGTGGACCGCGGTCGCGGATTCTCTTTCCGCATGGGCAACCGTGACCAGTGGCATTCCAGGCTTCTTTGAGACCAACTCCCTCGCGTTCCTCGGCGCCCATGTGCCGCTGGGCACGGACTCCGCCGGCTATTACTCGACCGCACCGCTGCGCAAGACCCTGACGGAGCTGGTCAACTTCGATCTCATCAAGCGCAACACGCCGCGCCTTATGGTAGGCGCTGCCAATGTGCGCACGAGCATGATGCGTTATTTCGACAGCCGCGATGCGCAGATCAAGGTCGAGCACATCTTGGCGTCGGGCGCGCTGCCGCCGGCCTTCCCGGCGGTACGCGTCGACGGTGAGTTGTATTGGGACGGCGGGATTCTTTCCAACACGCCCACCGAAGCCATTTTCGATGACAATCCGCGGCGCAATTCGCTGATCTTTGCGGTCCATGTGTGGAATGCAACCGGACCGGAGCCCAGCACGATCTGGGAGGTGTTGCACCGGCAGAAGGACATTCAATATTCGAGTCGCATCGCCAACCACATCGCCCGCCAGCGAGAGGCGCATCGTCTGCGCCATGTCATTTCCGAACTGGCCAAACATGTTCCAGACGAGATTCGTAAAAGCGACCTGGTGCACGAACTTGCGGCCTACGGCTGCCCGACGCGCATGCATGTGGTGCGCCTGCTCGCGCCGCGGCTCGATCATGAAAGCCACCTCAAGGATATCGATTTCAGTTCGTCGGGGATTCGTCAACGCTGGCAGACCGGTTACGCCGATACGTGCCGGGCGCTGGCTCGCGCTGCGTGGATCGGCGAATTCGGCCCGCTCGATGCCGTCGTGCTGCACGAGCCGGATACAGAGCCAAATGAATTGACCATCGAGAGGCTGGCGGCGGCAGAATAACCACAACGGCGCTGGCGCGCCCAATAGAGCGGCTTCTGTTCGAGGGAACGGAGGCCGTTCTGGCGTTTGGCTTCACATGCGCACCCTGCTCGCAAGCAATGCGGCGATTGCCAGCGAGGCGGCGATGCCAGCCACGCAGAACGACCATCCGAAGTGATCGAACACCGGGCCGAGCACGGCGCTACCGACTATGCCGCCGAGGAAATAACAGGAGAGATAAATGCCACTTGCAGATCCACGATCGGCAGTCGCCGCGCGGCTGACATAACCGGTCACCGTGGCCTGAGCAAAGAACGTGCCGACACCGACCAAAACCAGGCCGGCGAGCACGATGGTGAAGCTCGAGGTCAGCAGCAGCGACAGGCCGGCCGCCGCGAGGCCGAGCGCGTTCCAGAGTGTTGCCCGGGTCCCGAACCGGCCGGCAGCGCGGCCAGCAAGTGGCGTCGTCATCACCGAGGGCAGGAACACGAAATAGACGAAGCCCAGTGCCATCGCACCGGTCATGAACGGCGGGCGTACCAGCACGAAATTGATGTAGGTAAAGGTGCCGATGAAAGCGAACAGGATGCAGAAACCGATCCCGAACGCGGCCAGCAGCCGGGGATTGCGCAGATGCAGTGCCCATGAGGCGAACTGGGATTCCGCCGTACGCCCCTGGCAATGCGCCGGCGGCGTCCGATGTACGGTGAAATAGACCAACAGGGCGCCGGCCAGGTTGAGGGCAGCGAAGAAATAGAAATTCGAAGCAAGCCCCAGATGGTCGGCTACGGCAGCGGAGACGAATCGACCGAGGAAATTGCTCGCCACATTGCCGGTGATGTAGGCAGCTGACGCGGTAGCGGAATCGACCGCGCTCGGATGTTCCCCCAGATATGCGAGCGTCAACGTGAACGCGGAAGCCATGCAAAGGCCTTGTGCGATCCGCAACAGCGTGAAGATCGTGAGGTTGGGCGCGCTTGCGAGCAGTGTGGTCGGGACTGCCAGGATCGTAAGGCTGATAAGAATGCCGAGCCGACGATCGAGGCGCGTGCTGAACATTGCGACACCTAGCCCCGCGATTGCCATGCCGAGCGTGCTGGCATTGACCGCAAAGCTCATTGCCGCGGGACTGACCCCGTAGGCCTGCGTCAGGGGCGGCAGAATCGCCTGCGTGGCAAACAAATCGACCACCGTCAAAAACGCCGTCAAGCCGATGACGACAGAGCGTCCGAACATGCCCGCCGAAGCGCGACGATGATCCAATTGGGGTGGGGCGATAACATGGGACATTTGGGACATGGCGCATCCGATTTCGTTAATCGTGCGGAAACGGTAACGCCCCGCAGCGAGGATGCGGGGCGTCGTGAGCGTCGAAGGAGTGTCGGAGGGCGGAGGAGCGACGCTCACATGTTCTTGTCGGTCTTGTCGTGCAGGACATCGCCGACATAGAGCACCACGGTCTTGTCCCCGAGGTTCTTCCACCAGTGCGACGTTCCGCTGGTCTCGGGTCGGATTTCGCCGGCCTTGTGCAGGATCGGCACCGAGCAATTGCTGGCATATTCAAAAATCTCGCCCTCGGCGATGAAAATGAGGGCCGGGCGATCACCATGGCTGTGCCAGGGCACGATGCCGTTAGGCTCGATGGTGAGTTTGCGGAACCGCAATTGGCGACCCTTGATCATCGCCGGCTCCTTTTCAAGGTCAATGGCGCCAAGCGTCGTGTCGGTAACGCCGACGGCGGCGAACGTCGCCGGCTCGCGAATATCGGCCTTTATCTTGTCGGCGGGGCAACTACCCGCGAAGGCTGCGGTGGTGAGAACCGCCGACCCGATAACGAGACCCGTGATGGTTATGATTCGGCCGAACAAATGGCCCAATTCGATGCGGTTTGACATTTTTTAATGACTCCCGTGTTGCGGGCCGGCCGTGACAGGTCGCCCGCGATGGCAGCAGCATCGGCCATGAACAGCTCTGGCGGAAATGCCGACTGACTCTGATGTCGATAGCCGATTGCTATTCCGGCGACGCTGGCCGCCCGCAACTCAGCGCAGATCATTTCGCACCATCGGGCCGCATCGCGAGCTGCGCAGCACGGCGCTATGGATTCCGAAGCCAGTCGGCATTTCAGATTTTTTACCGCATACCGCATTGTGGCTGTGAGCGCACAGAAATCGGACACGCAAAAATCGAATGGAGATTCACATGGCCGCCGCTCCCAAAAACCGCACCGAATATCGTAACGTTACCGCGATCGCGTTAGCGTTTGTCGTTTCGTCGACCGCCGTGGGGCGGTCGAACGATCATGATGGCATCGTCCGCGTAAAGAGCGCGTATGCGATGAGCGAAACGATCAGGCGCATCAAGAGGGACATTGCCGACAAGGGTATCCGCTTTTTCTCGGAAATCGACCAATCAAAGCTTGCGGCCGACGCTGGTATCAAATTGCGTCCTTCAACGTTACTGGTGTTCGGCAATCCCCCGCTCGGTACTCAATTCATCACCTCGAATCCGAATGCCGGACTCGATTGGCCTGTCAGGCTTCTGGTTACCCAGGACGATGACGGCAGCGTTTGGACCGTCTATACGGATTTTGGCTGGATCGCCAAGCGTCATGGTATCGTTGACCGCGAAGCGCAGTTCAAGATGGCATCCGAGGTTATCGGCGCGATCACATCGAGCGTTACGAGCAAAAAATAAGCCTCCCCCGCGATCCAAAACGTAATGTCCAGGAGCTATGGAATCCATAGACAGCTTTCATGACCGCACGTGTTAACCAGGAGTCCTCCAACCGGCCCGGCGCAGAGCTGCGGCCGGCCGGCGCACCGGAGCCGCCAATGGCATCGCGACCGCCCCCGGCAACTCTGGCGGAAGCCTTTCAGATCGCTCGGGACTCCGACGCACCGATCAACGAAAGGCTGGCCACCTATTCGGCAATGGCGCAGGCCTTGGGATCTCCTGCCGACGGACTGATCGAGCGTCTGGTCGAACGTCTCCGGAACGCCGGCGCCGGGCTCAACGCGCCACGCATTAGCGATCCGATGCCCAGCTTTCTGCTCCCCGACGATGCCGCGCACCTCGTCGGGCTAGAGGAACTGCTCGCGAATGGCCCGGTCGCAATTGCGTTTCACCGCGGACATTGGTGTCCCTACTGTCGCATCAACGCCCGCGGCCTGGCCCAGATCAATGACGACGCCGCGGCGGCGGGAGGTCAGATCGTCGCGATTACCCCGGAACGGCAGCAGTTCGCGGCGCAGCAGAAACGCGAAGCCGCAGCACCATTTCGCATGTTGACGGACTTCGGCAACGGCTATGCCATTTCCCTCGGCCTCGCGATCTGGGTCGGTGAGGAGATGAAGCAATTCATGGTCGAGCGCGGGCGCGATCTTGAGACCTATCAGGGGATCGGCAGCTGGTTCCTGCCGATCCCGGCCACATTCGTGGTGGGCACCGATGGCTTCATCAAAGCACGGTTCATTGACCCCGACTACCGCAAGCGCATGGATTTCGACGAGCTTTTAGCTGCACTCAAATCCGCAAGATGAAACGCTCAATTCGCGTACGGGGTCCAGTCGGCGGAATTCAACTGTTTCATAAACGTCGACGCCGGCCCGCCGCGCGCCCGGCCAGCGACCGCATAAAGGTAGACCGTGCGGCTGAGCAAAAGTTCAGTGATCGGCAAGCGCGTCAAGGTTTCCGGGATCGTGATGCTGCGTGGTAGGACTGCGACACCGATATTGGCTGCGAGCAATGACAGCAAATCGCGTTCCGACGATAATTCATGAGTGTAAGCTGCGTTTATTTTGCGACTGCGCAGAAGCGCGGCCAGCTGCTGTGCCTCCTCGCAGTACGGTCGCAGCAGCAGACGCTCCTGCGTGAGCTCATCGAGATCGGCTGCGGGCCTGCCGGCGAGCCGGTGCGTGGCATTGACCACCAGCGAAAAGTTTTCGGTGAACAGCGGCCAGAGATCGAACCTTGCCCATGATTCGTCCAAGGGGCCGGCGATTCCAAGTTCCGCTTCGCCCTGCTTGAGCTTGTCGGCGATTTCAATCCCGCTGCCGCGAAGGAATTTCAATTCTAGCCCGTTGAAAGCGCGGTTCAGCTCCGAGAGAAACGGCACCACCAGTGAAATATCTATGGTGTGGGAAAGCGCGAGACGCAGCGATGCGATTTCACCGCGCCTGATCGAACCGGCCAGAGCCTTTGCGCCTTGCGCCATTTCGAAGCATTGCTGCATCAGGGGCAGCATGCGTTGGCCTAGATCGGTCAAGTGCGAGAGCTTACGTTCACGCCGAAACAGGTCGCCGCCGAACTCCGCCTCGAGCTGCTGGATGGCGCGTGTGAGGGACGGCTGTGCCACGTTGCACTCTTCGGCCGCGCGCGTGAAGTTCAGCGTGCGCGCAGCCGCCAGAAAATATCGGATCTGATGCATTTCCATGGTGTTCGTCCGGCGATCAAATCCTCCGGAAAGTCCCCCGAAGCGCAATCACCGAAATAGGTGGCGCCGAGAGAAATCACCGGCTCGAAGGCTTGCGCATCATAAGGCAAATTGCGATTGAAGAGAGAGCTGAGAACGATCGGCGCATCCGGAGTGCAAGGTATGGCCGTCCGGCTGGGTCGTTGCTCCGATGCTACCGCCCCCCCGAACGGTTTTCTACCGCGACGGCTTTGCCCAATGCGCCGCGAAGTTTATCGGCGACGACGCGACAGATCGTATCCGTGCTGCCGCCGACCGGCCCCGGCACAATAAAAGTGATCGATCGCGCGGAGTAGTTAGCGGCCCCACTGGTCCGCGCCGGCGCCCGCGCGACCAGCATTATTGACGCGGCGATCGTGATAACACACGAGAGTCTAACGGCAGAGATCATTCGGTCGAAACGCGTTTGTTTAGATCGATCAACCACCCACCCGCTTGCCGAGCGAGCGTGTTACCGGGCCTTCCGCAAGATGAACCGACGTGAAGGCCGCAAGGGCAAGGCGGAAGGTCGTACCCTTCCGCGAGGTTTCGCAAGTCAGCGTGCCGCCATTGCGCTCAGTCAATTCCCGGGCGATGGCGAGACCATGACCGTGCACTGCGCCGCCTGGAGTCGGTTCACGATATAGCCGTGCAACGACTTGCGGCGGCAAACCGCGACCATTATCGGAGATCTTCACTTCCCGCATCTGGCCCGCGTGTGCGATCGAAATGTCGACGCGACTTAGACTCCCCTCCGCGAGCCCTACGGCTACAGCGTTGTGGATGAGATTGAAAAGAATTCGAAACACTTCGTTGGCGTTGGCGAACACGAAATGAGAGCCAGTGGGCACAAAATTGACCGCAAATTTCTCCGGGCATACCGGTGCTAATACATCGATCACGTGACGCACGGTTGCCGCGATGTCAAACGGATGCCTGCGACTGCGATCCTCGTCAACCTCTCCGCACATACCACTCAGCTTTGCCACCAGCGCGTGGGCGGCACCAACTGCCTTGGCACCGTGGGGCCCCGACAACCGCCCTAGCGTGTCGAGATGAAGTCCAACCGTTGCCAGTAGATTTCGAACATCGTGCGCCCACTGGGTGGGCAGCAGCGACGGCCCCCTTTTGTGGTTTGAAACAAGTGCGAGATTGGTCATGGCGATCTCCGATCTGGGCGAGGCCGATCGCTGCGGCGCGCGTCGCTTGTGAACTCGATAGAGCACCTGCGAAACCCAAAATTCCAATGCTGATTAGCGCTCGATTGGATAGATGCAGGCTATGGAGGCTAGGCATACCGTCGGTCGAAAAAAGATGCCTGACTGACAAGCCGTGGGCCTCCCTGAAGGAGATCCGCCTTGCAAACCACTCCGCCAAGCGGCCGTGCAGCATTATTGTCTCTCGTTCTCCAGTTGCTGTTTGGGACGCAAACCGCCGCAAAGCGGATGTAAGCCAATTCCTCCTGTTTGGGCAGCAATCACGCAGTCCCGTTCCTTTTTGCCGCGCAGCGGTGGGATTTCTCTTATGGGTCATAAGCCGGAGCGAGGTTCGAAGGCCTGGCGCACAGGGAGATAGGGAAATCAGGTTCTACTCCGCTTCGTCCGGCTGAAATAATGTTGGTGCGGCTGATTAATGTCGGTGCGCACGCGCTTAAGCTCGGTCAGCGAGTTCGACCTTGTAGCCCGCTGAGCCGACTTGGAGCGTTTCTGCTCAGCCAGTTCGGCGAGGGTTTGGTGTCCGCAATCAGGCTGGCGCAAGTTGGTTGATCTATGCTGAACTCGAAGGGGGCTATTGTCGGGCGCTGCAACGACTTGATGTATCACGACCCCATTTTTTCCGAAACAGCGATGGCAGTAGTTGCGCGGACCCTATCAACGGGCGATCGGCTCGTTGATAGGTGTGGCCGCGTAGATGGCTATGAAAATAGCCCGCGCGCAGTCCCCGAGCGCTCGTCGACGTCACGCGCACCGACGCTTCTCGTCCGGGCGGGTGCTCGCGCTACTTGATCAGCCCGAGGATGGTGAGCGCGTCGCAATTGTGCTCGGTCGAGAAGTTAGAGATCGGGAAGGGCTGCGCCGGCCCCGGCACCAACTTCTGGACAAATCCCGCTTGGCCGAAGGCGGGCCAGAAGGCGAGATCGTGATTGTCCACTTGGTGGTCGTGGTCCTCATCGTCATCCCGTCGGCCGTTGGGGTCTTGGAAGCGGACGAAATTCGCCCAGTAGGTCTTCATCTCGGCCGCAAGCTGCTGTCCGCCCGCAGTCAGCGGCGGCGGCTGCACTGCCGCTCCCGGCGCCGGTGAGGCAGCATTGGCGGCAGCATCCGCCGGGCCCTGCAGGGTTTTGGCATCGAACAGATACTGCAACTCCGCTGCGTGCGATGCGCCATAGGAGAAGCCGATCAGTGGCTGGAACAAGTCAGGCGCGTCGGGATCGGCGAACTCATAGGCGTGTACCGGCACAAACCTCGCCAGCAGTTGGTTGGAATTGAGGCCTCGGCAAGTGAAGGTGATGTCGGTGAAAATCTGACCCAGCGCCTCGTCGGCGCTCGGCTTGTTGTTGTTGTCCGGATTGGGGAAGTTGGCAGGCGGATAGAGCGCGACCAGAGTTCCCACCTTCGTGGGGTCGGCAACACCGGCGATGATTCCAACCTCTTGCGGAAAAGTCAGTACACCGTGGTCGATAAGAAATTGCGCTTCGCCGCCCGGCACGAAAGTGAAGGTCGGATCGAAGAAAAACGGCTCGAACAGCGTGCCCTCATTGAGGTTGGTGCCCTGCATCACCGGCACGCGGTTGAAATTGCCGCTGCCAAACGCCTCCGCCAACCCTTGCGGCAAGATCGTCGTGCCGGCCGTCGGCGACGTGTTGACGATGCCTTGCGCCGCGAGGAGAGCTGCAACTGGGGCGTTGCGCAGGCAAGCGGCGATCTGCGGGTTGGTGCCCGTGCAGCCGACCGCGGCCGCGAATGTAACACCCAAGGCTTCCTGGGCTGCGACGGACCGTACCGTGAACAGCATATAGGCGCCGCTCTCGATGATCGCGGCATCAAAGAGCCCCTTCGCCGTCGGCGAGGCTAGATTGGACGAGGTACTCAGCCCGCCAGCCGATTCGCCGCCGATCGTCACCCGGTTCGGATTTCCGCCGAAATGCTCGATATTGTCACGGACCCATTTGAATGCGAGCTGCTGGTCCATCAGGCCGTAATTGCCGGCGATTCCATTGCTGTCCAAAGCTGGACTTGCAAGCCAACCGAGCGCCCCGAGGCGATAATTGATGGTGACGACGATGATCTTGTGGGTGCTGACGAGGACGCTGGGATCGAAAGCCCCGCCTGCACCGTTAACGAGCGCGCCGCCATGGATGAAGACCCAAACAGGAAGGCCGTCGTCGCCGCCCGAATGGACAGGTGTCGTGACATTGAGGAAAAGACAATCTTCACTGAAGGGCGGAGGCGGCGAAAACTGATTGACCGGCTGCGGACACGGGCTGCCCGGCGCGGCCGCGTCGAATACCGTGTGCGAGCGCACCGGAGCAGCGGGAGGTGTCCAACGGTTCGCACCGGCCGGCGAGTTGGCGTAGCGCATACCCTGGAATTTGTTGACGACACCATCGCTCACCCCGCGGACCGGCCCGCTCGTCGTCTCGATGACGCGGGTCGGGGAATCGGCGATCGCGCCGGTCACCGCAACTCCGAGAACCATCAGGATCGACGCCAAAAGGCCCACGCCTGCGCGTCGTCGCCCGCGGATCGTTCTGTCTCGGCCCGCCGAAAAGTCTGCCGTCTGTTGAGCTCCCATCGTCCTCCTCCTCTGGTCCGAACTTCGATTGGGATTGCAAAAGGAGATGTCGTCCCGATGTTCCTCGGAGTTGTACGACAGAACGTCCACGTTAGTTCGGCTGAGCACAACGTCAAGACGCAAAGGCAATCTCACCGGAAATTTAGGGGCCTGCCAGACCCGCCATAGCGAGCCTACGGACTGTATATTGCTGCGGAGTCTGTCCGCACATGATGCTGTGGACGGCTCCTCCCCCGGCACGAGAGTGCCATCGAAGTGGGCGCTGCTAGGACATCCCACGATTCGGAGGAGCGAGGGCATGCAAACGACTGCAGCGGATTCCAGTCATATGGAAACATATCCTGAATGCCTGAAATAGTTGGCACATTCGCGAGGGCGGAAACGCGGGATGAAGGGGCGAATAGCTCGACGCAGCGCTGGGACGGTTCCGGCGGCGACCTTGTGCAAGAACGTCTTGGTTGGCGGTCACGTGAACCGCACCAACAGGCCGAACACATGGCTGCTCCGACCGCTGCTGCACGCGTGAAGAAAGCTCTTGCCAACCCGGAGCACACATGATGTGAACGGTTGGCGGGGCAAACAGCACGTAATGCGGAGCCGGTCGATCCGGCGATCGGGACAACCCACTTGGGCCAGCGCATTGTGAATGCGTGCTTTTGACCGGGACCTGATCCGCGGAGGGCATTATGGCTGGCGGTCACGTGAACCGCACCAACAGGCCGAACACATGGCTGCTCCGACCACTGCTGCATGCGTGAAGAAAGCTCTTGCCAACCCGGAGCCGTCCACACATGGCCCGTGCCGTCACACATTCGCATTTTTCGCCCCCGGTTGAACTTGAGCGCGCCGCATCCGGCGCGCCGCTGTGGGTCGCACTCGGGCTTGCGGTCGGTCCGCTCGTTGCGATCGGCCTCGCCCGCTTCGCCTATGCGCTCCTGCTGCCGCCGATGCGGGCCGACCTTGCCTGGTCTTATTTGCAGGCCGGCGGCATGAACGCCGCGAACGCCGCCGGCAACCTCGCCGGCGCGATCCTCACCGCACGCCTGGCCGCCCGCCACGGCGAGCGCACCGTCTATTTGGTCGGGCTGTTCGGCACCGCCTTTAGCTTGATCGGCTGTGGCGCCGGCGACGGCTTCGCCTCGCTCCTCGCCTTGCGCACGGCGGCGGGCTTTTTCGGTGCGCTCGCCTTCGTGGCTGGCGCGACGCTCGCCACCGCAGCGGGCGCCGGCGCTAGCGCCAAGCGCCAGGGCCTGACGGTGTCGATCTATTTCGCCGGCGCCGGCGCCGGCGTCGTGCTCTCAAGCGTGATCGTGCCGCTGGCGCTGATGGATGGCGCGTCGGGCTGGCGCTGGGGCTGGCTCGGCTTCGGCGCAGTCTCGCTCCTCGCCGGCCTGGTGTCGCTTCCGGCAGTGAGGCACCGGCCGGCGGGCGCGCACGGGCGGGTTGCGATCCGCGCCGCGACGGCGCGCGTGTCGCTCGTGCCGGCCGCAATCGCCTACGCGCTCTGCGGGGCCGGCTACATCGCGTACATGACGTTCGTGATCGCGTTTCTGCGCGCCGAGCATTTCGCGCCCTCGACCGTCTCGACGTTCTGGACCGTGCTCGGGCTGGCGAGCGTCGCAACCGGATTCGGTTGGGGCTACGTGTTCGCGCGGCTGCCGGGCGGCTGGCCGCTTGCGGTCGTGCTCGCGATGCTCGGCATCGGCGCGCTCGTGCCGCTCGTGAACGACGGCGTCGCCATTGCGTTCCTTTCCGCCGTGCTGTTCGGCGGCTCGCAAATGGCGGTGCCCGCCGCGGTCACCGTGCTGGTTCGCAAGACGCGCCCGCCAGCGACGTGGACCCGCGAGATCGGCCGGCTCAGCGTGCTGTTCGGCATCGGCCAGTGCATCGGTCCGCTGCTTGCGGGCGCGCTCTCCGACACGCCGTCAGGCGTGCGGCTTGGCCTGCTGGTGTCGGTCGTAATTCTCGCGCTCGCCGCCGTGATCGCTGCGCTCCAACGCGACGCGGAACAGCATCGGACGTAGCAGCGTGCGTAGCGGAGAGACGATTGACATAACGGACGTGGGTCAGTAACTCATCTACGGTTGCCGCTGTGACGCGAGCCCCTTTCGTACCTTATTGTCCAACGACTTTCCGATCATTTGATGCAGCCGGCGGCAGGAGGGGAGCGCGTCCGCCTCGGCGATGTTGGTGAACCCCCAACAGCAAGCCTTGTCCGCACGCATACGTCGTCGCACGGCGCGACAGAGCCTCGACTGAAAGACCGCCCGCCTGTGCAAGCTGAGCCAATTTGACGCGTTTAAGCCAGGCGGCGAACCGTTTGCAGCTTGAGATGTGGCTGCGCTGAGTGTGCGGGTTGAGCTTGCGTGCAGCCATGTCCTCGATCATGCGCTGATGCAGCGGACTGACAGTGGTAATGTTGCTCATGGAGAGTTCCGTCCTGAGTGAGGTTGACGACACCTCGATTCTCAGGACGGGGCTCTCCACCCCGCTGTTGCTTATCCTCTCGACCGGAAAATGCCTCGCCCGCCGCGAGCCGTGGCGCGGGATTGTTGGCCACCCAGGTCCGGGAGTTTTCATCCCTCGCCAAATATTCAGAATATATTCAGGTTAAAGTTGTCATTCTGTGATCGTGCTTAGCTCGCCACCGGGCTTTGCTGCACCTGCCAGGACATAAACTAAAACTTCGGTAATTCGCGGCACCATTGGTGCCAGCGGGGGCGGAGGCATGCGTTGCAGCGGTCCGGAGCTCCAGGCGAGCGGCGAATGACGGAGGGACTCGATGACCAGGGTTCTCGTTGCCGCGATTGCTGCGTCAGTTACAGTGATTAGTGCGCCGGCCTCAGCTCAGAACTATAAATGCGCCCCGTGTACTCAGGGGAAGCCGTGCCCAGCGATTTGCTTCCCTACGCCTCCCAAACCCCCGCCTCCCAAACCCCCCGTCTACCGGCCCGCGCCCCACACACAACAGATGCATCCTTCAGAACCGCCGCAACAGGTGTATCCGCGGCAAGTTTATCGGCATCTTTGCGTGGCGCCCGGCGTGGGCAGTTGTGAGGCGCTCGGTGTCGGTTTGGCGCCGCCCCCGCCCCCCGGCTCTGATTGCGAATGTCTTAATGATCTTGGGCACGTCTTTAGGGGCATCGTTCGCACCGTTGAGTAGCCGCCCCTCTCTCACATCCCTACACGTCACGCACGCTGACGCACGGCAGGCCCTGCAGGTCAACGCATGTCGCGTCGCCAGCGTCCTGGCACCGTTTCCCCGCGACGCTCGATCACGTGGTGCCACGCTCGGTTTGCAAACTACGTAATCGCCTGGGGCGACGAGATCAGCCGAAATTCCGGCCGATCTCGCTCGCTTGTCGCGCGACACGTGCCGCGCATCGGCTTACTGGCTCGTGTTCATGGTGCTGGTGTCATGGCAGGTGCTGGTGCTGGTGCTGTGTCGCGCCGTAGCGTTATCGAAGGCGGACGATGCCGATGTCAACCGCACGCAATCGGTATCGGCGGCCGGGACGTGTCGTGCTTGTGTTTCTATGGGGGTGAGCACGTTCAGACGAACGGCACCCGGGGATTGCTGAGAAAACAAAAATACCATGGGCACGTCGAGGTCTCGCCTGTCCATCACACAACTTTCTTCGACTTATCAATAATGCATTACTTGAATTGCAACTTGACCGGCAGCAGCCCCCATCTTTTGTGCAAGGTCATCGAACCTTATCTTGTCTTGGCCCACGTGTACGGTTGGATCATTATACACTATAAGAGTAGTCACAGGTCCACCCTCGAAATACGGACCATCGGTATACATCCGTTTTATTACGTACGCGTGTGTCCACTCGGTGTTCCAATTTACTATGATCAAGAGTGGACTGCGATGCCTAGCCATTAATTCATAAAGTTGCCATGATGTGTAGCTACGTAATGGTTCGTACTTCAGTCCCGCTGCTGATGCATAGTGATATTGCATATCAAAGAGCGTTGCCTCCCTGTAATCGTCAAAGGCTTTACTAAACCACGGCTTGTAATACTCAAGTCTCAGGCCTTTCTGTTCCTTGTACAGCGTAATGAACGGTTCACCCATTGTATCCATGACTTGGCTTATTGACATGCCGTGGTTCCTGCGTCGCCACGTTATCATCATTGCCGCACCGGCCGCCCAGCACAAAGCAGCTTCCCCCTGAGTGAATACAGGGACTGGACCAACATCGCAGTTAAACTCCAAAGCTCCCGGCTCAAAGTTTTTGCTTCTCGCCGTCACCCAGCCTGTATAATAAGATGAGTGATACCATATCTTCTGGTTGTCAGGGGTTATCGGACAGGCCCAGCTTTCTTTCGTGGTTGACCCAGTCCAAGTAACATGAATTGCTGCGCCCATCTTTGCCCAGCGACCAGACCCAGCTTCCCGGCTTTTTGCGTCACACCAACGGACCGTACCGGCATCTAAAAACGTATACTCCCACGTCCACTGTTTAACTGTGACTTTCCACGTTCCTATTATTTCCTGCTCATCGCTCATATTGGACCTCACAAGAGCTGACCGGCTCTCTTCATTGGAGGAACGGCCTCGCGCGAGCTCACATCGGTGAGCAATCAAATAGGCGCTCTTCGGACGTCTTGATCCGTTCGTAACAGTAGCATGTAGGTTCGGCCCATTCCCGGAGGACCAGCAAAAAACATTTCCAAATGGGCGGGAATAAACCCCATTGGACGCAAGTCTTATTAAGGTTGCGCAACATGACGGGGCCGGCGTATCCCGCAAGCCGCTCCACGGCCATGGCCGCCATGCCTTTCTTCGGGCTGGCCGGATTAGCGGACACGCCTTCTGTTTCGCCAATGCCGCGCAGCCGAGCGTTATCGCGCAAGATTAGACGGCGAGCCCTCCCATCCGAAGGATCGCAGTCGCGGCAGCGCGTTGTTACTTTGGCGCAAGCGTCAGCCCGATAGCGGCGCGTAGCTCTCCATAAAGCGGTCAGCACCCGCATCCTGCTGCGAAACAAGGGATACCAGTTATGAGAAAGCCCGATCCCTATGAGACTCGCGCCCGCGAGCTTGCGCTTGCTGCCGGCGTCGATCCGGACAGCCGTATTGAGCGGTCGGGTCAGCGATCAATGCCGGCGTGGTGCGCCTACCGTGATGCGGCGCGCAAAGAACATCTTGCGGCCGAAGCCGCGGCAGCTGAGCGATCGATCGCAGCGAATTCGCCACAAGCACCGCAGTACGTGAACAGTCCGCTGCGGGTGTTCGGACGCCATGATGACGCGACGATTGCTCAGATGCGCAACTGCATGGCGGTGGGTAATGTCGTCGGTGGCGTCATCTGCGCCGATGGTCACCTCGGCTATGCCCAGCCAGTCGGTGGTGTGATCGCCTATGAGGGACAGATCAGCATCTCCGGTGTCGGCTTCGATATCGGCTGCGGCAACATGGCCGTGCGCCTCGATACGCCTTTTGCCGCGATCAACGACCGCGTCGGCGCCATCATCAAGGACGTGTCCTCGGTGATTTCATTCGGCGTGGGCCGCACCAATGAAGAGCGTGTCGGGCATGAGCTGTTCGACGATGCCGAGGCCTGGAAGGCGTCCGACATGGAAGCCTATCGGCAGAAGGCCGTCGCGCAGCTCGGCACCGTCGGCTCCGGCAACCATTATGTCGATCTGATGCGCGATGAATCCGGCTTCGTCTGGATCGGGGTGCATTTCGGCTCGCGCGGCCTCGGCCACACCAGCGCGACGCGCTATCTCAAGGCAGCCGGCGGAAAGGACGGCATGAATGTGCCGCCGGCGGTGATCGACGAGGACAGCGAGATCGGGCGCCGTTACATCGCCGCAATGGAGCTTGCCGGCCGCTATGCCTATGCGGGCCGCGAGTGGGTCGTCGAGCGCGTGCGCAAAATCATCGGCGGCGCGGTCACCGACAGCGTGCATAACCATCACAATTACGCCTGGCGTGAGCGCCACGGCGACCTCGATCTGTGGGTAGTGCGTAAAGGCGCGACCCCGGCATTTCCGGGGCAACGCGGCTTCGTCGGCGGCTCCATGGGCGACGACGCCGTGATCATCGAAGGCATCGACAGTGAAGAATCTCGGGCCGCGCTGTATTCCACGGTGCATGGCGCCGGCCGGCTGTTCGGTCGCAAGGAGGCGAAGCGGCGTTTCACTCGCGCCGAAATGGACGCATGGCTCCGGGATCGAGGGGTCGTCTTGATCGGCGCTGATCTCGACGAAAGCCCGATGGCCTACCGACGCTTGCCCGAAGTGATCGCCGAACATGCCGGCACGGTGCGCGTGCTGCACACGCTGCAGCCGTTTGCTGTGGCGATGGCGGGCGCCGGGGAATTCGATCCGTGGAAGGATTAACCTCGAGACCGTAAGTCCTCTCCTGATAACCGAACCTCGGCTGTTGTGAAGGGTCCCCTACCCAATGATGGTCATAGCCCCGACACAAGCTCAATCCGACCAACAATCCGCACCATGTCAGTTGGATCGGCCGAGCCTCGCATAGAGCCCTGTCAGGCGGAGCAGGGTCGAATAGCAGGCTTTGCTTTTACCCATAGTTGTTGGGTCGCGGCTTGCGATTTCCGTGTAGGCCTGCGCGGCAGCGTCGATGAGTTCATTTTCGTCAAATACATCTGGGATATTGATTTCCCACTTGTTACCAGATCGATCTACAAAAGCTGAGTACGCACTCAAAATTGGGAAGAGTATCCCGTCTGGCGCTATCGCGACTTGGCCATTTTCTCGCTCGAACAAGGGGATTCCAGTTCCCCGGAATCCTGCATAAGATTTCCAGCGTCCATAAAGCTTCCATGCTTGTCCGGCGATATCGAGAAAGTACTGGTACACAGCAGAGCTCTTGCTATCTTCACCCGAAGCGTCCACAAGACGTTGAAAGAGCTTTAGACATCGAGTCTTCTGACTGTACGCGAAGGCCTTATTTGAGGGATCACCGTCTTCACCGACCGACTTGAGAAGAGCTCCTGGCATCAGCGCAAACAATACCTGGATGAGTTTTTCCGTATCTACATATTCTCCGATGATATCTGTCTCCGATTTGCGCAGTTTGGCGGTGGGAATGTCCTTCTGTACCGCCGCCTCGAGCTCGTCCAGTTGACCGCGACGCCCGACAATCGAGATCGGACGCACATCGTTCTGAAAATTTCGTGCAATCGAGATTTCCGCAATAAGGCTATCATCTGCAGTGACTATCAGCTCAAATTTGATGCTCGGCTCAAAAAAATCCGGCGAGCTGCGGTATTTATTGAAATACCGGGATAATTCGCCCTGGGTTTGGGACCCGTTGATGATGCTCGGCCGTTGCAGCACGAGAATTTTTCGTCTGTCGTCAACTTCAACTGCACGCGCAACAATCACCATTCCGCCATTAAGGATCGAGAATTGATCCGGTTGGTCCTCTAGCGTCTTGCGGATTGCCTGATGTACCAGGGACGGTGTGTTTTTCTGGCTATCCTGAGCGCGCACAATGTACTCGCGCACGTTCTCGTCATCTTCAAGGCTGAGAACCGACGAGGCCGGCGCATAGCCGGAATAGACCTCACGGCGAGCTGCGTCGTCCTCAGGCGCGCTGATATTTCTGCAGGTGATGTAGGGAAATTCAAATGCTCTCACACCCGCCCTCGTGGAGGGTGTCATGTTGGTTCTCCTTGTCCTGCGATCGTTCTTGCCTGCGCAGAAGCGCCAGGCCTTCGCCGAACGGACCGATGCGAAAAAAGTATAATTAGTTCGCGAGAAATGCAACGATCGCGAGATTCCGCCGATGATCATGGTGGTCGGGTCGGCCTGCCGCGCAACCGTAGTTATCTCAGAGCGTGTCGGCCCGGAGAGGAAAAAACTGGGTACGGCTCTGTCCGCAAAAGCTGGTTTGTGTGGCTGCGGCTCGGCGGCTAGGTCATATGAACCCCCGAACGAGAGGGGTCTAGTGTTTCCGGGCCGCCCTGGTCGCCTCAATCTTGACGATTTCAAATCCGGCAGGGCACAGTATGCGCGCGATCTCCAGCCTTGTATTTTCATCAGCCGCCTTGACGGCGCCTAAGACCGCGTAGGTCCACGCTTTTTTCATCGCATCGCTTTCGTCCGGAGTTAACATCAACACACCTCCGCTTCCACTCGGCTTTTCAAAATTTTTCGCGCCCGGGATTATAATCTTGGAGCGCGCGCCCGAAGAAAATTTCCCCACCGTGCCCGCAGCGAAGCCCAATGCCACAGCCCAAACCTGATCAGGCTGACGATCCCGAAACCGAAAATATTCCGCCCTATGCCCGCAGCGTCGAGACGGGATTTATGCACTCTTCAGCTGAGCTAAAACATTGCCGAGCGCCCCCACCACATAGGCCAAAACAGCAACCCAGAATGCGTATATCGATAAATATGGTATCTCTACGAAAACGCCGACGACCGCTAACACAACGAGGATAGGTGAAAGGATGAACACCCACATTGCCCGAGCGTGAAGTGTCATTGCCACCTCCCCTTGTGCTATCGCAGCAACTACCCCGCGGGGTATTTTCGGGACGATTGCGACGGCAAATGGGTTCGAATAGGGCGACAGTTGGATCCGATAAGTATTGCATTGGCGGTGTAGCAAGGGGGACACATAAGAAAGCCTCGCGCGGCGGATGAACCTACCGGCATCGACAGGTCGGGTTGCATCAACGCCCTGACCCGCGTTGCTTTATGCTCGTTTGGGGGACCGTCGAAAATCCCGACACACTTGTAACTCTCACCGCTCGATCCGAGCGATTAGCTTTCTCGCGAGCGCAAAGCAGTGGCACGACAGCGCCCAGGGACATCCGGCTCGCGCACTGGGCAGAGCTGAGGCAGCGAAAGCCAACAGGAACAGGAGACACACATGGACAGAAACAAAGCGAGGGACATGCAGGATCACAAAGGACATCTCGGAATGAACACACCTCCGATCGTGTCGCCGGAGGCCTGGGAGGCTGCGCGCCAGCAGATGCTCGTGAAGGAAAAGGCCCTAACGCGGGCCCGCGACGCCCTGGCCGCCGAACGCCGGCGGATGCCGTGGATGGCGGTGGAGAAGAAATACGAGTTCGACGGGCCAAAGGGTAAGGTGAGCCTGCTCGACCTGTTCGGGGGCCGCCGGCAGCTGATCGTCTATCGCGCCTTCTTCGAGCCCGGCGTGTTCGGCTGGCCCGAGCACGCCTGCCGCGGTTGCTCTCTGGGCGCCGATCAGGTCGGCCACCTGGCCCATCTCAACGCTCGCGACACCACCCTCGCCTACGCCTCGCGCGCGCCGCAGGCAGAGATCGCGCGCCTGAAGGCGCGGACGGGCTGGGAGATGCCCTGGTACACTATCACCGACAGCTTCGACGCGGACTTCGGCGTCGACGAATGGCACGGCCACAACGTGTTCTTCCGCGACGGCGAGCGGGTGTTCCGCACATACTTCATCAACAACCGCGGCGACGAGGCGATGGGGACCCTCTGGAGCTACCTCGACATCACGCCGCTCGGCAGACAGGAGACCTGGGAGGATTCGCCGGAAGGTTACCCCCAGACCGCGCCGTACAAGTGGTGGAACTGGCACGACAACTACGACGTCGAGGCGTCGCCCGACTCGAAATGGGTCGAGGTGTCCGACGCTGGGGAAGCCGCCTTCCGAAAGCGCGACGCAGAGGACCCAAAGCCTGTGCAGCAGGGGAGAGAACGATGAAAGGCATCACAAGAGATGAACTTGGAGCGCCCAAAATAGTCGATCGGAGCACCTTCCAGGCGGAGCTGGACGCATTACGGGCTCGAGAGAAAGCTCACACAAAAGAAGGCGATGCCATTGCGGCCGTCCGGCGGCTGCTCCCCATGGTCGAGGTGGACGGCGCCACACCGCTCATTGGCGAACATGGCGCGGTGACACTATTGGACGCGTTTGAGGGACGCCGGATGCTCATCGCCTACTACTTCATGTGGCGCACCGGCCACCCTGCGCCGGAACAATGCGAGGGGTGCACCTTCCTATACATCGCAGGTCCGCGAGTTGTCCTTTATTCATTCTCGCGACGTCACTTACGCCACGTTCTGCCAAGGCCCGTACGAAGAGAGCGCCCGCTATCGCGAGTTCATGGGCTGGGAAATGCCTTGGTATTCGGCCCCCCGGGAGTCGCTCGACATCCTCTTGGTTGGACGCCGGGTGGGCATGATGCACATCGTTTGCTACCTGCGGCAGGGATCCAATGTCTTCGAGACTTACTGGACGACGATACGCGGCGTCGAGGCGATGGACAACAGCTACCGGTTGCTCGACTTGACCGTCTATGGGCGGCAGGAGAGGTGGGAGGACTCGCCGACCGGTTGGCCACAACGGCCGAATGGCGAGCACAATTACCGTACCGATGGACGCCCCATCGCCCAATGGCCCCGGCTGACGGCCGGGTATTCCGACGAACTGAGAACCGGCGCGCGCTGACCCGGAGACGACCGGAAAGTCTCCGCGCCCATGTTCGCGGAGTGCAACGACAGCTGGGTTAGGTTCCTGCGGAGCCTGAAAAGCAAGGGCCGGCCCTGGCCGAATCAAAATCGCACAGAACCATGGAATGGGGGTGAAGTCCCGTTCGCACCACCCGTACTGAACGATGGTGTGTTCTGCGCGGCCGCTTTACGACGAGTCAAGGGAGTTTGCTGAGTATGAAACTCTACATCTTTCCGCCATCGTCACGTGCGCTCGGCATCGTGGCCTTGAAAAACTATCTTGCGCTAGACTGTGAGGTGCAACCGATTGACCTCGGACGTGGCGACCAACTTACTCCGCAGTACCTCGCTCTGAACCCCAATAAAAAAATGCCGACGCTAGAGGACGACGGTTTCGTGCTTTGGGAATCGAATGCCATCTTGTTTTACATGGCGGCC
>Ga0209465_10000184_pt1 | contig 30159 bp, 26 predicted proteins | sample PanSoiPlot1MoBio_FD_188321 | JGI IMG/M metagenome (GOLD analysis project Ga0209465, IMG submission 188321) | Tropical forest soil microbial communities from Panama analyzed to predict greenhouse gas emissions - Panama Soil Plot 1 MoBio (SPAdes)... | ecosystem: Environmental > Terrestrial > Soil...
TGATTTTAGGTCCAAACAAATTTGGTAGAGCAATAGACGCGAATGTTTGCGCGGATCGTGCGAGGGCGAGCGCGGAAGTAATCGCTGCAAGTGCTAATCACTTTCCACAGTAACGACCTGCAATAAAAGTCGATATAGGATTGCCATCGAGCAGCAACATCGATCGATCTTGACCCGATGCACGCGGTCAGCCATGCGCCAGCGAGATCGTTAACCCATAATCGACGACGTCATTTATTACCGGGCTGTAGTTGAGCGGACACGTATTGCAAAATTAGCTCCGCCGCCAGTGCGTTACCCGCGATGTTCCAATGGGAGTCGTTTGGACGGTAAAGCCTATCGTTGATCGAGTGGTTGGAGAATTCAGTGGTCAAATCTATATAGTCTATCTTGAGCTCCTCGAAACTTGCATACAGCAATTTGTTGGGTAGGGTGAAGTCGAAAGATGCCGGAGCAAGCCCGGACGCTACGACGACCCGTGTCTGCAGCGGCTTACTGACCTGCATCTCATCCGGTATCAGCACGATCGTCAAACCAATATTCCGACTGTCGCACAATCGCTTTATCTCTGAAATGTACGACAGAACCTCCGCGAAGCGCTCTTCGAATCGCCGAAATCCCGTGGCCAACATTTGCGATCTAGTAATCTGGTTGCGCACAAAAATGATGCTCTTTTTGAGCTCAAGCGCCAAATAAGCATCGTCGGTGAATGTAGGCGCATTATCGTCATATGTCCCCACACTGATTGGTCCTTCGTATTTTCTCCAACGTTCTAGAACATATGTGATCAAGGATGCCACGTATGAATAGTCGAGGAGTTTTCTTCGTCGGCTCTCCGAAAAAGCAGCGCCGATAGAAAAAGAAAGGAGAACTCTGTCGGCTTCGAGCGCAAATCCCTCATTGACCAAGAGAGACAGATACTCTTTTGGCCCTATGCCCGGAATACCCATGTTGATCAACTCGACATTGTGGCCGCTTTCCTTCAGATACTGCTCCACCAAGGTCAGGTAATTGTATTCGTATGGTACGACGCCAAAGGCGAAGCTATCTCCGATGCCGAGTATACGAATTGTTCCTGGAGCTTTATGCGTGCTGAACTCGACGTCGTTGAAACCTCTGGAGTTGAGGTGAAAATTCCAAAATGGCGCAAACGCCCTGCCCCGGAATCGATCGGGGTTACCACTATAAAAAATCGGCAATGGATCGATAGAATTATAAATCCTAAGGCCCACTTCTCCCAACGCGACTGTAATCAATACAATGATCAGAACGTCTCGACCGACTCTCAAGAGGCCTCTTGGTGCCGTCATGGTCGTTAAGATGCTCACCTTCAACCTGTGCCTTGGTTCTGCACGACTGAATCTTGCTCCTAGCTGCGACAATCATTTCCCTAGTGCCTGCGGAGGTTGTGGTCATTGCCCGAATGGAATTCAACGAGCTGAGCGGGCTGACTCAGTGCTGCTAGCGGTTTCATCGACAGTAAGTTTTTCCAGAGCCTGGAATATCCCTTCCGCAAATAGTTTATGCGCAAGACCATTTGGGTGTGGATCGGGCGCTGTCACCCACAGCTCCCGTGATGGTACCCCTTGCAGATATGGCAGCAGGTCGACAAAAGCTACGCCGTTCTCGTCAGCTGCTTCGTGTACCAAATCGGTTATTTTCTGTAGGCGATAGTGCTCAACGTCGTGCAACTCCGGCAGGTTAGCGATAAGCAACTTCGTGCCATGCGTTTTGGTAAATGCCGCTAGCTTTGCAATGTACGCCTTCGCATCGCGCCATCCTTTGGCCTGTCCATCGTTGCCATATAGACTGAGATAGTAATCGGCCCAGTCTTTTTTGGCGAAGATCTCCCGAAATAACGAATCGACTTGGCCCGCAATGAAAACACATGAATAGCAAATCCGCAAAATGGCCGGCGGTGGATGAGCAGCCGGTACCGGTTCGGCGTCGTTGACGAAAAAGTTCAGCACGACGATGTCGGGACCGTATTTGTAGCCCTCGGTAATATAATACTCGACCTCCTGAATCGTATTGTAATTACCAACCCCAGTATTGATCACTTGGACTGGAATACCCCGATCCGCATACAAGCGTTCGATGCGCTTCGGAAACGTCTCCTCGAATTTTGCTCCCCATCCGACAGTGAGTGAATCGCCAAGCATTAGGATGCGCAGTTTGCCGGGCGGCTTCTCATAGGAAAACTCACCGTCGCGCAAACCCTTCGAATTGGTATCGAACTGCACCCCCATTAGGAAGGCGTGACGACTCGGCCGATGATTGTGACCGATCAGCGGATCCGAGGAAATACCTTTCACTTCAAGGGCGTATTTCCACATCTCGAGGTCGTATTGCATCCCGTCATCGACGAAAGCACGGACCGCCACCTCCGTGCTCAGCGCCGCAATGACGATGCTTATCAGGAGCGCGAGCAGGTCGAAGATTTTCTTTCGTTTCATGATCATATCTCGAAGATCGGCATAGCTGCCGTTCATTGGGTTCGGCATAGAGAACGGGAACGGCGCGCACTTTCGCTGATTGGCGAATAACGTAGTCCACGGCGCGGCGTCAACCCGCCTTGGGCTACTGGCTCGCTCTCATTCTTTGACGTTTCTGAAATTCTTTGACGTTTCTGGAATTCGCGCTTTTCCATCTTCCCGCCATCATTTCTCCTTAGATGGGCTGGCGGGTGTTTTGCTCTTAAATTTTCGTATATGAAGCCAGTTCGGAGCCCGGTGATAGGCATACGGCCAAGCTGGGTCGCTAGATTAGAACGCCAGACAAAGAGATTAGAACGCCAGACAAAGCAGCAAGCAGGCAATAATCCAATGACAAAATTCCACGAAAGCTATTCTCGCGAGGACACAATAGCTCGCGGCTCGGAACGCTCATTTGGAATCGTGATGACCGTCGCTTTCGCAGCGATATCGTTACTCAAGTGGTGGCATGGCGGCCATTCGTGGGGCTGGACCGGCGGAATAGCAGTCTTTTTCCTTGCGGCCGCGGTACTCTATCCACGCGCGTTGCGGCCGCTAAATCAGCTCTGGTTCAAGATCGGGATGTTGCTGCACAAAGTGGTGAATCCAATTGTCATGGCGCTTATCTTCTTCGGCACTGTGCTGCCGACCGGTCTGATCATGCGAGCATCCGGCAAGGATCCGCTGCGTCTCAAGCGGCGACCCAACGCTAACAGCTACTGGATTGAACGGCGCCCAGCCGGGCCTGCCCCCGAATCCATGAAGGACCAGTTTTAGGGGAAAGCATCATGGACTTCCTAGCTGAGCTTTGGCGTTTTATGCGGGTTCGCAAGAAATTCTGGCTACTGCCCATCCTCATCACGATGGTGGTATTCGGCGGACTGGTGCTGCTGAGCAAAGGCTCCGCAGTCGCGCCGTTCGTCTATACGCTGTTTTAGAAGCTGCCGATGCGCGTGCTCGGTATCTCAGCTTTCTACCACGATAGCGCGGCCGCAGTGGTCGAGGACGGCCGCATTGTGGCCGCCGCGCAGGAGGAGCGCTTCACCCGCAAGAAACACGATTCATCGTTTCCAAAAAAAGCCATCGCCTATTGTCTGAAGGAGGCCGGCGCCAAACTCGATGAGCTCGATCATGTCGTGTTCTACGACAAGCCGTTCCTTAAATTCGAACGACTAATGGAAACGTACCTGGCGATGGCGCCGCGCGGTTTCCGTTCATTCCAAATGGCAATCCCGCTCTGGCTAAAAGAGAAGCTGTTCCAAAAGAATCTGCTCAAGAGCGAGTTGAAACAATTTGCCAAGGGTTTCGACATTGCCAGACTATTATTTTGTGAACACCATCTTAGCCATGCCGCATCGGCGTTCTATCCTTCGCCCTTTGAAGATGCCGCTGTGCTGACGATGGACGGCGTCGGCGAATGGGCAACGACCTCGGCGGCGATAGGTTGTGGCAAAAATCTCGAAGTATTCCAGGAGATTCACTTCCCGCATTCGCTTGGCCTACTGTATTCGGCCTTCACCTATTATACCGGTTTCAAAGTCAATTCCGGTGAGTACAAGGTGATGGGGTTAGCGCCTTATGGTAAACCGAAATACAAAAACCTTATCCTCGACAATTTGATCGATCTGAAGGCAGACGGCTCGTTCCAACTCGACCTGTCGTATTTCGATTATTGCACCGGCCTGACAATGACCAACGAGCGCTTCTCGGCGCTATTCGGCGAGCCGGTGCGCGCCCCCGATAAACTACTCACCACTTTCCATATGGATGTTGCAGCCTCCATCCAGGCGGTTCTAGACGAGGTAGTGCTCCGTCTTACACGCGGTCTGGCCAAGAAAGCCGCTGCGAAGAATTTGTGTGTGGCTGGTGGCGTTGCGCTCAATTGCGTCGCTAACGGCAAGGTTTTGCGCGATGGCGCGTTCGAAAACATCTGGATTCAACCAGCGGCGGGCGACGCCGGCGGCGCGGTGGGCGCGGCACTTGCGGCCGTCCATATCTTCAAGGGCCAACCACGCAGCACAAATGGTGGTGACGGTATGTTCGGGTCGTTCCTTGGGCCGAGCTTTCCTCAACCAGAGATCGAACGGCGGCTCGCGGCATCAGGCGCGCACTTCACGGTGCTAAGCGAAGACGAGATGATTGAGAGGACCGCCCAGGCTCTTGCCGGCCAGGAGGCCGTGGGATGGTTCCAGGGCCGTATGGAGTTTGGTCCGCGCGCGCTCGGTGCGCGCTCGATCATTGGCGATCCGCGCTCACCGACTATGCAGCGCAATCTCAATTTGAAAGTCAAATACCGAGAGAGTTTTCGGCCCTTCGCACCTTCGGTGCTCCGTGAGGATGTGTCTGAGTGGTTCGAGCTCGATTCCGACAGCCCATACATGTTGATCGTAGCTGACGTGCGTGAGGACCGTCGCCGTAGCATGACTACGGACGAGCAAGCCCTTTTTGGCATCGACAAGCTCAACGTTGTGCGTTCTGAAATCCCGGCGGTGACGCACGTTGATTACTCAGCCCGTATTCAAACCGTGCACGCCAACACCAATCCGCTGTTCCATCGTCTCATCACCCGATTCAAGGAGCTGACTGGCTGCCCCGTGCTGGTCAACACCAGTTTCAACGTACGGGGTGAGCCGATCGTTTGCACGCCGGAAGATGCATTCCGCTGCTTCATGGGCAATGACCTTGAGTTGCTCGTTGTCGGCCGCTCAATATTGTATAAATCTGCGCAGGACACCCACTTGAAGAAAGATTACAGCTCGGCGTTTGAACTAGATTGATCATAGGCGTTCAGGCGCTACTGCATCTCCTTTATCAAGGTAAAACTGCCCCGAACGCAAAACTGCTAACCGGAAAGCCGTTATCATGAGCGCTCGACAGCTATTGACGGCATTTAAGAATGCATCGCTCACGCTATGCCGGTTCAATCGCCTTTATAGACCAAGATGATGACTCGCCCACCGATTTATGCGATGGGGCCGACAAGATCGTCGCAGCGCTTGGTGCGTGGGTCGATGAAGGCGCTCTACGGCTTCAACAAACCATACGACTTTCACAAGATCCTTCCCTTTCTCGCAGGTCTCTTTCTCTTGCTTACTATACTGGTTGTTTCTGGGGCACGGTTTGCTGCCACTCGGCATCTGTCGTGGGGGGCGCTAAGAGAAGCCTATTTGCTCTACGTTATTGGGCTTTCGCTGGCGGGGATGTTGCTCAGTATCTTTCCACGGATCGCTTGGCTTGTTCTTACAATTTGCTTCACCGAGTTTCTTATCGGTGTCGGCGGCTATGCGTTGACCGCAATCCATGTATTACCGCGGCCGCTTTTTCCCCCAACCGCAACTGCAAATGTCGGGCAGTTCCAATATCATCCACTTCTTCAGGTAATTCCTACTCCAAATTACTCCCGTCTCCATCCATTCGCTATCTCACATGACTCCAATGGGATCCGTGGGCCGGAGCGCACGAGTACGGAGCTAAAACAGCAGGTGGTCATTGCGACGGTCGGATCAAGCACGACTTACGATGTGGCCGTTCCAAACGGCCAAACGTGGTCGGACGATCTCGAACAGCAACTCGGCCGCGGATACGCTGTCATTAACCATGGCGTTCCCGGATATTCCTCTGTCGAGAACCTTCTGCAAACGCTTTTCTATCTGGACACCTACGGCGTCCGGCCGCACTGCGCCGTCTATCTTGGGTGGAATGACATTCGCAATGCCCACCTGCCCAATCTAGACCCCGCATACGCAAACTTTCACCTACTGAGCCAATTTGACATTATGAATCTGAGAAAAAAACCGCTTGAAGTTAGCTTTTCGCCGCTGGCGCGCGTCATGAATCGATCGCTTCAAGCGGCCTTCGACCCCGTGCCCTTAGCCCCGAATTTCCTCAACGATCCGCCGGTGCCCGGCACGGATGTGCGGCTCGAGCAGATCTTTCGCCGCAACCTGGAAGCAATTGCCGCCATCAACAGGGAACGCCAAATCATCAGCATTTTTATTGGGCAGGTGTGGAGCCGAGCAAAATTGCAAAGCAGAGAACGCTACGGTTTTTTCCCACTAGTCCGGGATGTGGATATCTGGCCGCTGGAAGACCATTTCAACAGCATCGTCAAATCCACCGCCAACTCGATCGGGGTTTCAAACTTCATTCCCGCGATCGACCAATTTCATGATGACGACTTCGCGGACAGGGACCACTTCTCCGCAAAAGGATCAGCCAAATTCGCGCTCATGATCACGCCCATCGTAAAGTCCTCGTGCAAATGATCGGAGTGCGTCTCAAAGGGAAAAGTAAGAGGAGATCCAGAAGGTTGCGACAGCTGAATTTACTGTTTATGGACACCGGTTCGAAATTCATGGCTGCGTCGGATCGGCAATGCTATATTAGCAGCCGACAAGCCTCGGGGGGCTAAATGCCTAGTCTCGAAATCACAACAATGGTCGGGTGTCCCCTCAAATGCACCTATTGTCCGCAGGACCAGCTGCGCGGGACTTATGGCCAGAACGAGAAGTACCTTTCCTTCGAGAACTTCAAGCTGATCTTGTCGAAAGTTCCGCAGTATGTTCGCATTGATTTTTCCGGAATGGCGGAGCCTTGGGCCAATCCTGAAGCCACCTCGATGCTCGCGTACACGCTGGAACAGAACTTCAATGTTGCGATCTACACGACACTCTATGGGATCGAGGTAGAAGAGGCCGAGCGGATCATCGCGCTCATTACCAAACATGCGGAGCAGGTTGAGTTTTTGTGCCTGCATCTGCCAGATCAAAATGGAAATATGCGCGGCTTTCGCTATTCGGCGGAATTCGAAACTGTGCTCCGCGCTTTTATCAAACTCGGAAAAAGCGGCGTGCTCCGCAAGTTCGAAGCCATGACGATGGACAAAGGCGGCACCGTTCACCCGCAATTGCGCAATCTCGTCCGCTCGCTGCCGCTCGCCCGATCTCGCAGACTGCGCGGTCTATTCCGGTCGCGTCTGTTGCAGTCGCTGCCGAGGTGGTCCGGCCACACGCGCGCCGGCTCCCTTGACACATCCGCAATCGGCAATCAGCCGGTTGAGCAAGCCCCGCGCCATGCGACGCCGGTCAGCTGCAGTTTCACGCCGTTTTACGATCACAATGTCCTTCTGCCCAACGGGGACGTCGTGATTTGCTGCATGGATTATTCGGTCAAGCACAAGATCGGCAACCTAATCGAAGGCGATTATTTTTCGTTATTCTCATCGCGTGGAATGGCAGAACTGCATACCGAAAACACCAAGCCTGGCTACAGCGACAAAACGATCTGCAAGAGTTGCAATCGTGCGATTAGATACGAGATCGCTCCCGATCAAAGGCTACATTGGCGCGCCAGCCGAGGATGAGCGATGGCGATACCACCGCGGAGATGGTCCCGGTCGTTGTCCTGAACTTGAAGTCGAGTACGGCGCGCCGGCAACAAATTGATGCACGTCTACAAAATCTCGGAATTGATTATCACTTTTTCGATGCCATCGACGGCCATTTGTTGTCAGCGAAGGAACTCGAACGCCTAGCGCCACCATCCTCACTTCTATTCGATCGATCGCTGACCTCGGGTGAAATCGGTTGCGCAACGAGCCATTTTGCCGTGATCCGCCAATTCGTCGGCGAGGAATATGATTTTGCCTGCGTCTTGGAAGATGACGTAATACCTTTGTCCGACAACATCCGGCATTTTCTACAACCGCAAACGCTTGCCGCGCTGCCAGAATTTGACGTGTTGCGAATGATGAGCGACCCGGCACGCTGGCGAATGCCGGCATGGCAAGTGGCGCGTGTTCATGATCGCTGCATTTATGCAATGGCACGCCCGGGATTTGGTACCCAGGGAATGATTTACAGCCGCGCCGGCTTGCGCAAGCTGGTTGGGCAAATCGGCGCGATCAAAGCGCCGGTCGATTTCATGTTTTTCCATGACTGCCACATCGCGGGTTTGCGCGTGCTGGAAATCCGGCCCGGCTTGTTCGAGCACGATCAGCAGTTTCTGCACCCCGAGTTTGTGAAATCGAGCGACATAGGGATCCGGCCAATCGCAAATCGACGATCGATGTCGCTAAACGACAGGATTCGCCGAAACTTGCTGCGGCAGCGGCGCAAGCGCATGGCCGTGAGGAGCTTTATTCAGGCATGGGGGTTTCGCAGCCTGCTACGGATATTGCTCCAGTGGCTGCCCGGCCCATATTTCCGCTAAGTCCTGTTACCCTCGGTGTGGGGCCGCGCAACTTTCCTATGTGCGATGCCCGATGTGTTACCCGCGACGATTTCCAGGGTGATATGTTTTGGCTAAGTCATGGAGCGGGTGAAGGGAATCGAACCCTCGTCATAAGCTTGGAAGGCTTCTGCTCTACCATTGAGCTACACCCGCGCCGGACCCGAAAGCCCGATCGCCGCGAAAATAGCGTATCGCGGCCCGCCAGCAAGAGGTAACCAGCCCGAGCCAACGTCACAGCTCGCCACGCGCCGCCATCGCTTTGATCCGACCGGCGGTGCGGCACGCGATTGCCCGGATGGTCAGCGACGGATTGACCCCGCCGACTGTCGGAAAAACCGAGCCGTCGCAAACCCATAGATGGGAATGTCCCATGACCGGCAATCGGCATTGACCACACTGCGGCGCGGATCGTCGCCCATGCGCGCGGTGCCGTTGAGATGACAAGTGTCAACCTCATCCCAGATCTCGGTCGGCACCTACCGCATCAAGCGCCTGCCGCCGGCACCTGCGGCGAAAAGCCGATCAGCGCGGGTGGAAAATGTTGCCGATGTGCCGCACAGTTTGCAAAATGAGCGAGTTGCTTTACGCGCCGCTAGGGTTTGTCGGAAGGCAGATATATCGTCATGAAGTCAATGATAGCGAGCCTTGTCGTACTACTGGCGAGTGCAAGCGCAGCACGCGCCGCCGACGAGATTCAAATCTACAACGCCCAGATTGCCGCAGTCGGACAATGGACCTTCCAACAGCATCTCAATTACACGTTCAACGGCCGCAAAGAACCGGATTTTCCGGGCGGATTAGTGCCGAATCACGCATTAAACGGCACACCTGAATTTGCCTACGGTATGACCGATTGGTGGGAGGTCGGTTTCTATATACCTTTTGCGGTAAGCGGCAGCGGCGTCTTCCTTTCCAATGGCGCAAAGATTCGCAGTCTCTTCGCCGTGCCGCACGCCGGCGAGCGAAATTTTTTCTACGGCATCAACTTCGAACTCAGCTACGAGACGCCGCCATTCTCACAGACCCGTTTTGCATCCGAAATCCGGCCGATCGCCGGCGTGCGCAATAAGGAATGGGAATTCATTGTCAACCCGATTGTCGATATCGGATTCGGAGCTCTTGGCGAGGCTGATTTCCTGCCTGCGGCGCGGCTTGCGCGCAATCTCGGCAATGACCGCTTCATCGCCGTCGAATATTACACTGACCTCGGCAAGATCGGCGATTTTCTACCGTTCGAGCAGCAGCAGCATGAGCTCTTTGCGGTGATCGATTTCAAGCTCGGCGATTTTGATATCGAACTCGGTCTTGGCTACGGCCTAACGTCAGGCTCTGATCGCCTGATCGGCAAAGCCATCATCGGCTATGATTTCCCGGTCCCAGGCAGTACGAACAAGTCGAATGGCACGAGCCTCAAACCGCCTTTGGCGATGAAGGCTCGCCCCCGGCAGAGTGGTTTTGATCCACTGAACCCTGCCTTCGCGGCATCGCAATAGATGGAAGCTGTCTTAGTGCGAACAGGTCGCTAAGCTCGGCGCTACGACCCGCACGGAGGCTGCGATCAAAGCGGCGACCGGGAAGCTGATCGAGCCCGTAACGTGAAGGGGGAGCTACTTAGCTAAAGTAGCTCGCACAGAGGGCCGCCCCCACTACTTCCACTAAAGTAGTGAATTTGCGAGCGGTGCGGCGGCGCTCTTCTATTCTTCTAAAATAGAACAAAAGTAGAGACCCTCTAGCCAGCGATGAACTTTGCTAAATACCGAGTAACTCTTGAAAAAATAGCGCGAAACAATTTAAGCGCTTAAACGAATACCCTAACAACCCGCACCCGGAAAGGCACTGTATTGTGCGTGTGCACTATGCGCAGGGCTTGGCTATGGAGCGATATTCAATCTATGCGGGGCGCCACCGTGTGCAGATCCTCACTTTGCGCATGGCTCGATTGAGTAACGACCGTCAATCTCGGCAAGGCGGTACGGCTGCACTGCACTGTGTAGAGATTGATACTGTGTAGAGATCCTCATTAAGCGCAGGGCTCGGCTATGGAGCGATATTCAAAATGTGCAGGGCGCCACTTGTGGAGATCTGCAGTGCGCGCAGGGCTCAACTATTAAACGGCCTTCGGTCTGTGCAGCGCCGTACCGCTTCGCTGTGTGACACGAGGATCGTACCCACAGCAAAGACAATCGGGATCGTGGTGCTTGCCGCCTTGGCGGCCAAGAGTCGCGGCCGTTCCGCCGAAAGTCACAACGAGCGCAACATTGCGGCGAACCAGCTCCTCGGCAAAACCCGGCAAGCGGTCAAATTGTCCTCCTGCCCAGCGCCTTCACCCGATGTCCGCTTTACCCCCCAAAAAGGGACATCACGAGCGTCATTGGCATGTCCCGCTTTGTGCCAAAAGCGGACATCCTGATTGAGTTTTGGGTCTGAAAGAAACGCCCGGAATTTTTATTAACTCGTCCGTCGTTCAATTCTTTGATGACCCCGTAGCAGCCTCACGCCGTCGAGTCCGAGAAACAGCCACGCGATTGATCCCCAGTGCGAAGAGTGGCAACCCAAACCCAGCTGGCCCAAGTGAGAAAGAAACAGCGCACGTCCGGCACAGCGAAGCTTGCGGCGCCGGTTAGTAAGCGTCGAGTTTTGATATTTTCCAATCAAGAATTGAATTAGACTTCGACAGCAAGACCCGTTTTTCATCCGGCCGCTTGGTAACGTATGAATGTCCTCACGGTATCCGGGATTGTCGAATCTCATCGAAACGGCCTGGTTACGCCTTCAGAAACCGTTCGCCACTGCTACGAGCGGATCCGCCTGCTCGACGACCCCGGTATCTTCATCAGCCTGCGCGATAAAAACGAGGTTCTCGCCGAGGCCCATTCGCTGAACGATACCGGCGATCTTTATGGCGTGCCGGTCGCTATTAAGGACAACATCGATGTCGCGGGAATGCCAACGACAGCCGGCTGTCCTGCTTTTGCATATAAGGCCAAAGAGGATGCCGAAGCGGTCACGCAGCTCAAGCGTGCTGGCGCGATCATCATCGGAAAGACCAATCTCGATCAATTCGCGACCGGTCTCGTCGGACTGCGCACGCCCTACCCGCCACCGAGCAATGCGCTCCGCCGCGATCTCATTCCGGGCGGCTCCAGCGCCGGCTCGGCGGTTGCAGTTGCGACTGGCATCACGCCACTCGCGCTCGGCACCGACACGGCGGGCTCGGGCCGGCTGCCAGCCATGCTCAACAATATCGTGGGTTTGAAGCCAAGCCTCGGCCTGGTGTCGACGCGCGGCGTTGTACCGGCCTGCCGCACGCTCGATTGCGTCTCGTTATTCGCGCTTACAGTCGATGATGCCTGGACGGCGTTCTCGGCGATCGCCGGCTATGACGCGGACGATCCTTATTCTCGCGAGCGCAAAGTCGGCAGTTTAGGCGAAGTGCCGGCTGGGTTGACGATCGGCGTGCCATTTGTGTCGCAACGGTTGTTCTTTGCCGACAAACGCGCCGCAGCCGATTACGACGCGGCGCTGGCGCGCCTATCATGCCTCGGCCTGGCGCTCACGGAAATCGACATGGATCCGTTTTATGAGGCCGCGCGGCTGCTCTATGGCGGACCTTGGCTAGCGGAGCGCTATCTCGTTGCCCGCAAGCTGCTCCAGGACAACCCCGACGCGCTGCATCCGGTCACGCGCGAGATCTTGGCGGGCGGCGCCAAGGTCAAAGCCACTGACGCTTTTGGCGCATTTTATCGCCTGGCCGAATTGCGCCGAGCGGCCGAGAACATGTTCAAACATGTTGCTGCTCTGGCGCTGCCGACCGCGCCGACGGTTTACACCTGTGCTGAGGTTGAGGCGGACCCGATCATGCTCAATTCACGGCTCGGGACCTACACGAATTTTGTCAACCTGCTCGATCTCTGCGGCACCGCCGTGCCCGCCGCCTTGCATAAGGACGGCACGCCGTTCGGCATCAGCTTTATTGCACCGGGAGGGCAGGATGCGCTCGCGGCGTCGCTCGCGAAGGCCTTTCAAGCCGATTGCTCCCTCCCGCTCGGGGCGCCAGTGCAGCCAGCGGCGCTGGCGAAGTAACGTCAGATTTTCAGCAATCTGCCTGGACTCTAGGCAGCCCGGCAGAACCGTAGCGACGGGGACGGAGGAATTTGCTGGCACGCTCTTTGCTGCGTCTTAGAGGAAGACTGTACGGGAGCAGCTCCATGATCCGCCGTCGAGATTTGCTGATCGGCGCCGGCGCAGCCGCCGTCGCCGGTTCAGCCGCACGCGCCGACACCGTTGTCATCAAGATGGGCGCACTCAAACTGATCCACTCCATCGCGCCCTATTTCTACGAGAAGTTCACCCCGGCCGGCTATCAGGTCGAGGTCATTCCTTTTGAGAGTCCGACAGAAGGCAAGAATGCCGTCGTCACCAAATCTGTCGATTACGGGATGTTCGGGATTGCCGCAGCCACACTCGGGGCAGCCGCCGGCGAGCCAATCGTCGTCATCGCCTCGGCCTGCAACAAGGGCATGGCGGTGATCGCCGCCAAAGATGCGCTCATCGACTCGATCAAAGACCTTAAGGGCAAACGGATCGGCATCTGGCCAGGTTCAACGCAGGAAGTGTTCATTTTCGAACGCCTGCGCATGGAAGGGATGTCCGTCGCCGACATCACGCCAGTGCGCATTTTTTTCTCGGAGATGCATCTTGCGCTCGCGCATGGCGATATCGACGCCTACGTCGGCGCCGAGCCAGGCCCGAGCGTCAGCCTAGCCACCGGCGTCGGCAAGCTCGTGGAATATCCCTACAGCACAAACATGGGAGCCCTGAACATGGTGTTCGGTGCGCACCGCGACACCGTTATGGGCAAGCCCGAGCTGACCAAGGTCGTCCTCGACATCCACCGCAAAGCTTCGGAACACGCCATGGCGAATCCCAAAGAGATGGCGGCAATGACGGTCGCCAAGCTCGGCCAGAAACGCGAAGCGGTCGATATTGCGGTCTCGAACGTCGAGTTGACCTGGAAGTTCGGCGATAAGGAGATCGGGCAAGCCAAGACCTATGCCGAACACATGCTGGCGCTCAAGCAGATCAAGCAGCTGCCCGATTTTACGAACTTCTTCGATACGCGTTTTGTTTCGGCCATGGAGAAAGCGGCTTGAGCCTGACGCTCGAGACCGCATCTGCTGCTCCCGTGACCGCGGCGCTACCAGAGGCAGCGCCGATCTCCTCATCGTCACTGTTTTCCCGGCTGCGCAATCCGCTCTTGGCCGTGATCTTTCCCGGCGCCATGGTGATCGTCTGGCATTTGGCCACCTACGGGCAGAAGTACAGCCTGATCCCGCCGCCGAGCGATGTCGCGCTGGCGCTGTGGGATCTCGCCTTCGGCGGGATCAACGACGATGCGTATAGCAAGACCCTGCACATCCACCTGTTGGCGTCGCTCAGCCGCGTCTATGGCGGCTTTGCCATCGCCTTGAGCGTGGCTTTGCCGCTCGGTCTTTTGATCGGCCGCATCGCACTCATCCGCCGCGTGCTTGATCCGACGCTGCAGGTGCTGCGGCCGATCCCGGTGACCGCCTGGCTGCCGCTGGCAATGATCATGTTCGGCCTGGGTCCGCGCTCGGCTTTTTTCCTGGTCTGCCTCGGCGCCTTCTATCCGATTCTGATCAATACGATCTTCGGCGTGCGCACCGTTGACCAGCGCCTATTCGAGGCCGCCAGCATGCTTGGCTGCCAGGGCACGGCGCAATTTTTCCGCGTGGTCCTGCCGGCAAGCTTGCCCGCGATCTTCACCGGGCTGCGACTCGGCCTTGGCTTTGCCTGGGTGGTGATCGTGGTGGGCGAGATGACCGGGGTGCAAACCGGCCTTGGCGCAATTATTATGGAAGCGCGCCAGCTATCACGCACCGAAATCGTCATTTGCGGCATGGTGGTAATCGGCGTTGCCGGCTTCATCTCCGACCGCATCGTGGTTGTCCTCGGTAAGCGGCTGTTGCGCTGGAGTCCGAGCTTTGCGTGAAGGTGCCAATCCCATCCTCGCCCTGCGCGGCGTGAGCAAGCAGTTCGAGCTGCAAGGCGAGCGGATTGAAGCCTTGCGAGACGCAAATTTGCGCGTGCGTCCTGGCGAATTTGTCTGTCTGATCGGCGCGTCCGGCTGCGGCAAATCCACCTTATTGCGGATTGTTGCCGGCTTCGAGACGGCAACACGCGGCCAGGCGCTGATGTGGGACCGGCCGATCACCGGGCCGGGTCCGGAGCGAGGCATGGTGTTCCAGGACTACGGATTATTCCCCTGGCTGACAGTGCGCGCGAACATCGGTTTCGGCCCATCCGCCCGCGGGCGACCGGCGCAGGAGGTAAAGGAGACGGTCGAGCGCTTCATCACGATGGTCGGCTTGCAGCGTTTTGCCGACGCCTATCCGCATCAGCTTTCGGGCGGCATGAAGCAGCGTGTGGCGATCGCGCGCGTGCTCGCCAATGAGGCGGAAATCGTGCTGATGGATGAGCCGTTCGGCGCGCTCGATGCCATGACCCGAGAACGACTGCAGGACGAGCTGCTGGAGATTTGGCAGCGCACCAGGCTGACCGTGCTGTTCGTCACCCACTCGATCGAGGAAGCGATCTTTCTTGGCGACCGCATCATGGTGATGTCGCCGGGACCTGGCCGGATCGATACGGAATTCCCCGTCGATCTGCCGCGCCCGCGCGACGTGGTCGCTGCCGATTTCAACGATCTGCGCCGCGAACTCTCGCTCAAGCTGCACAGCGACCACGCCCGCAAAGCGGCGTGATAGTTCGCCTCAACCGCTACGAAGCGACGCTGTGGCGTCGGGTCGGCCCGGATTCTATTTGCGCTTGATGCGTTGGATCGGTGCAAACCCCAGGAGCTAAGAAGCAATCGGCAAAGCCAACATCGGGTATGACTTCCCGGTCCCAGGAAGCACGAAACAGTCGGATGGCACGAGCCTCAAACCGCCGTTGGCGATGAAGACTCCCAACGGCGCAGCGGTCTGGATGCCCTGAACCCCGCATTCACGGCATCGCAGTAGATGCAAACTGGCTCAGCGCGAACAGGCCGCTAAGCAGCCACTCAATGCCTACATACGACGTGCTAATTCCTGTTCCACAAGGGGGATCGGATGCTAATTTGGCGGCATCAGGGTGCCGCACCCTGGACTTTGTGAGGCCGACATGTACAGCGCCAATTTGGATCCGACCTCCATTCTCGACCGCATCCTCGCGGCGGCGATGCAGAATCTGCGGATCGAGAAAATATTTCTGCAGCTCGGCCTCGACCCAAGCAACATCACTTTCGACGCCGTTGCCAATCGCCTTTTGGATGTTGGTCTTAGCCACATTACGCTCGCCAATATGCTGGCTTTGACCGGCGCGGTATTTTTCGTCGCCACGCTTATGGTGCGCACGATCGTGCCGCTGCGCATCATTGGCATCATCAGCAATGTATTCTTCATCGCCTATGGCGCGCTCGCCGGATCGATGGCGACATTCTTCCTTTATCTTTTGTCGCTGCCGATCAACGCTATCCGGCTGCGGCAAATGCTGACCCTGGTCAAAAAAGCGCGGGTGTCGGCGCAAGGCGATTTGTCAATGGATTGGCTGCGGCCGTTCATGAACCCGCGCAAATACCGCAAAGGGGACGTCTTGTTTCATAAAAACGATCCCGCCAACGAGATGTTCATGACGATAACGGGGAAATTTCTCGTGACGGAAATCGGCATCGAACTGCCGCCCGGCCGCATCCTAGGTGAACTCGGCTTCGTCGACCCGAAAAACCGGCGCACTCAGACCGTCGAGTGCAGCGAGGACGGCGACGTTTTGACCATCACCTACGAAAAACTGCTGGAGCTTTATTTTCAGAACCCCGAATTCGGTTATTATTTTCTGCGCCTGACGACCGAGCGCCTAATGCAAAATATTTCGCGGCTCGAAGGTGTCATTGACGCAAAAACGAAGGACATTGACCGCTTGGAAGGGGTTCTTGCCGCCACGAAAGCAGCGGCGCGGTAAACGTGGCTTGTGAGCTTAGGCGCATCATCCCATATCGCGCCCTATACCCGGGAGAGGCTACGATGCCCGACGACCTCATTTTTTATACGAATCCGATGTCGCGCGGCCGCGTCGTTCGTTGGATGCTCGAAGAGATCGGTGAGTCGTATAAAGTCGAAGTACTCGACTATGCCTCCACCATGAAAGGCCGGGACTATCTCGCGATCAATCCGATGGGCAAAGTGCCGGCGCTGCGGCACGGCAATGTGGTCGTGACGGAAACAGCCGCGATCTGCGCCTATCTCGCCGATGCTTTTCCGAAAAGCCGACTCGCTCCCGCGCCGGGCGATCGCCTGCGTGCGCCCTATTACCGCTGGCTGTTCTTCACCGCCGGACCATTCGAGGCCGCCGCAAGCAACAGGGTTCTCGGTTTTGTGGTCCCGCCCGACCGTGAGCGCATGATGGGCTACGGTAATTTCGACAAGGTCGTCAGCACGCTTGAGGCCGCGGTTTCGACTAGCGACTATCTAGTCGGCAACAGCTTTACCGCTGCTGATCTCTACGTCTCATCGCAGATCGGCTTTGGCATGATGTTCAAAACACTGGAGCCGCGGCCTGCTTTCGAGCGCTATTGGCAGCGGATGAGTGCCAGACCAGCATATGCACGCGCGACACAGCTTGACGACGAAAAAGCTGCGGAATTGAAAAAAGCAAGCGGCTAGCCCAGCGAAACATGCCGCGCCAGCTTCACGGTAGCCGCATCAGCGGCTCGCCCATCCGGATCGCAGCACTGTCGCGGACATTTTCGCACAAACCATAACCGTTCGGCGCGAACACGATGATGGTGGAGCCGTGCTCGAACCATCCCAGTTCCTCGCCTTTGCTCACGAGATTGTCGCAATCGATCACGTTGCGGCCGCTGTAGCTTCGGTTGAGCACGTTTGCCAGACAATGCAGCCGGATACTGGCAACGAGGATTGCCGCGACTGCCACCAGCGTGACCATCCCGCCATTCGCTGCGAGGTCAAGGCTCAGTACCGCGCGCTCGTTTTTGCAGAAGAGGCGCTCGATCCGCTTGAGCGCGATCGGATTGACGTTCCAGGTGTCGCCCGAAATGTACCGGACCCGCGCGATGCGACTGTCATACGGTGCATGAAATCGGTGATACATGCTCGATTTCAGCCGCAGCGTCGCATAGGAGCCGTTGCGATAGCATTCAACCAACTGTCGATCGCAAAGCAGATCGTCGAGCCGGTAAGGAAAACCCTTGGCCTGGAACAGCGCGGTCCCATCGATTTTTCCGCAGGCGCCGACAATGGCGTCGCAGGGGCTGACTAGAATACCGGAACTGCGGTCGATTGGACGGGCGCCGTCCTTGAGCTCGCGGATGAAACAATCGTGAAGGCTCGTGAATGCTTCCTTCTTGGCCTCGCTGAGATCGAGCTCCGAGAACAAGCGCCAGATGCCGATTGAGATGTCACGGACTAGTGGCTGTTCGATCCGGGAAAACGAGCCGATGAATTGCGTCGCCAGACGCCGCGGAATGCGGTTGGTGAGCAGGAAATTAATGTCCTCCTGCGCAAAGATTTTCAGGATTTGGGCTCTGACCGTCATGCGGTTGTAAAAACTCACGTTTAAACCGCGATTCGATGCAATGGGGTTCTACGGCTCTCGCCTTCTATGAAGTCGGCGCCGCCGCATTGGCAGCTTCGGTCGCGACCCTGCGCAAGCGGCTCGAACTGTCGCAAGCCAAGTATCCTTCGCTCGCCGGCCATGCGCGCATCGCCCGCCGGTTGGCCCGCTTCGTGCCGTTTTACGAATACAGCCCGGAGCGATTTTTCTGCTCCGATGGCGCGCCGCGTGACATCGCTGAGCGGCGACGCGCGGCCTTCGAAGAGCTTTCGCAAATTTACCGGGCGCGGTTTGCCGAGACCATTCGATGCACCGCCGCGGCAGCGCAAACGCTGTCGGACCTGCAATTTACCGGAACCTATCGCGTGCCGTTCCAGTATCGAAGCCTGGTGCGGGCACATCTGCCGTCCGCAAGCTTCGTCGCGTCTTCGCATGGCGTGACGCTCACCGATCTCGATGGCAATGCCAGTTACGACCTCACTGGCTCGTACGGCGTCAACCTGCTCGGCAACGACTTTTACAAGGGTACGATCGAACGAGGCGCTGCACGGGTGCGCGAACTCGGGCCGGTGCTCGGTTCTTATCACCCGGTCGTCGCCGAAAATGCGCAGATGCTGCGCGCTATATCGGGGCTGGACGAGGTTTCCTTCCATATGTCGGGCACCGAAGCGGTGATGCAGGCCGTGCGGCTCGCGCGCTATCACACCCGCCGATCGCATGTCGTGTGCTTTAGCGGCGCCTATCACGGCTGGTGGAGCGATGTGCAGCCCGGCATCGGCAATCCGTTGGCAGCGCGACAGACCTATATGCTGCGTGAACTGTCGGACTCGACCCTTTGGATTCTGCGCAAGCGCCGCAATATCGCCTGCGTACTGATCAATCCGCTGCAAGCGATGCACCCCAATGTCGCCCCACCGAGCGACTCCGCACTGATCGACAGCGGCCGCAACGCGCGATTCGACAGAGCCCGCTATGCCGACTGGCTGAAGCAGCTCCGAGCCGTATGCACCGAGCGCGGCATTGTCCTGATCTTTGATGAAGTGTTTGTCGGCTTTCGCCTGGCCAAGGGCGGCGCCCAGGAATATTTCGGTGTGCGAGCGGACCTCGTCACCTACGGCAAGACGCTTGGCGGCGGGCTGCCGGTTGGCGTCGTTTGCGGACGCCATGAGCTGATGAAGCGATTTAGCGACGAGCGTCCAGCCGATATCTGCCTCGCCCGCGGCACTTTCAATTCGCATCCCTACGTCATGGCGGCCATGAACGAATTCTTGCATGCGTTGGAAGCGCCCCAGATTGATGCGCTCTATCGGGATCTGGATAATGTCTGGAACGCACGCGCCGACGCACTCAATGCCCTGCTTGCCGCGGCCGATCTGCCCGTGCGCGTCGCCAACATGTCTTCGATCTGGACGGTCTGTTACACCGAGCCGTCGCGTTACAATTGGATGTTGCAATACTACCTGCGCACGGAAGGGCTGATGCTGAGCTGGATCGGGACCGGACGGGTGATCTTCAGTCTCGACTACAGCGATGCCGATTTTAGAGCCATTGCCGACCGCTTTGTCGCGGCTGCGAGCGCGATGAAACGTGACGGCTGGTGGTGGCGCGATGCGGCCGCCACGAACCGCTCCATCAGGAGGGCGGTGCTCAAGGAAATCATCGCCCATCGCGTGTCAAAATTGCGTGGCGCCGTGTAGCTGTGCCGCCTGGTGTGGCTAAATGAACCGCGCAGCCTGTTCGACTTCGTCCGCATCTTCGTCTTCCCAGCGATGCCGGCCGATATCGGGATCGATCAGCTCGCCGCGTAGAAGCGCAAGCGGCGCCTTACGGTAAAGCTTGATGTCGTGGAATGGGTCGGTGAGGATTTTGGTCGCCCACACCAGGCCCGTCTGTACGTCCTTGACGACAAACAACTGCAGCGTTCGGAACAGTACGCCGCCGATGCCGAGCGCGAGCCAGATCATGGCCACTTGACGGACAAAGCCGGTCTTGTCGATGACCGGCGCAGACAGGCCGAAATAGGTCGGATCAAAATAAAGCGGCAGTGGCGCCAGTGCCCAGATCGTCAACAAAACGACTTTGCGCCGCAGATTGTAGCCGACTTTGATCTCTTCCTTGTATTCGTGCGTGGCTTTGTTCACCACGTCGTAGTCCTTCGGCTCGAAGAAGAAATGCCCGGTCTGCCGGGTCGTCATTGCAACGAGCCAACCTGCAAGCGCAGAGATCGCTGGATCCTTGAAGATCATCACGTAAGCAAAAAGAAAACTCGCCGCACTGACCAGATGAAGCGTCTGGTTAATGCGGCTGTGGTGATAATAGCGGTGATCGTCCCAACGTTGGGTGCGCAAGGCTTCCAAAAAATTCTGCATGCGTTCGTCCTTGTCTGGGGCGCGCAGGGAACGCCCATGCCGGATGGCCATTGGGCCTGGATATGGCGATTCGATGAATCCCTTGTGACAGGCCGAGAGTCAGCTGGCGGCGCGTACCGGTTCGGCTTGACTTGCCGCGCCTTGTTTGCCGAAGCGGATCAGGCTGAAATGCCCGAACGGCGGCATGGCGCGACGCTCAATGAGATGCATGCTGGCGCTCTGCGCGGCCCAGCGCGCATATCGCGCGAACGAAAATTCGGTGCGCCAACCGAGCTTGCGCGCGGCCGGCTGGAACCAATGCTCGAGCGAACGCCGCAAACCCGCCTCCGCGCCGACGCGGCTGACCAGCACGATCTCGCCGCCGGGCTTTAGCACCCGCGCGAACTCATCGAGCGTCGCCTCGGGATACGGCACCGTGGTGATGACATATTGTGCGACAACGACGTCGAAAGAATTGTCGGGGAAGGACAGACGCTCGGCATCCATCACCCACAGCCCCTCGACATTTGTGAGCTTCAGCTCGGCCACGCGCTCCTGCGCCTTGCGCAGCATCGGCGCGGATATGTCCACTCCGCACAGCCGGCAATTGCCGGAATAGTGCGGCAGCGAAATTCCGGTGCCGACCCCGACTTCGAGGATGCGCCCGCCGATGCGTTCAGCCGCCGCGACCGCGGCCTCGCGGCCGCGTTCGAAGACAGGACCGAATACAAGATCATAAACCGGGGCCCAACGGGCATAGGCTTTGGTCACGGTCAGGTTGTCGATATCAGCCTCAGACCGAATGTTCATGCGTCATCCTCGATTCGTTCGGGTCGCAGTCAGGCACGAGTGTTTGCGCTTCGAAATCGGACGCAGCTTGGCCCAGCAGGTGCGCAGATTTGGCGGCCGCCACCGTGCCGTCCGCGACCTTGCGTGCGTGGCTGACGAATTGGCGCGCGCTGTTTTCCCACGAATAACGCAACGCGAATTCGCGGCAAGTTTCCCGCGAAATCCATAGCGCCTGCATGCAAGCGGCGCGCAAGTCTTGATCCAAGACGCCGACTGGATTGGTGCCGATGACATCGCGGGGGCCGGTGACGGGAAAGGCCGCGATGGGAACCCCGCTCGCTAATGCCTCGAGCTGCACGATTCCGAAAGTATCGGTGAGGCTCGGGAATACGAACACATCGGCCGCCGCGAGATGCGCGGCAAGAATGCCGTTGTCGAGCTGGCCGAGGAATTTGACGGTTGGAAAGCGGCGTTTCAGTTCGGCCTGTTGCGGGCCGGCACCGATCACCACCTTGGTGCCGGGCAGATCGAGCGAGAGAAAGGCTGGCAGGTTTTTTTCCACGGCGACCCGCCCGACGGTCATGAAAATTGGGCGAGCGAAATCAAGATCGATGGCGCGATCCGGGCGAAATAGATCTACGTCGACGCCGCGCGTCCACATGCTGAGATTGGCGAAGCCGCGAGCGGACAGTTCGCTCATCAACGAAGGCGTCGCCACCATGGTCACGGCAGCAGCCGCATGAAAGCGCCGCAGTGCGCGGTAGATCCAATCCTCAGGAATGGGCGCGCGGGCCGCAATATATTCCGGAAATCGCGTCGTGTAGCTGGTGGTAAACGGCCGTCCGGCCTTCACGCAATAGCGTCGCACCGCGTGACCAATCGGCCCCTCGGTAGCGACGTGGATGGCTTCAGGCTTTGCACCCTCGATGCGCGCGGCAATCGCGCTGCTGCTTGGAAGCGCGAGGCGCAATCCAGGATAGGTCGGCACCGGAAAAGTCCAAAAACCGTCCGGTGACAAAAGCTCGATCTCGACCCCAAGTTTGACGGCGGCCCGCACCAGCGCGCCCAAAGTGCGCACGACACCATTGACCTGCGGACGCCACGCGTCGGTCGCAACCAGCACTTTCATGATTTCGATTTCCGTCGCAAGCCTGCGGCCGCCGCAATTTCGAATCGCATGCGACAAGAATCCACATTTCATATCTCATTCGTGTGACGGTCGGCGGCAGCGGCGATTGCGCGCATCGACCATCCCGCCGCCGGCACGTAACAATCCTGTCACCAAGCAGTGTGACTTTGCCGCGCGATTCGGCTTCGCGGAGATTTTATCGCCCTGGCAGCACCGCGGTTATTTACGCAGACAATCATGCGCGGCGCACAGCGGAGCCGGCTCAGTATCGCGATCAGCGTCGCGATCGTGAGTGTCGCCGCGGTCGTGCTGTTTCATCTCTTGCGCGGCATCGATGTTGGCAAAGTCATAGCTGCGCTCGAAGCCGAGCCGCGCTGGCGCATCCTCGTTTCCGCCGCACTGGTGGTGGCGGGCTACAGCAATCTCGTCGGCTACGACCTGTTCGCACTGCACAGTATCGGCAAGCGCGACATTCCCTTGCGGGTCGTCGCCTTTACCAGTTTCACGAGCTACACAATCGGACATTCGCTCGGCGCGGCGACACTGACCTGCGGACTAGTGCGTTTTCGCGTCTATTCGTTCTGGCGCATGAACCTGCTCGACATTGCGAAAATCGCGCTGTTCACCGGGATGACCTATTGGCTAGGAAATATTGCCGTTTTGGGTGCCGCCGCGATCTATGCACCGCAAGTCTTCACTGCGATCGACCAAATGCCTGCTTTCTTCAACCGGCTGATCGGTTTTGCCGGCATTCTGGCCATTGTTTGCTATCTGCTTTGGCTTGGCGGCGGACGACGCGTGGTCGGGCGTGACAATTGGCAAGTCCAGCTTCCGGGCCTACGCGGCACCATGCTTCAGATCGCCATTGGAGTCCTCGATCGCGTACTCGCGTCGCTGTCGATTTACATGCTGCTGCCGGCAAACCCCGACGTCGGATTCGCCACGGTGCTTGTGGTGTTCGTGATCGCGACGCTACTCGGGATTGTCAGTCACGCGCCGGGAAGTCTCGGCGTCGTGGAGGCAGCGTTCCTCGTCGGCCTGCCGCAATATCCCCGCGAGGACTTGGTCGCCGCGCTGGTTATCTTCCGCATCATCGATTTTTTTCTGCCCCTGATGTTGGCAATTTTCTTGTTTGCCGCACGCGAATTGCGATTGCTCACGCGGAGGAGCTCAATCCGTCGGCTGAATACTCAGGTGGATGCATCGTTTACCCCATAGCGCCCGCGCGAAAGCCGGTCAGGGATTTCGGCTCGCCTTACAAGCGGTCAATATTGTATTTGAGCCAATAGCCGGCAATCGCAAGCTTTGGATCTTCGATGGTGCCAGCCGCCACTTGATCGAACAGATCTTCAACGGCGATTTGAAAACCCTTGATGTCCTCCTCGCCGGCAAGGCCACCGCCCTGCCCTCGCGCCGCGCTCACGAGCGCGCAATAAAGAAAGAAGCGCTCGGACGAGGCCCCCCGGAGAGGAAAAGTACGTGCCGATGGGTTTCGGATTCTCGATTCGGTAACCAGTTTCCTCGAATGTTTCACGCATGACCGCTTGCGTGGCGCTCTCGCCCTCATCGATCATTCCGGCCACGAGTTCGGTAATCCAACCATCGGATGTCGTGGGATTATCGCGACGCCGGGCAATCAACGCCGGCAGGCTGAACTGCTCGACGGCGAGGACGGAACGCGTCTGTTTATCGAACAACAGCACGGCGATCGCGTCGCCGCGCTCGAATACGAGCCGGCGCTCGCCGGCGCTCATCGTGCCGTCATAGCGCTGATGCGCGACGGTCACTTCATCGAGTTTGAAGAAATCGTTTAAGAGGCGGTGTCGCCCACGGATCTCAACGCGACGATCGTGATGCATCATAGCTGTCCGAACTTGATGACCTTGGTGAGAGTAACGGAATTTTTCGGACTACTTTAAAGTTGCGAAATTCGCTTGTTGGTTGCCTTTCGTCCGTCTTGGTATTGCTGCCGTTGAGCTCCCCTAGGGTAGCGCGGGAGGAACGGGTCAAGCCGGCAAACGGAACGGTTTTTCGCGTCAATCGGGATTAGCGGAAATTGCGAAAACCCCGATTTTGCAGCCCGAATCACCTCTTTGAACGGTTCACAGGTTGGTTAGCGGGAAGGGATTACTTTATAAAGAAGGGATAAATGTAGCGGCCTTCGCGGCGCTGTCCACGTCCCTACCGATGTGCTGATCGTATGGGGCGCAATCTTCGCTGTCGGCACTGAGGCCTGCACGCAATGCGCGCAGTCTAGGTCTATTCGAATGCCAGCACACGAGATATTTCCGTGGCGTTGGCTGATTTTCGCAACGTTGCTGTGACAGCTGGACTCCTAAGCTTCCGGGCGACACAAGCCAGGGCGCTCAGTTGCTCACCTTTACTGCCTTCTGGAAGCAAGAGCAGGAACACCAGGTCGATTCGTTTCCCGTCCAGAGCATCGAAATCGATCGACTTTCGAAGACGAAAAAACATCCCAAACGTTTTTTCGATTTCAGAAAATCGCGCGTGGGGTATGGCTACGCCATCGCCCACACCGGTGGAGCCGAGTTGTTCGCGCTTGGACAACTCTGCAAGTATATGCTCTGGCTCCAATCGGAGCCTCGCTCCGGCTTTGCTCGCCAGCTCAAGGAGCAGTTTTTGCTTGTCGGAGACAGCGACGTCGATCGCCACGTCTTTTACGGAGAGAAAGTCTCGGATGTTCATGGCTCTAATGCTCAAAATTGAAAAGAGACATGAACCGCGACCCGATTTCAAATCTTACTCGGGAGCGCATAACCGATATCCGATTCCTGTCTCTGTGTGGATGTATTTTGGCTTTTCGGGGTCGTCTTCAAGCTTCTGTCGCAGCTGTCGCACGTAGACCCGCAGATACTGGGCATCACTCAAGTCACCCCAAAGCTCGGTCAACAAGAATTTATGGGTAAGTACCTTGCCTGCGTGCTGCACGAGCACGCGCAACAAATCGTATTCTTTCGGAGAAAGTTTCACTACTTTATCGCCAACCTTCACGATTCGCCTGACCAGGTCGACCGAAAGGTCCGCAACGCGGAAGACCGGCCGCTCGCCATGAGATTGCAGTTGATGCCGTAACGCTGCTCGCATCCTGGCGAGAAGTTCATCCATGCCGAACGGCTTCGTTACGTAATCGTCGGCTCCAAGATCAAGCGCCTGTACTTTCCCGGCTTCGTCCCCGCGGCTCGAAAGGACAATTACCGGGACTGCCTCGCTTCGGCCGCGGATCATCCGAAGAAGCTCGTGCCCTGGTATATCTGGAAGTCCGAGATCAAGAATGATGATGTCGGGAGCCTTTCCAAGCAATTCCAGTGCGTTTTTGCCGTTCGTAGCCTCTATCACATGATAGCCATGTACACTTAACCCCATGCGCAACAGCTTACGGATTGGCGGCTCGTCATCGACCACAAGCACGCGGGGGGCTGCGGCACTCATGCCGCAACTTCCTGAGCCTGTTCGCGGGAAATCGGTAGGGTGATTGTGAACATGGCACCACGGCGATCGGGCCGGTTCGCTGCGACTATGGTGCCTTTCATCGCTTCTACAAAGCCGCGCGAGATAGCGAGTCCAAGACCAGTCCCGGGCCGGACCTGATCTGTTTTCTGCACGCGGTAGAACTTGTCGAAGATGTGCTCAAGCTCGGCCTGTGCGATGCCTTCGCCTTCATCAATGACTTGCAGGATAACAGAATTTTGATCGCGCCACGTTCGAATAGAAACTGTGGTGTTGGGAGCGGCGTATTTAGACGCGTTGTCAAGCAGATTGAACAGCACCTGTTCGAATAGAACCGCGTCCAGCGAGACCATAGGGAGCTCTGACGCAAGATCGAGCCGCACGGAGTGATTGCGCAATATCTTGTTGGCGCGCTGCAGGGTCGACCCGATGATTTCTGACAGATCATGCAGTGCCAGCTTGGGCGTGACCGCGCCCGATTCGAGCCTGGTCATATCCAAAAGATTGGCGATAAATCGATTGAGCCGCTCGGATTCTTCGATGACGGTTGAAAGAAGTTCAACCTTTTCGTCGTCCGTTAGTTTGTTCCCCAGATCGCGCAAAGTCCCGGCGGAGCCAATCACCGAGGCAAGTGGCGTCTTGAGATCGTGGGATATCGAGGTCAGAAGCGCAGCGCGCAGGCGCTCAGTCTCGGCAGTACGCTGCACACGCTCCATATCCTCGACCAGCTGCACGCGTTCGATCGCGAGCGCCCCTTGGTCGGAGAGGGCATCGAGCAAGCGGCGCTGATCGGGAGTGAGCCACGGGCCAGGTTTTTCACTATCGATACCAATGACACCAATTGCGCCGCGGCCGGTGCGCATCGGCAGAAATAGCCATTTGGCTCCGGGAAGTGTGTCGGAGCCGCGCCCGGCGACGCGGTTGTTCTCGAATGACCATTTTGCCGCGGCGACATCCCCATCGTCGAGCATGTCCTCGGGCGGATAGCCGGACTTTATTTTGAGAACGCCGCTTTCGGGTAGCAACAGTACGACCCGGACGCTCAACATCATTGCGGTTTGAAACGCTGTAGCCCATAGCACATCGTCGAGCGTACCTGCGCCCGCAAGTTTGCGACTGAACGAATACAGCGACTCGACGCTTCGCACTCGAGTTTGTGCGGTTACAGCTTGCAGACGGCCGCGTGCGGCGACATGTGAAACAACGACAGCAACAATCGTAAACAGTGCAAAAGCGGCGATGTTGTGCGGATCGGCAATGGTCAATGTGTAGATGGGCGGCAGGAAAAAAAAGTTGTAGCAAAAAGCGGAGACGACGCTGGCAAATAGGGACGGAAGTAAACCGAAGCGAACTGCTATGCCGACAATGGCGGTAAGAAACACGAGGTCAGTGTTTTCGACCCCAATCAAGTAATTGACCAGTTCCGCAACGCCCAAAGCCAGCGCGACCGCCAATGTCGCGAACAAGTAGGGACCTACCTCAAAAGCCTTTTTCTCGTCCGCGGTGCGGAGGGTCCTCTTTGGAATAGATGTCCCGGGCAACATATCTCCAGCAATCACATGCACGCTGATACTGCCGGACCTGCGCACCAGATCGTGCACCACAGAGCCATGGAGCATTTCGAACCAGCGCGGTCGCGTCGACTTGCCGATGATGATTTGCGTCACATTGTGCGCGTGCGCATAACCGATCACATCGTCCGCAATGCCGTGGCTCCCGGCGGGTAAAGTTACCGGTTCTCCACCGAGCGTCTCAGCGAGGCGCAAGGTGTCGGCAACGCGGTCGCGCTCCTCTTCGGAGAGCTGCACTGCCCGTCGGCCTTCTATGTAAAGAGCCGTCCAAGGACCGTGTAGACGATCGGCCAGTCGCTTGGCGTAGCGCACAAGCCCGGCGCACCGTGGATCTTCGCTGACGCAGACCACAATCCGTTCGCCCGCCGCCCACGGGCCCTGTATAGCGTGGGCCTGCATCTCGGTCAGCAACTGCTCGTCGACGCGCTCGGCGGTGCGCCGCAAGGCAAGCTCACGCAAGGCCGTCAGATTAGCCGGAGAGAAGAAATGCTGCAGAGCGCGTTCAGCTTGCTTGGGAACGTAGACTTTACCTTCCTTGAGCCGCTCGATCAGATCGTCGGGCGTGAGATCGACTAGTTCGATGGCGTCGGCACGATCGAAGACGGCATCAGGCACTGTCTCACGAACCCGGACATGCGTGATCTGCGCGACGACGTCATTGAGACTTTCAATGTGCTGGATATTGACTGTCGTATAGACGTCGATGCCGTGGCTCATCAGCTCTTCGATATCGAGGTAACGCTTGGGGTGGCGGCTGCCCTCAACATTGGTGTGAGCGAGTTCGTCGACCAGCACAATCTGCGGGTGTCGCGTAATAATGGCGTCGACATCCATCTCGGTCAGCGCCTGCCCTTTATAGTGAACCTGACGGCGAGGAACGATTTCCAGCCCCGTCAGCAACGCTTCGGTTTCTTTACGACCGTGGGTCTCGACGATACCAACAACAATGTCGTAACCGTCCTTTTTGCGTGCTTGGGCCTGCTGGAGCATCTCGTAGGTTTTGCCCACGCCAGGCGCGGCGCCTACGAAGATTCTGAGCTTGCCAACACGGCGTTCCTCACGTCGCGCAGCTTCAAGGAGCGCCTCAGGAGAGGGTCGTTCAGGATCGCGTCTCTGATCCACCATCACCGATCAGACATCCATGAGCGTGCCGTTGCCACCTTTGGCACGATTTAGCCGCAAGTGTATTGCAGCTGATACCTGGCGTCATCCCGCAAGCTGATCAAGCGCTAGATTGAGCAACAGAACGTTCACACGCGGCTCGCCTAGCAGTCCAAGGAAACGCTCTTCGGTATGATCGGTGACTAGTTGACGAATGCGGTCTTCCGGCAGATTGCGTGCTTTGGCAATGCGCGGAACCTGGAAGAGGGCGGCCTCCGGCGAGATATGCGGATCAAGGCCGCTCGCGGAGGTGGTTACCAGATCGGCGGGGATCGGCGTCGACGGGTTCTGTTGCTTCAGTTTGTCCATGTCGCCTTGGACGCGATCAATCAGCGCTTTGTTGGACGGCCCCAGATTAGAGGCGCCCGAATTAGCGGCATTGTAGGGAGCTGGGACGGTCTTGGTTGAATCATTAGGATCGGGCGCAGTGGTCGCGGATGGGCGGCCGTGAAAATATTTGTCGCTCTCGAACACCTGACCAATAAGTTCGGAACCGACAACCGTGCCGTTACGCTCAATTAAGCTGCCTTGCGCCTGCTTCGGGAACAACACCTGGGCAATTCCGGTCATTGCCAAGGGATAAATAAGGCCCGTGATGACGGTGAGGGCCACCAGGACCACAATTGCCGAACGGACGAGCCGCAACATGATTACTTCTCCTTAGGCAAGGTGTAAGGCGGTGACGATCACATCGATCGCTTTGATGCCGACGAAGGGGATGATGACGCCGCCGACGCCGTAGATCCAAAGATTACGGCGAAGCAGCGCGGCGGCGCCGATCGGACGATATCGCACGCCTTTAAGGGACAGCGGAATAAGCGCGATGATGATCAGTGCGTTGAAGATGATTGCCGACAAGATGGCACTTTCTGGCGTTTGCAGATTCATAATATTGAGTGCCTGCAGCTGCGGATAGAAAGCAACGAACATCGCGGGAATAATGGCGAAGTATTTGGCCACGTCGTTGGCAATTGAGAACGTGGTTAGCGCGCCGCGCGTCATCAGCAACTGCTTGCCGATCTCGACAATCTCGATCAGCTTAGTCGGATTGGAATCGAGGTCGACCATGTTGCCGGCCTCGCGTGCCGCTTGGGTACCGGTATTCATGGCGACGCCAACGTCGGCTTGTGCCAGTGCCGGCGCGTCATTGGTACCGTCGCCGCACATCGCCACAAGCTTGCCTTTCGATTGCTCATTACGGATCAGTTGCAATTTTTGCTCGGGCGTGGCTTGGGCGAGGAAGTCGTCGACCCCAGCTTCCGCTGCGATCGCTGCAGCGGTCATCGGATTATCGCCGGTGATCATGATGGTGCGGATGCCCATCCGGCGCAGCTCGGCAAATCGCTCGCGGATGC
>Ga0209465_10000185_pt1 | contig 30127 bp, 29 predicted proteins | sample PanSoiPlot1MoBio_FD_188321 | JGI IMG/M metagenome (GOLD analysis project Ga0209465, IMG submission 188321) | Tropical forest soil microbial communities from Panama analyzed to predict greenhouse gas emissions - Panama Soil Plot 1 MoBio (SPAdes)... | ecosystem: Environmental > Terrestrial > Soil...
GGGACGTGAACGGCTCAAGCCACGAAAAGATGGTGCGGAGAAAAAGCTCGCTGAACGCTGACACCCTTTTGCTGATATACGGATGTTGCTCCGGGCACACGTAACCGCTTACCCCTTTTCACATTTCGAGGCATCACACTGTGGCAGCCCTTAAAACTGCCCGAACCCCAAAATTCCGAGCCCGTGCGCTTCCTTACATGCACCCCGTGAACTTGAAAGAGTTGAGGCGCGTATGCCAGTTGAAGCTGCCGTTGCTTGGAATGTACTCGTTGGCATACCAGAACGTGCAGTCGTCGCTCGGGTCAACGGAAATGCTGGTGTAGTCGCCCCACCGGCTCAGTCCGCCAGTCTGCGACCCGACGCCCGAGAACACGACGTCGATGGATTCCATAGTGCCGCTGGGGTCGGTCGGCACTCGACCCGTGTAGGCGATTTTCGGATGGATGCTGCTGCTGGACTCACTGAACCCCACAGCAATGTCACCAACCTTGTCCATGCCGATGCTGCTCATCCAGAGTGCGGTGCTGCCGCTCGAGACGGTGCCTTGCTGAAAGACAATTGGTGTCCCGTTGGGGTTGCGAATTTCGTACCAGCGCGCCCCGGATGCGGCGCTGCCGGTTCGAACGGAGTGTGTGGCTACGAGAGCCTCGTGAGCCCCTGTGCCAGTGAATCTCCGGTACGCGAGGCGAAACATCAGCCGGTCGCCAAGGGAGTCGAGCCGCTGGCTCGTTCCCGTCTGCGGAATGCAGGTTCCGCCACCACAGGCCAGCGTGAAGGTCGCTACGGTTAGCGCGGTTGGCCCCGTGAAGGTTGAATGGCTAGGAGTGGTGAAATCCACGTGAAATTTGAAGAGATCCAGCAAGTTACAGGTCGTACCGCAGGTCTCGCCGAGTTCTACGAAAAAGTTGGGTTCCCCTGTACTACCGATGCCTGAACCATCCATATCCGATGGCAGAAAGCCGAAGTCGCGCGACGCGACGCTCCTCTGGAAGCAGATTGACTTGGCGGTAGTGCCGGCAAGCATGGCCATGCGCTGGTAAGCGCATACCCTGGCACCAGTGAAGAAACCCGTAAGCCCGTTGAACATGTTGTAGGAAGCGTAGTAAGCATCTGGCCAGACGCCGAACTTGGGATAGTCGTTGAGATTGTTGGTGCCGAACGAGAAGGCATAACGATGGTACGAACCGGTGGCATTGGAAGTACCCGAAACCGCGATGCATTCGACTCCTGTCGCCCCTCCGTCGGGAGAAGCTAATATGGTGACCAGCCAGCGGCCCGCGGCCTTGTCATACTCCACGACGGGGTCAGTGTAGAATCCGTTTAATCCTAGCCCACATGCTCCAGGCACCACGGTGAAGATGCTGCTGATTTCAGCGGGACCGAACACCGAGGCGCCAGTCGATTTGTTAAAGACCTTGTACGAAGTATTGACTGTTTCCACTACCTGGGTGCTTCCCACCGAAGCGTTTGTATCGGGCGGCGCGACTCCGTCACGATCAGAGACGCCGTCGAAATTGAGCTTGTTGGTGGTGCCCACCATCTGAATTTCCTGTATGTCCTGAGTTACGGCATCTGGCTCGGGGCTGACCACAGGCAGACCTGGCTTGCGCCGCAGCGGTAGGACGATGTGCTGCGAGCTTCCAAGCGGTACCAACGGGGCTAGTTCCCTAACCGGAACGGAGGTATCGTGGTAGTCTTCGTTAATGACCTGCGCGTCGGTCTGCACTTCCTGGGCCGGTGCCGGAAGCGTTGCCAGGAGCATCAGAGACAGCAACGAGGTTAACGTTGCAAACACGTTTATGAGCCTTCCAATCGCGTGATCCTTCTTCATCGGGGTTTCCTCCATCAAGCGAATTTTGACCTGATTTACCGCCTGGAAGTGGCATATCAGCACGAGAGAGGGAAAACACTAACGCCTGGAAGTGGCATCACAGCACGAGAGAGGGAAAACACTAACGCCTGGAAGTGGGCATCACTGGGAGAGACGCAACACTAACTCCTGAGACCGATCCTGTCAAGCGTCCCGCAAAACAAGGTAGTGTCCAAACGGGGAATCAGTACCCGAAAGACGCAATTGAGGTGTCGAGCCGCTGGGTTGCCGCCACCTGGCGCTCCTGAACCCAGCACGCTTTTGATTCTTGGAACAGGACTGCTGGGCGTAGCCGAACCGGGAGATTGATCTCTCGGTGAATCAAACCGTTTCCGATACGGTTGTGTCAGGCTGGTCCGTCAGCTCGCGAAGAGCGGATGGGTGGTGTTCTAGAACTAGTCCGGTTCCCGCTGAAAAAAAGTAAACCATTCCGGCCCAGCTTCCGAATAGTCAACAACTCGCCAAATGATTCCACGCAGATAGTCTTAAATGGGTCATCGAACTGACGCAATTCGCCCCCTTACACCGATCAGATGCGACGAGTGACCCTGCGTTGCCTCCCGATTTCCCCTTGCCGCGCTTGTTCTGGCGGCGATACTGTCGGATGGGGGAATCAGTTTTTGGGCACACCTAACCCTTACCCTTTTCACATTTGGGGCATCAAGTCGGCGGCAGACCTTAAAACTATTCAGGTTCCTATCCGAACGGCCTGCCGAAGGACGTGAGCACCCACAGAGCGATCAGGTAAACCCTTAGCAGCACACTGGCGTCCGGTTTTGAGCATTGCCCTCACAAGAAGTGTTGAAGCCGATCTGGGATACTGACATGGCTCGGACATACAGTGGCGCTCTGATTTTGATCGCTTTGGCCGCCACGGCCGCGTCGATGTTCGCGCAGACTGATGAAATCCAGGTTTACGACGCCGAAATCGCCGAGCCCGGCATCTTCAACCTGATGATTCACACCAACTACACTCCAATTGGCCGCACAACACCGGCATTCCCCAATGCCATCATCGCCAACGAATCGGTCAACGGGGCCGCGGAATGGGCCTACGGCGTGACGCCCTGGTTCGAGCAAGGACTGTATCTGCCCGTCTATAGCTTCTACTCGACCAATCACGGCGCAACCATCAATGGATTCAAGGTTCGTGAACTTTTCGTCCGGCCCCACGCGCGTGACCACAAGTTTTTTTATGGCGTGAACTTCGAGTTCGGCGTCAATGCTTTGTATTGGGAGCCAAAGCGCATCACTTCTGAAATCCGGCCGATTGTCGGCGTGCATCTGGGGCACAGGCATTGGGACCTCATCTACAATCCAATCCTCGACACGGACTACACCGGAGGCTTCAAGGGCCTGGAGTTCAATCCGTGTGCCCGTGTCGCTTACCATTTCAACCAAGCGTGGGCGGTTGCCCTTGAGCAATATGACGGCTTCGGCCCACTGGGCGGTTTTGTTCCACCCAATCAACAGTTCCACGAGACTTGGGGCGTTGTGGACCGGAACTACCGGTTGGTGAATATAGAGGCTGGTGTCGGAGTGGGGTGGAGCGGTGGAGCAGACCGGTTAACTCTTAAGCTGATGCTCTCGCGCGACCTGAACTCCCATTCGCACTAAGATTTGAGCCACCACTGGTCAGAAAAGGCCTCCTATTCGTAGCGTAAGGTCACCATAGGATCAACGTCGACTAACCGCCACTTGATTGCCGGCTAGAAGATCAAATAGCAGGCCTTCGCGGTTATTGACCATACAGCTATGACCTGCACGCACTGATCGCCGGAGACCATTCCCGCGGGAGACCGTTCCCGCGAGAAAGTCGAAACGGGTGATTTTGGGCACACCTGCCCCGTTCCCCTTTTCACATTTTGGGCATTACGAGTGGCAGACCTTAATCACTTACGACTGTCCGGTAACCGTCCAGTTTGATCTCGTGAGCCAGTCAGCACCTTGCCGCAACTTTTCCATCCGCAGCAGCGGCATCGGCTCGATGAATCTGGCTTTCGTCTTCGCCATTTGAAACTTGTGGCGTCAGTCGCCGCTTAACCCTTCGGCCGTGGGAACCGTGATTCCGGCAACCGTGGCGGCAACAAGGCACAGGGTGGTCCGCCCAACGCTCAGTTCACGACCCGACAGAAGCACACGCCTTTCGCGTTTCCCAAGTGGCGTTCCTAATATCGTCTCGGGACAATCGCTTCATAGTTCCTGAGTTACCGAGACGGACTCCTAGCCGTGGACTTGCGAAATAGAACGACTCCGACCCAAGTCAGCAGTGCACCGTTAGCCCCTTCCAGGGACCGTTCCAATAGCGGCACTTCTTTTATCTTGTTCCATAAGTCGGTAGTTTGTTCTTTGCCTTGAACCTCGACATGTGCCTTTCCGGAAAGGCTCAGCTGGATTCGGTCGGAGCTGATCTCGAGCTTGGAAATGTCGAGCAGTGCCTGGCTGCTCAATGCCCTGGCACTGAACTCCACGTTATTTCCCCGAGCCTCGCCAGTGCTTTGCGAGGCCTTCCACACTGCATGAGCCAGAAAGGGCGGCGCGTCCTCGAAGTGAATTCGAGGGCTCCCCAAATCGAGCGGCATCATAGCTGCTGAGGAATCCCGTGATGACGCAGCCTTTTCGAGTGGCCGAAAGAAAAAGCGGAATGAAGAATCACTACCGACCATCACCTGGATCGGCGGCAACGATTGCACGATGTCCATATCCCAAGGCTGGGCGCTGCGCCCGGTGTTATTCTGCAGGCTTTTGAGCTGCAACATTTTCTGGTAGCCGCAGGCAGGGAGAGTGTGGTCGGGAGAATCCGAATCGGTATCGAGGCTCACCGCTAGCGCAGCATTCTTGACTTCCATCTCAACGTAAGGGCTATCGGACTGACCTTCGAACTGATAGAGGCGGATCTCCGGTGTTGCGGTTGTGGGATCCACCAAACTGATGGCAATGCTGGAGTGGCAATTTTGCTTCAGGCTCGGTTTTGCGCTTGGTTCCTGCGTAATGTACTTGATACTGCTCAATTCGCTTGATGCACCCACTTGCGCGGCCGTCGAGGCGGCCAATTTCGCTTTTGGAAAAAAAACGTCCAGGATTTGGTTGGTGTCTCCAGTTTTCGAGAACAGGAGACCATCGCGAGAGTTCACAGCCGGACCCTGGATGACCAGCTCATTTTCGGCAGAGACGATGAGCGGGCTGAACTGAGCGACATCGACGGTGACCGGAATATTGGCCAGACCGTACTGCACCCCGGCTGCAACGAGAAGGGCCAGAACCGCCACAATCTTGCGCGTGCGGGGCCGTTTCCAGTCGATGTGCGGGAAACGCCAAGGCATTGCAGCATCCTGAGATGAAGTGCACGACTATCCGGAGTAGAACCTATTCCACCCGCAACACTTGCGGGGACCAAACGGTAATCCAGTCGGCCCCGCTTTTGAGCCCTCTCCAGGCACGGACGACCATATAGTGGGTACCGGGAGAGTACTTTCCGTTGTCGCCTTTACCGTCCCAACTCCGACGTACTACGGCGTTCCTCTCGACTCCTCCAGAGATGGATTCGACCTTCACCTTCTCCTGCACAATTAGGCGGTCCGTCGAATACAACATACCCTTGGGAAACTCTACTTCCACGTCATCAAAGTCGGAAAGAGAATGGAAGCTATAAGCAACTTTCTCTTTCTGCTGCGTATCCAGAAGCTGCTGTTGAAAGGCAAGTTGGTCAATGGTAGCGGAACCAACTGCCTTGTCACCCGCGCCTAGGGCGAGGATGTGAAAGTGCACTGGCTTGATCTCACCCACGTTGGTGCTCAGCGCGCGGATCAGGTACCAACCGGGCACCGGCTTGCTTCCGAAGCGCTCCGGGATGTGCAGAATGACCGACCCTCGCTGTTTCGATCCATCCAGCCGATAGTAGGCGGGTTGCACATCGGGCGCGGCGATAGTGACCATGATGAGGCTGGACTGTTCCAATTCGTACTCGAGTATGACCGGCCAGTCCCCCCTGACGAAGGCTTGTACACCGAAGCTGCTCATCGTGAAAGTGTCAGGAAATTGCGGTCCCTTCTTGTCGAGGACCTTATCAATATCCGGTTTCCGGGGTCCAAAGAGCTGAGACAAATCAAAAGAAACACCGCCGCCGAAGCCGCCGCCGCCCCCACTGGGCGCGGGTTCCGTCGTCTGCTGTCTTCCGGACTGCGGGCCCGTGGTTCGAGAAGGAGACGTGCTAGGCACCGTTTCCGATTGCTGAGTTCCTGCCTGTTGGGGAGCGGGATGCGCGTTGCCGGCAGGACGCGGTAAGACCCACGCGACCAACAAGACTACGATCCAAGGCACTGGACCTCTGGTGACACTTACACTCGTCACTGCGACCCCCCAAGGCACAGCCTTTAACGTAAGGTCCGCCCGGCGTGTCGCGTAGCTTAAAGCAAAGATTGAAACCACCGCAAGGAGAATCTCCAGCGAACCGCAGGTGACCCATGACTCCGAAGCACCTCATCGGTGGCGAGGCTTTTGAGAACCTCAATCCAGCGGATACGCACGATATGGTGGGTGTGGAACTTGACTTCTGGTTTGCGCATCACTCGCCCATGACTGAGGAGGTCAGAAGCTGCGCAAGAGAAAATCTCTTGCGCTCCCCAGCACTTTCTCTCGCATTGCGGGATCTGGCAGCATGCGAGCAATTTCAACTGCCCCGACCATGGTTGAAAAGATCGCAAAGAAAGCCCGTTCCTTGTCCGCGATTCGCCGCCCAGGCATGAACGGCACCATTCGGCTCCTATAGTTCACTAGCTCCGCCACGACCTGAGGCTTCATCCGCTTATCTACCCGCGCTAATTCGGGCGCCAGTGCCGCTATGGGGCAGCCGCGCTCGGGATGCTCGCCCAGTTCGGGGCGAAGGTAGCTTTTCACAATTGTCTTCCACGCCTCGCCCGGAAGCGACTGTTGGGCAGCACGAACCAGGATGTCGATGAATTCCCGGAAAGCCTCGCTCAGCGATTCGATGAGTAGGTCGTCCTTGCTCCCGAAGTGCTTGTAAAAGCCGCCGGGAGTCAGGCCGGTACTTCCGGGAAGGTAAAGAACGCTTCCGGGCCACAGATGACATCCGTGTAGTTACGGGACGAGATCCGTTGACATTGGAGGCATTTTTCAGAGCGAGTGCCAGCAATCGGCACGGGAAAGCAATGAGGCGGGCGCGGCGCCTTTGAGGTGGGCGCACCAACCACCGATGTTCTCGATGTGACCGGCCGCCCACCGGAAGACTTCGAGACCATCGCTCGTCGTTATGCGGCCCTGCCAGGTAACCAGCGGACCTTCAGCAATTGGCTTCGCACAGTCGCTCAGTTGCTAATCACCCCGCGCAGCCCTGGCTTCAATTTTGACCGTTACGACCGGGAACTACGCCGTCCGTTCCCCTCCGAGCCGCAGTTCACGCGCCAGTCCAAGGTCTGGCAGCGCAAGCACACCATCACCGAGGCTGCCAAGCCCGCGATGCCGGGCCGTGACAGCGCCCGGCCCGCGGCCATCAGCCGCGCTCAATAGGAGGACCATTATGCAGCCCCAATTCTGCTTTTTCCGAGCATCGCATTCAGTTTTATTGCCTGGGCGATTGTCACCGCCCGCTACATTTGGCCCGAGCTCCGACTCCGGCAACGGGCCGAAGCTTTGCGCCCTCTGCTCATCCTGCACAGCTTTCGCTTCATTGGCTTGGCATTCCTGGTGCCAGGCGTCGTGTCGCCCGATCTACCGCCCGCCTTCGCGCACTCTACGGCATAACGGGGACATAATCGCAGCGACACTGGCGTTGCTTTCGCTCTTATCACTGCCACGTAGAGCTGGCATTGTCATCGCATGGATCTTCAATCTCTGGGGCACAGTCGATCTCCTGAATGCCTTCTACCAAGCCAATCACGCTGGGCTCGCGGCGGTGCAATTGGGAGCCACCTACTTCATTCCGACTTTCGTTGTGCCGTTACTGCTCATCACGCACGGACTTGCCTTCCGGATTCTTCTGCAACATGAGAATGAATTCGTAATGCGCGAAGGCCGAAAGGCAGCATAAGGCACAGGTCGCGCGTAAGGTCGCACAAATCCTCGTAGTCTACCTCAAGCGAACCCGAGGTCAATCTCAATACATCTCAATACAGGGCCTTGCTTAACGCCCACGCCCACTCGGAATCAGACCGATTCGCTGCACGGATGCTCAGATCACTGTTTGGATGGTCCACGATCCATTTCTCGAGCTATACCCCGAAGCGTGGCTGCACGCCGCCAAAACCGTTGAAGCTTTTTGCATCCATGTAGCGCGTCGCCGCCTGGAGGAGACGAAATGAATCAAACCGCTGGGGAAAGTGATCAGATATTCTCGCCGGCTATGCGCAAATTAAAAAGAACATACAAAGCTGTGGTAGTCTGCAAACTGGCTTGGTTTTGGACATATAGAAATTTCAGGCTCGGCACTTAGCTTTCCCGACCTTCAAGCGCAGCTTTGCCTTCCGACTTTAGGAGCCGAAATGATTTTCGGCGAGATCAGCGAACGGAAAAAACTGGAACGCGAAATGGAGGAAGCGGGCCGGTTGCCGCCCGGGCAATCGCTCACGCTCAAGTGGCCGGTGCTGCACGAGGGGCCCGTGCCCGGCGTGGATTTAGGCACATGGGATTTTCGCATAGATGGCCTGGTCAAGACGCCGGTGCAGCTCACCTGGGAAAAATTCAACAAGCTGCCGAAGACGGAAATCCGCTGCGACATCCACTGCGTGACGCGCTGGAGCCGCTTCGACAACCGCTTCGAGGGCATGTTGTTCACCGATGTGATGAAGCTGGTCGAGCCCAAACCCGAGGCGCACTTTGCCGTGGTTCGCGGCGAGAACGGCTACACCACGAATCTGTTGGTCTCCGACTTGATGATGCCCACGACAATCTTCGCGATGAAGCACGACGGTGAGCCGCTCGCCCCAGAGCACGGCTACCCGCTCCGCCTTGTCGTTCCGCAGTTGTATTTCTGGAAGAGCGTGAAATGGGTGCGCGGATTCACGCTGATGGCGCAGGACGAGCCCGGCTTCTGGGAACAAAACGGGTATCACATGCGCGGCGATCCCTGGAAAGACCAGCGTTTCGACACTGATCCGTAGCCCACGTTGAGGGATGACCTCACCGCGTAGAACACCATGGGGAATGCCTAGGCTTGACATTCGTAAACAAGAGTCTAGGCTTCGGAATCTCGACCACCTGATCCGGCGGGTTACGGCTACTAGCGAGCATTGTTCCAGATCGAGACAATGCACAGTGCCAAACCATGGCCTGCTAAATCTCGCAGTATGAGATCTCAAAGCCAGTTGCCTTCGAGGGGTTTTCAGAGGACAAAACTGGCTAGGGCTCTTGACGCAACTTGACCGAGGACAAGATCGAAACTTCCACAAAGGCGGAAGTGCCACTGTCAGTCACAGTGGCTCCAGCCAAGTAAGAAAAAAAGTAGATCAGAGCAGGGACGGACCCGCAGGTCCGCCCCGTGCTCTGGGGTTAGTGAGCCGTTACCGTTAGGCTCACACTGGTTGAGTGTTGTAAGCTGCCGCTCGCTCCGGTAATGGTTAACGTGCGTGTGCCAGTTGGCGTCCGCCTGCTAGTCGAGACAGTCAATGTTGAATTCGCTGGAGACGGTGGCAAGGTCACTGAACTTGGGCTCAGCGTGCAAGTACTGCTGGCCGGACAGCCGGAGACAGTGAGTTTCACGGTTCCGGCGAACCCATTCAGAGCCGTCACCGTCGTGGTGTAAGTAGTACTGGAGCCGCGGTTGATCGACCGACTTGACGGAGAGGCCGAGATCGAAAAGTCGGGCGGTTGCGCACTTGTGACTACCAGAGTGACGTTAGTGCTGTGAGTGAGTGTCCCGCTCGTTCCGTTAATTGTCAGCGTATAGGTGCCTGTCGGCGTTGAACTGGTCGTCTGTACGGTTAGCGTCGAGTTGCCGGCAGGCGGAAGGGTCAGAGACGTCGGATTGAGGGTGCAGGTTGTATTGGAAGGACAGCCACTAAGAGTGAGGTTGACCGTTCCGCTGAAGCTATTCAGTGGAGTCGCGGTGACGGTGTAGGAGGTGCTGCCACCTTGGACGACAGTTTGACTGCTCGGCGAAGCCGTCAGTGAGAAGTCGGGTTTTGGCGGACCGCCGCAACCGCTGAACTTCAAGGACGCGAGCCGAGTGCTCCAGTCGAACGAGGCTGTGGTGGTGTAATATTCGGCCGTGTACCACATAGTGCAATCGTCAGCTTCGTCGATGGCCATGCTGGTGTAGTCGCCCCAGCGGCTGGAGGTGTTGATTTGCGAACCCGCACCCGCCTGAATGGAAGCCTCGGACTGCATCATGCCCAGCGGATCAGTCGGTGCACGCCCGGTGTAACTAATCGATGGGAACGTACTTGAACTGGAAACGCTGTACCCGAGAATAATGTTCTGGTTTTGGTCCATCGCGATCGAACCCATCCAGCGATAGTTGCTGTCGGGTGCAAACGTGCCTTGCTGATACACCGAGAGCGTTGTGGAATTCTCCGGCGCGCGGAACTCGTACCACCTCTCACCAACCGAACTTCCGGCCGTGACGGAGTGGCTCACCAGCCAGGTTTGGTGGTCACCGCTGAAATTGCGGTAGGCCAGGCGATACATCAGGCGATCGCCCAGCGAGTCCAAATTTTCGCCACCGCTTGGCTGGGGAATGCAGGCTCCGTTACCTCCGCAAGCCAAACTGAAGGCCGCGACTGTAATTGGCATGGTGCCGCCTTCGCCTGTGAAAGTTGAATTTGAAGGGTTAGCAAAGTCGACGTGGAACAGATATTGGTAGACGCTAGTTGTGCTTCCGTTATCGATGCTGCCTAGATAAGCCTCGGCTTGCCCCGAGGGTGGAAGTGAGGCAGCGGAATCGAGATCGCCGGGCAGCAGGCTGTCATCGAAGGTGCCAGTTTGGAAGCAGATCTGCTTGGCGCTGGAGTCTCCCACCAGCATCTTAGCCCGCTCATAGGCACATGCATACGCGCCAACGAACAAAGCACCTGATGGACCGAAATTGTTCTGACTCTGATAGTAGGCATCAGGCCAGATTCCCCACTTTGGATAGTCGGGGAAGCCTGGCTGCTGGAAAGCGAACCGATAGTAGGAACCGGTTGCATCCGGAGATGTCGAAATAGCCACGCAGGTCATATAGGGCGAGGAAAATACGTTCTGAGTCGCCACCCAACGGTGTGCAATCTTGTCCCACTGGGCAATGATGTCACCGCTGTTGCTGTTTTGGCACGGTCCGCCGAATCCTGACCAGAATGCATTGCCAAGTATTGGCCCCTGGATGATTGCCCCAGAGTTCTTGTCGAAGACTGCATACGACACGTTTACCCACTGCAAAACCTGAGTGTCACCAACAGCCAGATTCACGTCTGGGGGGGCGTCGGGCACGGAGTAACCGGGGAATCCATTTCCCACGCCCATAAGGTTCAGTCCAATCGAGGCGTTGACCAGTGGACCGGTTGTAGTTTGAAGTGCGCCATCAGGTAGCGGTTTGTGCCCCTGTGCCGCGGCTTGCATAAGCTGCTGCAACTTCGGGTGCAGCACGGCGTGTTCCTGTTCGCCCGGTTGAAATGAGGCTTGCGTCGCCATCTCACGAAGAGGAGCTGAGATGTCAAAGTGGACTGCGGAGTGCACATCTGGTTTGGTGAGCACTTTGGGCTGTGAACCGGCCGAAAGATTAGTGGGCAACAGGCTAATCGACAGAGCAACTAGCCAAAGCAATACAGGCGGTAAAGAAACTGCTCGCTTAATCATTGGGCTCCTTTTTACTGACGGCGATGAGAGCTTGACCAAAGAGGACTCCAATCGCCAGAACAAAATCGGGATAGTCAAAAGCCGTCACACGTTTCAATCCGGCGACTTGTGCCTCACCACACCGGCTAGGCCGAGCAGACCCGAACCCATTAAGGTCAAGCTGCCGGACCCCGGTACAGTTTGGAACGTGACTTGTCTCGCTCCTACAGCGGCGCTGTCGGTAGTGCCGCCGTTTGAGAAATTATTATGACCAGTCGTGAACGAGTCCGAACCACGCGGTAGCCAGGCATTCGGGTCACCGAACAGCGACGTCACCCAAGGACTCACATAACCGGCATGGAACAGAGCATGGAAGGATCCGGTCGAATTTTGGGAAGCCACGTACGCCCCGTTCCCCTTCAGGCCTCCTTGCAGGCAGACACCCGGGTTAGTGCCGCCGACGCGGTTGGCAGAATCCACTTGCGCTTCGATTCCCCGTCCAGCCGAAAACATTGCCGTCAGCACTCCGCCCGCGGAGAGGTGTGAGGAGGCACCCGTCCAGATGTTTACGATTCCGGGCCCTATAAAGACATTGTTAGTGTTGGTGTCGGTAATGGATAGAAGCGGCGCTTCTGTGAGCCTAACCCCAGTGCTGTTGACCGCAACGGGCGGGGTGGTTTTCACTCCAACGAAGCCCAACGTAATTGCATCAGCCCGGGGGATTCGAGAGAACGTGATGAGAAGTCCGAGGAAAGCCAGCGCAAGCAATAACCTCTTAGTCAATAATTCTCCTCCCCACAGTTTTACCAATGATAACTGAGGGTATTCACCGACTGGGTTACTGCAGGACACAGGCCATGAATCGTAGTGCGACTATACAGCCATTTTTTTGGTCTTGCAATCAGTAAGTTAGAAAAACTCAAGCGCAAAGCCTTGCAGCGCATGGGTAAGTTACTACCAATGCTTGTTCTTGCCGCCCACCTCGGCTTAAGCGGCTCTGCCGCTGAGCACGAAGAGCATCCGGGAGGTCGAAAACTGCCTCCGTCACTCGAGGCGCACCGACAGGAGCCTAGCGCGAACCTACGCGCGGTCCCGAGGAGACGACTTTCATCGCCATCAGAGCCATTTAAGGTCTGCCGCAAAGTAATACCCCCAATTGAACAGGATAAGGGTGGAGGTGTGCCCGCGGTACAGACTGGGCGGGAATCCTTGACAAAACAGACCTGGAGCATTCCTGACACCGTGCAGAGAGCCCAGCGGCATATAGAAGGACGGCATGTTGTGGAAAGCGAGCAGTGTACTCGCACGCACCTTGAAGGGCTTACGCAGCCGTCACTGAGTGCAAGTTATTGAAAATACAGGATAGCTACAAACTGAAAAACGCCGGCGTCGGCGATTCCACATTCACAACCAGTCTCTTGAGTTATTCCCAGCAAGTCGGGCAACAGTAGTTTCTTCCGGAATCGGACGAAGCGGTTCTCTAGCTTCCAGCACGTTTCGCGGTGAGTTGGGCTTCTCTCTTCGCTTTTTCAGCCTTGCGACGTAAACGTTTAATCTCGGCAGGCGAGTACATGCTACCGCGGCAATTCCGACTGCCGCATTGGCAGGGGGCTTCGTCATCGCCATCATAGAGCCAATAGTCGTACGTCAGCTCTTCGCCAGCCTTTAGCTTTCGAATCGTTTTCACGAAGATACGCTCATCGATTTCCTCGATCTCGCAGTTTGGGTGACAGGAGTGGTTGATGAACATAGCCATGCCATGACCGTCGATCACGGTTTTGCCGTTGCCCACTCCAAACAGGTAGGTAAACGAGCGGCCCTCGTAACGACGATCGCCTTCTTCTTTAGAGATACGTTCGCCGGTGTACTCGAGCACAATCGCACCTTTAGGAATGTCCTCCAGGGTGAAGCAACCTGCGGCATGAATGTCGGAGGAGCGTGTAATGAGGCGAGGCAAGAGTGTTCTCCATGATCGAGTCAATCAAAGTATAGCGTATTCAACCGAAGCGACTTGTTGGATCTGAAAGGCTTAAGGAACCTCTGACTAAGTAAAAGCAAAGGCCTGATCGGGCTAGGCAACAGGGCGGAGGTGGCGCTTACGTACGACCATTTCATCGTGGCGCAGCGGGTGACGCAAGCGGCTACGGACAATGCTTCGTTGCCGGCGATGGTGCAAGAGGTGGAGCAACAGTGGGGTTCGCCGCCGCAGCAGGTGGTCGCCGATAGCGGGTATTTCTCCCTGCAGAACCTGAAGCAGTCGGAGCAGCGCGGGATTGCCGGCAGTGTGCCGGATCGGATTCGAACCTGGCCCGCGAGTTGAACCCGGGACAACAGCGCGGAGACCAGGCGGCGAGCCGGGCGCCGTCCGCATCTGCGACGGATGCGGCGCAAGCTGGGCAGTCCGGCACGGCGCGAGACGTACGTCCGGCGGAAGGCAGAGGTGGAACCGGTGTTCGGAGTACGGTATGCGGCAGTTCAGAACGAGCGGCATGGCTAAGGTCGCGTGGAGTTCACGCTGGCAACTCTGGCCTACAACCTGACCCGACTGCTCCAGCTCGCCAAGTAAAATCAGAGGCAGAGAGTCGCTGCAAGGGCCTTTGCCCCGAAAGTCAACTTTGCCGCCCTTCGAGTGTCGTGCGTTCGGCTCTCACAGACACACTTAAAGGCCCTGCCGCGTCAAAGCATGTACTTAAGCAGCGTTCCTTTAAGTGTTCCAGCTGTCAGAGACGAGAGGAACATTTGACGGTTCACAATTGCAGGAGGATTTCGTATCTTTAGGATTCATCCGAATCGGAGGACGGCATGATTCACGTCATCATTCGTCACAAGGTCGCTGATTACGGCCGCTGGAAAGAAGCCTTCGATGCGCACCTGAACGCGCGAAAGGCTGGAGGAGAAATGGGGCATCGTCTGCTTTTGTCGGTCGATGACCCGCGCGACGTCACGGTCGTACTGGATTGGGATGGGTTGGACCGAGCGCGACGTTTTGCAAGCTCCGACGACCTGAAGCAGACGATGCAGAAGGCCGGAGTGCTCGGCGAGCCGGAGATCCGCTTCCTTGAGGACGCTTTCACGGTGAGACGTTCATCTGCGGACTGAGGGCGGCGCCCGCTGCAATAAAAAATACTTGACACGTCGCCACGAAATGCGGTTTGCGGCTTACAGAAATGAAGGGCCCTGATGGTCACTTCATGGTGTGATCAGGCGGCCGGCGAAAGTCGTGGAAAACCCGCACTGGGTGCGGCATTCGCGAGATAGCGTATCCTGTCAAGACTTTTCGTAGAAAAGTTTTTCGACATCGTCTGGTATCTTGATCAACGCCGTTGACAAAGCAAGCCGGACAAATACAATTACCGCCAACTTCCATAACCGATCAGAGCAAGATTGTGAGCGATACCATTTCTGCGAGCGACGTTCTTCTTCAAGCTGATTTTCCCGATCTTCAACTGTATGCCAGCGGCAAAGTGCGCGACATTTATAAAGCCGACGCGAACCATCTTTTGTTTGTCGCCACCGATCGAATCTCCGCCTTTGATTATGTGCTGGCGACCGGCATCCCACAGAAGGGCCGGGTACTGACCCAGCTGTCGCTGTTCTGGTTTGATTTCCTTAGCGATATGGTGCCCAATCATCTGGCGACGGCCGACATGAATAAGTATCCCCCGGAGCTGCAGAAGTATGCCGATCAATTGCGTGGCCGTTCCATGCTCGTGGTCGCCGCGGACATGGTGACCATCGAGTGCGTCGTGCGCGGATACATCTCCGGTTCCGGATGGAAGGAATACACCAAGACCGGATCCGTCTGCGGCATCAAGTTGCCGGCCGGACTTCGGGAGTCCGACAAGCTGCCGGAACCGATCTTCACTCCGGCAACGAAGGCCATCAGCGGGCACGATGAGAACATTTCGTTCGAGCGAATGGTGGAACTGGCCGGCGGAGAACTCAGCGAAAAGCTGCGCGATCTGAGCATTCGAATCTACAAACGGGCAGCTGACTACGCGGAAACGCGCGGCATCATCATCGCTGACACGAAATTTGAGTTTGGTCATACCGCGAAGGGACTGGTCCTGGCTGACGAAGTGCTGACACCGGATTCGTCACGTTTCTGGCCTATGGACAAATATCATCCGGGCGGTCCCCAGGAATCGTTTGACAAGCAGTATGTGCGCGACTATCTGGAGTCAATCCACTGGGACAAGCAGCCGCCCGCTCCGGGGCTGCCGCCGGAGGTCGCGACGAAAACGAGCGAGAAATACATCGAGGCTTACACGCAGTTGACGGGGCATCCGCTGCCGGTCTGAGGAGATCGCTGAGATGCTAGGGCTCTCGTTCCTCGACTGGATGATTCTGCTTGTGATCCTGGTCAATGTTCTCGGTGCGATTGGGCAAGGATTCTTCTACGAATTGTTTTCCTTCGCGGGAGCAATCCTGGGTTACCTAATCGCGGCATGGCAGTACCCGCGGGTCGCAGCGTTTTACGCCCATTATGTGAATTCGCAGTGGGCGGCGGACATCGCGGGGTTCTTTACGCTTTTTCTCATCGTTGTACTGTTGGGGAGTGCCGCCGGAAAGACTGCCCGATGGGCAGTGGACGAAGTTGGGCTGCGCTGGTTCGATCGCCTGCTGGGCGGGGTGTTCGGATTCCTCAAGGGCGTCGTGATTTGCACCGTCATTGTAATTGGGTTGGCGGCTTTTAGTCCGACAAGTCCGTGGATCCGGGAATCGCGGATTGCGCCTTTCATGCTGGCGACCGGACGCACCTTGATCTGGGCGGCTCCGGCGGAACTGCGGCAACGCTTCCGTGACGGATGGAATTTGTTGCGCACCGTGCCGGAACATATCCAACACACTGGCGATACGAATAACAAATGACGAGCCGGGTGTTCAGTACGCACTGGAAGCCAAGAGAGGCGCTGTGAAAGACCAATTGGAAGCACTCATTCTTCAAATGCATAAGAGCGGCATTCTTTATTCGGAAGCAGTACGCGAGTTCAAGAAGAAGTTCATTCTGACCGTGCTTCAGGAGAACAAGGGCAATCAATGTAAGGCGGCACGGCAGCTGGGCATGCACCGTAATACACTGAGCCGGACGATTACGGAACTGAATCTCGACGTGCGGGCGTTTCGGCCGGGAGCACGTCGTCCGCCCCGTAGCGTAAGGCCCTCTTCCTACGACAAGCGCTCGGCGAGATAGCGCTGCTGCATTCCCCTGCATTAATAACCATCGCAGAAAACAAGATCGGGAGCCGAGCGGCTCCCGATTCGTTTTGTTTGTAAACCGCTGTCTATTGCGACTTTTTCGCCGGAGCCTTGTGCGCCGGGGCTGCAGGGGTCGCTCCTATCGGCTTCCCAGTCTTGTCCAGCAGCACACCCTCGGTCATGGTCATCATGAAGGGATTCGGGGTGTAGCTCGACACGGTTCCCTCCATAGCAATCTGCGCACCGGGTTGAGGAACAAGCTTGGCAGGAAGCGGCTTTTCCATCGTGAGCGTGATATCGGCTTTCTTGTCGTCGATGTCGTCAGCGCTGCCAGCGAGGGTCAGCTTTGTAGGAGAGGCGGTAATGACATTTGCCGCCAACTTTATCGACTTGTCCTTGATGGTGTTGAAGACTGTATCGGCGGCCTGAGTGTTACCCGACGAGAGCACCAATTGCCATTCTGCGAAGCTCATCTGCTTGGGATCTTTATTCTTTACCAGATCGGCAGCCTGCTCGGCCGGTGAAGGCGGAGGCGGTGCGGCGGCAACGGTGAATCCAGAGGGAGGCATTACACTCGTCGAACCCTGCGCCTGCTTGACCAGGTCGGCCCAGCCGTCTTCACCACCGTGATAGCGGATGTACTTCTTGCGGGCATAGTCAAGAATCTGCTGCTGACCGGGACCCTGCGCCATTTGCGCAGCCTTGATCGCAAACCAGAATCCCTCCGGGTTGATCGGCTTGGCTTCCAAATCGGCCTGAGCGAGAGGGTAAATATCGGCAATGGTCGGCTGGCTTTCGTGACCGATCGCGTCTTTGAAGTCTTTCGCGGCAGTGGCGTTGTCCTTCTTCTGAAGTGCTACGAATCCCAGGCCGCCCTCGAAAATCGCGGCCAGTTCGTTATGCATCTTGTTGAAGTCAGCGTCGCTCATGCCCTCGGGCTTGGTCATGTTCGGAAGGGCGGCTTCACCTTTGGTCGCGTACTGCTGAATGAGATCCAGATTCTGCTGCAGATTCTGCGCATTAATGGAAGCCCGGTAGGTGTAGGTCAGAATGGCCAAAGCCTTCACATTATTGGGGTCTGCCTGGACCAGCCGGGTTGCGGCATCAATCATCTTTTGCCCGTTTCCGGCCTGCTGGTAGGCCGCCATGAGTGCCTCCAAAGCATCGTTTTTCATGACGCTGTTGGGATACGTCTGAAGAAACGCCTCCAAGCCCTGGGCTTTGGCGTTTGGGTCCTGCTGCTGGATCGCGTTCACATATGCGTTGTATTCGGCGGGGTCCTTAATCTGCGGCTTTTGTGCAGCGGGCGCGGCTTGAGCGGGCGCGGCTTGAGCGGCCAGTTGCTGGACGGCAGCTCCTGAGAGGGTACAGACCAGCAATATCGCAACTAACGACTTCTTCATTCGCTTGGCTCCTTAGAGTCTTGGGAAACCGAGACGCTCGTCCAGCCACTATCCCCGGTCGCGCGTTGATTCAGCACCTGACGCATCTTTGAATCCGTCAGCATGCCGCTCCCTTGTCCGCAACCCGCGAAATGCGGGGAGATTGTCGCGAGAGTGCGGAGAGGGGGATTATAAGTAGGCGTCCTCACTTAGGCAAGCTACTTACATACTTACGCATTCGGTGTTCGTTGGTGCTCCCGAACGGGTCCCGATTGAGGAATTATAAACGCCAGCAAGTGGAACGCGAACTGACTTCCTTTTGAGGAGCCCTACAGACATGTTTAACCCGACACCCCTGGCTGAAAAAGTCGCCGTAGTTACAGGTGGCACCCGCGGAATTGGCCGCGCCATTGCTGCCACTTTGCTCGATCTGGGTGCCCGCGTCGTGATTACCGGTAGGAGAGCCGATCTGGCAAAGGCAGCCGCGAGGCATCTCCGTCCTGATCCGCTGAAATGCGAGGGGGCCGGGTGTGATGTCGGCGTATTGGCGAGCGTGGCCGCATTCGGGGCCCATTTTCGCGAGAGCTATGAAAGGCTCGACATCCTGGTCAACAATGCCGGAATCGGGAGCACTCCTCGCCTGCTGCATGAGCTGGAACCGGATACCTGGAACCGGATCTTTAGCACGAACGTGCGCGGCGTCTTCTACATGATGCGGGAGTTCGTACCCCTCATGATGGCTGTAGGCGGCGGGCACATCGTCAATATCTCTTCCCTGGCTGGAAAGAATCCCTTGCCCAGGGGTGCGGCGTATTCGGCCTCGAAGTGGGCATTGAACGGTCTGAGCTACTCGGTTGCCGAGGAACTGCGACAATACAACATTCGCGTAAGCGTTGTGTGTCCCGGCTCGGTCGATACCGAGTTCAGCTCTCACCCTGGAAAAGCTCCGGAAAAGATGCTCTTACCTGAGGACATCGCCCACGTGGTGGCAATGCTGGTCACCCAAAGACCCCAATCGTTCGTGAGCGAAGTGCTGCTGCGACCCACTCAGAAGCCATAACCTGTATTACAATCTTTGGAGGTTAGGAGGGGGCTATGAGTGAAATAGAACGCATTCTCGATCAATACGACCGCGCGATGAATGGAGAAGCTTGGCATGGCGACAATGTTTGGAGCATTCTTTCCGCGGTTGAGCCGCACCAGGCTTTCGAACGGCCGCTTGCTCATACGCACACGATTTGGGAGCTGGTCGGCCACATGAAATTCTGGGAGACGGAAGTGCGCCGGCGGCTGGAAAGAGTTGCGTCGGAACCGGACGAGCGGTTGAACTTTCCCGCCATGCCTGAGGCCTGCGGGGAAAATTGGGAAACAGTGCTCCAGGAGTTTCGAGCCTCCAACGAGGGCTTTCGCGCAGCTGTGGCGGCACTTGACGAGGCACGGCTTCAACAACCACTTTCAGCGCCCGACAAATCCGTGTACGTCGAGGTCCACGGAGTGATTCAGCACAACCTTTACCATGCCGGACAGATCGCCCTTTTGCATAAGAATTTGGCGAGCGGTAAGGTGCCGGCTGGTTTGTAATTCACCATATCGGGTGCTACCATCCGGAGTTGGTGTAGTTATCAGCAAGGAGGCATTATGGCGGACCGTGATGGCAGCGGCATTTTGTGGTTCTTGGCAGGCTTAGGCATCGGAGCTGCGGTAGGCATTCTGTATGCTCCGCGTACAGGTGAGGAGACACGCCAGCAGATTCGGGAAGCCGCCGAGCAGGGCCGCGATGTAGTAAAGGAGCGCGCTCGCCAGGCGCGTGAGCAGGCGGGAACCTGGGCTGACAAAGGCAGAGATTACCTGAACAATCAGAAAGAGCAGATTCGTTCGGCGTACGAGGCTGGCCGCCAAGCTTACCGCGAAGCGACGACGGAAGAGGGCGAAGCGACCACTCCGCAGATGTAATGCGCTCTTTGGTTCGGACAGGCGCGACAGACTATGGACGAAAAACTCACGATTTTCATCGCAGTGACCTCAGCGGCGGTCGTGCTACAGATGCTGATCCTGGCTGGAATGTTCTTCACCGTGCGCAAAGTGGCGGGCCAGGTGATGGGAATGGCCGATGAATTTAAATCGAAAGCCATGCCTCTGTTGGACGACACCAAGCACTTGCAAGCTGATGTAAAGAAGATCCTGGAAAACTCAACCCCTAAGTTGGAACTGGTACTCGACAACGCGGCGGCGATCACAACCAGCGCCCACGGTGCGATCGGACGAGTGGAAACTACGCTGAACGATGTGCTTGATCGGGCACGGCTACAGATTATCCGGGCCGACGAGTTAGTGACTCGGGCCATGGACCGGGTCGAGGAGACTTCCGACAAAGTTACGCACGCGGTGAGCACTCCAGTACGCCACGCGAGCGGTATAGTACAGGGGATCAGTACTGGATTCGGAACCTACTTCGGGAATAAACGAGCCGGGAAGCCGGGCCCTTCGGACGAGATGTTCATCTAGATTTGAGTTCGGGAGAGCAACAAGCGGCGCGTGCGCCGCTTTCTTTATTTGCCCTTGAGTCAGTCGATCCAACCGCCGCCGACAACGACGTCGTCGTCGTAGAAAACGGCGGCCTGCCCAGGTGTAACGGCGCGCTGGGGATCGTCGAACGTCACCAGGGCTTCATCGAGGCCTGTCTTTTTGATCGAGGACATTGCGGGCTGGTGGCGATGACGAATCTTGGTTTGCACGCGCATCGGGCTCCGTAAGTCATCGATCGAGATCCAGTTCAGATCCTTCACCCGGAAGTTCCGAGTGAGCAATTCGTCAGTTCCGCCGACCACAACTTCATGCGTATCGCTGCGGATTTCGAGAACATAAAGCGGCGAGCCGGTGGCGACCCCGAGCCCCTTCCTCTGTCCGACCGTGAAGTTATGGATGCCCTGGTGGGTGCCGACCACCTCGCCGCCTGTGGTGACCAGCTCACCAGCGGTGTGGGGAATCGTTTCGCCCTGCTCCTCCAAATAGGCGTCGATGAACTTCTTGTAATCGCCGCCCGGGATGAAGCAAATCTCTTGCGAATCCGGCTTCTCGAAGAGGCGCAGTCCGGCGCGGCGAGCTTCGTCGCGAACATCAGGCTTGCACATCTCGCCTAAAGGAAAGAGGGTGCGACTGAGCTGCTCCTGCGTCACACCAAACAAAAAATATGTCTGGTCCTTGGAGAGGTCAGCGGGCCGCTTCAGCACCCAGCGCCCGGTGCGCTGGTCGTATTCGTTCCGGGCGTAGTGGCCGGTGGCCAGGAGTTCGGCGCCAATCTGCCGCGCAGTGACGAGCAACTGATCGAACTTGAGGTGGTTGTTGCAGAGGCTGCATGGGATAGGCGTGCGTCCGACGAGATATTCAGAAACAAACGGACGCACCACGTCCTGTTCGAAGCGCTCTTCCTGATTGACCACATAGTAGGGAATGCCCAGGGTCTCAGCTACATGGCGCGCGTCATAAACATCGTCGATCGAACAACAGCGACCCTGTACGGCCTCAGGCATACCTTCGCGGCCTGCGAGACGTCGCTGGTTCCAGAGCTGAAGCGTCAGCCCTACCACCGTGTAGCCGCGCTGGCAGAGCATAGCGGCGACGGTGGAGGAATCCACTCCACCGGACATGGCAACGGCGACGATGGGCTTTCGCTGGTTCAATTGACTCCGAATCTCCTGGTGAAAGCGTCTCCGGTCAGTTGGCTGTGCTGAGCGGCTTCTTATAGAGCGGGCTCAGCTCGCGCAGTCGCGCAACAACCGCAGGTATCTCTTGCAGAGCAAATTCGATGTCGTCGGCGGTGTTCTGCTTGCCCAGGCTGAAACGAATGCTGGCACGTGCACGGTCAGCCGATAGGCCCATCGCCGTCAGGACGTGCGACGGTTCAATCGCGCCCGAGGAACACGCTGCTCCGGTGGATACCGAGAGGCCCTTCAGATCCAAAGCTATAACCATGGCTTCGCCTTCGAGGCACTCGAAGACGATGTTGGACGTGTTCGGCACACGTGGCGCGCCGGGGCCATTGACTCCGACCTGCTCCATGCTCTCGAGTATGGTGTTTTCCAGCCTGTCGCGCAGCGTGGAGATCCGCTCCAAGCTGCCGTCGGTGAAACCGGCGCGAGCGATCTCAACAGCCTTTCCCAGTCCCACGATGCCGGGCAAGTTCTCGGTGCCCGCGCGACGGGAGCGTTCATGGCGGCCGCCGTAAAACAGCGGCTGTAAGACGGTTCCCTTCCTCACGTAGAGGGCTCCGACTCCGAGCGGACCATGAAACTTATGGGCAGTCAGGGTCAGCAAATCGCAACGAATGTCCTTCACATCAACTGCAACCTTGCCCGCCGCCTGCACAGCGTCGGTGTGGAAGTACACATCAGCCTCGGATGCAATCGTGCCGATAGCATTCACATCCTGCAGAACGCCAGTCTCATTGTTGGCGAAAATAATGGTGATGAGCTTAGTATTCAGGCGCAGAGAGCGACGCAAATCGTCGGGATCGACCAAGCCCCGTCCGTCGACCGGCAGATATGTAACCTCGCAGCCGATTTCTTCCAGCCTCTTGCACCCGTTCAACACGGCATGGTGCTCGACCGAGGACGTGATGACGTGATCGCCCGGCTTTACGAGACCAAACAGGGCCAAATTGTCGGACTCGGTTCCTCCGCTGGTGAAGACAACTTCTGCCGGACGACAGTTCAGCAACTCAGCCACCTGCTCACGAGCGTTCTCGACGGCAGCACGGGCCTGCTGTCCCTGCTGGTGAATGGACGAGGCATTGCCGAACTTCTCCGCGAAGTACGGCTGCATCGCTTCGAACACCTCGGGCAGAAGCGGGCCGGTTGCGTTGTTATCGAGATACACCCTGCGCATAAACCTATTCTATCGTGTTAGTTAGATTCAGATTCTGAATCGAGGATTCGGGCAGGCGGGTCGGACTAAAAGACCCCGCATGCCTACTTACAACCGTATCGTTTGCGGAGACTTAGCGCTGCTGCATAAGCACGTACGGGGTTGGGTAGATGGGTCCTTGGTACTCGGCGCGGGGGCGAATGAGGCGATTGTCCTCGAATTGCTCCATGACATGGGCAGTCCAGCCGGAGATGCGAGATACCGCGAAAACGGGCGTGAACAGGTCCACGTCGATGCCCAGCGCGTGATACATCGAAGCGGAGTAGAAGTCGACATTCGCGTTCAATTGGCGCTCCCTAACGACATATTCCTCAATCTGGCGCGACATTTCGTACCACTTGGTTATGCCGCTGGTAGCGCCGAGGTCGCGCGACATCGTCAGAAGATGAGTGGCCCGCGGATCTTCCGTACGGTAGACCCTATGTCCGAATCCAGGGATCTTCTTCTTTTGGGCGAGCATTCCCTTTACGTAGTCGACCGGATGGGTGCCGCCGGAATCGATAGCCTCGAGAATGCGAAAGACAGCTTCATTCGCTCCACCATGCAGTGGCCCTTTGAGTGCGCCGATAGCGGCCGTGATCGCCGAATGCATGTCACTGAGAGTGGCGGCAACAACTCGGGCGGCAAAGGTCGAGGCATTCAGCTCATGGTCGGCGTGGAGGATGAGTGCGATGTCGAAGGCTCGCTCTGCCGTTGCACTGGGGACTTGCCCGGTGAGCTGGCAGAGGAAATTTGCGGCGTGAGAGAGCTTCGGATGGGGCTCAACCACAGGCTTGCCCTTGCGGATCCGGTCATAAGCAGCGATGACGTAGGCGATCTGCGAGGTCAGACGGATAGATTTATGAAGATTGGCGACGCTGTCGTTCACCTTGGCATCTGGATCGTAGAAAGCAAGCGCTGAGACGACGGTACGCAGCACGTCCATCGGCAGGCTCTGCTTGGGTGCCTGGCGAAGCAGGTTAACAATAGCGGGGTCGAGCTTGCGCTCGCGTGCGAGGCTGAGCTTCAGCTCATCCAGTTCGGATTGGTTTGGTAATCGGCCACACCACAGGAGGTAGCAGCACTCTTCGAAATTGGAGTGTGTGGCCAGCTCATGAATGTCGATTCCACGATAGGCGAGTACACCCTGCTCGCCATCGATGTAGCAGATGCTCGAATTGACTGCCGTGACGCCTTGCAGGCCTCGCGGCGATTGAGTTATCGACATGAATTCCTCGGGCGATCGCGGTCCGTTCGGATTGCACTTGATTCTAGGGTAGATCAGGCCGAATGGGGAGCGGGAAACAGACAAAATTGTGCAACCTGGATGTATTGAAGGGGGCGGCGGTGAGGACCTTGTCGTTACTACGCGGCTTGGGTATTCTTCCCCACTGGACCCAGGGCTTAGCCCCCTCCCGGGCTCACTTCAAAGCCGCCGCTTGGCGGCTTGTCCTTCCGCGATCCGCGCACTTTGACCCATCTTGAAATTGCATTCGTGATTGCCACAGAGTCTCGCTAACCCCAGTGGTTGCCGGGTCAAAAGACGGAAGATTATAGTTGAGAGTTTGCTTAGGCCGCTCCAGTCGGCTGGGGATGTATATGACAATTTCGCTCTCGGAGCGATCCATTATCCGACGTTCTCTCGCTTTACTCATCCTCGTCTCTCTCATTCTCACCTGCTTTGCAATGGCCGATGAAGGCATGTGGCTATTCAACGAGTTCCCTGGTGCGAAGGTAAAGGCCAAGTACGGCTTCGAGCCTTCCCAGGAATGGCTGGACCACGTCCGCCTGTCTTCCGCACGTGCTCCCAACGGATCGTCTTCGCTCGTCTCCCCAAACGGACTCATTTTTACAAACCACCATATCGCACAAAGCTGCATTCACGATCTCTCCACCGGTGGCAAGGACTACATGAAGAATGGCTTCTACGCAGCCACGCAGGCTGATGAGCCCAAATGTCCGGGTGTGGAGTTCGTTGTCTTAGTGGGCATCCAGGATGTGACCGCCAGAGTCAACGCCGCGACAAAGCCGGGCATGTCATCGGCGGAGGTGGGAAAAGCCGAGCGTGAGGTGATGTCCTCGCTGGAACAAGAGTGCTCTGTCGACGGATTGCGATGTGATGTGGTGACATTGTATTCCGGAGCGCTTTATCACCTGTACAAGTACAAAACGTACAGCGACATTCGCCTGGTCATGGCGCCGGAGTTCGACATCGCGTTCTTCGGTGGCGACCCCGATAACTTCGAATATCCGCGATACGACCTCGACATCTCGTTCTTCCGTGCGTACGAAAATGGGCAGCCGGCGAAAACCCCTGATTATCTGAAATGGTCGAAGACCGGGATTAGCGACGGAGATCTGGTCTTTGTCTCGGGACACCCGGGAAGAACCAACCGCCTGCTGACAGTAGACCAATTGGAATATCTGCGAGACAACCAGTACCCGATGTTAATGAAAGCTCTGGACAAGCGAGTTGCGATGCTGAAGAAATACAGCGCGCAATCGGAGGAACAGGCGCGTGAGGCCGAAAGCGAACTGTTCAGTGTTCAAAACTCAGCCAAGGCTTATATGGGTTACAACGCCGGGTTACACGACAAACCTCTCATGGAAAAAAAGGCTAGGGAAGAGGCCAGCCTCAAAGCGTATGCTGCCGGCGACTCTAAGGTAAAGCAGCAGTATGGCAATCCGTGGGCAGAAATCAGTACGGTAATGAATGTTCAGAAGCAGATTTACAAGCCCTTGTACTATCTGCAGGGTATCTCGTTCGGCGGATCGAGTGACGATGTCGCTGCGGCGGAACGGATGGGAGGCTTCCGGGGTACGCTGGCCGGATATGCGCGGATGCTCGTGCGGGTAGGCGAGGAGAAGCCAAAGCCTAACGGCGAGCGTCTGTGGGGTTATCAGGACTCGACACTGCCTTCGCTGGAACAAAAGCTGTTCTCGACAGCGCCAATCTACAAATCTTTGGAAATTGCCCAACTGACGCAGAGCTTGAGCGGGATGCAAGAGGTGCTCGGTGCCAGTAATGAAGCTGTCAAGGTCGCGCTGGGAGGCAAATCTCCGGAAGAGCGGGCCACAGAGCTCATCGACGGCACGAAACTGCAAGATGTGGCCTATCGAAAGCAGTTGTATGAAGGCGGCAAAGCTGCGGTGGACGCCAGCAATGATCCTTTGATCGTGATGATGAGGCAGGTGGATCCGTATGCCCGCGCCGTGCGCAAGCGCTACGACGACGAGGTGGATCCTGTGCTGCGCAAGAATGCTGGGGACATTGCGAAAATCCGCTTTGCACAGGGGGGGCTGAATGTTCCACCTGACGCGACGTTTACGCTGCGGCTCAGCTATGGGGCAATCAAGGGCTATGACCTAAAGGGTCAACACCTACCTTGGTACACAACGCTGGGCGGCACGTATGACCATGCGGCCAAGCACGGAAGCAAGCCTCCGTACCAATTGCCGGCAAGTTGGATAAAGTCCAAATCGTCGCTTGACCTGAAGACACCGTTCGATACCGTCTCAACTCCGGATATCATCGGCGGAAACTCAGGGAGTCCGCTGATCAACAAGAATGCCGAGGTCGTGGGCATCATCTTTGATGGCAATATCGAGTCTCTGCCTTGGAATTTCGTGTTTGACGACCTGGTCGGCCGGTCTGTGGCAACTGACTCGCGGGCAATTATGGAGGTGCTTCGGAAGGTGTACCACGCCGATGCGCTGGCCGATGAACTGAGTGGCGCTTCCGATGGTGTATCAAAGGCAGTAAAACCCACACAGCCGCAAAGGTGAGGTTGTTGAGGAAGCGTTTGTAGACCCGCGGGGTCCTGGCGGCTGTTTCATTCACCATGGAAACCAAGCAATGTAACCCATTTGAAACGATGTCTGAGTATTTGTACTGTGGGTTTCTGAGTGCATCGGCAACGAGGTTTATACTGCCGCCACGGTATTTTCGGCCGGCTGGGCGATCCGAAATCATGAACATTTCATCAATCATAAGTTCAGAATTCCCAAAACACGAGAGGGGCAGCATCCGTGAGTACCCAAGCCGAAGTCTCTGTCAATAAGGTAGAGCAAGCCACCCCGGAAGAGCAGCAGAAACTCGAACAACTTTGCATTAACACAATCCGCACCCTTTCGATGGATGCCGTTCAGAAGGCCAACAGCGGCCACCCGGGAACCCCCATGGCGCTGGCTCCGCTGGCGTTTCTGTTGTGGGACCGGTTCTTGCGTTTCAACCCACGGAATCCGCATTGGGCGGGGCGCGACCGTTTCATCCTGTCGAACGGCCACGCTTCGATGTTGCTGTATTCCATGCTGTTTTTGACGGGCTTCGACTTGACGCTCGATGACATAAAACAGTTTCGCCAGTGGGGGTCGAAGACGCCCGGGCATCCCGAATACGGGCTTACCGCGGGAGTTGAAACGACCACAGGTCCCCTGGGACAAGGTGTCAGCAATTCTGTGGGTATGGCAGTAGCGCAGCGTTGGTTCAATGCATGCTTCAACCGCGACGGGCACGACGTTTTTGACTATCGCATCTACGCCATCTGCGGCGACGGCGACTTAATGGAAGGCGTATCGAACGAAGCGGCCTCCATAGCAGGGCATCTCGGCTTGTCGAACCTCATCTGGTTTTACGACAACAATCACATTACCATCGAAGGCAACACGTCCCTGGCGTTCAGCGACGATGTCGCAACGCGATTCCTGGCCTGGCACTGGAATGTGCTGCATGTCGGCGATGTAAACGATCTGGCAGAGATTGATCGAGCGATTCGCACAGCGCAAGCTGAGACACAAAGGCCAACGCTGATCATCGTCAATAGCCATATCGGATATGGTGCTCCACATAAACAGGACACCGCGGAAGCGCACGGTGAAGCGCTGGGACCGGAAGAGGTCCGGCTTACGAAAATCTTTTACGGTTGGCCACCTGATGCGCAATTTCTCGTACCACCCGAGGCCAAGGCTTACATGGAAAGGGCCATTGAGCGAGGAGCCGAATGGGAGCAGGAGTGGAACCGTAAGTATGCGGCGTGGGCCAAGGCTTTTCCCGATCTCGCAGAACAATGGGACCTGATGGAGAAGCGTGAACTCCCGGAAGGCTGGGACAAAGACATACCTAGCTTTCCACCCGATCCTAAAGGTATTGCGACACGCGAATCCAATTCCAAGGTCCTGAATGCGGTAGCGAAGAATGTTCCGTGGCTGATGGGCGGAGCTGCCGATCTGGCGCCTTCCACCAAGACTCTTATTAAGGACAGCGGGAGTTTTGAGCGCGATACGTACAGTGGCAGGAACATGCATTTCGGCATTCGCGAACATGCCATGGGCGCCATTGTAAATGGCATGGTTCTGTCGAACTTGCGAGCCTATGGTGCGACGTTCTTCATCTTCACCGATTACATGCGGCCTCCTATTCGACTGGCTGCGCTGATGGACATACCGGCGATTTTCATCTACACGCACGACTCGGTTGGGCTGGGTGAGGACGGGCCCACGCACCAGCCCATTGAGCAAATGATGAATCTGAGGGCCGTGCCCCGGCTGATCACGATTCGGCCGGGCGATGCGAACGAGGTAGCAGAGGCGTGGCGATACCTGATGACATTAAGACATCAACCGGTGTTGTTAGCGCTGACCCGCCAGGCGATACCAACATTTGATCGCACGAAGTACGCTCCCGCTTCGGGCCTTTTGAAGGGCGCCTATGTGATGGCCGATTCGGGAGGCACGCCAGACGTGATCCTGATCGGTACCGGTTCAGAGGTCCAATGGTGCATAGGCGCGTACGAAAAGCTAGTGGCGGAGGGGGTCAAGGCGCGCGTCGTCTCGATGCCATCGTGGGAGCTTTTCGAAAAACAGTCTGCCGAATACAAGCAGAGCGTTTTCCCGAAAGCCGTTCGCGCAAGAGTTTCGGTTGAAGCCGGTACGACGCTGGGCTGGGCCGAGTACGTGGGAGAAGAAGGCGAAAGAGTGGGTCGCAATGATTTCGGCGCCTCGGCTCCGATTAAAGACATCATGAGCCACTTCGGATTCACGGTGGAGAATGTGGTGGTCAAAGCACGTCTGGCTATGAGTCGAGCGCAGTCGTAATCGGAAGCACCTCAGCTCGAGCGAGCTGGATTCGCACAAAAGGGCGAGCGTATGCCAGCAACAGCGGGAATCAGTACAGCGCAGTTCGGCATCATCGGACTGGGAGTGATGGGGGCCAACCTCGCCCTCAACCTTGAAGACCACGGACGTGCAATAGCGGTCTGGAATCTGGAAACCGACTGGGTTGATCGTCTGTTGCAGGAAAATCCCGGAAAGCAAATCATCGGGGTGCATTCGCTGCAGGAACTCTGCCGCGTGCTGGAACGCCCTCGCAGAATCCTCCTGATGATCACGGCAGGGGATCCGATCGATCAAACCCTGCTGAAGATTACACCCTACCTTTCACCTGGCGACATCGTTATCGATGGCGGCAACTCGTATTTCAAAGACACCATGCGCCGAGAGACGCACTTGCGGCAAACCATGGTGCATTACTTCGGTATGGGTGTCTCGGGTGGCGAAGAAGGAGCGCGTTACGGGCCATCTCTCATGCTCGGCGGTCCGCGCGATTCCTATTCTCATCTCGCATCCATACTTCAGTCGATTGCGGCAAAAAGCGATTCTGGTCCCTGTGTTACCTATGTTGGCCCTGATGGCGCCGGCCATTTCGTCAAGATGGTGCACAACGGAATCGAGTACGGAGATATGCAGCTCATTGCCGAAGCATATGAAATTCTGAACAAGGCGTTGAAGCTGAGCGCACAAGAGCTGGCAGATATTTTTGCAGAGTGGAATCGCGGACCACTGGAATCTTATCTAATTGAAATCACGTCACAGATTTTTTGCGCGCGTGATCAGGAGACTGGCCGGCCGCTGGTCGACTTAGTGCTCGATAAGGCAGGACAAAAAGGGACGGGCAAATGGACAGCACAGGTGGCCCTGGATCTCGGTGTGCCGGTGCCGACCATCACGGCAG
>Ga0209465_10000190_pt1 | contig 29729 bp, 32 predicted proteins | sample PanSoiPlot1MoBio_FD_188321 | JGI IMG/M metagenome (GOLD analysis project Ga0209465, IMG submission 188321) | Tropical forest soil microbial communities from Panama analyzed to predict greenhouse gas emissions - Panama Soil Plot 1 MoBio (SPAdes)... | ecosystem: Environmental > Terrestrial > Soil...
CGGACGATGAGGGCGCGCACCTCGTCGTCGTCCTCCGCTTTCTGCAGCTCCTCGCGCACGCGAGCCACGATGGGCACGCGCGGGGGCGGCGTGCCGAGGACGACGCTCCCCGTCTCGTCGGCGAGCACGCCCGAGACGTCCATAAGAAGGATCTTGGCTTTGCCTTCGCCTTCGACCGTCTCCTCGCGCAGAGGGCGGATGCGCGGCTGGAGCTCGATGTCGACGAGCGTGCAACCCTGGAGGAGGAGCGCGGTGAGTACGGTGAGGACGAGCAGTCGCATGGGCGAAGTATACCGTGCGGGCGACGGTCTCCTCTATAATCGCCCTCATCGAGAGGAGGGCCTCATGCAGGGACGGCGGTCGAGGTGGACATGAGCTCCATCGGCATCGAGGACATTCGCGCGGCGGCGTCGCGCCTCAAGGGGCGCATCCATCGCACGCCCGTCATCACCACTCGCTCCTTCGACGAGCGATGCGAGCAGCAGGTGTTCTTCAAGTGCGAGAACCTTCAGCGAGCGGGGGCCTTCAAGATTCGTGGCGCGCTGAACAAGCTGCTCAGTCTCAGCGACGAGGAGCGTCGGCGCGGGGTGGTCGGGTTCTCCTCGGGCAATCACGCGCAGGGAGTGGCCCTGGCCGCCCGGCTCACCGGCGTCTCGGCGGTGATCCTGATGCCCACAGATGCCCCCGCGCTCAAGGTGTCGGCCACGCGCGGCTACGGCGCGGAGGTCATCTTCTATGATCGGCAGACGGAAGACCGCGAGGAGCGGGCGCGGGATCTCGTGGCGCGCACCGGACGGGTGCTCGTGCCCCCCTACGACGATCCCGCCATCATGGCGGGACAGGGGACGGCGGCCCTGGAGCTCCTCGAGGACGTCCCCGAGCTCGACGCCCTCGTCACGCCGATGGGCGGCGGCGGCCTCATGGCTGGCTGCAGCACGGCCGCGCGCGCGCTGCGGCCGTCGATCAACATCTTCGGCGTGGAGGCCGATACGGCCAACGACACGTACCTTTCCATGCGGAAGGGTGAGCGTGTGAGCATCGCCCCGCCTCCCACCATCGCCGACGGCATTCGCAATCTCTCGCCGGGGGCGCTGACCTTTCCCATCAACCAGCGCACGGTGACCGAGGTGCTCCTCGTTTCCGACGACGAGATCGCGGAAGCGGTGCGCTTCCTCCTCCTGCGCGGCAAGCTGCTCGTGGAGCCGACGGGGGCGGTGCCCGCCGCCGCTCTCCTCGCGGGGAAGGTGCCCATGCCGAAAGGATCGAAAGTGGGCGTGGTCCTCTCGGGAGGCAACATCGATCCCGGGCTGCTCGCGCAGATCCTCGGCGGCTACGCCTAGGCGCGGGGCGCGCCTATCGCCGGTGATATTCGGGGATGACCTGCTCGGCGGCCACCGCGAGCTGATCGAGCATACGCTCGGGCGGGCAGAGCGGTCGCAGGATGAACTTCGAGCCGCCGCCCTTGACGTACTCCTCGATGCGCGAGGCGACCACCTCGGTGGGACCGAACGCAGTGCAGGCGCGCATGGTCGCCTCGTCCACTCGACCGCGAGGGATGTAGGGCTGGGCCATGGCGACCGCCTGGGCCTCGCTGGCCGCGACGGCGTAGTTGATCAGGGTGCCGAAGTGATCCTCGGGCACCTCGCGCCGTTCCGTCGCGGCCAGCTCCTGCACCTTCTGGACGCCGACGCGGAACTCCTCCGGCGTGATGAAGGAAGGGATCCAGCCGTCGCCCAGCCGCGCCGTGCGCTTCTGCGCCGCCTCGCTCTTGCCGCCGATCCAGATGGGCGGAGGCGTCTGCCAGGGTTTGGGGAAGACGGTGACGCGATCGAGCTTGAAGAACTCGCCCTGGTACGTAACCTCGTCCTGCGTCCAGAGGAGCCGCAGGATGCGAATGGCTTCGTCGGTGCGCCGCCCGCGCTCCTTGAACGGCACCCCCGAGGCGTCGAACTCGCGCGGGAGCTCCACGCCCACACCCACGGCGGGGAAGAGTCGCCCGCGCGAGAGCCAGTCCACGGTGGCCATCTCCTTGGCCGCGACCACGGGCGTGCGATAGGGCAGGACGAGCACGCTCGGGCCGAACTTGAGCTTCTGAGTGCGAGCGGCGATGGCGGCGAGCGAGGTCATGACCTCGGGCACGGGGACGGGCGAGGAGAGCCGATCGGAGAGCCAGATCGAATCGATGTCGCTCCGCTCGCAGAATTCCGCGAGGTCGAAGAGGAACTGCCCGTCTCGTCCGGGCGGCCACGGTCCCGGCATGATGCCGACGCGATACTTGATGCCCATGGGCAGGCATCGTACGCGTCCCCTCAGAGGGGGTCAAGGAAGGGTCTCGCCTTACTTGACACCGTCGGGTCGGCCGTTCAAGTTAGGCCGTCATGAGCGTGCCCTCTGCGTCCGGATCCTCGTGGCCCGACCAAGAGCGGCGCCGCAATCCGCGCGCGACGGCACCCTGGCCCGCCATCGTGCAGGACGCCCACGGCCACCTCGCTACCGGCGAGGTCATCGACGTGAGCCTTTCCGGCATGAAACTCCGTGTAGCTACCCTCGCTCCCGTGGGCGATGCGGTGAGGCTGCGGGCCACCCTCCCGCACGGCGCCGGGCAGGTCGAGGTGTCCGCGCAGATCGTGCGGCGCGATGCCGAGGGCATCGCGGTGGACTTCGGAGACTTGCCTCCCGAGGTGGCGCAGCGCTTCAAACCGTTCGTGCCCACCTGGGACCTGCGCCGTCGGGCGGAGCGCGTGGAGATCGAGCTGCCCGTGCGCATCGAGGGGCGCGACGTCGTGATCGAGGGGCGCACTCTGGATCTCTCCGCGGTGGGAGGGCGCGTGTCCACCCGCGAGGGTCTCACGCCCGGCGACATGGTGGCCGTGCAGCTAGCGCCCCGGGACGGCCTCGGGCTCATGACCATCCGCGCCGTGGTGTGGGAGGCGAACGCGCGCGGTGCCGTCCTCGTCTTCGCCAATCTGCCCGCGACCGACTTCATCCGGCTCCGCAGCTACGTCGACTCGCTCCTGCCGCGTCGTTCCTGATCCCTGGCCACATACCCCGCGATCCGATTGACTCGCTCGGGGCCCCCACATAGAATGAACGGCGGTTCAGGCGGGTCAGTCATCACTCATGCGCGATCCCGACAAGCCGCAGCAGATCATCGAAGCCGCCGTGCGGGTGTTCGCCCGCAAGGGTTACTACAACTCCCGCGTGTCCGACGTCGCCCGAGAAGCGGGGATCGCCGCGGGGACGATCTATCTCTATTTCAAGACGAAGGACGACATCCTGGTCAGCCTCTTCCGCGAGAAGGTGGCCCACTTTGTCGACGTCGTGCGCAAGGCCATCGCCGACGAGCCCGATGCGGCGAGCAAGGTGCGCCGCCTCGTTCGGCTGCACTTCAGCCTGTTGGAGGAGGATTCCGACCTTGCCGAGGTGCTGCAGGTGGAGCTCCGCCAAGGACAGAAGTTCTTCCGGGGTGCCTCTAGCCAGGAGATCGGCGCCTACTTCGCCCTCATCGCCGCCGTCTTGGAAGAGGGCGTGAGCGACGGCCGTTTCCGTCCCGGGCTGCCCGTCAAGCTGGCGACCAAGATGCTGTTCGGCGCCATGGATCAGATGGCGACGTCGTGGGTGCTGGGAAAACGTGGATACCGGCTGGTGGACACCGCGGAGGCCGTGGCCGAGATTTTCTTGCAGGGCGTGGCCGCGGCGACGCCCTAGGAGACCGTCGATGGCGTATGAAACTATGACCGTGAACCGCGAGGAGTCCTTCGCGGTCATTACCCTCAATCGTCCCCCGGCGAACGCGATCAGCGAAGGGCTGATCACAGAACTCAACGCCGCGCTGTCCGAGCTCGAGCCGGACGAGGCGGTGCGCTGCCTCATCATCACCGGGGCGGGGGACCGGATCTTCTGCGCGGGCGCCGACCTCGGCTCGGCCTTCGCGGGACCCGACGTGGCCTCGTTCCTCCGCTTCGGCAACTCGGTCCTCCGGCGGATCGAGCGCTTTCCCAAGCCGGTGATCGCGGCCATCAACGGCCATGCCTTGGGAGGCGGCTGCGAGATCTCCATGGCCTGTCACATCCGCATCCTCAAGGAGACGGCACGCATGGGGCAGACCGAGTCGAACCTGGGCATCATTCCGGGCTTCGGCGGCACCCAGCGCTTCCCGCGGCTGATCGGGCGCGGCCTTGCCCTCGAGCACCTGATCCTCGGCACGCAGATGTCCGCCCAGGAATGCTATCGGCTCGGCTTCGCCAATCGGCTCGCCAAGGAAGGGGAGACGCTCAACGACGCCAAGGCGCTCGCCCGTGAGATCGCCAAGCGTCCGCCGATCGCCTCGCGGCTGATCATCGAGGCGGTGGACGACGGCATCCAGGCCCCCATCGACCAGGCCATCGAGATCGAGGTGCGCGCCTTCGAGAAGGTGCTGAAGACCGAAGATGCGGGCGAGGGGATCCAGGCCTTCTTTCAGAAGCGTCCCGCCCAGTTCAAGGGCAAATAGTCAATGGATCTCGGCATCAAGGGCCGCGTGGCCCTCGTCACGGGCGGGGCACGGAGCCTCGGCAAGGCGGACTGCCTCGCCCTCGCCGCCGAGGGCTGCAAGGTGATCGTGCTCGACCTGAACGCGGAGGGAGCGACGGCCACTGCGGCGGAGATCGAGGCGCAGGGTGGCGTGGCCCGCGGCTATGAGGTCGACATCACGGATCGCGCGCAGCTCGGCATGGTGGTCCAGAAGGCCCAGAGCGAGGTGGGGCCTGTGGACATCTGCGTGAACAACGCCGGCATCATCTACACCCTGGGACAACTCAAGGACATGGCCGACGCCGACTGGGACCTGAACCTCCAGGTGAACCTGACGGGCACGTACAACGTCACCAAGACCGTCTTCGCGGGCATGCGCGAGCGCAAGTGGGGCCGCATCATTTGCATGGCCTCGATCGCGGGACTCATGGGAGGCTTCGGCCAGACCGCCTACGCAACGGGAAAGATGGGGCTGATCGGCTTCGCCAGATCGGTGGCGCTCGAGGGCGCCCGCTACAACGTGACCTCCAACATCATCGCGCCCGGCATCATCGGGCCCAACGCGAACCTCTCGCCCATGTACGAGCGCATGGTCAAGCGCGTGGCCATGCAGACGGAGGGGCAGCCCGAGGACGTCGCGAGCGCGATCACCTTCCTGTGCTCGGAGCGAGCGCGCTACATCACCGGCGCCGTGCTCACCGTCACTGGAGGGATGGACCTGTTCACCTTCTAGATCATCGGAGAGGAGCGATCATGCCGACTGTCAAAGAGACGTTCGATCTGATGTCGACCAGGTTCAAGGCAGCCAATGCCGCTGGCGTCAACAAGACCATCCAGTACGACATCACGGGCGACGGCGGGGGCACGTGGCACGCCGTCATCAAGGACGGCACCTGTACGGTGAGCTCGGGGGCTGGCTCCGCTCCCGACCTGACCGTGACCATGGCCTCGAGCGACTGGCTCGACATGACCGCGGGCAAGCTCAACGGGCAGATGGCTTTCATGTCCGGCAAGCTCAAACTCAAGGGCGACATGGGCCTGGCCATGAAGCTGGCGAGCCTGTTCCAGGCCTAGCGTCGTCCGGCTGGGTCCTGGTGGTCGTCTTCCCTGCGGGGAGGTGGCCGGAAGTTTCTTGACGCACGGCGTCAGCGCGGCGTAACATGGATGTCGAGTCGGCGATGTTCACCCAACGAGGAACGAATGAAAGATGAACTGTTCACGATGACACCCGACATGCCCGCCATGTCGCCGGAGATGCTGGCTCGCTGGCAGGAGGAGTTGCGCCGCAACAGCCTCCGCATGAAGCACTTCAGCGAGATGATCATGAATCCCAAAGAGCCGGAGGTTGGTCCCACTCCGCGCGAGGAGATCTACCGCAAGGGGAAGTCGCGGCTCTGGCGCTACGCCTCCAAACGCACGGTGAAGACGCCGCTCCTCTTCGTCCCCAACCTCGGCATCAGCCGCCCGTACATCTTCGATCTCATGCCCAAGGGCTCGTTCATCGAGCACATGACGGACAAGGGCTTCGACTTCTATCTCGTGGACTGGGGCGTGTTCGGGCCCGAGGACAATGGCCTCACCCTCGAGCACGCGGTGACCAAGATCCTTCCTCGGCTCGCCAAGAAGGCGCTGGAAAGCTCGGGCGCCACGGAGATGTCCGTCCTCGGCTACTGCATGGGCGCTCCGCTTTCGCTGTCGTGGCTCGCCAGCACTCCCGAGTTCCCCGTGAAGAACTACATCGACATGGCCGGTCCGATCGATTTCAGTCAGGTCGGCCTCTTCGGCCTCTGGCTCGACGCGCGCTATTTCGACGTCGATAAGTACGTGGACACCCTGGGGGCCATCCCCGCGGACATGGTCAAGATGGGCTTCAAGCTGCTCAAGCCGACGATGGACGTGTCGACCAACCTGAATCTCTGGTGGAATCTCTGGAACCCGGACTACGTGGCTGGCTTCAACGCGCTCAACAAGTGGGCCAACGAGTACCTGCCCTTCCCTGGCGAGTTCTTCCGGCAGTGGGTGAAAGAGTACTACCAGCAGAACCGCCTGTACAAAGGCGAGCTGACCATGGGCGGGCGCCCGGTGCGGCTCGGGAGCATCCGCTGCCCCGTTCTCGCCGTCGGGGCCAAGGAGGACAACATCGCGCCTCCGGGTTGCGTGAAGCCACTCATCAGCGCGGTGTCGAGCGTCGACAAGGAGTACGTCGAGCTTCCCGGCGGGCACATCTCGCTGATCGCGGGACGCGGCGCCTCCGTGCACTGCTGGCCCAAGGTCTCGAGCTGGCTGAGCGCGCGATCGTAGGAGGACGAACCATGGCGGACAATTCGGCCACGCAGCAGCTCTTCGATCTCTGGAAGAAGCAGGTCGACGAAGGAACGCAGGCCTGGCTCAGGATGGCCGGGCAGGGGACCGCCCCCGATCCGCAAGCCTTCTGGCGCCCGTTCATGGATCAGGGCATGCAGGCCTGGTCCAAAGTGATGACGCAGGGCACCGCCTCTCCCGATCTCCTCGCCCAGTGGAAGCAGTTTCTCGATCAGTGGATCGCCGCGTGGTCGAAGGTGCTCGAGCAGGCCATGGGCACGGAGAACTTCGCCCAGGCCATGGGCAAACAGCTCGAAGGCTTCCTCAACGTCTCGGGACCGGCGAAGAAGGCCGCCGAGCAGCAGATCGAGGTCGGCCTCTCCACCCTCGGCCTGCCCTCACGCACGCTGGTCATCGGGCTCGCCAAGCAAATCGCCGGCCTCGAGGAGAAGATCGAAGGCCTGGAAGATCGGCTCGACGCGGTGCTGGCCAGGCTCGACGGCCTCGCGGGCAAGAAGGCGCCTGGATGATCGGCATCACCATCGAGGACATCCAGGTCGGGGACAGCGCGCAGGTCGTCCGGCGCGCTTCTGAGGAGGACATTGCCGCCTTCGTGGAAGCGGTGGGCGACTACAATCCCATTCACGCCGATCCGGAGTACGCGGCGACCACCATCTTCAAGGAGCCCATCGCGCCCGGCATCTGGACGGCAGGGCTGATCTCCGCCGTGATCGGAACGCGCCTGCCGGGGCCCGGTGCCATTTACCTCTCGCAGGAGCTCAAGTTCCTCAAGCCCGTGCTCTTCGGGGATGTCATCATGGCGCGAGCAGAGGTCATCGAGGTCATGCGGGAGCGCAACCGCCTGCGCCTCCGGACGCTCTGCACGAATCAGCGGGGGGACGACGTGCTCACGGGCGAGGCCCTGATCATGCCCTCCAAGGTGCGCGTCGCCTACGAGGAGCGCACGCCGCAGCCGGCAGGCGCCTTCGCACTGTGGGCGCTGGGGCCGTGGGCGTGGGCGGCTCAGGGCACGGCCATCCTCGGCATGCTCGGCCTCTCCGCCCTGAGCGTGCTCACCGGCGCCGTCATCGCCGATCGGAGCTGAGACGGGCGGGGCCGACCGGCCCTCCTACATGAAGAGTCCGCCGTTGATGGACAGCTCCGCGCCCGTGATGTAGTCGCCGTCGCTCGAGCAGAGATAGACGCAGGCCCGCGAGACCTCGTCGGCCTTCCCGAAGCGTCCCATGGGGATCTGGCCGAGGAGCTTTTGCTGCACCTTCTCCGGAATGCCCGACACCATCTCCGTCTCGATGAAGCCGGGAGCGACAGCGTTGATGGTGATGCCCTTGGCTGCGAGCTCCTTGGCGAGAGACTTGGTCAGAGCGGCCACCCCCGCCTTGGAGGCGGCGTAGTTGGCTTGACCGAAATTCCCGATCTGGCCGATGACGGAGGTGATATTCACCACGCGCCCCCAGCCTTGCTTGATCATCTGGTCGATGAAGACCTTGGTGCAGTTGAACACACCGTCGAGATTGATCGCGAGGACCTTGCGCCAGGAGGCGTGGTCCATCTTGACGAAGGTCTTGTCGGAGTTGATACCCGCGTTGTTGATGAGGATGTCGAGGTGGCCGAACTCCCGCAAGACGTCCTGGGCCATGCGGAAGGTGTCGGGGAAGTCTGCCACGTCGGCTTGGGCGAGCATGGCCTTGCGCCCCATGGTGGCGATGAGGTCGACGACTTCCTTGGCCTGCCGCTCACTTGACACGTAGTTCACTGCCACGTCGGCGCCTTCCTGCGCGAGGGCAAGCGCGATGGCCCGCCCGATGCCGCGTGAGGCACCCGTCACGAGAGCCGTGCGTCCCTTGAGTTGCATGGGTCATCTCCTCTGGACGATCGAGAGACGCGACCGAAGTGAAGCGAAAGTATAGCAGTGCGACAGCGTCGCTGCTTGAGACGGTTGACGCGCGGTGTTAGACTTTCGCCATGGCGTATGTCATCAAGCGCTATTCGAATCGCAAGCTCTACGACACGCAGGAAAGTCGCTACGTCACCCTGGAGGAGCTCGAGGAGCTGATCCGCGCGGGCAAGGAAATCTCGGTAGTGGACGTCTCCACGGGGGAAGATCTCACCTCGGTCACCCTCGCCCAGATCATCCTGGAAAATGAGCGCAGCCGCCGCGCGGGTTTGCCCACCGCGTTCTTGCACCAGCTCATCAAGCACGGCGAGGCCTGGCAGGACTTCGTGCAGAAATCCATGAAGTCGAGCCTGGAAGGGATCCTCTCGAGCCAGCGCGAAGCCGAGCGCGTTTTCCGTGAGCTGGCCGCGCGAGCGGGATGGATGCCCGCGGCGCCCTCGGAAGCCAAGCCCGAGAAGAAGGGTGAGCCCGCGGGCGAGGCGGAAGCCCTCCGAAGCGAAGTGGCGGCACTGCGCGAGCAGCTACGCACCCTCGAAGAGCGGCTCGAGAAGAAGCGCGAGAAATAGGAAGGGCCGGGCGCGCGGGCCCGGCCCTTCCCGTGGGATCGCCGACGCGGACGATCAGGCGAGGGGAGCGGAGAGCGACTTCACCTTGCTCGCCACCTGGGCGAACGTGGCCTGGATGTCCTTGCCCGTCTGCTCCGCCGTCACCTGCAGACGCTCCGCCGAGCGGGTCATGGCCTGGGCGTTGCTCTCCAGAATCTTGAAGGCCTTCTGGGCACCCTCCACCGACTCGAGCACCCCCTTCTGGTACACGCTGAGCGGATCGCGGGGGGCCTCCTGCAGTTCGCTCTGCCGGCGCAGCAGATAGGACTGGCTCTCCTTCAGCGCTTCCACCGCCGAGGAGGACAGCTCCGCGTAGAGTCGGACGCCTTCCTTGGCCGTGCTGGCCGAGAGATCTACGAGGTCGCGCATGATCTTCTGGTTGGCCTCTGCGAACATCGAGAAGGCCTCGACGGCGCGGCCCGTCATCTGGGAAAAGAGCTCGTTCGCCTGCATGGTCGTGTTCATTGCAGCTTCTCCTTCTGCGACTGGTGAAATGCTCCGTCGGTCTTTCGTCAACGAGGTCACGATAACGCGATGAGTCAATGTGGTCAAGAGAATTTGTTGCGTTGCGTTACCGGGGAAATGGTATAGGGGAGTGGCCTCGAGGATACAGCTCGTAAGTGCCTGAAAAAAAGGAAGTCATGAAGGTTCCCTGGTGGTTTCCGGTGGTCTGCCTGGCCCTGACGGCATGCGCGTCGGCCAAACCGGAACTCAGAGGCCCGAACGAGGTGGAGCGGGCACAGATCGACCAGGCCCTGGCGCCCCTCGTTGCCGCCTCGGGGATCTGCCAGGGCCAGGAGAGGTGTCCGATCGGCGTGGGCGTCATCCATCTCAGGAGAATCGACATGGCGGTCGGGCCGCACCCACCGAACAAGTTCGGGCTGACCATCACTTCGGGCGCGCTGCGCAACCTGCAGCCATCGGAGCTGCAGGCCGCCCTCGCGCATGAGCTGGGCCACGTGCAGCTGGGACACTTCGACACGCGTGGAGAGCGGCGCCAGGCGGAGCCGCCCGGAGCTGCGAAGACCGCGGGAAACGACGAAGCGTTGCGCCGCAACCGCGCCTTCGACCGCGAGGAGGAGTTCGCGGCGGACCGCTACGCGGTGGAGCTACTCGATCGCCTGCCCGGCAGTCCGGGACGCGGCTGCACCGACATGCTCCTGCTCCTCGAGCGCCTCGATCTCGAGATGACGGCGCCGGGGTGGTCGAGCTGGCTCAGCACCCATCCCACGCCCGCCGCGCGGCTTCAGGCGATCCAGACCCAGTGCGGCAAGAAGCCGTGAGCCTGGCCCACCTCGGCGACCAGAACATAAAGCGCTACGGCGAATACGAGGCTCTCGCCTTCGAGGGGCGGCGCTGGACCAACGTGGATCAGCACCGGGCCGCGTGCCGCACGGCCCACACGCTCCAGCGGCTCGGCGTGGAGCCGGGCGACCGCGTGGTCGTGATGCTGCCCAACTGTCCCGAGGTGATGCAGAGCTACGGTGGCATCCTGCGCGTAGGCGGGGTGATCGTGCCCGTGATCTTCCTTCTTGGCGAGGCGGAGGTGGCCCACATCCTCGCCGACTCCGAGGCGAAGGTCGTAATCACGTCATCCGACATGCTCTGGAAGGTTGAGAAGCAGATAGGCGTGCTCCCGAGCCTCCACCACGTGCTCCTGATAGATGGTGGCGGGCAGGGGAACGTGCGCTCCTTCGCGGAGGAGATTACCCGCGAGAGCGACCACTTCGACGCGGTGCCCCGGGCAGAAGGCGACCTCGCGGTCATCTTGTACACCTCGGGAACCACCGGCACGCCGAAGGGGGTGGCCCTTTCTCACGCCAATCTCGAGTCCAACGCCCGCTCCGCGGCTTCCCTCTCCGAGCTGGATCGCGAGCGGTGGGGGGTGGGCGTGCTTCCTCTCTCCCACTCCTATGGGCTGACCGTGATGAACGCGGGGCACATCCTGGGGACGCGGGCCGCGCTCCTGCGCTGGTTCAATCCCGAGGACGTTCTGCGCACGATCCAGGAGTTTCGCGCCGAGGCCATGTCGGGCGTGCCGACCATGTTCGTATACCTGCTGCACTATCCCGAGGCCTCTCGCTATGACACCTCGACCATGCGGCTGTGGGGCTCGGGGGCGGCGCCTCTCCCCGTCGAGATCGTCGAGCCCTTCGAGCGGCGTTTCGGCGGCAAGCTGCTCGAGGGCTACGGCCTCACCGAGGCATCTCCGGTGGTCTCGGCCCACCGCCTCTCCGGCGTCCGCAAGCTCGGCTCTGTCGGCCCGCCCATACCGGGTGTGACTGTGTCCATCCGCGACGACGAGGATCGCGCCCTTCCGGCGGACGAGGTAGGCGAGGTGTGCGTGCGCGGGCCGAACGTCATGGTCGGCTACTATCGCAATCCCGAGGAGACGGCGAGGACCATCCGCGGCGGCTGGCTGCGCACGGGCGACATGGGACGGCTGGACGTCGACGGCTTCCTCTACATCGTCGAGCGCAAGAAGGACCTGATCATCCGTGGCGGCTTCAACATCTATCCTCGCGACGTGGAAGAAGCGCTGTACGCCTTCCCTGCGGTGGCGGAGGCGGCAGTGATCGGCCGCCCCGACAGGCTCATGGGCGAGGAGGTCGTGGCCTTCGTCGTGCTCAAGCCGGGACAGACGGCGACGGCCGACGAGGTCATGAGTTTCTGTCAGAGCCGCCTCGCCCGCTACAAGTGCCCGAAGGAGATCCGCTTCGTCGACGCTCTACCCAAGAGCCCCGTGGGCAAGATCCTCCGCAAGGAGCTCCGGGGCCAGGCCCGCACACAGACGTGAGGGAGAGGCGCGATGGCTGAGACGTCGCTGGCCCGGATGTTCTGGAATCGCGTGGAGAAGAGCGCGCTGCGGCCCGCTCAGCAGCTCAAGCAGCACAAAGGCTGGACGACGCTGACGTGGCGCGAGGTAGGCGAGGCGGTGCGCGAGATCGCGTCGGGGTTGGTCGCCCTCGGCCGCCGGCCCGGTGAAGCAGTGGCCATCCTCTCCACGAGCCGCGCCGAGTGGGTGCAGGCGGACTTCGCTATCTTCTCGGTGGGCGGGGTAACCATTCCCATCTACCCGAGCTATCCGCCCGACCTGATCCAGTACATCGTGAACGACGCCGGGGTGAAGACGCTCATCGCGGAGGATCCCATCCAGCTCGCCAAGGTGTTAGAGGTCGAGGCGTCCATGCCGAACCTCGAGCAGATCGTGATCATCCACGGCTACGAGGGGCGAGAGCCGTCGCCGCGCATCTTCACCTGGGAGGCGTTTCGCCGCCTCGGCCGCGACCACGCCGATGGGCTCAAGACCGAGCTCGCCTCGCGCGTGGACGGTATCAAGACCGACGACGTCGCCACCATCGTCTACACCTCGGGCACCACGGGGCCGCCCAAGGGAGTGGTCCAGAGCCACGGCAATCATCTCTCCGCCCTGGAGTCGGCGGCCCAGACCAGCACCATCGCCGAAGGGGACGTGCACCTCCTCTTCCTGCCTCTCGCGCATTCCTTCGCCCGCCTCGAGTCCTTCATCGGCGTGCATCGGGGGCTCTGCACCGCCTTCGCCGAGAGCATCGACAAGCTCCGCGAGAATCTCCCCGAGACGCGCCCGCACTTCATCTGCAGCGTGCCCCGCGTCTTCGAGAAGGTCTACGCGGGGGCCATGGCCCGCGCCGAGGGGGGCTCACCCGCCAAGCGGAAGATCTTCCACTGGGCAGTGGGCGTGGGCAAGGAGGTCTCGAAGCTCAAGCAGGCCAAGCGTCCGGTGCCGGGGGCGCTCGCCTTCAAGTACCGCCTCGCCGAGAAGCTCGTTTTCTCCAAGATGCAGGCGGCGCTGGGCGGCCGGCTGCGCTTCGCCGTGTCGGGCGGCGCCCCCCTCTCCCGCGAGATCGCGGAGTTCTTTCACGCCGCAGGCATCCTCATTTTGGAAGGCTACGGGCTGACCGAGACCTGCCCCGTCCTCACCAACAACCGCGAGGACGACTACAAGTTCGGCTCGGTGGGCAAGCCCATGCCGGGGGTCGAGGTGAAGATCGCCGCTGACGGCGAGATCCTCGGACGTGGCGGCAACATCGCGCAGGGTTACTTCAAGAAGCCTGAGTCGACCCGCGAGGTCTTCCTCGACGACGGCTGGTTCGCCACGGGCGACATCGGGCGCTTCGACGAGGACGGATTCCTCTTCATCACGGACCGGAAGAAGGATCTCATCGTAACGGCGGGCGGCATGAACATCGCGCCCCAGAACATCGAGAACCTCCTCAAGAGCGATCCGTTCGTCAGCCAGGTCATGGTCCACGGTGACCGGCGCCCGTACCCGGTGGCCCTGATCACCCTCAACCCCGAGGAGCTGGCGAAGTTCGCCCGCGCGCAGGGAATCATGGCAAGCGACCCCACGGTGCTCGTGACGCATCCCAAGATCGTGGAGCGCGTGCAGCGCACGGTCGACCAGAAGAACTCGGAGCTCCAGTCCTACGCCAAGATCAAGAAGTTTGCGATCCTGCCCGAGGACTTCACGGTGGAGAACGGCGCGCTCACGCCCACCCTCAAGGTCAAGCGCAAGGTGATCAGCGAGCGGCACCAGGCGACCCTCGACGCCCTCTACCGGTGAGCCTGCTTCCCGAGGCATTTCGGCTCGACGGACGCGTGGCCATCGTCACGGGGGCCAGCCGAGGTCTCGGACGCTCCATCGCCCTCGCGCTCGCGGAGGCGGGGGCAGACGTGGCGGTGGCCGCCCGCTCCGAGAAAGACCTCCAGGACACCGCGGCGGCCGTCGAAGGACAAGGACGTCGCGCGCTGGTCCTCCCTACCGATGTCACCGTGTACGCTCAGGTCGAAACGCTGGTAGAGCGCACAGCGGCGACGCTGGGGCGGCTCGATATCGTCGTCAACAACTCGGGCATCGCCACCGTGATGCCGCTGGCCGAGATGGCGCCGGAGGACTTCCGCCGCAGCCTGGAGGTGAACCTCGTCGGCGCCTTCAACGGCTGCCGCGCGGCGGCGGGCCGTCTTATCGCCCAGAAGTCCGGTAAGGTCGTGAATCTCGCCTCCATGCTCGGCGCCAGCGGGCTCTCTGGCTACACCGCGTACTCCGCGTCCAAGGGCGGGGTGATCGCCTTGACCAAGGCCCTGGCCGTGGAATGGGCCCGGCACAACATCCAGGTCAACGCCATGGCGCCCGGCTGGTTCGTCACGGACATGAACAGCCAGGCCTTCGACGATCCCCGAATCCGCGAGCGGCTGCTGCGTGACGTGCCGGCCCGCCGCACGGGCAAGCTCGAAGAGATCGGCCCGCTCGTCGTCTACCTCGCCTCCTCCGCCTCCGACTACATGACCGGCCAGACGGTGTTCCTCGATGGTGGTCACAGCGCGGTGTGACGACACTCCAGCGGACTGCCCTAACCTTCTCTCTCCCACGGTCAACATGCCAAAAGGCATGTTGAGGCTCGAATGAAACGGATGCGCCGCTGCGGCTTGCCGCCCCGTCGTGGGCTCCGGTAGGATGACCAGCATGCGCGCGGCGATGCTGCACGGCCCCCGGGAGCTTCGCGTCGAGCCGCGAGAGTTGCTGGCTCCCGCGGCCGGCGAGGTCGTCGTGCGCGTGGCCGCTTCCGGGCTTTGCGGTACGGACTACCGGATCTGGAGCGGCGATCGCCCCGTGGCCTATCCCCTCGTTATGGGCCATGAGTTCATCGGCAAGGTCGCCGCCGTGGGGGCTGGAGCGGAAAGCCTCCGCCCCGGTCAGCGCGTGGCCGTCGAGCCGAACTTCTCGTGCGGGACCTGCCCTCTCTGCCGGGAGGGGAACCGCAACCTCTGCCTCTCGCGGACCGCGCTCGGCATCGATGTGCACGGCGGCTTTGCGGAGGAGGCACGGCTGCCCGCGCGCTGCTGTTGGCCGGCTCCCGCCGGAGTGAGCGACGACCAGCTCATGCTCGCCGAGCCGCTCGCGGTGGTGGTGCGCGCCGTGAGGCGCGGCGAGGTTCGGGCGGGGGAGAGCGCGGCCGTGCTCGGAGTGGGCGCCCTCGGACTTCTCGCCATCCAGGTGCTCAAGGCGCGCGGTCTGCGCGTCCTCGCGGTGGGTCGGACGAGCCGCCGCAACGAGCTGGCTCGGACGTTGGGGGCGGACGACTTCACCACCACGGAGGTGGGAGGCGGTGTGGCGGCGGCGCGGGCCTTCTCGGGACGCGAGGGCGTCGACGTGGTGATCGAGACGGCGGGCACGGCCCGCGCCGTCGAGCAGGCTCTCGAGCTCGCGCACCCAGGGGGACGCGTCGTGCTCACCGGGCTTCCCCATGAGGCCTCCACGGTGAACTTCTTCTCCGTCGTGCGGCGCGAGATCCGCATCGTGGGTTCCATGATCTACCGCCAGGAGTTTCCCGAAGCCGTGCGCCTGCTCGCTGATGGGACTGTCCGAGCCACGCCGCTCATCACTCACCGCTTCCCGCTGGAGCGCATCCAGGACGCCTTCGCCGCTCATCAGTCGCCGGAAGCCATCAAGGTCTGCGTCGTCATCTGACCGTGCTCGCCGCCTCCCTGAACGGCATCCGCGCCCACTCCGAGTGGTGCGGCGAGGGCGATCCCGAGCTGCTCGTCAACGGACTGTCCGCGCCCTCGGCGACTGGTTGTTCCCCATCACCATCGAGCGCTGGGGCGACGTGAACCGCGCCGTGCCGGGCCTCCTGCGCGGCTGACCCGATGAGCGGACGGCTCGAGGGCAAGACCGCCGTCGTCACCGGCTCGACCAAGGGCATCGGTCTTGGCATCGCCCGCGCGTACGTGCGCGAGGGCGCGCGGGTCGTGATCAACTCGCGAAGCGCCGAGGACTGCGCCGGCATCGTCCGCGAGCTGGGGTCGGCCGCGGTGGCCGTACCCGCGGACCTCTCCTGCTCCGAGGAGGTTCGCCGCCTCGCCGCGGAAGCGCTCGCCGCTCTGGGCCGCGTGGACATTCTCGTCAACAATGCGGGCCAGCCCCGAGTGGCGCCCTCGGAGAGCCTGCCCGAGGCGGACTACCGCTACACTCTCGACCTCAACCTGAACGGCTGCTTCGTCCTGACCCAGGAGATCGTGCAGGGGATGCTGGCGGCCGGCCGCGGCTGCATCATCCACGTGAGCAGCATGAACGGCAGCGTGCCCTTCCCGCAGCGGCTGGCCTACTGCGTCTCGAAGGCTGGGCTCAACATGATGACCAAGGTCATGGCCATCGAGTGGGCGGCGAGGGGTGTGCGGGTCAACGCGATCGCGCCCGGCTACGTGCAGACGGAGTTCATCACCATGCTGTCCGCGCGGGGCGTGCTCGACGCCGAACGGCTCGCCCGCCGGACGCCCATGGGCCGGATCGGGACACCTGAGGAAATAGGTGAAGTGGCGGTGTTTTTGGCTTCCCCGGCGGCATCTTACATTACAGGCGAGATCCTCACGGTCGATGGGGGGTGGTCTTCCTACGGTTACCTCTGATAGGTTGGCCGGAGGGGCGTAAACAATCAGATACACCGAGCCGTCTGATGCTCGGGAGGCTAGGGTGCGATCGCGTGCTATCGGCCTAGGCGTCATGGTCCTCGCGGGAGCCGTCATGGCCGCCTGTTCGAGCGCTCCTGTCCAACCTCAGGCCTCCAGGCCAGCGCCTCCTTCGGTCACGACGCAGGTCGCCGCCGCACCAAGCCGCATCTCCATCACCCTTCCCCCTTCGTCCCTCACAAGCGACGAGCGGATCATCCACGTGCTCAATCGCCTTGGCTACGGTCCGCGTCCGGACGACGTCGAGCGGGTGAGGCAGATGGGTCTCGCCGCTTACATGGAGCGTCAGCTCGATCCTGGGCGTCTGCCCGACGAGCGTGCCGAGGCCGCGGTGCAGATGTTCCCCGCGGTGGCCCTGAACATCACGGACGTTCTTCACAGCTATCCCGAGCCCGATCGTAAGCTGCTCGCCAAGGTGCAGTCGGGCGAAATGAGCCAGCAGGAGCTGCGACAGATGGCGCCCCTCGAGAAGCGTCCGGCGCGGATAAGCGCCGAGCTCCAGGCGGCCAAGCTCACCCGAGCCGTCCTCTCCGAGCGGCAGCTCGAGGAAGTAATGGTCGATTTCTGGTTCAACCACTTCAACGTGGATGCCCGCAAGGGCGCGGTGAAGTGGATGGTCGCCGACTACGAGCGCACGGCCATCCGTCCGCATGCTCTCGGCAAGTTCCGGGATCTTCTCCTCGCCACCGCACGGCATCCGGCCATGCTCTTCTATCTCGACAACTGGATGTCTACGAGGGCGGACCTCGTGGTGCGGACGGGACCGCAGCGCGGGCGCCAGATGGGGCTCAACGAGAACTATGCCCGCGAGATCATGGAGCTTCACACCCTGGGGGTAGACGGCGGCTACACCCAGCAGGACGTGATCGACGTGGCGCGCGCCTTCACCGGGTGGTCCATCGAAAAGCCGCGAGAGCAGGGGACGTTCGTGTTCCGCGCGGCCGCCCACGACCAGGGGGAGAAGCACGTCCTGGGCCACGTCCTCCTTTCCGGAGGCGGCGAGGCCGACGGCGTGCGCGTGATCGACATCCTGTCTCGTCACCCGTCGACGGCGACGTTCATCGCCACCAAGCTCGTGCGCCGCTTCGTGAGCGACGATCCCCCTTCCGCTCTCGTGCAACGGGCGGCGCGAACGTTTCGCGATACCGACGGCGACATCCGTCGCGTCATGGTGACCATCCTGAGTTCGCCCGAGTTCTTCTCGCCCGAGGCCTATCGCGCCAAGATCAAGACTCCGCTTGAGATCGTGGCGAGCTCCGTGCGCGCCCTCGACGGCGAGCTCACCCCGCCCGTGGGCGCACCACTGCAGGCAGGCGGCGGCTTCGCCCTCGCCCAGCAGGTGGGAAAGCTCGGCGAGCCGCTCTATCAGCAGCAGCCGCCCACCGGCTATCCGGACGTGGCGGAGGCGTGGGTGAATACGGGGGCACTGCTCAACCGCATGAACTTCGCCCTCGGCCTGACCGCGAACCGCGTGCCCGGCGTGCGGGTGGATCTCGCTCGGGCCGTGGGCGCGGCGGACCGCCGCCGGCCCGAGCGCGTGCTCGACATGCTCCTCGTCTCAGTGCTCCACGGCCAGGCCACCCCGGAGACGCGGGCCGTGCTCGCCGCCCAGCTCGACAATCCGGAGATCATTCGCGCCACCGCCGACGACCGCGGCCCCGCCAACACGGACGTGGAGAAGCTCGCCGCGCTCGTGCTGGGCTCGCCCGAGTTCCAGAGGAGATAGGGCCATGCGCTGCTGCACCCGCCGATCGTTCATGAAGGCTGGCGCTCTCGCCCTCCTCGGGATGGGCTCGATCCCGCGCTTCCTCGTTCGCACCGCCTACGCCCAGGGCACGCCGGCGCGACCCAAGGTGCTCATCGCGGTGTTCCAGCGGGGGGCGGTGGACGGGCTCAGCATGATCGTGCCCCACGGTGATCCGAGCTACTACAGCGCGCGCGGAAGCATCGCAGTGGCCCGGCCCGCCGCGGGCAACAGCGAGGCCACCCTCGACCTCGACGGCTTCTTCGGGCTGCATCCCGCCATGAGTCCGCTCAAGCCGCTCTGGGGCGATCGGCGCCTCGCCATCGTCCACGCCTGCGGCTCCCCCGACACCACGCGCTCGCATTTCGACGCCCAGGACTATATGGAGTCGGGCACGCCCGGGGTGAAGACCACGGCGGAGGGTTGGCTTGCGCGCGGGCTCCAGGCCACGCCCGTCGACGGCGCCTCGCCCTTCCGCGCGGTGGCCATGGGAACCCAGCTTCCACGGACCCTCCGGGGAGATATCGGCGCGGTGGCCATGGGGGCGGTGGCGGACTTCGACGTGAAACAGGAAATGAGGGGAGCAGCCGCGGGCGGGGTCAATGCGCGGCGGGGCTTCGAGTCGCTGTACGAGCAGGGCGTGCACGACGTCCTCCACGGCACGGGCCGCGAGACCTTCGACGCGGTGAAGCTGCTCAAGGCCGCCAATCCTCAGCGCTTCCCGCCCGAGCACGGCGCGCAGTATCCGCGGGGTCGGCTCGGCGACAGCCTGAGACAGATCGCCCAGCTCATCAAGGCCGACGTTGGGCTCGAGGTCGCCTTTGCCGACGTGGGGGGATGGGACACGCACGCCAACCAGGGCAACGAGCGCGGGCAGCTCGCGCTCCGTTTCGCGGAATTCTCCCAGGGCCTGGCCGCCCTCGATCGTGATCTGGGGGAGCGCATGCGCGACGTAGTGGTGCTGACCATGTCGGAGTTCGGCCGCACCGTGCGCGAGAACGGCAACCGGGGCACCGACCATGGACATGCCACGGCCATGCTCGTCCTGGGCGGTGCCGTGAAGGGCGGACGTGTGGTGGGGAAGTGGCCGGGTCTGGCCCGCGACCAGCTCTACGAAGGGCGCGATCTCGCCGTGACCACGGATTTCCGTCAGCTCTTCGCGGAGGTCGCGGTTCGCCATCTCGGCGTGCCGAGCGCCGCTCCGCTCTTCCCCGGCTTCGCCACGAATCCCACCCGCTATCCCGGAGTGCTCGTGTAGACTCGGCCGCATGTGGCAAGTCCTGGCACTGACAGCCGCACTGTGCCAGGTGCTCCGCAACACGGTGATGAAGCGCCTCGGCCACGAGCTGGACGAGTACATGGCGGTGTGGGGGCGCTTCACGTTTCTCCTGCCCTTCGCGGCCCTCTTCGTCCTCTGGCACGGCGTGCCCGTCGTCAAGCCCGGCTTCGTTTGGGTGTGTTTCCTTTTCGCGGTCTGCCAGATCATCTCGGTGATGGCGCTGTCCAAGGCGCTCAAGCTCTCGCCCATCTCCATGGTGACGGCGCTCTGGAAGGTGAGCCTGCTCGTCCTCGTGGTGCTGGGCTACGTCACCCTCAAGGAGAAGCCGAGCATCCTCGGGGTGGCGGGCATCCTCATCAGCATGAGCGGCGTCTATCTGCTCAACGTCCAGCGCTCCCACATCTCCTGGTGGGCGCCCCTCAGCGTGCTGTTTACCGATCGCGGCCTGCGCTACACGCTCCTCTCCGCCCTGTTCTTCGCTCCCGCCGTCATCACGATCAAGTGGGCCATGCAGCTCTCCGATCCCTACATGGGCACCCTCGGTGGCTATCTCGCGGCGAGCCTTCTCGTCACCCCGATCGTCCTCATGACTTCGAGGCAGTACTTTGCCGCCGTGCCCCGCCACTGGCTGGCCTTCGTGTCCTTCGGGCTCTTCGCCGCCCTCAATACCGTGACCCAGGGCCACGCCTATCTGCTGACGCTGTCGTCGTACGTGGAGGCGGTCAAGCAGGTGGAGATCCTCTTCGCCCTCGGCATTGGCGTCGTGCTTTTTCACGAGCGCCAGAAGGTTCGTGAGATCATCCCGGGGGCCATGGTCATGCTCGCGGGCGTGGTCCTCCTCTCTCTCGCCGCCTAGACCATGAAGCTCCATGCCCTCACTCTCGCGCTCGTCGTCGCCCTCGCCGGCTGCGGGCCGTCGAGCAAAGAGGACATGGTCGCCAAGGCCCGCGACGTGAAGACGCGCGCTGAGCTCGAGCGTGCCCTCGGCAAGCCCGACGACGTCCGCAAGCTAGGGCCTCTGGAGAAGTGGACGTACCGGGCGAAGAACGGTCAGGTGGTCTTCGTCCTCGTGGGCGACAGCGTCAGCCTCGAGGCGACTGCGCCCGCGGAGAAGAAGGACTAAAGCCGGCGGCGGGGAAACACGGAGACGGGCGACCCCGCCGCCAGCATCACGGACACGGGCTTCTCGGCGGCGAGCGCGCCCCAGGCGGGGCCGTACACCGCGGCCCAGTCGAGATCGAGGCTCCACGAGCGCACCGGGTACACGTCCCACACGGGATGCCTCACTTCGTAGCCGATGGGATGGCCGCGCCGGGTGCGACCGAAGCCCCAGTGGTGCTCCTTGAAGAAGTGCTCGTCGCTGTCCTCGGCCGGCCGCGTGGCGGGCTTGTGGCCGTTCACCTCTACGCGGTGGTGCCGTCCCCGCCAGAGAAGGCGGCGCTCTGCGAGCACCTCGGAGGCGCCCTCATCCACGCGGCTCTCGATGGGGGCGACCAAGTAGGGCTCGTGATAGAGGGCGCGGGCGAGCCACGAGACGAGGGGCTTCGGAACCAACTCGCGCACGAAGACGACGCCCCGGCGAGCGCCATCCGTCACGTAGAAGCGCAGGTTGATCTCCGGGAAATCACGGGCCCCCGGCCAGGTCACTCCCCACACGCGCGTGTCGACGAAGTCGAAGGCGACGAGGCTCGCGAAGGCGCGGCCGTCGCGCGTGTCGAGGCGCAGTCCGGCGGGCAGGTGGGGCTCGAGGAGGGGCGGCGGCACCTCGTAGGTGAGGATGGCCAGGTTCGACCAGCGCGCGGTGAGGAACGGCCGTTGGATCGTCCGCATCGGCACGGTGCTCACGGCGAGGGCCCGCCCCCTTTTAGATCTCGGGGTGCTTGCCGTGCGAGACGCGAACGACCGTCTTGATACCGCCGCGCACCCCGAAGTCGCCGATGACTTCAATCCAGCGCGGCCCGGCCGCCGCCACGAAGTCGTTGAGGATGCGGTTCGTCACGTCCTCGTGAAAGGCACCCTCGTCGCGATAGGACCAGATGTAGAGCTTGATGCTCTTGAGCTCCACGAGCTGCTGGTCCGGCACGTAGCGCACGCGGATGGTCGCGAAGTCGGGTTGGCCGGTCACCGGACAGAGGCAGGTGAACTCCGGGATCTCGAGGGAGACCTCGTAGTCACGGTCCGGGTGCGGGTTGGGAACGACCTCGAGCTCCCGGCGGGGGCGGCTCGGCATGCGATCAGTCTACTACCGCGTCGCCCCGGCCGGACGCGCTCGCCAGAGGGCCTCCCGCGCCCGATCGAGGACCGTCGTCGGCACCTGTTCGAGCAGGATGATGCTCGTGCCGCGGCGCTCGACGGCGAAGCCGCGCCCGTCTTCCGACCACACCACGAGGCCATGGGGACGGACCGCGGCCTTCCCGGCGAGCCCGGGATGCCGCCGCTCCACCGAGGCTTTGAGCTGGTCGGCAAGGCGGCCCCCCGCCGCCGCGTCCGCCACCGTCACGCAATAGGCAATGGTGAAGCGGCCCGCCGTGTCCTCCCAGATGCGATAGCGATCGCCGCGCCATCCCTTGGCGGCGCGCAGGCCCTCGGTGTCCCCCAGATGGAGGGCGAGGACGGCGCCCAGGGCAAACTCGCCGAGGTCGTCCTCAGAGACGTGCTGCAACCCGGGGAGGAGCGGGGAGAGATCGGGAATCGTGACGGGCAGCGGATCCTCGCGCGTGTCGAGGTACTTCTCGGGATGGAGGATCTGGGTGGTGGAGCGGGGAGGGTCGCGGTAGATCACGCTCATGCTCGACCACGGCTGTCGCTTCCTGACCTGGTAGATGAAGCCGAGGCCCTCGATGTAGGGGAAGAGCAGAAGATCCCGCACGAACTTCGGGGCCTTGGCGATGACGGGGCCGCCCGAGCTGCTCGCGATCAGGCCCTGGGTCGTCGAGAGATCGGGCAGGCGGCTGATGTCGATGCCCTGCGGCTTGAGGAGGAGGTCGAAGGTGAGGGCCACGGCCTCGCCCTCGATGAGGGCCTGCCGCGCGAGGAGACGATCGCCCTGGCCGGGATCAGGCGAGATGAAGCTGTCGATGGGCAGCTCGCGATCCTGGAGGGCATGCACCAGCTCGTGCATGAGGGCGGCGCGCTGCTGATCCGCGGGAAGCCAGTCGCCCACCACCATGACCTTGCCGAGCGGATCGTAGTACGCCGAAACCTGCTCCTCGAGGAGGTCGAGGAAGAGGCGCTGCAGATCGTAGTCGGCGGGCAGCACGCCCCACGCCACCATGCTCTTGCGCTCGGCCTCGAGCTGGTTCTGGGAGTAGCGCCGCTTGATCTCTTGCTCGATGAAGCGCCGGTTGTCCGCGCGCGAGCGCACGAGCACGGGCGGCGGCGCACCCGGTGAGGCGATGCTCCGGATCTCGGCGAGCTGATCGTAGAGCGGGCCAGCCACTGCTTCGAGGGCGGTCTGTTGCTCCGGGCTCGAGGGCTGCGCGCGGAGCAGGAGCGGCGTGGCGAGGGCGGCGAGGGCGAGGAGCAGCACCAGCAGACGGGAACGAGCCATGGCTCGATAGTACCCCAGGCCCTCGCCGATCCCGTCGTCCCCGCGGTCCTCAGCGACGCGCGGTGAGCGCGATGCCGGCGACCACGAGGAGGGTGGAAAGCGCGAGCTCCGGAGAGAGACCCTCGCGGTTGACGGCGGCGGCCACGAGCACGCCCCAGATCGGCGTGGTCAGCGCCATGGTGGCGAGCCCGCTCGGCCGATAGATCTGCAGGAGCTTGGCGTTCAGGAGGAAGTTGAAGCCGCCCACGAGGGCGCCCTGGAAGAGGATGGACAGGACGAGGGCCAGCCTCCAGTGGGTGGGGCGGCCCGTTTCGGTGGCGAGGCTCAGCAGGAGGAAGCCCCCGCTGCCGATGAGCGACTGATACAGCATGAGCCGTACGGGATCGAGGTGCTGGACGGCCCGCGCGATGTACACGACGCGCTCTCCCAGGATGAGGGCGGAGACCGCGACGATCAGATCACCGACGAGGGTGCTGCTCGACATGGAGAAGCTTCGCGCGAAGAGGATGATCACGCCGCCGTAGGCGATGAGCACGCCCGCGAGCTTGCGCGGGGTGAGCCGGTCGGCGGGGATCAGAAAATGGGCGAAGACCACGGTGTGCACGGCGTAGGAGTTCAGCACCACCACGCCGTGGGCGGCCGTGGTGCGCTCCAGGCCATAGTTCATGAGGGCGACCTGCACCACGAAGAGCCACCCGAGGGAGGCGATGGCCCGCCCCTCGCCCCGGCGGATCACCAGCACGTCGTACTGTCGCGTGAGCATGGCGTAGCCGAAGATGACGACAGCGCTCAGGCCGAAGCGCGCGAGCGCGAGACGGAGGGGTGGCATGTCGGCGAGGCCGAGTTTGATGGCCACGGGGTTGGCGCCCCACAGCGCCGCGAGGAGGAGCGACAGCGCGGCGCCCTTCGGATCCAGCGGGCGGTGCTCGGGCACGGGAGGCGCCATGGTAGCATGAGCCGTCATGAAGATTGGTCTCGTCGGGCTGTCCAAGAGCGGCAAGACCTCGCTCTTCAACCTCCTCACCGGCTCCACGGTCGCGACGTCCTCCTTCGGCGCTTCGCGCGGCGAAATGCACACGGGAGTGGCACGCGTGCCCGACGAACGCGTCGACCGTCTCACTGCGCTCTTCAAGCCGAAGAAGACGACCCTGGCCACTTTCGAGGTGGTGGATCTCGCCGGGATCAGCAAAGGCGATCGCGAAGGGCTCGACGCGCGGGAGTTTCGGAACGCCGATGCGCTCCTGCACGTGGTCCGCGCCTTCCCGGACGCCGCGGGCACGGCCCCGCACCCCCTAAGCGACATCGCCGATCTGGAAACGGAGCTGCTCCTCGCTGATCTCGAAGTGGTGGAGCGGCGGCTCGAGCGCTTGGAGGCTGCCATCAAGAAGAAGCGCTCGGAGAGCGACGTGAAGGAGCAGGCACTCTTGCAGCGGCTCAAGCCGGCCCTGGAGTCGGAGACGCCCATCCGCGCCGCCGCGCTCTCCGAGGAGGATGGGCGCGCCTTGCGCGGCTTCACCTTTCTCTCGCAGAAGCCCATCCTGCACTGTCTCAATCTCTCCGAGAAGGAGCTCGATCGCGGGCGCACCCTCGTGGAGAGCTTCGGTCTCGGCGATGTGGCCGGGCGCCCGCACACCGGGCTGGGCTGGGTCTCCGCGGTCATCGAGGCCGAGGTGTCACAGCTGGTGGGCGAGGAGCAGGCGGCCTTCCTGTCCGACCTCGGCCTGGAGGAGCCCGCCATCAAGCGCGTGCTGCGCGACTGCTACGCCCTCCTTGGCCTGCTCTCCTTCTTCACAGTGGGCGAGGACGAAGTGCGGGCGTGGTCCGTCCCGCGGGGCACCCGCGCTCAGGATGCCGCGGGCGCCATCCATTCCGACATCGCGCGCGGTTTCATCCGCGCCGAGGTGGTGGGCTACGACGAGCTGATCGCCGCTGACGGCTCGATGGCCGCGGTGCGCGAGAAGGGTCAGTTCCGGCTGGAAGGCAAGGACTACGTCGTACGGGACGGGGAGATCTGCCACTTCCGCTTCAACGTCGCCAAGTAGTCGGTCAGGGCGGCGGCGTCTTCTGGACTCCGCGCGGAAGATGACCCCACACCACCCAGTGGCGGTCACTGGCTAGCTCGCACACGAGACCGCCGAGGCCCCGCGAGCGGATCTGCGATCGAATCTCGCGCAGGGTGAAGGCGGCGCACAGCGAGTTGTAGAAGTCCTCCTTGAGAACGGGCGTCTCGTCCGCCGCGTACCGCTCCACCACCTCGCGTGCCCGCTCCGGCGACTCGGGGCGGAAGAGATCCATGATGAGCACGGTCGCCCCCGGCTTGCCCAGGCGGACCACCTCGTTCCAGAAGAGAAACGGGTCGGGCATGTGATGAACGAGGCTGTTGGACACGATGGCGTCGAAGCTCTGCAAGGGAAGAGGCAGCATGGGCAGACGCGCGCAGTGCACCTGTACGCGGTCGGCGACCTGGGCGTCCTTCACCGCCTTCTGGGCGAGGAGGACCATGGGCCCTGAGCCGTCCACGGCGATGATGCGATAGCCGGGCAGGGCCTGCGCGAAGCGGATGGGAATGTCCCCGGGGCCGCAGCCCAGGTCGACCATGTCTCCCGTGATGCCGCGGGGGAAGGAGGCGCGATAGCGATCCACGAACCCCTGGTTGACCTGGTCGAAGTCCGCCTGGGCGTAGGCAAGGGTCTGCGCCTCGTCCACCATCAGCTCGGGCTCCAGGACGCGGTCCATGCTAGCGCCAGCGCTCCCAGTGCAGGCAGCGGACGGGGAAGGTGAGGACGAGCTGCTCGTTCGGATAGGCCTGCGCCGCGTCGTAGCAGCCGGCGGCGATGGCGAGGGGATCCTCGGTGCCCGTGAAGTCGCCGTCGCCATGCGATTCGCACGGGGACGTGCAGAGCTCGAGATGGACGTGGGGGACCTCGCTCGTGCTTCCCGTCCGTCCCACCTCGCCGATGGTCTCGCCTCGCGCCACCACTTGGCCCACGTCCACGGTGACGGCCTGGAGGTGGCAGTAGGCGCTCCAGCGAGCGAAGGCGGCGTGCTCGATGACCACGCCGTGTCCGCAGCCGATGGCGGAGTCGATCATGTGGCTCACCACGCCGTCGGCCACGGCGAGCACGGGTGCTCCCGGTCGCTCGGCGAAGTCGACCCCGGGATGTCCGCGTCCCCGCGGCAGCATGTTGGCGCCCGTGTACGAGCGGTAGCGCGAGAGGATCAGGACCTCATCGAGCGCAGCGGCGGGGCGGCCGACGGCCAGGGGCAGGAGCAGGGTCGTTCCGAAAACAAGGGCGGAGAGAAGAGCGCGCCAGGCCATCTCTATTGTGGCTTGATACCCATCAGCTTGACCGTGCCGCCAAGCGATTGCGCCAGCTCGATCAGCGTGGCATCGGAGTGCTGGGTGAGGAGGACGCAGCCCGCCCCCAGGATGACTCCGGTGCCGCCCGTCTGCTCGAGCGCGTCCTGCGCTTCGGCCTGCGCGTCGGGCGCGCTCCCGTCCTTGAGCGTTGTCCACTGATTGAGCCCGCCCTGCACGGCGCCCGACACGAGGGCCTTGCCTTCGGCGAGCGACGGCCCTGCGCGGCGATCGTCCCAGTTCCACACGTCGGCGGGGAGGGCGGCGAGGCGGTCGAACATCAGCCGCTCGCCATGACAGTGCAGCACGGTCAGGCGCGACGGCTCGCGCACCGCCTCGAGGATGCGGCGGTCGTGCGGCTCGCCGAAGCGGAGGTATTCGGCCTCCGTGTGCAAGGCGTGGCTGGCCGCCTGGACCGAGTAGAAAATGCCCTGGGCGCCTTCCCGGAAGCACCCCTCCATGAAGGCGAGGATCGTCTCCGTGATGGCCTCGAGCGCGTCCTCCACCAGTCGCGTATTCTCCTTCAGGTCGTAGTTGAGACGGTCGCCGGAGAGCTTGCGGGCCAGCGAGAGCGGGCTGAACACGGTGGGAATGGTCGAGGCGTCGGCGCGCCGATCCACCACGCAGCGGATGATGGTCTCGAGGTGCGAGGCCCAGCCCGTCGACTCCATGGCCACAGGCCGGATCTTCTTCCAATCCTCGGGAGCGTTCACGGCGTGGCGCAGGCAAGGACGGTGGCCGTCGGGCGCGAGCTCGTCGCTCTCCACGCACCCCCAGTCCTCCACGGCGTAGCCTCCTGCGGGGGTGACCTTGAGGAAGTCCGACCCGTATCGCTCGTGGAAGCGGAGCGTGGTCTGGGCGAGCGCCGCCGGGGAACGGTCCACGTTCGGGAAGTGACGCCAGAATGCGTAGGGAGGCCGGTCGGTCGGCTCGCGCTTGATGGCGGCGAGGATGCGCTCGCGCTTGGTCATGGTCAGAGCCTCACGGACGGGGGAAATTCATGCAGTCGACGAAGACATCCTGGAAGTCGGGATGGGCGGCGAGCGAGACGTGCTCGATGCGGCGCGCGATCTGCTCGGCGTGCTGCCGCTCCGTTTCCGAGAGGAGGGCGAGCTGAGCGCCCAGGAGCGCCGCATTGCCGACGTAGCGCACCTTCGACTCCGGCACGGCGGGGATGAGGCCGATGCGGATGGCGCTCGCGATGGAGAGATAGTTGCCGAAGCCGCCTGCCAGCATCAGCTCGGCGACCTTGTCCTCGGGCACGCCCGCGATGCGCTGGAGCATGGCCGCGCCCGAGGCGATGGCGCCCTTGCAGAGCTGCACCTGGCGGACATCATCCTGGGTGAGGAGTAGCTCCTGGGTTGCCCCGTGCTCGCCCGGACGCGCGAGGATCACCGCGCGCTCGTCCCCGCGCTTGATCACGCGCGCGGCCAGCGCGAGGGGAAGACGATCGAGATGATCGAGGTCGATGAGGCCGGTCCAGTCGATCACGCCGGCGTCGAGGAGCACCGCGATGGCATCGATGAGGCCCGAGCCGCAGATACCCTGGGCAGCCGCCTCTCCGATGGTGTGGAGGGTGAGGTCGCGGCCGTCGAAGCTCACGCGGTCGATGGCTCCGAGGGCCGCGCGCATGCCGTGGCGGATCTGCGCGCCCTCCAAGGCGGGGCCGGCAGGCGCCGAGCAGGCCCAGAGATGCTCGCGGGAACCCAGGAGCACCTCGCCGTTGGTTCCGATGTCCACAGCGATGCGGATCTCCGACGACTCGTCCATGCGCGTGGCGAGGGCCACGCCCACCGCGTCCGCCCCCACGAAGCCCGCCACGATGGGGAGGAGGCACACGCGCGCCTCGGGATTGACCTTGAGGTAGAGCTCGCGCGCGGCGAGCGTGAGGGGATGGCGCATCACGGGCGCATAGGGCGCGAGGCCCACGTACGAGGGATCGATGCCCAGCAACATGTGGTGCATGCACGTGTTGCCCACGATGGCCACCTTGTAGATCCACTTGGCGAGCACGCCGGAGTCGCGGCACACCTGCTCGATGTGCTGGTTCAGGAGCCCGATGATGCGCGTCTGCAGCTTGCGGAGGTTGCCCGCGTCGAACTGGGCGAAGGCGATGCGCGACATGAGGTCGCCGCCGAACACGGCCTGCGGGTTGAGGCTCGACACGGAGGCGAGCTGCTCGCCCGAGGCGAGCTCCATGAGCGAGGTGACCACGCTGGTGGTGCCCACGTCCACCGCGAGGCCGAAGGCGAGCAGGTGCGTGTCGCCGGGCTCCACGGAGAGGATGCGCGAGCCGAACGACGCCACCGTAGCCTCCCCGCCGTGCTCGCGGAGGGCCTGGGGCAAGGTTCGCACCACATCGGGCGCGCAGTCGGAGGGCGTGCCGCCCACCACGGCGAGGAGGGCCTCGAGATCGGAGGTCTGGTGATGCTCCTCCGTGGGTAGCGACACGTGCACGAGGGTCTTGGTCACCCCCGCGTCGATGCGCACGGGCAGGGAGGGACGCTCCGCGCCCAGAATTTGGAAGCTCTGATCGTCCACGGGCGGGGAGGCGTGCACGGTGATGGGATCCGTCACCCGGCACTGGCACGAGAGGCGATAGCCTTCGCGCACGAGCGCGTCGCCGAGCTGGAGCTCATCCATGATGGTGGGCGGTGGGACGATCCCCGCGGCAAACTTGACGCGGCAGGAAGTGCAGCGCCCCCGCCCGCCGCAGGTCGCCTCGATGTCCACGCCGGCCGCGTGCGCGGCCGCGAGAATGGTCACGCCTGGATCGACCTGGAGAGTGCGCCCGGCGGGAAAAAGGGTGAGCGCCACCGTCGCCATCTCTTCGAAGATACCACTTCCCCCTTGACTTCCCCGAGCGCTTTGCCGATAGTGGCCGCACCCCATGAACCCTTGGGCGCGACCGGCCCGCAGGTGATCAGGGAGGCCCGGTGCTCCAGTTCACTCTCCAGCG
>Ga0209465_10000192_pt1 | contig 29614 bp, 34 predicted proteins | sample PanSoiPlot1MoBio_FD_188321 | JGI IMG/M metagenome (GOLD analysis project Ga0209465, IMG submission 188321) | Tropical forest soil microbial communities from Panama analyzed to predict greenhouse gas emissions - Panama Soil Plot 1 MoBio (SPAdes)... | ecosystem: Environmental > Terrestrial > Soil...
TTTGCCCGGCCGAATATGGTCCGCGATGTCCGCTTTGGGTCAGGAACAACCATCCTGACGAAGACCACTATGTCCGCTTTGCCCCCGAAAGCGGACATCATTGAATGACCGCGGGCCTGCGCTTTTAAGCGGGCGACCGCTCGAAAATTGCGCCGTAGTGATAGGGGGGAATCTCAACCAGCGTTAAGAATTTCAGCCCATCCATTTTGACGACCTCGATCGTCTTTTCCGGCGTCAATCGCAATTCTGTCTTCGGGCCGCGCGGCTCACCCAAGATTGTCGTTCCCTCGCGCGGGCGTGCGTGCCAATTGACGATCGCAAAACGTCCGCTCGGCTTGAGTGCGGCTTTGACCGCTGTCGCCAGCCGCGCTGGGTCCGGCACGCCGTGAAAGGCATTCGCCATAAAGACTAGGTCAACCGGCTCCGGCCACAGGCGCGTGATATCGTAAGCATCGCCAGCAATAAAGGTGCAGTTCATCACGCCTGCTTCCATCAAGCGCACCCGCGCAACTTCAAGTAACGTTGGATCGATGTCGATCGCCGCGACGTGCCGTGCGACCTTTGCGATTTGCAAAGTGAACCAACCATCGCCCGAGCACAGATCGATCACCTCCATGCCAGGCTTCAGGCCAATGCTCGCAAGCACGCCGGCAGGATCGGGCCACAATGCCTCCCACCAGCCGGCGGTCGGCATTTCCGTCCCTTCAAAGAATCCCGGTTTGTCAGACATGCACGGATTTATTTAATATTGGCTCCATCGAGCACTAGCGAAATGCGGCGATCTGATCGAGGTTTCGTGAGCGATGGGCTTTTATCAAGACGAAATCGTTCCAATACTCATCAATCTGACGATGCGCCGGCGCGATCTCTCTACCTATCGCAGCCGTGTCGTTCCATCCGCCGATGGTCGCGTGCTTGAAATCGGTATCGGATCTGGTCTCAATCTGCCGTTTTACTCGCGCAATGTGAAAGATCTCATTGGTCTTGAACCCTCGCCGAGACTACTCTCGATGGTGCGACGAAATACGGGGTCAGATACCCCTTGGCCTGAATTGATCAAGGGCTCAGCCGAAGCAATCCCACTCGAAACCCACAGCATCGATACCGTGGTGACCACTTGGACATTGTGCAGCATTCCCGACGCTGCGCTTTCGGTTCGCGAAATGCGTCGAGTGCTCAGGTCGACCGGGCGGCTACTGTTTATCGAACATGGTCGCGCCGCCGAGGCGAACGTGTGCTGGTGGCAGGACCGTCTAACTCCGGCTTGGAAACGTATTGGCGGTGGTTGTCACCTCAACCGACCAATCCAGAAGCTGATCGAAGACGGCGGCTTTCAATTTGACCGGTTGGAGACCGGCTACATGCGCGGCCCAAAACCGCTGACCTTCATGTATGAGGGTAGCGCCCGACCTCGATAGCAGCACAAAATACAATGTCCGCTTTGGGTCAAAAGCGGACATTTCGCAGTGTCTAGCCGATGTCCGCTTTACCTCCAAAAGCGGACATTGGAACTCAGTCGCGGAATGTCCGCTAAGTGCCAAAAGCGGACATTGTACGACCGTTCTCTGATTAAGCCGGAGACGCGAGCGGCTTGTCCTTCTCCACGACATAGGTGGCTGTGAATCTTATCTTCTTGTCGCTGGGCTTACCGCCACCATGGGGCGTCCCGGTCGGCACTTGATAATTATCGCCGGGATTGTATGTGCGGGTCGGTTGGCCTTCTATGGGGAGCTCCAAGGCGCCTTCCAGAACATAGGCAGACTCGATTCCCGGATGAGTGTGCCGCGGAACCATGACTCCCGGATCCACTTCTGCATCAACGATTATCGTCACATAACCCGGAACTGGACCGTCCGTCTGTGACAGAATCTTCCTCCTAAAGCTGGGCGATCCTGCGGGCGGCGAACCCTGCGCCGATGCGTCAGTCGCAATGAATCCCGTAAGTCCGCAGATTGCGCAGGACGCAAAACCCGAAAATCCTCGCCGTGTCAGCATGGCGACCTCCCTGCCTTTTCCGGACCGAGAGAGCCCGGACTTTTGGAAACGCGAATAAGAATAATATGCCGCCCCTATTTGGGGGAGCAAGTTGGCTAAGGCGGTCGTCGGTGATTTAGGTGCAGCTCAGTTCGGGCGAAACAGCGCCGTCGGGCAATGTCCGCTTTGGGTCAAAAGCAGACATCAACGCATGTCCCCGTAATGTCCGCTTTACCCCCCGAAAGCGGACATTGCGGAGTGTGATTGCCATGTCCGCTTTGTGCCAAAAGCAGACATCAACGCGCGTTGCGTCGACGATATTTTCTCCTCACGTTACCGTTATCGCGTCATCACAACTGCTCTGCATGCGACCGGCATCTTGGCCAATGTGAGCGGCGGCTTTGGCTTGGGCGGCACTTTCGGCGGTGGAGGGTGCAGGATGGACGGCCTGAACCACGAATCGAGGGCATGACCGCAGCCGTCCCCAGTCGGCACCGGCGGCTGTCCCTTGCACTCGCCATAGTCTGGACAGGCAAGGCGGATGTGAAAATGTTCGGAATGTCCCCACCACGGTCGTACCTTGGCGAGCCAGCGCCGGTCTGTTCCGGCCTCGCTGCACATCTCCTTCTTGATCGCGGCGTTCACGAAAATGCGCGTGACGCTTGAGTCTTCGGCGGCAGCCTTCACAACCTCCGTGTAGGCCGACGTCCACACTTTGTGATCGACACCGAGCCCATCCGGCGCAACCACGTTCACGGCCGGATTCATTTCGCGCTCTTCGCGCGACAGGACGTGATCGGGCATCGGTTTGAACCAGATGTCGACGTCGAGACCGATCTGGTGGCTGGAGTGCCCGTTGATCATTGGTCCGCCCCGCGGTTGCGCAATGTCACCGATCAAAAGACCGTTCCAGCCGACCTTTTTGGCATTATCTCCTAGCCGCTTGATGAAGTTGACGAGCCGAGGCGTTCCCCAATTCCGGTCGCGCGAAAGCCGCATCACCTGCCAAGTTGGCCCCGTGATCGGTAGCGTGACAGCGCCGGCAAGGCACCCGTTGGCGTAGGAACCGATTGGGCGGACCGGACCAGGCAGCGGCGTCACTTTGCGGGCAAACAGTTCTTTCGCTGGAAGATTCGACGCATTGGGATTGGCGAGCGGCGGCAGCGGTTCGGGATTGAGCGTCCCAGGCGGCGTGTTGTCGATTGTGCTTGCGGCCCGTGAAGAGTCCGTCCTGCCCCCATTCTGCGCAAGTAATGGTCCGATACCAGCCAGCAAAACGATTAAAAGGAAACGAGCCAGGGTGGACATTCAGCCAAGCTGACCTTTCAGTCGCAACCGTCGGAACGATTTTACCGGACTGACGCGCGACGGCGGGCTTGTCGAAGTAATCCGAATCATCAAGTCGAAGCGACTCTCTGGGACTAGGATGAATACGTGCAAAAATTGCGACGACGAGTCCAAATAAAAAGGCCCCAGCCGCTTCCGAGGCGCGTGGGCAACGCTCCTAAGTAGCGCCTACATCCATCCTCGCTCTCAAAGACTTCGCGTTTTTGATCCAACGCAAATTCTGTTGCTGAGTGCCGTCATATATGTGCCGACAGTGTTGGTCTGTACCCAGGGTTAAGACATGTGTGTACCAGTTTCCCCGAGACATTTCCTGAGTCCGGTAGTTGTCGCTTTTCTGGTGGGGATACTCGCTTTTCCTGCGAGCGCACAGACCGGCTCTGACCCCAACACGTCGCCAAGCACCAGTACCGCCGGCGCCCAGGCCCAGTCCGACTCAACGGGTGGACGGACCAGTTCTAATCCGGTAGCCCCAAAAACTGATGTTGATACAGCTACGCCAAGCACGCAGACCAATTCTGCGGCCGCCAAAGCCGAATCCGAGCCCCGAGGCTCGCAGCCTCAACCCAATCCGGGACCTAAAAAGACTGGCTCGGCAATCCTTATCAACATCAACAAAGCCAAACAAAGAATGACGGTCTTTGTGGATGGGATAGAAAAATATCACTGGCCGGTATCAACAGGTCGCGCAGGATATTCAACTCCATCAGGAAGTTATACTGCGACCTCTATGAACGAAATCTGGTATAGTAAGGAATGGGACAACTCCCCGATGCCGCATTCTATTTTCTTTATCAGGGATGGCCATGCCATCCACGGTAGCTATGAGGTGAAGAATCTCGGCAAACCCGCCTCGCATGGCTGCGTGCGCATTTCGCCTGAGAATGCCACGACGCTTTATGCGCTGGTGAAGCAGAATGGCTTAGGGAATACGCAGGTAGTGCTGACCGGCGTTACTCCGGGCGGCGAGTTTAAGTCCGCGAGGGCACCGGCTCAGGCTCATCAGGCTCAGGCACAAGCAGATCCCGGATCGAGCTTTTCACCATTTGGCGCTCCCAGTTATTACAACTATTACAACGGACCTCAAGGTTACTACCGATGGCCGTCGGCCTACACACGGTGGTGAAGCCCTAGCAGACTTTTTCAAACAGCCCGCGCTCGTTGAATTTTGTCACGACGCTTCGGATCTTCCGCATTGGCACCGCAAAAGATCGGCCGATGTCCGCTTTACCCCCGAAAGCGGACATTGGAACTCAGTCGTGGGATGTCTGCCTTGTGCCAAAAGCGGACATTGCAGCGGTCGCTCGGTAGTTCGGGGTGACGCGTTTTGTCGCAATATCGTCGCTACGACGGCCTTTCCGCATCAAGCTGATCGCATCCGCGGGGGACAACGCCATGGATCAACGTTTCATTGGCATGTTACCGATATGGCTCGTTACGACATTGCCGACATGGCTCGTCATCTTCATTGTTCTGTACGCGCTCGCGGCTCTCCATGTTGCGATCAAATTTAGGGAGGTGCGCAAGTTTCTTGCGGGAGCCTTCTTTGTCAGCTCAGGGGTACTTTGGTATCTGTGGCTCACAAACACTTCAATTCCTCTTGTAATGCCGTACGTCGGGATCGTCTCCATCGAGACGCCCGACATCAGCGGCCAGCGTGCCATCGTCCATTTCATTCTATTTTTGCTCTGCTTCTATTTCGGGTTCGTTAGCAATATGAACCCACTCTACAAACAATTAGTTCGGTCTTCCGTTCTAGGGACGATTGTTATGCTGGCGCTGATTTTTGTCCCTGCGGGGACATTTCGGTACTGGCAGGGATGGGCATATGTGGCCGTGTTTATTATTTGCTCCGGTGCCTACACGGTGTATCTGGCAAAGCACGATCCAGCATTACTGAAACGACGCACCGAAGCCGGTATCTTGCACGAAAAAGAATTTACCCAGAAAGTCGTGATGGCTTTGCTCTTTGCCGCGTGCATCGTCCTGGTCGTTCTTCCCCCGCTTGATGTCCGCTTCGGCTGGTCGTTCATGCCGTGGCAAGTCTCAATCATAGGCGACGCACTCGTTGCGTTCTCTTTCTACATTTTCTATCTCGTATCGAGAGTGAACACCTACGCTGCTGCCAACGTCCGGGTTGAAGAGGGACAAAAAGTGATCTCAACCGGCGTATACGGATTTGTCCGTCATCCGATGTACTTTGCAGCTTTGTTCCTTTTCATTGGCACGCCACTTGCGCTCGGATCGTGGTGGACATTGCTCTTGCTTCCTGGGTTTATACCCATTCTGGTTGCACGTATCCTGAACGAAGAAAAAGTACTTGCGCGGGACTTGCCCGGTTACGTCGAATATATGCAAAACGTCCGATACCGATTGATTCCAAGCGTTTGGTAAAACCTCGACTTCCACGCCTCCGCTCGTTCGCCTTCAATCGCGTGCGCGAGCTTCACTAGCCCCGGCAACTCGGCGACGGTGGCGGCGGCCCGCATCTCATCGCGCGCGCGAGCGGGCAGGCGTTCCTATTGCGCGCCGACCAGGGCGGCGGGAAGCGGCGAGCGGCTGCAAAAATCTTCCGAGGCCATTCCCAGCGTCATTTCTGGGAAGGCCGAAGCTACGGGAATGCCAGGTTTTTCAAGGACGAATCTGCCAAATTCCCAGGCGGGCGATCTGATGCTGGTGCAGGTGAAGAAGCCGGAGGATTCGAAATATCCCTGGGACTATTATCAGATCCTCGCCCGCATTCCCGGCGAGCGGGCTTTCGGCCCGCCCAATCCGGCCTGCCCGCTGGTCAACGGCTGATCGCGATTACGCTTTCCCGCAGTCGTCTGCGGCGATCGAGGTAGCGCTGCGTCGCGCGTTCGACCGCGGTCTTGCACGACGCGCAGAAACCGAGGAGCGCGAGAGCGGCCCAAAGCAGCCATGAGGCAAGCTCGACCGCGCTTACGGCAGCGATGATCGCGGCGCGGCCGAGAAGTTTTACGATCGCCCGCGTGCTGCCACCTTTGGCGGCGGCGAGCCATGCCATGCGTGAAACATCCTGCGGGTCCCGGGCTACCGATAATGCGTCGAAAGCCGCTTGGCTCCCTGCCCTGGCTTCGATGCGCCCTGTATTTTGCGCAAATCCAAGAATCCCGCCGGCGCCTTCGACTGTGACCGCTTCGCGCACGGCGCGCGCCACAAGCGCGGGATTGAGCCGGCCGGTCCGCCGTGCGGCCTTCACAAGCGACAGTCCGCCGCGTTCCGGAAGCGTGGCGCCGAGGCTTGCATAGGTGACCGCGGTGATGGCGATACCAACTCCGGCAAGTCCGAGAATCCACGGGTCGTAAGCCTGGCCGCTCAGGTAGCGCGTGCCTTCCCGCGCGGCATCGCGGATATCGCCGAATACGAACAGATCGCCAAAGGCGGTGCCGGCGAGGCTTGCAATATCGGTGGGTTCTCCGGTCCACAGCCCATGCACAAAGCGGCCGGCGGTGCTGGCCATTGTGTGCGCATCGGCACCGGCTTGTTCCACCTTGCCGGGCAGAGCCGGATCGATCGGCGCGTTGCGTTCGGCCGCAAGCGCGACAAAGCTTTGCGCGAGATCCACGTCGCCGGCCGCTAGCGCAGCTTGGATTTCGCGTTCGGCAACCTTTCGATCGAACGCGTGCGCAAGTGCCCGATCGCTGATGGCGACCGGATCGTCTGCCGCCGCGATGCGATCATGGGCTGCAATGGCGCCGCACAGCAGGAAAGCGGCGGCAATCGCGCAAATCGCGGCGCCGGCCAGTGCAGCGACCGGTCGGCGCGCGAAACTCGCAAGACTATTCAGTTTTTGGCTGTTCATGTAGTTCAATGAGCGCTATTCGCCATTTGCGGCTTTTTCACAACGCCGTGTGGAAATCGCCGTTCCTACCGGATATGGTGCTCTCTTTCACGCGAGCAATCCAGCCACATGACCGAGCACATCGTTCCACATTTCCACAACGATATCGGCGTCGCCGAGATCGAGATCGGCGCGAAGGAGTTCATGTGCATCGGGGCCATGCCGCCGTTCGATCATCCGCATGTATTTTGCGACATGGGTGACGATGCGGAATTTGTCTGCCCGTATTGTTCGACGCTCTACCGGTATAATCCGGCGCTTGCGGCCAACGAGGCGCGACCGCCGGAATGCGCCTTGAAAAGCGAACTGGTCTGATCGATCGCCGATGGCTTTGCCGTCCTCGCGTACCATCATTGTCGCGGGAGCGGGAATTGGCGGGCTTACCGCCGCGCTCGCTTTGGCGCGCAACGGATTTCGCGCACTGGTCATTGAGCAAGCCGAACGGCTGGAAGAAACCGGCGCCGGAATTCAACTTTCACCAAACGCCACGCGCATCCTGATCGGCCTGGGATTGAGCGATCGATTGCAGCCGCATGTGGTAGCACCGACCGCCGTCCGCGTGCTTGCCGCACACAGCGCGCGCGAAATCGTGCGCATACCGCTCGGCAACTATGCGGCGACGCGCTACGGCGCGCCCTATTGGGCCATCCACCGCGGCGACTTGCAGGCCGCGTTAAGCGACGCAGCGACGCAGGATCTCAATATCGTGATCCGGCTCGGCATGTCGCTTGAAGACTTTGCCACCCATCCGCACGGCGTCACTATTTCCGCACGTAGTCCAAGCGGGCTGTGGACCGAGCACGGCCACGCGCTGATCGCGGCAGACGGGGTGTGGTCCATCTCACGCGGGCGCATTGCATCGAAAGATCCCCTGCATTTCGCTGGGCGCACCGCCTGGCGGGCGCTCCTGCCGGCAAGCAAGGTCGCGCCCGAATTCCGCGAAGCGCTGGTTCATCTGTGGCTCGGGCGCAATGCGCATCTCGTTCATTATCCGGTCAAGGGCGGCCAGCTCATCAATCTTGTGGCGATCACTGCCGACGATTGGAGTGGGCCCGGCTGGAGCGAGCCGGCGAGCCGCATCGATCTGTTGCAGTGCGTTGCCGATACGCGCTGGGCGCCGCAGGCGTATTCCTTGCTACGCGGGCCGGATGCCTGGCTGAAATGGGCGCTCTATCAGAACGATCCGCTGGCAAATTTATCGCGCGGCGCGGCGGCGCTCCTTGGCGATGCTGCCCATGCGATGCTGCCATTTTTAGCCCAAGGCGCGGCCATGGCGATCGAGGACGCGGCAGTCGCGGCGCAATGTCTCGCCCGCATGCCCGACCAGCCGGATGCTGCCTTTGAGACCTATTCCGCGATCAGGCGTGGCCGCACCCGCAAGGTGCAGCGCATGGCCACCCGCAACGGCAAGCGCTATCACCTGACTGGGGCTGCGGCCATGTTCCGGAACACAGTGATGCGACTCATTGGCGGCGAGCGAATCTTACATCATTACGATTGGCTGTATGATTGGCGGCTGCCCCCGGCGTTGTCGATCAGTTGATCACTGCCAAACCACCGACTCCTGCCAACCACATCCGTATGACCATGAGCGAAATGCTGTTTCCGACAACGATCGCCGGCAGTTTGCCGAAGCCGGCCTGGTTGGCGGCCCCAGAGAAACTATGGGCGCCGTGGCGTCTCGAGGGCGACGAACTCGCCGCCGCGAAGGATGACGCGACGCTGCTTGCCCTTAAGGTTCAAGAAGACGCAGGCATCGACATTGTCACCGATGGCGAACAGTCGCGGCTGCATTTCGTGCACGGCTTTCTCGAAGCCGTCGACGGCATCGATTTCGGCAAGCGCGTCGAAATGGGAATTCGCAACGATCGCTACAAGGCCATGTGCCCGACGGTCGTCGGCCCGTTGCGCCTGCGCAGCCGCGTTCATGCGCGCGAGGCCCGCCTCGCCCGCGCCCATACCGGCAAAAAACTGAAATTCACCCTGCCCGGCCCGATGACGATCGTCGATACGATTGCCGATGCCCATTACGGCGACCGCGTAAAGATGGCGATGGTCTTTGCCGCGCTCCTTAATGCAGAAGCACGCGGGCTTGCCGCTGACGGCGTCGACGTCATTCAATTCGATGAGCCTGCCTTCAATGTCTATATGGACGCCGCCGCGGACTGGGGCATCGAGGCGCTGCACCGCGCCATCGAGGGCCTCACCTGCAAAACCGCCGTGCATATCTGTTACGGCTACGGTATTCCCGCAAACATCGAATGGAAAGCGACACTCGGCGCCGAATGGCGCCAATACGAGAGGTTTTTTCCGGCCTTGGCGAAGAGCCGGATCGGTCAGGTCTCGCTCGAATGCATCCACTCTCACGTGCCGATGAAAGTGCTCAAACTGCTTGACGGAAAGGATGTCCTCATCGGCGTCATCGATGTCGCTAGCGATGCGATCGAAACGCCCGAAGAGATTGCGGCGGTGATTTCCGCCGCGGCCGAATATGTGCGGCCGCAACACATCGTTCCGTGCACGAATTGCGGCATGGCGCCGATGCGCCGCGATATAGCGGCAAGCAAGCTCAAAGCGCTAGCGCGCGGCACGGCGCTGGCGCGGCGGAAATTCGGCTGAGCGCCGAAACGGCTTACCTCTTCTTTTTTTGTAGGATCCGCCGCAGCACCTCGGCGTGACTGAGGTCGAGCTCACGCGTCGCCGTGATCAGCGTAGCGGGGCGGCCCTTGACCATCGCGCGCAACGCCTCGAGCTGTTCCCTGTGTTTGGCAAGCTCGGCCTTGTAGCGGTGCCGGAACTCGGCAAAGCGCGTCGGCTCGTGGCCATACCATTTGCGTAAGCCGGTCGATGGGGTGAGGTCGCGCGGCCAGGCGTCGAGCTGGAGTTTGGCCTTGGACACCCCGCGCGGCCACAACCGATCGACGAGAATGCGCAGGCCGTCGCGCGGCTCTGGCTTGTCATAGGCGCGCTTGATGGCGATCGATGGCATCGCGCGCCGCGCATGCGATCTCTTTTGCTTGCGCGCGTTCCCTTTGGTGGCCGTCATCGGTTGCTGCGCGAGATGACGTTCATCAGCTCGTTCACTTTGTGCCGCTGCTCGGTCTTATTGCCGGATGCAATCGCGTTCTCAACGCAATGCGCGGCATGATCGGCGAGGATCTCTTCCTCGGCACGCCGCAGCGCCGCCCGTACCGCCGAGAGCTGAGTAACAACGTCGATGCAATAGCGATCGTCTTCGACCATACGCGCGAGCCCGCGCACCTGGCCCTCGATCCGCCGCAACCGTTTGAGCACCGCAGCCTTGGCATTGGTCCGCATGCACCTTATATACCCCTGTGGGGTATGTGGTTCAAGGCGCTGTGATGCAGCCGGCAGAAGGTTTGAGCGAGATCGATCCGGTCTGCGGAATGAAGGTCGATCCGGCGAAATCGCCGCATCGCATCGACTATGGCGGCCGTTCCCGTCATTTCTGCTCGGCGAGCTGCCGAAGCAAATTCTCGTCTGACCCGGAAAAGTATCTAGCGCGAGCCGATCGCAAGCAGACAGCCGCGTCGTCCGGAACGATCTATACCTGCCCGATGCATCCGGAAATCCGGCGGGCCAGTCCGGGCGCGTGTCCAATCTGCGGTATGGCGCTTGAGCCGGTCGAGGCAACCGGCGAGAGCGGGCCGAACCCTGAACTCGCTGATATGAGCCGCCGGTTTTGGATCGGCACCGCGTTGACCATTCCCGTCGTCATACTGGAAATGGGTTCCCGCTTCCCGGGCCTCGCTCTTCATCAATTCATCGCCCCGCACTTGTCGGTTTGGCTACAGTTTCTGCTCGCAACGCCCGTCGTACTTTGGGCCGGATGGCCGTTCTTCGAGCGTGGCTGGGCATCCGTTCTGAACCGATCGCTGAACATGTTTACGCTGATCGCTTTGGGCGTCAGCGCCGCGTTTCTTTATAGCCTGGCCGCAACCTTTGCTCCTGGCCTGTTCCCGGATTCGCTGCGCCAGGATGGCGTCGTTCCGATTTATTACGAAGCTGCCGCCGTGATCACCGTCCTTGTCCTGCTGGGCCAAGTGCTGGAGCTGCGTGCGCGCGAGCAAACAGGCGGCGCCATTCGCGCGCTGTTGAAGCTCGCGCCCAAAACGGCGCGGCGTATTCGGCCCGACAGCAACGATGAAGAGGTGCCGCTCGAAGCGCTGCATATCGGGGATCGCCTGCGCGTGCGGCCGGGTGAGAGCGTGCCGGTGGACGGCGTCGTGATCGAGGGCCGCAGCGCGATCGATGAATCCATGGTGACCGGCGAATCGATGCCGATCGAAAAAGAACCTGGTGCCAAAGTGATCGGCGGCAGCATCAACGGGACTGGCAGCCTCGTCATGCGCGCCGAGAAGGTCGGTTCGGATACGATACTCGCGCGCATCGTTCACATGGTCGCGCAGGCCCAGCGCAGTCGCGCCCCGATTCAACGCCTTGCGGACATTGTCTCCGCCTGGTTTGTGCCGGCCGTCATTATTGTCGCGGGCGCGGCATTCATTGCCTGGCTGGTCTGGGGTCCGCCTCCGGCATTTGCCTATGCATTGGTCGCTGCCGTTTCCGTTCTCATCATTGCCTGCCCTTGTGCGCTCGGCTTGGCGACTCCGATGTCGATCATGGTCGGTGTGGGCAAGGGCGCAACCGCCGGCGTACTCATCAAGAGCGCCGAGGCGCTCGAGCGGTTTGAGAAGGTCGACACACTTGTTGTCGACAAAACAGGAACCTTGACCGAGGGTAAGCCTCGCGTGATTGCGGTCAGTCCGGCCGACGGTTTCGATGAAAATACGATCTTGTCCCTCGCAGCCAGTCTCGAACGCTATAGCGAACACCCGCTCGCGGCCGCGATTGTCGGTTCCGCAAAGGACCGCGGTCTGGAAATCAAAGATGTGAACGATTTTGGATCGCTTACGGGAAAGGGCATCAGCGGCAAAGTCGGACAGCGTCAAGTCGCGGTCGGCAATGCTGCACTGTTAAAAAATCTCCGGGTCGGCGACGTGAACCTCGACGCCCGCACTGACGCGCAGCGGCGTCAAGGCGCAACCGCGATATTCGTCGCTATCGATGGACAGCTTGGCGGAGTTGTCGCGGTCGCCGATCCGATCAAGGTGACGACAGCGGCGGCGCTCGCCCGGTTGCGGCAGGACGCCATCCGGATCGTCATGCTCACCGGCGACAACCGCATCACCGCGCAGGCGGTCGCAGGCAAGCTCGGAATCGCGGACGTCGAAGCCGAAATATTGCCCGAACAGAAGAATGCGATTGTGCGGCGTCTGAGAAGCGAAGGCCATACCGTGGCGATGGCCGGCGATGGCATCAATGACGCACCGGCCCTTGCCGAGGCCGATGTCGGCGTGGCGATGGGCACCGGCACTGATGTCGCCATGCAAAGCGCCGGCGTTACTTTGGTGAAAGGCGACCTAGCGGGCCTCGCCCGCGCGCGCGCACTGTCCCGCGCGACCATGCGCAATATCCGGCAGAATCTCTTGTTCGCCTTTATCTACAACGTCATCGGCGTGCCGATCGCGGCGGGCGCGCTCTATCCGCTCTTCGGCCTGACCTTGTCGCCCGCGATCAGTGCCGCCGCGATGGCGTTATCGTCCGTCAGCGTCGTCGCCAACGCGCTGCGACTGCGTCGCGCTGCACTTTGATTGAGCTGCTCGACTGAGCGCGCCATCAGCGCAGCGTCTGGTCGCTTTGGGACGGGACGGCGAAGCTACAATTTTTTTCAGCGGCCTTGCGTTGCAGGAGCTTTTCCTCGGCGAGCACGGAATCATACTCGCTGCGATAAGCCAGCGAACCGACGACGGCGCCCCCTGCGCTTTCACTTGCCTTTTCGATGAGATCGCGCAGCTCGTTTTCACGTGTGGTCAGGACCTGACGCCGCGCGGCGAGATCCTCGCAACGATAAAACGCATAGCGGCCCGGATCGACGAACAGCGCGCCGGCGCCATCGCTCAAGCCGCATCCGGTAAGCGCGCACAGCACGAGGCTCGACAGTGCCGCGCGCCACTGTCCGCGCATCTGAGCCGGTCGCGGCCAGTGACTGGCAAACTTTCCCCGGACAGTCATCGTCACGTTCCTCGGCCTACAGCATCCCCTTGGCAGTCCCCTGCGCCGCAAATGTGGCAGGCGGGTTGGCCTCGTGGGAAGTCTCAGTCTCGCCACAGCTGTGCTGAGTGTCTACAATTTGGTGAGGGGGAGGTCACGAGCACGAGTTAACAAAGATGCGTTTCGATTGGTTACTTTGGTCTAATCCGGTGGCGCTGTGGTGGACTTTTCTGGTCGCCGTGAGCGCCGTGAATGTCGCCCTTTTGTTGGGCTTGCGCGGACTCTACCGGGCCAATCCTTTCGGCGCGGTGACCGCGACTTTCGCCGCGGAGCCGCTTGCGCTGTTAAGCGCCGTTTATGTTTTGGTTTGCGCTTTTCGCTCCGTTCTGCCGCGTGCCGATGTCGAGCGCATCTGCCTGTTTGATACTTGGTTGTCCAGCGTGCTGATCGGCCGCTCGATGGCGACGCTTGCAGAGCTTTGCTTCGCGTTGCAATGGGTCATCGTCATACGCGAGCTTGGCCGGACCGCGCATTCGGATACGGCCAAGAACATCGCCGCGCTGATCTTGCCCCTGATCGTGCTCGCGGAGGCCTGCTCCTGGTACGCGGTAATCTCGACCGACTTCCTCGGCAATGTGCTGGAGAATTCGTTGTGGACGGTCGCTTTCGCGCTGGTCGGGATCGCTTTCGCCCGGCTCGCCGCAAGCTTTCAGGGCATCGCGCGCTGGACAATCATTGCGACCGCCGCGGGCGCGGCGGGTTACGTGATCTTCATGGTCACAGTCGACGTCCCGATGTATGCGCAGCGCTGGCAGGCCGAGTTGGCGAACGGTCACGAAACTTTCGGGCTGCTCGCGGGTCTGCACGATCTGGCAAGCCGCTGGGTGGTCACCCACAGCATCGCGCACTGGCAGAACGAGATTACGTGGATGTCGCTCTATTTCAGCGTCGCGGTCTGGGCGAGCCTCTTGCTCGGTGGCTTTGGCCTGGTCAGGCATCTGGCGCTGCGCTACCGTGTGCGCCGGCCCTTGTTCAAAGCCGCCATGCGCCACCCAACGCCGGTCGTGATCCGCTCGTAAGAGTGGCGGCTCAGCCGCAGCCGCTATCGGCGCGCACGGCGATAGGCAGTTTGCCGCGAATCCGATACCGTTTAGTCTGCTGATTCGCTTTGCGCGGGCTTCTCGCAAGACCGTCGGGGTGCGGCATGATCATCACTGTGGCCACCATGAAGGGCGGCAGCGGCAAGAGCACGCTGGCAAGCTGCTTGGCTGTGCATTGGCATTTGCGCGGCCGGCGTCCCAGCCTGATCGACGCCGATCCGCAACGCTCGATCATGCGGCTTGTCGCGCGCGAACGCGCGCTCGGCGGGGTTGCCGTGGTCGAGGACGCGACCGAAGACGCCGCCAGCACCGCACGGCGGCTCGCCGCTGGCGGCGGCCTCGTCATCATCGACACACCGGGTTTCCGATCCAAGACCACACTCGACTGTCTCGCGGTCGCAGACTTTCTGCTCGTCCCGGTCAAGCCGTCGCCATTCGATGTCGACCGCATGCTCGACACGCTCAGCATCCTGGTCGAGCGCGGGGACGGGCGGCGGCCGCTGTTCCGCTGTCTCCTCACCCAGACAACGCGGGATTCGGTGATCGCCAAGCACATCCGTGCCGAGCTCGCCGCCGCGGGTCTGCCGGTGCTGCATAACGAAATGATCAATCGTGTCGGCTACCCGGAAGCTTCCCTGTGGGGCGCGACGCCAAGCCTGATCAGCTGGAAGGGACCCGCCGCGCGCGAGATCGCCGCCATCGCGGACGAGGTCGACATGGTCGTCGACGCACAGCAGGCCGCCGCATGAGGCGCAAGCCACTCCCCAAGGCGATCACACGCTCGCTCGCCAATTTGCAGAAGATCGCCGCCGGCTTTACCGCCGACGAGCAAGGCCGGGTGCCGCGCTACGCCGTCAAATTCGACGCCGTCGAGCCGGAGCCCGCGCCCGAAGCGGCGAGCAAGCCGGCCGAACAGTCGCAGCGCGATCAAATGCAACAGACGGATACTCCCGATCCGCTTGCGGCGCGCCGCCGCGCTTTTGCGCGCCGGATCGTCGAGCGGCACAAGAACTACGCGGCGCTCGGCGGGCTCGTGCCACTGCCGGCCGCCAACATTGCCGGCGTGACTGCCATTAATCTGCGCATGGTGAAACAGCTCAGCGAGCTTTACGGCATACCGTTCCACCGTGACCGGACCCGCGCGCTCATCATTGCGCTGATCGCCGGCGTGGCGCCCACCGGCGCCGGGCTTGCGGCCGCATCGACCCTGATGTGGATCGTTCCCGGCGGGCTGGTTTGGGGCCTCGGCGCCGCTGCGCTCACCGCCGGAGCGCTCACCCGGGGCATCGGCGCGGTGTTCATCGAAAGCTTCGAGACGACGGTGGCAGCGCAAAGGCCATCGTAGCGTCCGCGTTTGCATCTAAATTTTGCTTCGCGATTTTCGACCGGACCGTGATTTCCACAAACGGAGCGATTTCGGCTGATAGCCGTGCCCTCTTGCTCATCGGTAACTCATCTTGCCTCAGATAAGGTTCCCTCGCTTAAGCTAGGGAGGAAAAACCATGCTGAGGACTCTTGCAGTAGCGTTGCTTGCAACCGCCATGTCGGATGGTTTGGCTGACGCCAAGGGGCAAAGCCCAAGCCGAAAGCCCTGCCATATTGTCAAACGGAGCAACAGGCAAAGGATAATTGTGCCTGCGGCCCGGCAAAAACGGTGTGCCAGAAGGGCATGTGGTGTCACGACTTCACAAGTGCTTGCAGGCCGTAAGCGTATTCAGCACAAGGGCGCAAGCTGCCACCAAGCTTGCGCCCACAAGCTACTGACGCGTCTACTGCATGGCGGCAGCTTGGCGGAGTGGGCAAAACTTTACCCTTTCCGCACCGAAGCAGTCGCCATGATCGAATGGTGCGAGGGCGTTCGGCTGCCGTTTCCCGGGCGTCTCTCGACAGGCGGTGACGTAAATTCCCCAATGATGTCGCGCAACCAATCCATTTTCCGAACGGCGACGTCCGTTTGCCCATAGGGGATCTCGATGCCGGCCTCGGCGAAGGCATCAAGGATTGCCATCGATAACTGCGTGCGAACGCTCCCAGCTTTATTGATGTCGCCAACAAACGTGTAAAGAGTAAAATTGATGCTTGCGGGGGAGAATTCGTCCAGCATGACAGCTGGCTCCGGTGTTTTTAGGACGTCCGGGTTGTCCCTTGCCACCTTCAGTAACGCAGTCTGGACCTGACGCGGGTCGCTGCCGTATGCGACGCCAATCGGAATGGCAACTCGGCGAACCTTGTTCCGGAACGTCCAGTTCTTCACCTTTTCCGAGATGAAGTAAGAGTTTGGAATGAGAACATTCGCGCCGTCGAATGTTTCCACTTCCGTCGAGCGAACGCTGATTTTGCGCACGCAACCTTCCTCGCCACCGACGACCACCAGGTCCCCGACGCTAATAGGTCGTTCCACCAGCAGAATCAGACCGGAGATAAAATTGTTGACGAGGTTTTGCAGGCCAAAACCGATGCCAACGGATAATGCCCCGGCGATGATAGCAATGCTGGAAAGGTTGAAGCCGGCGTAGGACAAAGCCACCAAGGCCGCGACCACAATCCCGGTATAGCCGATCCCGGTGCGGATCGAGTTCCGTACGCCGCCGGAAATGCCAGCCGGCAGTAACACCCGCGCGTCGAGCCAGCCTTGAAACAGCCGAGCCGCCGCGTAGCCGATCCCGAACACAAGTATCGAGGCCAGCAAAGCGCCAAGTGTCACTTCGGTGTTTCCGATGTGCAGTCCAAAAAACAGCTGTCGATACCATTCTTGAATGTCTGGCCAGTTGTAGCCCCATTGCAGCATGATCAACGGCACTGACATGACCAGCACGGCAAATTTCAAGAATAAGCTGATGGGCAAACCCAAGTGTTCGCGGCGTGCGAGCTCCAGCCCAGCGCTTTTCTTGAGCCAACCGCCCACAATTGTGCCATCGTCGCTTAGTCCTTGCGCGAATCCATCAACCCACAACAGCAGAAGGTACACGAGTGCGAGGATCGATCCTGTTACGATCAATTGCTGACTCAAAAAGCGAGCCAGCGGCAGATAGCCGGTGATCGCACACACAACAATTGCCCCAACAATGGCCCAAACAACCATTCGAATAAGTTTGAATAACCGTGGCGATGCAGTCTCCTTCGTCGTGCCGAAGGGCGTTCGGAGAAGCGCAACAACGAGACCGGCTAAGAGGAGACTGGAAGGCAACGCAACGGCGATTGTCAGCGCAAACGGCGCTTGGATTAACCGAGTGACCAGGTAAAGCAGCGTGGTAACGCTATAGATGAAGGCGAGCAAGATGACGAGGCCGCACAAGCGCACCGCTCTTGCATCCGAAGTCGCAACGAGCCGCCATTGCGGTGCTCTGGGTGCAAATACCGCGCTGGCAAGCGCCGCAACCGTCACGACAATCACTATGGATTGGGCAATAGAATAGAACAGCCAGTCGACACGCTCAGGCAGGTCCTGCGTGTAGGCGAGCATGCCATACAGAAAGGTTATCGGAGCCACGATCGGAAGTGCGCGGAAAAAGACCACTCCGGCCGCCGAGGAAGCCCGGCGCCAGAATGGCGGCTCGCTGTTTCCTTCCCAGCGACGTAATCTGCGAATTCCCCTCCAGCTCGCAAAACTGAGTACCAAAGAAAGCAATAAGGCTTCGATGGCGGTGTATCCGATATCACCAGGATCTCGAACATCGCGCCACCAATCCGTGACCAAGTCGCGGACTTTGCGGGGCGCCGATGGCACATATTTTGGTAGTTTGGCCCAAGTCTCGTAAGCGTAAACACCGGGGATCGGTTGGAACAGAATGGAAGTAAAATTCTTTCGGCGGATGTCCTGAATCGCGTTCAGTAGATTCTCAATGCGAAGATTAGTCGCGTCGACCGCGGCTTTACCCCCCGACAGAAGACTTAAGTGATAATTTGACTCAGCGCGAGCAAGCGCGGCTTGCTCGGGCTCGGGTGGCTGATCGGCGGCCGGAGCAGGACCAAGTAGATTCACCTGTGCTTTGTCAGTCTTGAGCCGCGGCTGAAGCAGGCCCCAGGTATCGTCAACCTGCGAACGGACTTGCTGCAATCGGTCGCGAAACTCATTGAGTTCTGAATATCGTAGCCGTGGACGGCCAAGCTCGGTTTGGATCTGGTCCAATTCGTGCTGCCAAGCGGTGCTCGTCGCCTGGAGATCAATTCCCAACTCCTGATTGAGGCGGTTGGCGATTTCCGTTGTGTTGATCCGTGGATCGGCTTGCTGCGCCGAGGTCTTACCATCGCTGGCATGCGCCGTGGTGTTTGCCTGCGGCTGCGGCGAAACCTTTCCACCAAGCGAGGTCGAACCAGTCTGTGCGCACACACCACTCGCTAGCAATGTCACAGCAAGCGCAGACAAGCCGAGGAAATTAGCTGTCCGCGCAATATACCGGAATAAGCCCGCCACCGGCCCCTCCTAATCCCATCTCACCTGGACAATGGCCTAGGCGCGGAACGAGGGCAGAATATGGCAGGTTGACAAGTTCGAACTCGGCAAGAAATTTGATAGTGTTCGTCATGTGCGCTTTCGGGGGCAAAGCGGACATTGCTCGGACGAAGCGAAATGTCCGCTAATGACCCAACCCAGACGCGTTCAGCGCTCTGCGCTCGATTTCCGCTAAGTGCCAGATTGAAACGAACGACAATGCAGGATCGACCGCGAACCGATCAGAGGCTTGATCGGTTTGGAACGAAGGCGGTCGCGAGTCCTTCGTTATCGGGCTAAGCGGACGTGACAGGGACATCGGCGAATGTCTAGGACAAAAACGGACATTCAATTCTTCAGATCAGCGCTGATCCTTCTTTGCCTAGTGCATGCTGACCTACAGGACAGACGCGATGAGGCATCCAGTTAGAGCGACTTTCACACCGTCGTTACCGAAGCGAGCATAAGCGTCACATTCAAGCCGACGAACAGCACTTATAGTTTCCATAGACTCACCGTCGCCAACGACCTTGCGCGCTTTCGCCCCATCTCGTTCGCGGGCATCCAACACGCAGGGCGGGATACTGAGGATTATCCTTCCCATGAAGTTGAAGAAATGGCGCGGCAAATTGCGTCAGAACACGCCCGGTCCATTTGGTTAGTTCAAGATAAGACACTTGCAGGCACTGGTAGTGAGCCAACCAATGACACTAGGCGCCCTAGAGCTGTGTCGCTCTCAAGCGTTCCGCGGCGTATTGCATCAGAAGTCGCCGCGACACTTCGATTAATTCAAAATCTAGAGAAGTGACTTGGCCGCTTAAGGTCCGGTTTCACATTTGCATTCATCGCTCGCATTACAAAATCAGTCAGAGTCTCGTTTTGCCGTAGACGACAATAAAGGAAATGCCAAACCTTCGGTCGCTATGTTGCATTTTGGATACGCGCGAATAAACAATTGCGCCGAAAGTTTGATTTTTGTCGAGCCCACTCTCCAGCCTTCGTTCTGTCAAATCGTGATGGCCTCCTACGGTATCATTCAAGAGGGTCCGGGGCCGATGTACACCGAAAGTCTACCTCTCAACGATCCATATCCTGAACACGTTGTTGACGCTTCCGAGGGCACTCCATCCAATCGAGTGCACCGGCTACGACCAGACGCGTTTCCTCGCTCTGCGGGTTTCAAGAACACAAAGGTCGCAAGCCGCGGGCCATCGATTACCAGGCGAACAATTCGCGCCCTTGGCCGCTTTTCCGTTGCGGTTCTCATTGGCGTCGTTTGTACGCTTGCTTGGCAATCCTACGGTGGCGAGATGGTGAGGATTTGGGCTCCGTCGCTCGGCTGGTTGGCACCGGTTTCCCCATCCGAAGAATTGCAGGCGCTGCTTAAGCCGGTGGTGGTTGATCTCGCTATCGTGAGGCGGAGCGAAGAGCAGCTCGCTGGCATTCAAGATCAACTTGCCCGCAAGCAAGATCAGATGGCGCAGGCCTTCGCAACACTGCAGGCAGCCGTGCGGGACATCAATCAGAATATTTTGGCCTTGGCCCCGCTTGCACCGAAGACGGCCCACGCTCCGCCTTCTAAACCCCCGCAATTGCCAGCCCAGTAATCATTGAAGCAGACGCATCTCTTTTTGTGGCTCTGATGGCGATTACCCCGGCCAAGTCCTCTGCCAAGTCCTCTGACAACACAAAACACCTTGAGGAGAACTGACCGTGCGATTGCCGTCAAGACTTCAATCCACGAATCAGAATCATTCGAGGGCTGGGCCGCCATTGGGGCGGCGCTTGCTATCGGCAAGGCACACGCCCTGAAAGTCACTGGCCGCTAATGCCGCGTGGGGCCAGCATTACAGCCGTCAGCCGCGATCACGAAGCACGCTGAGCATTCGGGGCGACGGCTGAGTCATTTGCTCAGCTTGGCGGTTGGATATCGTACTCCCCACGTCCGACGGCTTGCCCACCAACTCCGGCAGATTGGCGATGTGCACTGCGATTCCTTCGCGCCTCATCTTTTCGTGAGTAACTTGGCGGCCTGCCTCACCTTCCAAATCGATAGGGTGCGCAGTTTCCACCCTGTACCGTGTAACCGGGCGGGCATCCATTCCAGGTGTTCCAGCCACCACCGCCCGGACCTTTGTAGGGTGCGCAGTTTCCGCCCTGAACCGTCCACCCCTCGGGACATCCATTCCATGTCCGATGACGGTGGCCGTAGCCGTAGCCGGGCGGTGGATAATATTGAGCGTTGGCAGGTGCGAGCGTTTCAACCGTGACAATTGAGCAAACCGCCAAAATGATTTTCGTCGTCGTTTGCATGATGAAATTTCTCCCTAGACTGAGGGCGTAAGCTTAGCATCTTGAAGAAAGCTTGGCAGCTTGGCGATATTGGCCGCGATCCGCCGCGCCTCTTCTTTTGATTCTAATCAATTACCGTGGCCTAGCGGGAGTAGATTCTGTGGAGGCAATGTGAGCGGGCTACCGAACTGTGTAGCAGGAGAATTTCCAATGGATGAGGCTACCCGCAATCGCATCAACTCTAGATCATCTGCGGTCCTATATTCGGCAACCGGCATCAGCACCGCCCTCCTGGTGGGTGCCCTTGTGGCCGTGGCGAAGCCGGCGACCGCGACGCCAGCCTACGCAGCGCAGACGAAGTCGGCTTGTGGCCGCTGCCACGTGAGTGCAGCCGGCGGTGGATCACTTACCAGTTTTGGCAAAGCCTTTGCCGCGAACGGGCACAAAGTGCCCAAAAAACAATAGTGGTACTCTGCGAACGCGGTCGACTAAGCAGGCGTCCAATTCCTCGACAGACCAGGGTGACGGGAAGCGGCGGGCCGCCATCAGGCTGGGGATTTTTGGATCAGGCCCTTCGGCGCCAACCGCACCGCGTCATCAAGGTCGGCGGTGGTGAAGTTGGAGCTGCGGAACTGCAACTGGGCGACGAGGCGCACGAGGAATATGCCGCGCTTCTCTGTTGGTAAGCCGGCGGCGGCCTCCCAGAGAGCCCGAAGCTGCGAATCGGACAAGGCGAGCATGTCGCCATCGTCTTGCGATCCGATGTCAACTTTTTGACGGACCAGCATCGTTGGCCTGCATCGGATCCTGAGGCGATATCTAAGCTCGCAAGAGAGATCGTGAATACGCGACCCGACACGATCCGCCGCGTGCCTGCGGATTTGGGCAGCATCGGCCGCGCCCCAGCGAGTGTCGATGCGCACGTTGCGGCCGATGGCCCATCCCAGCAGCGACAGTGCTCTGACGAAATCGCGGCGTCGCATTGCCTACCCAAGGCTCAGGACCACGCCAAATCCGTCGCTGATTACAGCAGGGATTTACGACTGGCGAAATGCGGGAGCTAGTGGATCAGTGCCGTGTATTACTTCCGGCATCGGGCGTTAGACCTAACGCACTGAACCGCATTAGGCATGGACTTGATTGTGCCGGGTCCAGGCGTCGAACAATGGCGTCCGGTCCACCGCCTGTTTTGGGAAATTGGCGTGTTTCGGGTTGATCTTCACCCAGGCGGCCTTGCTGTCCGTCCAGATGTTTCCGACCGGCTCGGCCCAGTCCATGTTGTCGAGTGTGCCCGCGCGCACCACTTTGATGCCGGGCGTCGCCGGGTCGTTCCAGAGCCAACCGTAGCAATGCGCGCAAAAGTTCGCGGCGGTGACATTGCCGCTGTCGGCCTTGCGGTCATAGCGCACCGTTTGGCCGGACAGGAGCTCAAAATTCTCGTTGCGCACGATCATCGATATGGAGCATGCCGCTCCTGAGAAACGCTGGCAGTCCTTGCAATGGCAGTTGTAGACCGTCAATGGCGAGGCCTTTAGCCGATAGCGCACCGCCCCGCACTGGCATCCACCTTCCACTGGAAATTTTGGCAAAGCCATTCTCGCCTCCCGACTTAACTCGATGCCCGCTTTACCCCCAAAAGCGGTTATGCGGCGGCAATATAGTAAGGAGATTTTTTGAGACTTGAAAAATATAACTTTCATCACCAGATCACGTCTATCCCATCATCATCGTATGTCGGATACCTCGTCACTAGGGAAAGATTTTTATTTATGCTCGATGCAAAGCAACGCAAAGTCGCAGGGACTGTGTTTGATCGGAATAAGCGTCGAGAAGCAGAAATCAATGATGCATTGAGGCAGGAGCAGGCGCGCCACGAGGCGGCGGTCAAGAACATGCACCGCCTGCGAGCATTACGCCTTCAACACGATAAAAAAACCAAAGGCACGTAACTGGCGGCAAGATGGGCCAAGCAGGCCCGTACCGCGTACCGCTCGTATTTCCCTAGCTTTCATTGTGCACCGCCGCATTTCACCGCTTAGCGATGAAAGCCGCATCGCCGTAAGAAACTTTTAAGTGTCGAAGCGGTTTTTGGTCTCGCGCATCTTGGCGAAGGCTAGTGATGGCCAATACTGACCAACGCGAAATCGCTGAAACTGCTTTTCGGCGCGACCTAAATCGTGGCGAAATCAATGAGGATTTGAAGCAGGAGCACGCGCGCCGCGAGGCGGCGGTCAAAAACCTGTATCGCTTGCGAGCATTGCGCTTGGCGCGGGACGCAAAACTAGATAAACCCACTCGATGATCGTGATGACAAGGTGGCGATCTATTACTGCCAACGCCTCCAATCTTGTCACCTTGTAACCATTTGTGCGCACCTTGTGATGTCCGCTATTCTCCCGAAAGCGGACATTAAGCGTTTTTTTCGTTCGGGCGCTTATCCCCAAAGCTCTTTGCTTGCGAGTTCTGCGCCTTTTGCCAGAGCGTCAAGTTTGGCCCAGGCGATCTGTGAATGGACGCGACCGCCCAGGCCGCAATCCGTGCCAGCGATGACATTTTCCCGGCCGACGACCTTCGCGTAGCGCACGATTCGATCGGCTACGACCTGTGGATGCTCGACGATGTTGGTGGCATGGCTGACCACGCCTGGAATGAGCAGTTTGCCGTCGGGCAACTTCCTCTCCCTCCACACACGCCATTCGTGCTCGTGTCGGACGTTGCCCGCCTCCACCGAGTACGCACCAGCATTGACGCTTAGCACTAGGTCGACGATGTCCTTCAGCGGGATGTCAGTCGTGTGTGGGCCGTGCCAGCTCCCCCAGCAGATGTGGAAGCGGATGCGGTCGGCGGGTAGCCCGCGAAGCGCATGATTGAGCGCTTCCATGCGCACCTGCTCGAACTTCTTGAACTCATTGAGCGGTGGCTCGGGATTGATCATGTCCCAGTTGTCGGGGAGACTGGGATCGTCGATCTGCAACACGATGCCGGCCTCAACGATCGATTTGTACTCTTCGTGCATAGCGTCAGCCGAGGCGAACAGGAATTCTTCCTCGGTCTTGTAGTAGAGATCCACACCGCGGGCGAAGCTGCCGGGGCCGATCGAGCACATGAAGGCTTCCTCGACGTCGGCCGCAGCCATCGCTTTCTTTAGATTGGCGATATCAGCGTGGAGCGCGGCGTGGCCGGTATATTTTATCGGCCCGGTGCAGGCCGGCCGCCCCACAGGCCGCCGCGCGGCGCTACCCATTAGGCTACCGCTCGATTCCGGATCGAGATAGAATTCGCTGAATTTCTGCCAATCGCGGCGATTGGCAAACGAGGTCAGCGCCAGATCGGCGACGCTCGATTTCTTATGCTGAGTTTCGTGTGCCGCGGCCTGAGGGCTTCCCGCCGGCGAAAATCCCGACATGCGAGCGAAGGCGTAATTCCACCAGGCGCCGTAGTCGTATGAACCAGCGACTGGCTTCCCGAACTCGCCGTCGTCGGGAATGTCGATGCCGAGCGCCCGTTGTTTGCGCACCACATCGGCGACCGCACCGGTCAAGCAAGTGGCGTAGGCAGCCTTGTCCTCATTTTCGCCGACGGCTCGGGCGCGGCTCAAGGCAATGAGGTTCGGCGGTCGTGAAAGGCTGCCGGCATGCGTGGTGAGAATCTTATTGTTGCTGGATCTCATCCATCCTCCCCGATGCCGCTCGCGCTCTCGCGATCCTTGCTCGAGCTTTGAACCATGACAACGCTTGAATTGTAAATATTTTAAGCAAACGCCAGCGTGGGAGCCCGAGCGCGCGCATGTCCGTTTGGGTCATAAACGGACATCGCAGCATGTCAATGTCCGCTTTACCCCCAAAGGCGGACATGCATCAGCACGGCCGTGATGTCCGCTTTGTGCAAATAGCGGACATTGTGACCTACTCAATCACTTCGTCAGCACGAGCGAGCACTGATGGCGGCACTGGCGATTAATCTCAAGACCGCGAAAACGCTAGGTCTTGCAATTCCGCCTGCGGTGCTTGCAAGCGTTGACGAGGTGATCAAATGAGGCGGCGCGAGTTCATCACCTTTTTGGACTCTTTTTGGATGGCACGGCGGCAACGTGGTCGCTCGGTGCGCGCGCACAACAGCATTTGGAGAGCGTACGAATTCCGTAATGCCGCGTTGGATCTCGCCCGCATCACGCATGTTGAGTGCAGTTACTCTAGCCCAAGCGGTGATGCCGCCGCTTGGATGACGCCGAACATCGCAGCGCCGGTCGGCGTGGTCGTATCTCGAAAAACTGCCACCCGCGTCACTTTAGGTGAAATCTGCTTGAGCAACTCAAGCCATTTTCCGCCGATGCTGTATTCGCTGGGCATGAAACCGGTAACATTGCCGCCTGGGCGCGCTAGACTGTCGACGAGTCCGGCACCTACCGGATCGAAAACGACGGGGAACACAATTAGCACGGTATGGGTCGCCTGCAGTATCCGACTAGCCGTCGAGGCGCCATGGGCCAGGATGATGTCGGGCGTGAGGGCAACCAACTCGGTCGCGTGTCTACGAATGTCGTCGGCGTTGCCTCCAGCCCAGCGAATTTCGAGCTTCACGTTATTTCCAATTGTCCAGCCCAACAGCGCCAGTCCTTGCAGAAATGCTCCAATCCAGGCTTGAAAGTCCGGATCGTCCGCAGTTGCCGGCACGACAACCCCAATGCGCCGCACAGGCGGCTGTTGCGCGCGCGCCGCGAGCGGCCATGCGGCTGTAGTGCCACTGATCAGCGTGATGAACTCGCGCCGCCTCATTCGATCACCTCAGTGGCAACAGCGAGCAGCTTATCTGGAATGCTGAGGCCTAGCGTCTTAGCGGTCGTGAGATTAATAACTAGATCAAACTTCGTGGGCTGCTCGACCGGGATATTAGCTGGCTTCGCGCCATGCAGAATTTTGTCGACCAAGTCAGCCGCTCGTCGGAACAAGTCCGGGAAGTTTGGTCCGTAGGACAGCAGACCTCCGACTTCAACAAAACTTCGATTATTGAAGATGGCTGGCAGTCGCGCTCCCAGCGCAAGTGTGATGATGCGCGAGCGATTGGCAGTAATGAGAGCGTCGTCCACGACGTAAAGCGCGTCTGCTCTGCCGTTGAGTGTCTCAAATGCAGGAGCGATATCGTCTGCTTTCCTGATCTCGAGCTGTGTAATCTGAAGGCCGAAGGTGCGCGCGGTGGCTTGAACCCCGCCCATCTCCAGAACGGCTTGGGGAAAGCCAACATTGCCCATGATTGCCAATCGACTGAGATTCGGGACCGCCTCGCGCAAGTATTCGAGACGCTTGCTTGCGAGTTCAGCCGCTTGGTTCGAGAGGCCGGTCACATTGCCACCGGGGTGCGCGAGACTTGCGACTAATCCGCCGCCGACTGGGTCTGTCGACAAGGCAAAGACGATGGGAATGACCGATGTCACTTTTTGTAATGCGGGGACGGCGCTTCCGAGAGTGACAATGGCGTCAACGTTGAGTCGGACAAACTCAGCCGCGATTTCGGCATTGCGCTCGGGACGCCCCTCCGACCAACGATACTCGATCGCAATGGTGCGACCCTCTACCCAACCGAGTTCACGCAGTCGCCCCACGAAAGCGGCCGTCCAGGGGCTGAAGACCGACGCGTTCGCGCCCATGAAACCGATTCTCGGCAGCTTCTCGGCCTGCGGATATGCTGCAAGCGGCCACGTAGTGGCTGATCCGACAACGGCTTTGAAGAAATCGCGTCGTCGCATTGCCTTCCCCGAGGCTTAGGACCACGCCAGTTATATGATTACAGCAGTGATTTGCGACCGGCGGAATGGGGTCTGACCGTCATTTTGCGTGGCAACAATCCTCAGGGCCGAATGTCCGCCTTGGGTCATAAGCGGACATTCTCGAAGGTTTGCGCGATGTCGCTTTACCCCCAAAAGCGGACATTCTGCTATAAGATATTCCAATGACCAGCGGCGTGAAAGAATTCTAGAAAAGAATGAACCTAATGCGGCGCGTACTCTATTACATGGTTATGCAGCAGCAGCTGCTGCTGAGCGCTGCACACGCCCAAGTTCCAGCGGACAACACGTTTACAAATGGCACGACGGGCTTACCGCGCGTTTTCGAGTACCCTTTGCCCCACCAAAAAGTGATTTTGGAATTCAAACAGGATGAATGTCAGGCTTCGGTGACCGAAGAATATTCTATTCCGGATGTCCCTGCTAATCCTGGTAGCGTGACTCTCACGATGTTATTCAATGCCGCATGCGATCTGGGACTTTCCACTGCAGACACGGTCCCCCCTGCGCAGGCGGCGCCAAGAGAAATCATCGAGGAATTTCTAGTTAGCCCCGACAGCTTACGAATGTTGATCAAATTCGATAAATAAATGTCATGCGAACCAAATCGAAAGATGCCTCAATACTAAGCTGAACTCCTCGTGCCTCGAGGCCTAGTCTCGATGGATCGTAGATCGCTGCTGGGCTCTATCCTGCTCGCCGTCGTGGTACAGCCGCGCGGGTGGTCACGTTGGATCAGCACCGCGTGGGCCGTCGATAGAAACTGGCGGCATGGCGTCTCATTATTCGACGATCTGAAATATCCGGTTGAATTCGGGCATTTCGAATACGTCAACCCGGATTCGCCGAAGGGCGGCACAGCACAACAGATCGCGCTCGGCACCTTCGATAATTTCAATTCGGTGGTCGCCGGCGTTAAAGGCTCGCTCGCTGCCGGCGTTGATCTTATTTACGAGACGCTTCTGGTATCGTCGCTCGACGAAGTATCGAGCGGATATGGTTTGCTTGCCGAAGCGGTAAGTTTTCCCGCTGATTTTTCCTCCGCTACCTATCGCTTAAGGGGGCAAGCAAAATGGAATGACGGCACGCCAGTCACACCGGATGACGTGATTTTTTCGTTCGAGGTATTCAAAAGATACAGCCCGCAGCTCTCGGCCTATTATCGCCATGTCACCAAAGCAGAAAAGACTGGCGACCGTGAAGTTACGTTCACCATAGACGCGCCCGGCAATCGCGAATTGCCGCTAATCATCGGTGAGCTCACCGTCCTACCCAAGCACTGGTGGGACGGTGGCGACAAGAGCGGCAAAAAACGCAATATCGGGGAAACGACACTCGAGCCGCCGCTCGGCAGCGGACCCTATCGCATCAAGGACTTTTCGGCTGGACGCCATATCGTCTACGAGCGCGTCAAAGATCATTGGAGCAGTGGCCTTAACGTCAATGTCGGCCTCAATAATTTTGACGAGCTGCGCTACGAATATTTCCGCGATACGACAACCGCACTCGAAGCGTTCAAAGCAGACAACATCGATTGGCGCACCGAAAATAGCGCCAAGAATTGGGCTACTGCCTACAATTTTCCTGCGGTCGGCGATAAACGAGTTCTGCTCGAAGAGTTCGCCATTCGCAATGTCGGCATCATGCAGGCGTTCGCCTTCAATATCAGGCGCGAAAAATTCCAGGATCCCCGCGTGCGGCTCGCCTTCAACTATGCGTTTAACTTTGAGGAAATGAACAAAGAAATTTTCTTCAACCAGTACAACCGCATCGCTAGCTATTTTGCCGGTACCGAGCTCGCGGCCACGAGCCTGCCAGCCGGCCGAGAGCTCGAATTGCTCGAATCCGTGCGTGACGAGGTTCCTCCTGAGGTTTTCACCAAGCCCTATACGAATCCGGTCAGCGGAAATCCTGAGGCGGTGCGCAACAATCTGCGCGAGGCTCTGCGGCTCTTCAAAGAGGCTGGTTATGAGGTACGTGACCAGCAATTGGTGAACGCCAAGACTGGCCAACCCTATGCCATTGAATTTCTCGCCGAAGACCCAAGTTTCCAGCGCGTTTTCTTGTTCTATAAACCATCGCTGGATCGCCTCGGCGTCGCGACCACAGTGCGGACGGTTGACGCGACGCAATACGAGAACCGGCTGCGCAGCTGGGACTTTGACATCGTCACGGCCGCTTGGCCGGCACCGCTAACTCCTGGCAACGAACTACGTGGCTATTGGGGTTCGCAAACTGCCGAAGAGCCTGGCTCATACAACTTGATTGGCATCAAAAACCCATCGGTCGACGCCATGATCGATCAGATAGTCTTGGCCAAGAACCGCGCCGATCTCGAGGCGGCCACTAGGGCACTCGACCGAATCCTGTTGTGGAATCACTACGTCGTTCCGCAATGGTACTATAACAAAGTGCGCACCGCGCGATGGGATCGCTTCGGCCATCCCGACCTAATGCCGAAATTCGGCAGGGCAGCCTTTCCCACTGTCTGGTGGTGGGACGCCCAAAAAGCCGCGAGGGCGGGGTAGTTGTAAACGCAAGCTCGCCTCACATGATCCGTTCATGTCTGCTTTGGGCGCACATTGAAGCTCGCCGAATGTCCGCTTTACCTCTCAAAGCGGACATTGCGCTGTTCATTCGATGACTTCATCAGCGTTGGCAATAAAGCCCGGCGAAAGACGCAGCCCTTGCATTGGGTCCCGACTAGATAATTCCGAGAAAGTGCAGCCGGCCCTCGATGCCGATACGCAGGCCGC
>Ga0209465_10000193_pt1 | contig 29604 bp, 22 predicted proteins | sample PanSoiPlot1MoBio_FD_188321 | JGI IMG/M metagenome (GOLD analysis project Ga0209465, IMG submission 188321) | Tropical forest soil microbial communities from Panama analyzed to predict greenhouse gas emissions - Panama Soil Plot 1 MoBio (SPAdes)... | ecosystem: Environmental > Terrestrial > Soil...
AGCGGGCGGCCCGGGCGAGCCCACGAGCCCGCTGCGCGGGAGGCCGAAGTGCGGCTCGACGGATTTCGAAGCGGTCTGCGGATTGGCCTTCCAGGGCTCGTCGAACGCCTCGAAGAAGAAGGTCGAGGCGGTGACCTGGGCGACGTAGTCATTGAAGTACCGGAGCGCGTTGGCCGTGGTCGGCATGCCGATGGTATTGGTCGGATTCTCTCCCGCCGTCGCCCAGCCGGTCTCGCCGACGGCGATGGGCAGGCTGCCGAGGCCGAAGCCGTTGAGAGCCGTGCGAAGGGCATCGTAGTCGGTGTGAAACTGGGCGATGGCGTTGTCGATCGACGTGTTGGCGTCGAAGAACGGGTAGATGTTCGCGTAGATCGCGCCCTCGGCGGCCTGGCTCAACGCCCGATTCGCTGGCCCGGCCAGGACGCCCCATTGCTGCACGGTGGTGACGGGAAGAGTGGCCGCGGTGAAGCCGGCCGCCGTGCGCTGCGTCTTGGCATAGTCCATCAGCGAGACCATGTCGGCGACCGTCACGCCGCTCACCCCGATGCTCTCATTGCCGACGATCAGCGCCTTGACCGTGCCGGGGTAAGCCGCGGCCTGCGAGATGGCCAGGTCGACCTCCATCTTCGTGCGCACCACATCGAGACGACCGTCTGCGAACTGCAGGTTGGCGCCGAGGTAGACGTTGAGCCCGAGCGCGTTCGCCGCCTTGACGTTGTGCTGGTTGCTATCGAGGTTCTTCCCGTTGCCGCTGTAGGGACTCGTGCCCACGCCATAGGTCTTGATCGAGGCGAAGCCACGCGCCTTGACGGTCTGGAGATCAGCCAGGACGTCGTCGTACGTATAACTGTTGAAGAGGGGTGGGGCGAGCGGATTCCCCGACCATGCTCCGATGTACGGCTGGAAGTTCACGCCGACCAGCGGATTGATCATGTCCCCGACAGCTTTGCCGGCTCCTCGACCAGCGACGGGTCCCGCACCGCACCGTGAGAGGCGCTGCGGGCGAGGGCCGCGTAGGCGCGGAGCGCGCGCGAGACCTGCCGCTTTCGCGCTCGCGGAGTCCAGGCCGCCGCTCCGCGGGTGAGCATGGCGGCGCGGCGCTGCGCCAGCTCTTCCTCGTTGACGGCGAGCGTGATCGTCCGGTTGGGAATGTCGATCATGATTTCGTCACCGTCGGCCACCAGAGCAATCTCGCCGCCCTCGGCCGCCTCGGGTGAGACATGGCCGACGGACAGGCCAGAGCTGGCTCCCGAGAAGCGGCCGTCGGTGACCAGGGCGCAGGAGCCGGCCAGCCCCACCGCCTTGATCAGGCTCGTGGGCATGAGCATCTCCTGCATGCCGGGTCCGCCGCGAGGACCTTCATAGCGCACGACCACAACGTCGCCGGGCTTGACCATACCTCCCTGGATGGCCGTCGCGGTGTCGTTCTCGCTTTCGAACACGCGCGCGCGGCCCCGAAAGGTGAGGAGCGCCGGGTCGACCCCGGCCGTCTTGACGATGCAACCCTCGCTGGCCAGGTTGCCGCGAAGGACGGCAAGCCCCCCGTCCTGGCTGTACGCGTGTGGCACGTCGCGGATGCAGCCCTCAGCGCGATCGAGGTCGAGCGAGTCGTAGTGGGAGTTCTGACTGAAGGCGCGGAGGCTCACGACCCGGGCGGGCGCGGCCCGATAGAACTCGCGCACCTCGTCGCTCTCCGTGCGCCGCACGTCCCAGCGAGCGAGGGTGTCGGCGAGGGTTTCTCCCAGGACGTTCCTCACCGAGGTGTCGAGCAGGCCCGCGCGGTCGAGTTCACCCAGGATGCCCATGACCCCGCCCGCCCGATGGACATCTTCCATGTGGTAGCGGGGCGTGGAGGGCGACACCTTGCAGAGATGAGGCAGACGGCGAGAGAGTCGATCGATATCGGCGAGGGTGAAGGGCACGTCGCCCTCGAAGGCCGCGGCGAGCAGGTGGAGGATCGTGTTCGTGGATCCGCCCATGGCGATGTCCATGGACATCGCGTTCTCGAACGCGGCTCGCGTGGCGATGGCCCGCGGCAGCACGGAGGCGTCGCCGTCGGTGTAGTACCGACGGGTGAGCTGAACGATCCTCTGGCCCGCCTCGCGGAACAGGATTTCGCGTCGGGCGTGGGTGGCCAGGAGGCTCCCGTTCCCCGGCAGGGCGAGACCGAGCGCCTCGGTGAGGCAGTTCATCGAGTTGGCAGTGAACATGCCCGCGCAGGAACCGCAGGTGGGACACGCGACGCGCTCCAACTCGAGGAGCTCTTCTTCCTTGGCCTCCCGGCGGCCGCCCGCCACCAGCGCGTCCACGGCATCGATGATGGCCCCCGTGCCGGCGACCTTGCCCGCCTCCATGGGACCACCGGAGACGAAGATGGTGGGAAGGTTGAGGCGCAGGGCGGCCATCAGCATGCCCGGCGTGATCTTGTCGCAGTTCGAGATGCAGATGAGGGCGTCGGCGCAGTGGGCATTGACCATGTACTCGACGGCGTCGGCGATCAGCTCGCGCGAAGGCAGGCTATACAGCATGCCCTCGTGGCCCATGGCGATGCCGTCATCCACCGCGATGGTGTGGAACTCCTTCGCCACCGCGCCCGCCTTGTAGATCTCCTGGGCCACGAGATCGCCGAGCGGCTTGAGATGGACGTGGCCGGGCACGAACTGGGTGTAGGAGTTGGCGATGGCGACAATGGGCTTGACGAGATCCGCCTCGGCGGTGCCGGTGGCCCGCCACAGGGCGCGCGCCGCCATCTGGGTCCGTCCCTGGGTCGTCCGGTGCGAGCGGTATGTGGGCATTCCGGCTCCTCCTTCTCAGGCCTCAGGTGTCGTGGGGCCGCCACGCATCACCAAGATATCATGCGTCACCGTTCAGACATCGGGCACCGAGGCTGGTGAGGGAAGGACAGTCCGACCTACGTGATCGCCACGGTCACCGCAGAGAAGACCAGCAGGGGCTGCAAGATCACCATCGCCCGCAACAGCTCTGATGCCCCACGGGCCGGTGCACGTGTAGCGCTTTCAAGCCATGGCCGCCCAAGTGAGGCGACGCTAGCCGTTCAGGCGCGGGCGCGGTCGGCCAGCGCCGAAAGGAAGGCGCGGATCCGCCGGGCGTTGGCGCCCAGATCGCTCCGGCCGATACGCGAGACGGATCGCACATCGACTCGGCTTCCGTCGGGGGCGGCGCCCACCCGCACTACGATGTCGTCCTTGAAGTGGAACCACCTGGTGGTATCCGTCGCCTCCAGCCGCCCTTCCGCGGGGACGGCGGCGGCAATCTGCCAGCCGAGGCCTTTGGCCGTCGTCTCGGCGAGGGTGAAGGCGCGATCTGGCGGAACGTGCAGCATGAGCGACGCCAGATCCGGATAGCCTGCGCGCTGCTCCGCCGCGACCGCCGGGCCACCATAGTCGACGCCATTGGGGGCGCGCTCACGGGCGGCGCGCAGGGCCACGAAGCTGGGGGGATTCTCCGTGTCCGTCGTGATGTCGTGAATGTGAGGCACGGACTGGGCGGTGCGCTGCATGGCGAGAGGAACGGCCGCCGTGCCTGCGGCGAGCAGGATGGCAAGGATGGCGCCGGCCGTGGCGACCCAGTGTCGAGCCACGAGCGAAGCGATGGCTCCAATGACTGCGACCGCCGCGACGACAATCGCTGCGTACACCGAGACGCGCAGGATGGTGAAGGCCGGCCGCACCCCCCACCATCCGAATCGATAGCCGAAGCCCGCCGAGGCGAGCACGAGAAGGGCGATCACGGCGAGCAGAAGGGCCGCCGTCGATATCCCCGTCGCCGTGCGTCGTCGTCCCCCGGACACCGTCCGCGACTGCTTCATGGCCGACTCGCTCCCGTCTACTGGATGAGCTTGTCCTCGAACTTCTCACGCATCTCCTGCTTCTCGGCGAGATACTTCTGGAACTGCTCGGGAGACAGCACGCCCTTCAGCTCCGCTTCCTTGGCCTGCCCGACCTCCCGCATCTGGCGCAGCCTCATGAGGGGGCCCTCCTGGCCCTTGATGATCGGCTCCATCCGCTGGGCATACTTCTGGTTGATAGCGGCGACCTTCGGGGTCTGATCGGGCGTGAGGCCGAGCTTCGTCTTCATCATCTCGGTCTGGAGCCGGGCGCGCTCTTCTGGTGTCGAGCTCTTGAGCTTCTCCATCTCGTTCTGCGCGCCGGCCGCGACGACGATCAGCAGGGACATCGCCGCCGCCAACAGTGCGATGAACGTTGGCCGTAGTTCCATGGCGTCCCCTCGTCTGCTTCGGTCGTTTGCCGGTGGACCGGAGCGTCAGAATCAAGCCTGATCGCCCGAGCCTGAGCCAAGGGCTCCAACGTGCGCGCGGGGCCACGCCTTGTCAAGGTGGCCACTTGGCGGGAGGATCGCGATGGGACCATGCCGCAGGGCGTTCCTCGGCAAAGAGACGATGCAGCGGCGGGGGGCCAACTGTCCCCGCCATGGAGACCGCGAGGGACGACGTGAGCCGACCCTGGCAGCCATTCCGGCCTGAACTCACCACCTCGTAGGCTTCAACGCCTTCGCTCAGGCCCTTCACCACTACGCGACCGAGCGAACGGACGTCGACCATGGAGCCAATTTGGGCCAGGGTCTCCGCGGTGATCACGATCGAGCCGGGCGTGGCGAGCTGCTCCATGCGAGCGGCGACATGGGTCGGTATCCCCACCGCGGTATAGTCCCAGCGCAGATCGCTGGCCACCGACCGCACGATCACCTCACCGGAGTTGATGCCGACCCGGATGCGCACGTCGGCGCGATGGCGCCCGCCCAGCGAGCGCGCATAGGCCGCCACCGACTCTTGCATCCGAAGGGCGGCCCGGCAGGCACGGGCCGCGTGATCGGGCCGGGCGACGGGCGCCCCGAACATCGCCATGATGCCGTCCCCCATCACCTGATTCACGGTCCCGCCGGCCTCGTGCGCGGCCGCCATCAACCGCTCGATCACGCCGTCGAGGATTTGCCTCGCCTCGTCCAGCTCCAGGCCCGCGAGCAGCTCCGTGGAGCCGCGCAAGTCCGCGAACAACACCGTGAGATAGCGGTGCTCACCCTCGGGGGAGGCGGGCGGAGCGGGGGGCGTCGGATAGGCGGCGAGCCCGACACGGCGGCGCGAGGCTTGCTCCTCGAGCGCGCTGTCGATCCTCCGAAAGAGCCCCTCGGGCTCCTGACCCTTCTCGAAATAGTCGAACGCGCCGAGCCGCATCGCCTCCTTGGCCGACTCCCAGGCCGGATACGCAGTGAGGAGGATCACGTTTGCATCGGGGCAGTGCGATTTCGCCGCGTGCAGGACGTCGAGACCGACACCATCCGGCATGCGAAGGTCGGTGACGATCACATCGAAGACGCGGGCGCGGAGCTCGTGGATGGCCGCCGTGACCCCATCGGCCTCCCGGACGACATGGCCGCGATGCCTCAGCAGCAGCGCGAGGGTGGTGCGCGCGGAATACTCGTCGTCGACGACTAGGATGGCCGCCATGCGACAGGGACGTTCATATTCGATGCCAGCGCAGAAGCGAGGAAGAGCGGCAGGTTGGACGGCGTGTGGCGAGAAGGGCTGTTCCAGGACGGGACGCCGGGGTTTCATTCTGAACGGCTCCGGGAGGAACGCGGCTATTTGTCGATCCCGTACTCCTTGAGCTTGCGCCAGAGGGTGGTGCGCCCGATCCCGAGAGACTCGGCCGCCCGGGAATGATTCCAGCTCGAGCGCTCCAGCGTCTGCATGATGAGGATCCGCTCCGTCTCCGCGAGGGTCTGCGGAGGCCCGAGGCGAGGCGCCGGCCCGAGGGTCAAGCTCGCCGTCACGTGTGGCGGCAGGTCCCCGGGCTCGATGGTGTCGGCCTGGGCGAGGATGGCCGCTCGTTCCATGGCGTTTTCGAGCTCTCGAACATTTCCCGGCCACGGGTAGCGGAGGAGGCGCTCCATGGTCGCGGGGCTCAGGCGCAGGCTCCGGTTCTGCCGCTCGGCGAAGCGCGTGAGGAAATGCTCGGCGAGCAGGGGAATGTCCTCGCGTCGCTCGCGGAGCGGCGGCAGGGTTACCGAGATCACGTTGAGGCGATAGAAGAGGTCTTCACGGAAGCCGCCCTGGCGGATCATCTGCGCGAGGTCACGGTTGGTCGCGGCCACCACGCGCGCGTCGATGGTGACGGCCTGGGTGGAGCCGACAGGTCGGATCTCCCCGCTCTGGAGCGTGCGCAGGAGCTTGGCCTGGAGCGCAGGCGGCATCTCCCCGATCTCGTCGAGAAGGAGCGTCCCCCCGTGCGCCTCTTCGAAGAGCCCTTTCTTGCTCGTGGCCGCGCCCGTGAAGGCCCCTTTGACGTGGCCGAAGAGCTCCGATTCGAGGAGGGTCTCGGGCAGAGCCGCACAGTTGACGGCGACGAAGGAGGCTCGCGCGCGCGGGCTCGCGTGATGGATCGCCTTGGCGATCACTTCCTTGCCCGATCCCGACTCGCCGTGGATGAGCACGGTGGCATCCGTGGGCGCCACCCGACGCACGAGGTCGAGCACCTGGGACATCAGCGCCGACGCGGTCACCAGTCCCGTGAGGGCGAAGCGATCCCGCACCTGCGCCCGCAGGTTCTCGTTCTCGCGTCGGAGCGTCTTCTCGGCGAGGGCCTGGTCGATGCGATGAAGTAGCTCATCGGGCTCGTGTCCCTTCTCGAAGTAGTCGCGGGCACCGAGCTGAATCGCTTCCTTGGCCGATTCCCACCCTGCATAGGCGGTGAGGAGGATGACGTCCGCCTCCGGGCAGTGGGCGCGGGAGGCCCGGAGCACCTCGAGGCCGTCGCCGTCCGGCATCCGCAGATCCGTCACGATCACATCGAACCCATCGTCCGTGAGCGCCTTGATGGCGGCCGCCACGCCCTCCACCTCGGTGACATGGTGGCCCCGCTTTCTCAGGAGGAGGCCGAGGGTGCTCCGGGCGGAGGGCTCGTCATCGACGATGAGGATGGTCGCCATCGTCGTCCTGTCCCTGGGGGAGAAGAATGGTGAAGCACGTGCCGCGCCCGGGCGTCGACTCGATCTCGATCCGACCGCCGTGGGTCGCCACGATGCGCCGGGCGATGGTGAGGCCGAGGCCGGTGCCCGCGGGCTTGCGCGAGTAGAAGGGCTCGAAGACGCGGCGGCGCTCCTCAGCGGGCATGCCGCGTCCGGTGTCGCTGATGTCGATGGCGACCTGCCCCTCGCGGAGGCCGACCGTGATGCCGAGGCGCCCCGATCCGTCCATGGCTTCCACGCCGTTCAGGGCTATGTTCCACACCACCTGAGTGATCTGATCCGCGTCGAAGGCGAACGGCGACACCTCGGGATCGACGCGCACGGAGATCTCCACGTCGCGTGCCCGGCTCGCGTCGTCACGGATGAGGGCCGCCACCTGATCGACGATCTCGCGGATGTCGCCCACGAGCCGCTTGGGCTCGCGGGGACGAGCGAAGCTCAGGAAGTCTGAGAGGATGCGGTTGAGCCGCCGCGCCTCCTTCTTCACCACGCCCAGGGTGTGGGCGCGTTCCTCGCCTGTGAGGGTTTCTTCCACGCCGAGGAGCGTGGTGGCGTTGACGATGGCGGCCAGGGGATTGCGAATCTCGTGGGCCACGCTGGCCGCAAGCTCACCGGCCGCGGCCAGGCGCTCCGCCTCGGTGAGGCGGGCCTGCAGCCGCTCGCGTTCCGTCACGTCGGTGACCAGCTCGAGGAGGAACACCTGGCCGTCGGGCTGCCGTACGGGCGCGCAGCTGAGCGAGTAACGCCGTCCGTTCGCGCCGGCCACCTCGAGACGCTCCGCCGCACCCATCTCACGGCGCCGCTCGAGCGGACAGCCGGGGCAGGGGTGGGAGCTGGCATTGATCGCCTCGTAGCAGCGGCGGCCGGAGACCGCGCCGAGCTGCTCGTGCATCCACCGGTTGGCGTGACGGACCGTGAAGTCGCCGCCCACGAGCTGGAGGCCCTCGCCGAGGCCGTCGACCAGCCGCTCGTTGAACTCCTTGAGCGTCGCTGTCTCGCTGCGGGCCCGGTCCAGGACCGTGATGATGATGGCGAAGGTACACAGGAAGTAGAAGACCATGAAGGTGGCGGCCATCATCACGTGCTGGGCCGTCCCGGCGCCGCTCAGGATGAAGGGCGCCAGAATGCGATGTGCGCCCCACAGGGTGAGGGCGACCGCGAGGAATCGGGGTCCGCGGTAGCCCAGTGTCTGCATTCGCCGAGGCCAGAACTGCAAGCCGGCCGCGATGAGGATGCCGCCCGTGATCACTCCGACCACATTCCGGGCCGGCAACCCCATGAATGTCACCGTGGCGACGTTGGTGTCGGAGAGATCGCCGATGCCGGTGGCGGCCAGGGCCGCCAGCACCCCGATTACCACGTCCCGGGGCCCGATCCGGTAGCCAATGCGAAAAGCGAGGCCCCCCGCCAGGACCAGGAGAGTGGCAATGAAGAAGGTGGCGTTGATCAGCGATGTGACGACTTCGAGATTCGGGACGAAGATTCGAGCGACGTACAGGCCCTTGGCCAGGCTCATGAGGCCCCAGGCCAGCAGCAGGTAGTGGAAGAACCGCGCACGGTGAAACGAATACAGGTAGACGAAGATCGCGAACTGCAGCGTCAGGGTCAGCGCCGACGCGCAGGCCAGCGCGGATGCCATAGGCATGGGCATATCGCTCCTCCGGTGCTCCTATGTGCCCATGGCAGTGTTCATGCCAGCGTCATCTCCCTGAAAACGATGAAGAATCACACGCGGGCCGCGTTTCGGCCCGAAACGACCTGTTCCGATCTGAAACGACGACTGCCACCATACCACCACCGGGAGTCTTCGCGGCGCCGGACCGGCAGTGTACCGATCATCTCGTCGAGAGATGGCCGGGTAGTGGTGTAGGAACGATCGTGGAGAAAGCGAGCTTCGTGGAGTTCGACGAGGGCACCGCGGGGGCGCGGACGACGCTCAAGCGGCGCAGTGACACATTCTACGGTGTCGGGATCGATTCGGGGACGAAGCGAGTGTCTGTGTCCGTTGAGCTACATCGGATGGGCCATCGAGTCTCCAGAAGGAGGATGGAGGAGAGGCCTCGCCAGGGACGATGGCCATCCCTGGCGAGGCCAAGGCCGGCCTAGATCACGCGGCTCGGATGACGCGGCCTGCCCCCGATACCGCGTCCGGCTCGGGCAAGCGGCCCTCGCGGATGATCGGCTGACCGTTGACGAACGACCACCGGATCCCGCTGGCCCGCGCGATGTAGCGGGGCCCGCCGTCCGGCATGTCGTTGACGATCTCCTCCTCGTGACACGCGATGGTGTCCGGATCAAACACCGTGATGTCCGCGGCCAGCCCCGGGGCGAGCCGCCCACGGTCGGGAATGCCGAAGATCTCGGCGGGCGCCGACGTGATGAGACGCACCGCGGCCTCGAGCGACAGCGCCCGGCGCTCGCGGACCCAGTGGCCGAGGAGCTGGCTCGTCTGGCCGGCTTCCGAGAACTGGGTGATGTGAGCGCCGGCGTCCGAGAGGCCAAGGACGGCGGTGGGGTGCAAGAAGATCTCGGCTACCGAGCCGGCGTCGGTGTTCATGGTGGCGGACATGAACTCCGTCCGGAAGTCGTCTTCGAGCGCCAAGTCGAGGAAGGCATCGATCACATCCTTGCCCGTCTCCCGGGCCAGCTCGACCACGCTCTTGCCGGCGAAGGGCTGGAGCTCCGGCTTGACCACGCGCTTGATCCTGAGCGGCACGATGTCGCTGTTGAAGAGCGCGGTGTGGCGGACGTTCTCGCGGAACTCGGCGCGGAAGCCAGGGTCGGCGAGAATGGTGCGCCACTGGGACGGCGGCGCCTCCAGGACACGCCGCCAGGCTTTGTAGCGCCCGAACACGAATCCGTTCGTGATCGAGAAGGTGGAAGTGAGGGGCGAGCAAGTGCCCTGCGGGTGCAGGCGCAGCCCTTCCCGCCAGGCCGCCTCGACCTTGGCGAGGATCTGGCGATGTTCGTCGGGACGCACGGGGTTGTGGCGCACCGACACCATCGTCACCGGCCGGCCCGAGGCTCTCGCCAGCTCCGCATACCGATCGACCTCGGCGACTCTATCTGGACGACTGCCCCCGATGGTCAGCTCGACGATGCCCCGCCCAGTCGATCCCATCGCCGCGGCCAGATACTCCATCTCGTGGTCCGTGCCGAGGCGACTCGGCACCGGCCGGCCGCGATCGCCGACGTGGTTCCGGTTGGTCGTCGACGAGAAGCCGATGGCGCCGTCGGTCATCGCTCGTTGCACCTCGGCTCCCATGCGGGCCAGCTCATCGTCGGTGGCCGGGCGCTCCCACGCCGTGTCGCCCATGACGTACTGGCGCACGGCGGAGTGGCCGATCAGAGGAGCGACGTTGACCCACAAAGGTCGGCGATCGAGCGCATCGAGATACTCCCGGAAGGTCTCGAACTCCCACTGGATGCCTTTCTGCATCGCCTCGAGGGACATACCCTCGACGTACTCGAGCATCTTCATCAGGGTGAGCCGGTCGTCCGGGCGGCAGGGCGCCATGGTGAAGCCGCAGTTGCCGGTCACGATGGTGGTCACCCCGTGCCAGGAGGTGCAAGAGGCGGCGGGATCCCACGTGAGCTGGGCGTCGTAGTGAGTGTGGGGATCGATGAAGCCGGGCGCCACGACGAGCCCGCCCGCGTCGACCTCCTTCCCGCCGCGACCTGATACCTCGCCGACCTCGGCGATGCGTCCCGCGGAGACCGCGAGATCGCCCCTTCGCCCGGGGGCGCCGGTGCCGTCGACGATGAAGCCACCGCGGATCACGAGGTCGTGGGCCATCGGATGTCCTCCTCTACGTGAGTGAGCGGTCCTTACTTCTTCTTCGCGTATTCGAATCGAGGCATGGCCTTGATGGCCTCCTTCGTCGCTCCGGGCAGGACGTACTTGCCGTCCTTCTCCTGCAGCTGATTGACGGGAATGGCCACATCGTGGCGGCCGACGCCCACGAAGCCGCCGGCCCCGATGATCACGAAGGAGATGGACTTGTCGGGAGTCACGATGATGTCCTCGATCTTGCCGACCCTGGCATTCTGCTCGTTGTACACCGGCTTGCCCAGGATCTGACGCTTGGCGCTCCACCCGACGGCCACCGCCTTGAGCTCCTCGACCGTTATCCCCAGGGTGGTCGAGCCGGCGACCTGGGCCGCGGCATGCTCTCCGGGCGCGAACAGGACGAGCAGGGACACGACGGCGAGACTCCATCGCTTCATCTTCGGTTCTCCTTTCTCCATGGCGCTAGGCATTCGAGAGTATTCTCCACCATCGCCGTAACGACGGCCATTGTGCGGCTAAGTAGTCCGGAATTTCGGCTCATGTCAAGGAGAACTTCGCCGACGGCCGACCGGTTCGGGCACGGGCGACCCGGTAAGCCATTCTCGATCGGAAGCTTCGCGCCGGATCAACGCCGTCGGTCCCGGGGCTTGTGCTGCTCTTGTGGCCAGCCTCCGGCCCCGGGTGAGTGGCAGGATCGTTGCTGGCGATGTGGTGAGCGAGCGGCATCCGCCGGATACTGTCCTGGACATGCTGACAGAGGGCGGAGGGAGCGCGTGAAGAGCGAATCCAGAAGCGGGCCGGCGCGCGCTGATGGCATCCCGCATGTCTTGTGGCGGTCCGCCGGTACGGCGATCCGGTGGTTGACGCGACAGGAGGCCGTCGTGCTCGTGGCCCTCCTCGTCGTCGTCCTCTCGCTCTTCGCGTTTGTGAAGATCGCCGAGGAGCTGGGCGAGGGCGAGCTGGCGAGCTTTGACGAGCGGTTCCTGCGGCTGCTGAGAGTTCCCGGTCAACCGCACGTCCCCATCGGCCCAACATGGCTCCTGGAAGTGGCGCAGGATATCACCGTACTCGGTGGCCGCACCATGCTGGTGAGCGTGGCCGTGTTCACGATCGGATACCTCGCCCTGGAGCGAAAGTATGGTGCGATGTGGCTGGTCACGGCGGCGGTCACCGGCGGGGGCCTGCTCGAGACGGTGCTGAAGCAGCTGTTCAGCCGCGGCCGTCCCAGCGTCGTCCCCCACCTGGTTGCCGTGACTTCTCCAAGCTTCCCGAGCGGGCATTCCATGCTCGGCGCCATCATGTATCTCACCCTCGGGGCATTGCTGGCGCGATTCGCCACGAGACGTCGGACGAAGATCTACCTGCTCGCGGTGGCCGTGGTGATCACCGTGGTCATCGGCGCCACCCGCGTCTACCTTGGCGTGCACTATCCCAGCGATGTGCTCGCCGGTTGGTGTGCCGGCCTCATCTGGGCGTTGGCGTGCTGGCTCGTCGCCCGCTATCTCCAGTATCGCGGGGCCGTCGACAGAACCGGACACGTGTAGTCCCCGTTCAACTCGGCCCGCCGATCTCGAGAATCGAACGCCTAACGGGTTCTCCTCCCTCGGCATACGCGACGCGGGAGGGCGTTGAGTCGTCGAATGGGATATGATCCCGGCACCCGGGAGGGGAAGTGAGCTCGGCAAAGCTCGGAGGGTATGAGAGAGCGCGATCACCCGACGAAGGAGGACTCACACGATGGTCACTCGACGTGAACTGCTCAAGGGAGCGGCCGCGCTCGGCGTTGCCGGCGCCGTGCCTCAGCTCGCGCCCGGTGCGGCACTGGCCCAGGCCACGCAGAAGAAGGAGCTGGTGGTCGCCCAGGGCGGCGACATCGCGAGGTTCGACCCACATTTCAGCACCTCCTCCAACGACATCCGCTGGAGCTTCAACGTCTTCGACAACCTCACGAGCCGGCATCCGGACGGCAAGCTCTATCCCGGCCTGGCCACTGAGTGGAAGCTCGAGGGACAATCCACGTACCGCTTCAAGCTCCGCGAAGGGGTGAAGTTCCACAATGGCGACCCCTTCACCTCCGCGGACGCCAAGTTCAGCATCGAGCGCACGTACGACCCGGCGGCCAAGACCATGGTGGCCACGGCTCTCAGCACGATCGACCGTATCGAAGCTCCGGATCCCTTGACCCTCGTCATCTACACGAAGAAGCCGGACCCCCTCCTCCCGGCCCGGCTCGCCTTCTACGGGGGCCAGATCGTGCCGAAGAAGTACCTGGAGTCGGTGGGCGCGGAGACCTTCAACGCCAAGCCGGTGGGAACGGGCCCACTGCGCCTAGCCTCGTGGGTCAAGGACGATCGCGCGGTGTTCGACGCGAACCCTGACTACTGGGGCGGCCGCATCGACGCGGACCGCGTGGTCCTGCGTCCCATCGTCGAGACGGCGCCGCGCGTCGCCGCCTTGCTCAAAGGCGAGGTGGACATCATCACGCAGCTGCCGCCCGACCAGGCCGAGCGGGTGACCGGCAACCCCGCGACACGTGTCACGGGCGCGCTCTACGCGGGCCTCTACGTCTTTGGCGTGAACAGCAAGCGGCCACCGCTGGACAACCCGCTGGTGAAGCAGGCGCTCTCGTTGGCCATTGACCGCGAGGCGATCGTGAAGGAGCTCTGGCGGGGCCGGGGCATCGTGCCGAGCGGCCCCATCGCCAAGGGCGACAACCACTTCGATGCAAAGCTGCCCCCGCTGGCCTACAACCCGAAGGAAGCCCGCGAGCGACTGAAGAAGGCGGGCTACAAGGGCGAGGAGATCTTCATCGAGACCACCGTGGCCTACGTCTCCCAGGACAAGGCCATGTCCGAGGCCATCGCGGGCATGTGGAAGGACGTGGGCGTGAACGTCAGGGTAGAGGTCATCGAGTACTCGGTGCGCGCCCAGAAGGGCCGCGAGAAGACCTTCAAGGGTCTCTGGTGGTCCGATCCGACCTCCACCCTCGGCGATCCGGACGGCATGATGTGGCGCCTCCTTGGCCCCGGGGGCCCGATGGACTACTGGCGCGAGGCGAAGTTCGACGAGCTCGGCAACGCCGCTCGCTTCTCCGTGGACGAGAAGTTCCGGGGCGAGGCGTATCGAGAGATCACCAAGATCTTCCTCGAGAACCTGCCGTGGATTCCCGTGATCCAGCCCTACGAGGACTACGGGATGCAGAAGTACGTCGAGTTCACCCCGAACCCCAACCAGCAGTTCGAGGTCCGGCGCTTCAACTTCAGGTTCCGTCGCGCCTAGTCGGCTCGCGCGGAGGCCGGATCCGGGAGGGGCGCCGCCTTTGCCGCGCCGTGTCCGCTTGTCGGTGTGGGCCGTCCGGCGCCGCTCGACAGGCGGGCGGACGGCGCGATGGCCCGGGTAGCGCCGCGTCGGGCATCATGAGGCCAGGAGGTGACGCTCGATGCCGTGCGATCCGTCCATCTTCGAGGAAGTTCCCATCTTCTCGCTGCTCGACGCGGATGAGCGGGCGGTACTGTCCGAGCAGGTCGAGCTCAGACGATTCGCCCCGCGACATCGCATCTACAAGAGCGGCGACCCCGGCGGCAAAGCGTTCATCGTGGTGAAGGGGCAGGTGGAGGTGGCCGTCATCGATGAGGACAACCAGGAAGTCGTTCTCGACCGACCGGCGGCCGGGGAGATGTTTGGCCTCGCCTCTATGCTGGCTGCGTCTCCGCACGCCACCACGGCGACGGCGGTCGAGGACACCACGGCCATCGAGATCGATCGCCACGACCTCACCAACCTTCTGCAGCGCAAGCCGCTGGCCGGCCTCGACATGCTCACCACCGTCGGCCGCCACTTCCAGGCGGCCCAGGAGCTGGTCCGTTCTCGGGCGGCCCGCAACCCCAACGAGGTGATCGCCGAGCAACTGACGGTGGGGGATCGACTGGCCGACGGTGTCGCGCGCTTCGGCGGCTCCTGGGCCTTCATCATCTCCTTCGGTGTGGTCCTCGTGGCGTGGGTGTGGGTGAATCTGATGCTCGCGAGTCGGGCGTGGGATCCCTATCCGTTCATTCTGCTCAACCTGGTGTTGTCCATGTTGGCTGCCGTGCAGGCGCCGATCATCATGATGAGCCAGAACCGACAGGATGCGAAGGACCGCCTGCGCAGCGAGCTCGACTTCGCGGTGAACCGGAAAGCGGAGAGCGAGATCATCCAGCTCGCGGCCCGCCTCAATCGCCTCGAGGATCGGCTGGACGACATCCACCACGACGTCAACGAGTTGAGGCCGCGGTGAGGGAGTGAGCGACGCGAGCGAGCTCAAGAAGAGAGCCGGCGAGGACAACGCATATGTGATACACGGCTGGCGCCATCGGGCCATCGCGCGCACCGTCGCCCTCGGGGTTCTGGTCCTGTTCCTGTTCTGGCAGGCTCTCCCGCCTGCCGCGGCAGGGCAGGGGACGGCCGCCGAGCCGTCGAGCCGGGCCACGCGCGAGGCCCAGGTCCCCGAGAAGGCCCGCGAGGTCCTCGCAGAGATCCAGAAGCGGAACGGGGAGCCGTTGCCGGGGTACGTGGGCGGGCGTGTGTTCGGCAACCGAGAGCGCCGGCTGCCGCACGGCGACTATCGTGAGTACGACGTCAATCCGAAGAGGCCGGGGAAGAACCGCGGAACGGAGCGCATCGTGATCGAGCAGCGGACGGGGAAGGCGTACTATTCGCGCGATCACTATGAGACGTTCACGCCGATGAACTGAGCGGCCATGAACCCGCTTCACTCCACCAACCCACCCTGGGTGCATCTGGTCGTCCTCGATCGCGGGGACAAGCCCGAGTCCGCGCTCGCCGTGCCGTCCGGTTTCGCGACGCGGACCATCGATGGCCGCCGCGCCCGGACCAAGGATGGGCTCCTGTCCGAGCTGGCGCGAGCGCTCGAGTTCCCCGCGGGCAGCGGCCGCAACTGGGATGCCCTCGAGGAGCTCCTCGCCGATCTCGAATGGCTGCCCGCCACGGGCTACCTCATCGTCGTGACCGACGCGGACCAATTGCTCGCCGAGGACTCCGAGGGCTACGACACGTTCATCCGGATCGCGAAGGACGTAGCCGAGGAGTGGGCGGTCCCGCGCCACGGGGTCGGGGCGCGCCCTGCCGTGCCCTTCCACGTTTGTCTCGTCGTCGACCGCGGCGGCGTTCGCGCCCGCACGAACTGGGGAGCGCCGCTCCTGGCCATCGAGCGGAAGCCGGGATGAGCACGCCGGCACGTCGGCCCGACTAGCTCTCCGGAAGCGCCAAGTCGCGGCGGCGCAGCTCCTCACCGGTGAGCCGCGCATCGTAGATGGAGCGCGCGTTGATGAGGCGTGCCGTCAGGGTGGCGGTCGTCACGGCCAGGAGCAGGGGCAGGATGAACGATCGTATGTGTCCCGTGAGCTCGACCATGAGGACGACGGTGGAGACGGGGCCCTGCGTGGTCGCGGCGACGAGGGCGGCGGCGCCGACGAGGGCGAACAATCCGGGGGGCACCCCCGGCCAGAAGAGCGACCACCCATGGCCCAGGACGCCGCCCAGCAGCGCACCCACCGCCAGTGACGGCGTGAACAATCCCCCGGGCGTGCCGCTGCCCAGGCACAGCAGGGTCGCCGCCGGTTTGAGGAGCAACAGGGTAAGCAGGAGCCACGGGCCGATCTGTCCGGTGAAGGTGAGCTCCGCCACGTCGCGGCCGTTTCCCAAAATCTGAGGGAAAGGGATGGACACCGCGCCCAGGAGCCCGAGGGCCAGTGGGGGCGCGGCGAGACGGAGCCAGCCTCGCGGCCGGTGGGTGTCGGCCCACGCTACCGCTCGGACGAAGAGCACGGCGACCACACCGGCGACCAGCCCGGCCGGCAACGCCCAGGCCACGACGGAGAGCGAGCTCGTGTAGGCCGGAATCTGATAAGTGGGCGCATCAGGCAGGAACAGCCACGACACGCCCGTCGCGATCACCGACGTGAGGAGGGCCGGCAGCACGAAGCGGGGCGCCAGGTCTCTGCGCACCACCTCGAGTGCGAACAGCGCGCCGCCCAGCGGCACACCGTAGGCCGCGGCGAAGCCGGCGCCGGCGCCGCAGGCGACGAGCAGCCGTCGCGTCTCGTCCGGAAGACCGGCCGCGTCCGAGGCTGTGTTGGCGATCACCGCTCCCGCCTGCTTGGGGGCTCCCTCGCGTCCGAGGGAGGCGCCCATGCCCACCACCACGATCGAGAGCACCGCGCTGCCGAACGTACGCAGGGCGGGCATGCGGCCCGCCTGAAGCCAGATGGCCGTGGTTACGTCGATGCTGCTTCCCGCGAGCCGGCCCAGCAGGAACTGCCCCACGCCGGTGAGCAAGCCCGCGGCCACCAGCACGGCGAGATGTCGGGGCCAGTCGGCGTGGGAGGCGGCGTCGAGCAGGTCCATCCCCGCGCCCGGCCAGAGCGTGTGCTGCACCACATACAGCAGGTCCATGAGGGCGGCCGTGGCGAGCCCGGTACCCGCGCCGGTGACGACCACGGCGAGCCAGAACGTCGCCGCGGCCTGCCGCGCGCCCAATGTCGCCAACCGCAGCTAGGCCTGGCGTCGGCGCAGCATCTGCTGGAGACTCTGACGGGTGAGCCCGAGACGTTCCGCGGCGCGAGTCTTCGACCCGCACTCCCGCAGCGCATCCTCGATCATGCGACGCTTGAGCGCCTCGACGGCCTCGTTGAGCGTGCGCTGCGCCGGCGCCGCTCCGGCGCCGGCCGCGATGCGCTCGGAGAGGTGCGCGGGTCGGATCGCGTGGCCGTCGTCGGCGAGGGCCACGGCGCGCTCCAGCTCGTTCTCCAGCTCGCGCACGTTCCCCGGCCACGGATACACGCGAAGCATCTGGAGCGCGTCGGGGCCGAGCGACGGCACGGCGCGGCGCGCGCGCCGGCAGGCCTCCCGCAGCAGGTATTCGGCGAGGGCGGGAATGTCCTCCGCCCGATCACGAAGGGGCGGGAGGCGGATCGGGAAGACGTTGAGGCGGTAGTAGAGATCGCGGCGAAAGCGGCCGGCGGCCACGTCGGCCTCGAGATCGGCGTTGGTGGCGGCGATGACGCGAACGTCGACGCGGCGAGTGGTCCCCCCGCCGACCCTCCGCACCTCGCCTTCCTGCAGCACGCGGAGCAGGCGCTGCTGCATCGCGGGAGACGTCTCGCCCACCTCGTCGAGGAAGATGGTGCCGCCATCGGCTTCCTCGAAGAGGCCCTTGCGTTCGCCGACTGCCCCCGTGAACGCCCCGCGAGTGTGGCCGAACAGCTCCGACTCGAGGAGAGTGTCGGGGAGGGCTCCGCAGCTCTGGGCCACGAACGGCTTGGCTCGGCGAGGTCCGTTGCCGTGGATGAGGTGGGCGAAGAGCTCCTTGCCCGTGCCCGTCTCTCCGAGGAGGAGCACGGTGGTGTCTCCGTCGAGGACCTTGCGCGCGAGCTCGACCGCGGGACGGAGCCCGTTCTCCGCGCCCACGAGGCTGTCGAAGGACGCTGGCTTGTCGCGCCCCGCCGTCGCCTCGCGCCGGAGCGCGTTGTAGGCTAGCTCGAGCTCATCGCGCAGCCGCGTGTTCTCTCGGGCGAGATGCCAGCGCTCGGCCGCTCGCCGCACGATGACGAGGAGCTCGTGGGGATCCCAGGGCTTGGGGATGAAGTGGTAGATCCGGCCGGTGTTGATCGCCTCCATGAGGTTGTCCACATCGGTGTAGGCGGTGAGCACGATCCGCACGGCATCCGTCAGTTCCTGGCTCCGGCGCAGCAGCTCGACCCCGGTCATCCCCGGCATCCGGTGATCGGTCACGATGACCGCCAGCTCCGGCTCGGCGGCGAGACGGGCGAGAGCTTCCTCGCCGTGGCCGGCGCGCAACACTCGGAACTCGGCGGCGAGGATCGCCTCGAGGGAGTCGAGCACGCGCGGCTCGTCGTCTACGATCAGGATCGTCGTCTCGTCCACGAGCCCTCCCCGGGGAGTCGCGCCACGCATCGATCGGGCAACGCTGCGATCATCCGGCCGTTGCAGGTCCCGAAGCAAGGGCTCGGACGAGGGGGAGCCGCAGGGCGAACAACGCCCCCCCGGCAGGGAGGTTCTGCGCCCGGATCTCCCCGCCGTGCTTGGTGATGATCTCGTAGCTGATGGACAGGCCGAGGCCGGTGCCCTCTCCCACGGTCTTGGTGGTGAAGAATGGATCGAAGATACGCGCCAGCGCGGCGGGCGCGATGCCGGAGCCGGTGTCGGCGATCTCGACCACGGCCATTGGGCCGTCCTGTCTCGTCTCGATGGTGATGGTGCCGGGTCCCGTGATGGCCTGGGCGGCATTGGCGAGCACGTTCAGGAAGACCTGGTCGATCTCGGAGCGAACGCATTCCATCGGAGCCAGCGACCCGTACTTCCGGACCACCGTGATCCGGTCCTTGAGCAGGTGATTGAGCAGGGTCAGGCTCGAGTCGAGCTCCTCGTGCAGGTCGACGGGCTGCCAGACGTCGTCCGAGGTCCGCGTGAACACGCGCAGGTCGCCCACGATCTTGCGCGTCCGCTCCGCCCCCTCCCGGATGCCGGAGATCATGGGATCGAGGTACTTGAGGGCGTAGTCGAGCTTGAGCTCCTGCCGCCTCGCCTCGACGCGAGCATGGTCGGCCTCGGGCAGCCTGGTCTCCTGGTACGTGTCGAGCATGCCGCGCAGGCGCTGGACGAAGTCGGCGAGGGTGGACACGTTGGAGGAGATGAAGCCGATGGGATTGTTGAGCTCGTGGGCAACCCCGGCCACGAGCTGACCAACCGAGGCCATCTTCTCTCTCTGGATGAGCTGGTGCTGCGTCGCCTGGAGATCCCGATAGGCGCTTCGCAGCTCCTCGTTGGTGGCGCGGAGCTGCTCCGTGCGCACTCGCACCTTGTCCTCGAGGCCGCGGGAGAGATCCTCGATGGTCTGGAAGCTCGCGGCGCGGTCGATGGCGAGGGCCACGTGGCTGGCCACCGCACCGAGCAGATCCACGTCACCCGGGACGAAGCGCCCGGGGGTGCTCGCGGTGACAGTGAGCACGCCGAACACCTGCTCGCGCACGCGCAGAGGCACCGCCACGAAGCTCTGCACCTGATGGGCGCGCACGAAGGCCCGATGGACGGGCTCCGTAGCGTGATCCACGTCGTTGACGAGTACGGATTGGCCAGTGATGGCGGCGCGGGCGGTGGCGCTCGACGCCGCCTCGAGAGGAATCTCCAAGCCCTCGAAGGAGTGCTCCTCCGCGTGACTGCCCGCCACCCGGTGGCCTCGTAGCACATGCTGCTCGCGGTCCACCAGCGACAGGTAGGCCCTCTCGTAGCCCATGCCGTGCACGAGCCGATGCAGCGCCTGGTCGTAGATCTTCTCCGGGTCGAGGGTAGCGCCCACCGCCGCGCTGAGGTCGGTGAGAAGCGACAACTGCTCGATGCGGGACTCGAGCTCGACGAATTTCTTCTCCAGCTCGAGATTCGAATAGATGATCTCCTCGGACTGGAGATCGAGCAGACGCTGGGTGTGGCGCCGCTGCGACGCCTCGCGGAGCGCGAAGCCCAGCGAGACTCCCGCGAGGAGAGGCAGCGGCGCCGCCGTCAGGAGAGGCCAGCCCGCCCCGGTCGCGACGTCGAGGACACCGAGGAGCACGGTGCCGGCGCCCCCGACCAGGCTCGGCGTCCAGAAGAGGGGGCCTCGCGACGGATTCTTCCAGTGGACGTCCCAGCGGCAGGCATCGTCGCCGCGAGCCGCGCAGGTGCGCTCGCGAACCTGGGCGCGTGGCAGGCCCCAGTTGGTCGGGAGGCGCTCGAACTGCACCTTGCGCCAGGTGCAGTTCCAGATCGGAATGGTCTGGCCGGGCTGGGGCGTCCAGCGGAAGCGGGCCCGACGGCGACCCACCCGGACGATGTCGAGCTTGAAGAAGCCCCGACTCTGTTGGCTGCAGATGATCTCCGTCCGCTGATAGGCGGCGCGCGGGTTGCCGATGCCCATGGAGTACGTGCCGAGATAGGAGCGCTCCTCGCGCGGCTTCCAGTCCATGAACGACTCGCCGTAGCGCCGCGCCCAGCCCTCCTCGTCGGGATCGTGCATGAGCTCTCGGCAGGTCCTCACCAGCTCGCCGGCCACCGCGAGGGGCAGCCAGTTGTGATCGGCCATGAGGTAGTCACGGGACCGTCCCGCGATGTGGCAGATCGCCGCGACGCCCTCGGGGCCGACCTCCTTCTCCACGAAGGGGATGAGTCCCTTGGTGAAGATGCAGTTGACCTCGCCAGGCATCAGGCGCCGTCAGCTCCGCTGGTGCACGAAGGTGGACGTGATGTTCACGGGCCTGGCGAGAGTATCGCCCACGGGGGACTTGCGGTCGATCGTCTCCTTGCACCGCTGCACGCGCTCGGTGGGAGCCGGACTCTGGATGGTCACCGTGTAGCGGATGTCCGTGAAGCCATTGGGCACGGTCTTGTCGTGACCGAGCAGACCGCGGAAGTCGATATCGGCCTCCATCTCCACGCTCAGGCCCTCGATGGACACGTCGAAGAGCGCGGCGTTGGCGGCGATCCCCGAGGTGATGCAGCCGGCGAAAGCGGCCAGCATCGTCTCCGCGGCGGTCGCCGCGGCATCCACGCCGCCCAGACCGGCCGGGGCGTCCATCGTGACGAAGAAGCGCCGGGTCGGAGGCGTGGCGGCCTTGCCGAGCACCTCTTGCGTCCCGACCTCGACGAGGGCCTTGACGCCCCGCTGCCAGGTTGAGCGCAGCTTCACCGTACGCTTGCCGAGCGCGGGGTTCTCGCGGACCTTCCGATCCAGCTCCTTCATGCCGTCCACGTCGACGTCGTTCAATCCGAGTGCCATGGCTCTCCTCCTTGAGGTCTCAAGGTCGGTTCGGGCCTGAGGGTTCGCGCCGGGCCATGTCCCTAGAGCAGCCCGGCGATGAGCTGGGCGGCGCGGTCGGTGCCGTCGAGCGGCACGTCGGCGGAGTCGACCGGCTTGCCCAGATGCTCGAGCATGGCCGCACCCAGCGCCTCGGGGCTCGTGGCGTCGAAGTCGAGACGGACCCCGGCCCCGAGGCGATCGAGCCGCCGCGCCACGTGCAGCTGCTGCTCGAAGTGATGACGGAGGGGGAAGTAGAGGAATGGGGTGCGGAGCGCGGCCAGCTCCATGGTGGTGGTGAGGCCGCCCTGCACGACGGCGAGATCGACGGCGGCGTGATGCCGGAAGAGATCCGGCACGAAGGCGCGCAGCTCGACGCGGGGCCCCCACGCCGATTCCATCTCGCTCAGCCGCGGGCCTCCCACGAGGATCAGGCGCGTCTCCGGGATCTTCGAGGCGATCAGGGAGAAGGCCTCCGCGCACTTGCGGAGGAGGCTCCGCCCCACGCGGGTGCCCCCGACGGAGGCGAGGATCACGCGCTCATCGGCGCGATAGCCGAGCTCGGCCCGCAGGGCGGCGCGGTCGGAGAGGGTCCGGGGATCGAAGTGGAACGTGTAGCCGGAGAAGCGGAAGTGCTCCCGCGCCCACTGCCGCATGTTCGGGAGATCGGGGCCGAACTCGCGATCGAGCACGTCCGCCTCGTCTCCCACCATCAGCGACAGGTCGCGCACGTCCGGGTGGAGGCGGAGGTGGTCGATGTTCTCCGCGTTCTTCTCCCAGCAGCGGATGAACTCGGTCGACGTGCGGTCCTCTCGCATGGGGAGCATGCCGATGAAGTCGGTGAGGAAGGCGTAGGGCGCCCGCTTCAGCTCGGGGTTCTCGTGGAGAAAGTAGTCGAGGTCCCAGCCCTCGTCGCCGATCCATAGATCGTAGCGCTCGCGCTCCACCACGTCGGCGAGGGTCATGAAGTTCGCGGTGAGGATCTCGTCCATGTCCCACAGCGCGTTGAAGGCGTGGAGCTCGTGGTCGGCGGACCAGCTCTCGAAGTGCTGGCTCTCGTTCTGGAGGAGGCGCGTGGCGGGATGCAGCCGCTCCCCCCAGTGCCGAACCACGCGGTCGGCGGGATCGGCCGCCAGGAACTCGACGACGACGTCGGGATGCCGCTCCCGGAGGCGCCGCGCGATGGCGAGATCGCGCTGGATGTGTCCGAGCCCGATGGGGCTCGAGAGCCACAGCACGCGCCGCTGGCTCTCTCGGGGGGGGCGGCGGGGCGTCAGCGACCGCGCGGGTGCGACGACCCGTCGCTCGGTAGTGGGCGGGATGGTAGCCTCGACCACCTCGCGATCGAGCACGAAATCGCGGATGAGGCGGTTGATCTTCACGGCATCCCGGCCGAAGAGGCCGTGCCCGCCGCGGTCGAAGGTGACGAGGCGCGCTCCGGGAATCGCCGCCACCATCTTTTGGGCATGGGAGTACGGCACGATCTTGTCGTGGGTCCCGTGCAAGGCGAGGGTGGGCACGCGAACCTGGCCGAGTAGGTCGTAGAGGTTGACGCCGTCGATGGCTCGCAGTGACTCGATCAAGATCTCGGGCGTGGTTTCGCCGGCCCAGGCGACGCAGTCCTCGATGCCCTTGAGGGAGTGCGGCTCGGGGAAGATGCGGGTGAAGAGACGCTGCCGCCAGTTGTCGAAGTCGTCGCGGATGACCCGCGCCACGCGCTCCTCGAAGGGGTGCGGCACCGACTCGGCATACTGGCCGGAGAGGAGGATCAAGTGCGAGAGCCGCTCGGGATGGGCGACCGCGTACCGGAAGGCGAGCGGCGCCGCGCATGAAAAGGCGACGAGGGCCAGAGGCGGCCGCCCGATCTCCTCGAGCACCGCGCACAGGTCGTCGTACCGCGCGTCGAGGTCGTAGCCACCGGGCGGCCGGTCCGATCGCCCGTTGCCGCGCGGATCCATGGTGATGACGCGGAAGTAGCGCGAGAGATACGGGATCTGGTGCTTCCACATCCGGCTGTACGTGACCACCTGGCACTGGGGCAGGAGGAACAGATCGCGAGCGCCGCGTCCCGTGACCTGGTAGAAGATGCGCGCGCCCGGCCGGTGAACGTACATGAGGTGGGCCCGGATCAGTCTTGCCGCCGGCCCCGGGCCATCTCGTAGAGGACGAGCGCCGCTCCGCCGCGGACGGTGGCGCGCTTGTCGGCGGGGACGAGGCGGACCCTGGTGCCTTCGAGGAGACCGGGAAGCGTCCGATGCTGAGCCCGGCGCAGGATGTCCTCCCGCAGCGGAGCCAGCGAGGTCGCGACCCCTCCCGTGATCACGATGGCCTCCGGGTTCAGCAGGTTGACGAGCGCTCCGATGCCCATGGCGAGGGCTTCGCAGGCTTCGTCGACCACCGCGCAGGCGAGGGGATCGCCGCTCGCCGCCGCCTCGAAGAGGAGCGCCGAGCCGATGCGGTTCGGATCGTTACCGGCTCGCGTCAGCACGATCGAGCCAGGGTAGTGGTCGAGACGCTCGCGGGCCCGCTCCGCCATCATCCCGCCCGCCAGGTACGTCGAGAGACAACCGGACCGCCCACACGCGCAGATGGGGCCGTTGAAGCTCACGGCGAGATGTCCGATTTCCCCCGCGCTGTGGAGGTGACCGCGAACGAGCTGGCCGTCCAGGATCAGGCCGCCTCCCATCCCCGTCCCGATGGCCAGCGTCACCAGCGAGGAGACGCCGCGGTCGGGGCCGAACATCCACTCGCCCAGGGCGAGCGCGTTCACGTCGTTGTCGATGAAGACGGGGTAGCCACTCCGCTCCTGGATGAGGGCCACGAGGGGAACCGTGCTCAGCTCGGGGAGCCAGGAGCCCGGCACCGAACGGACGAACCCGTTCTCGACGTCGACGAGACCGGGAAGGCCGACGCCGATTCCGGCCACGTCACTCCAGCGCTCGTCCGCGGAGGCCAGGGCACGATCGATCAGCGCGAGAAGCGTGTCGACGACCCTGCCTTCCCCCTGGGTCGGGAGCTGGGCCGTGGCGAGGACGTTGCCGTCGGGGCACACGAGCCCGGCAGACATCGTGGAGGCGCCCACATCCACGCCGATCACTGGAGTCGTCGACATCGTCATATGCGCCGAAGCGGGCAAACGCTGTGCCATCGCGGAAGTCCAGTTCGGATGGTCTCCATCGGCTGGAGGGATGCAAGGGAATCTTGCAGGCCTCGAGTCCAACGCTCGACAAAACCTCATCGTGGATGACCGTCGAGGGGGCAAGCTGACATGGCGGGTCGCGCCTGTGCACGTGCAAGGTCGCCATGCCCCATCGGACATGGTCACGACTTCGGTCCGCCCGCCTGCCGCCTCCGCTTGCGCGTTCATGGTCCCGGGTTGCCACGACAGCTTGCGGGGCCAACACGCCGAAATCAAGGGCGAGTCCATCGGCGGTTTTCCTTCTATGCAATTTCAGCTTGCATCCACGCGCCAGGAACTCGTTGAAATTTCCACGGGCGCTCGGCGGGCACGCCACTTGCTCAGCGATCCGCCCGGAGCGCAGCTCAACATCGTGAACAGGAGGAGTGACCATGCATGGTCGTCGCCACACCGTCATCGCCATCCTGATGTTCGCGGTCCTCGCCGCGTTCAGTGTGTACGCGCAGGAGCGCGGGCACGGGCACACCGTGGCCTTTCCGGACAGTCTCAAGTGGGTCGAGCCCGCGCCGCTCCCGGGGACGTCGATGGCCGTCGTGCAGGGCGATCCCGGCAAGGAGGGTTTATTCGTCTACCGCCTCCGGATGCCCGCCGGCTACCGGATTCCCCCGCACCTCCACAAGGCCAGCGAGAACGTCACCGTGCTCTCCGGCGTGTTCTTCATCGGCCTCGGGGAGAAGTTCGATCAGGGAAAGGGCCAGCAGCTGCCCTCGGGGGGATTCGCGTCCATCCCGCCGAACCATCCGCACTACGCGTGGGCGGGCGGCGCGGAAACGGTGGTGCAGGTGCACGGCGTGGGGCCGACCGACCTCAGGTTCGTGAACCCGGACGACGATCCACGCAACAAGAAGAAGTAGCGAGGCCAGGCCTCATCAACCGAGTCATAAAGGAGGAACGAACATGACGGCAGCAGGGTCGACCAGCATGCTCACGGACGCGATGTTGAAGCGCTTCGCCGAGCGGGCTCCGGGCTACGACCGGGACAACCGGTTCTTCGAGGAGGACTTCGCCGACCTCAAGCAGGCGGGCTACCTCACCGCGGCGGTGCCCCGCGAGCTCGGTGGGGGCGGACTCACCTTCGCGCAGATGATGCAGGAGCAGCGCCGTCTCGCGACCTATGCCCACGCCACCGCCCTCGGCATCAACATGCACCTCTACTGGACGGGCGTGGCGGCCGACGTGTGGCGGTCGGGCGACAAGTCGCTCGAGTGGCTGCTCACGGGCGCCGTCAAGGGCGAGGTCTACGCCGCGGGCCACGCCGAGAAGGGCAACGACATCCCGCTGCTCATGTCGTCTGCCAAGGCCGAGCCCGTCACGGGCGGATACCGATTCACCGGTCACAAGCACTTCGGGAGCCTCACCCCAGTGTGGACCTTCCTCGGTGTCCACGGACTGGACACGAGCGACCCCGCGGCGCCGAAAGTGGTCCACGCCTTCATGCCGCGAGCCACCGAGGGTTACAGCATCAAAGACACGTGGGATGTGCTGGGCATGCGCGCGACCTCGAGCCAGGACACGATCCTGGAAGGGGCCTTCGTGCCCGATCGGTACGTCGCCCGGGTGGTACCCGCGGGCTTCGCGGGCGCCGATCTCTTCGTTCTGGCCATCTTCCAATGGGCGCTCACCGGCTTTGCCAACATCTACTACGGCCTGTCCCAGCAGCTCCTCGCGCGGACCGTGGAGAGCTTGAAGAAGAAGACCTCCCTCGGCATCTCGCGGGGCTCCATGGTCCATCATCCAGAGGTGCAGCGCAGCGTGGCCCAGATGGTGATGGAGGTCGAGGCGCTTGGTCCGTACCTCGACCGCCTGGCCGACGACTGGACCAACGGCGTGGACCACGGCATGGCGTGGCCGCTCAAGATCGTCGCGGCCAAGCACCGGGCGGTGGAGAGCGCCTGGAAGGTCGCGGACATTGCGCTCGAGCTGGCCGGCGGGTTCGGCATCTTCGCCGCCGCAGGGATGGAGCGCTTGTTCCGGGATGCGCGCCTCGGCCGCATCCATCCAGCGAATCCCGCCCTCACTTACGAGATCGTGGGGAAGATGTCGCTGGGCGTCCATCCTGACGAACAGCCGCGTTGGGGGTAGGCGCGCGCGCTCCGCACGAGAACGGCGCGGCGGCGGGCGGCTCGGATCCGATCTCGCCCGCCGCCGCGCCGGGCCGTCCTCGGCGCCACGGACTCCCATCAGCGGTCGGCGGAGGAGCGGCCAGGACGTCGCGGCAGACCAGTCGCCGGATCGAGCAGGAGCCGTCGCATGCGGGGCCGCGAGAAGTCGAACATGTCGGCGAGCGATCCGGCGATCCGGTCGAAGGAGATGGCGCTGATGCGCTCGCCGTCGAGCCAGTTGTCCTCGATGAATCGCAGGATCGACGTCTGGTCGGTTAGTACATGGCTGACGTAGTTCTCTTTGGCGTAGGGTGAGATCACGAGCAACGGCAGCCGCGGCCCGTAGCCGCAGCGCGCCCCCGGCCCATCGCTCCGGCTTCCGCACTGGAAGTCGAGGGGAGTGCTCGACTGGTTCACGATGGGCGGCATCACGTGGTCGTACCAGCCGTCGGAATCGTCGGCGGCGATGATCACGGCCATGTCCCGCCACTGGGGAAGCTGCTGGAGCCGGTTCAGCGTGTCGACCAGGAACACCTGCTCGTCGAGAGGATCCGAGTTGCCAGGATGCCCGTTCTGATAGGCGGGCGCCTTGAGGAAGGAAACGGCGGGAAGGTTTCCGGCTCTCGCCGCCTCCCAGAACCATGTGAGATCGTAGAGATGCCTGGCCTGATCCGTCCGGCCCACCATTGTCACCGACGTCGGCGGCAGGTGTCGAGGATTTGCCGTCGACGCGAAGTACTGGAACGGGTTGTGATGAGGCACGTAGTCCCGGAAGCGGAGCGGATCGGTCCGGGGATCGATTCCCACCACCCGGTCGAACGCCTCCAGCGGATGACTCTGTGAGCACGTGCCATCGGCGGCCCGCGCGAAACCGCCCTGGAACCATCCCCACGTCACGCCGGCCGCCGTGAGCAGGTCACCGATGTTCCGGCCGATGAGGGCAGCCGGCTTGCCCGTCGAGCACACGTCCCAGTAGGGATCGGTGTCGTCCACGAAAGTGCCGAGCTGACCGTTGGTCGGGGCCGGGGTGTCGCTGGACGACGCCGGCGCTCCGCACTCCGGCACGCTTCCGTAGACCGACGACGAGGGGCCGCACAGGACGCCGTAGGTATCGCCCGCCGTCAAGTTGAGGGCCCCGCGGGTCGACTGCCCCGACATCGTGGCGAAGCTGTTGTCGCCGAGGGCGAAGTGCTGCGCGTAGTTCCAGAGAGCGGTGACGGTGTTGCCGTCGAAGTAGCCCATCACGGTGTCCCACTGTCCCGTACTGGACTTGTGGCAGAACTGCCGCGGGTTGGCGGGGGGCTGAGCGTCGAAGCGGGGGAACTGATCCATCAGTCCGCCGTCGCGGGCCCGTTGCTCAGCCGTGTACTCGTGATCCTGATCGCACGTGTACGCCTGGGTGCGGTCGATGCGAAACGGCTTCGACGAGTTCGGATTCCTCTCGATGAGGGTTGGCGTCAGGCCATTGACCGACGGAGTGTCCGGGCGAGGCCGGAAGGGCGGCTGGCCCGGAGGATTGAGCGCCACGGGATAGGTCGCGAAGTACAGGTCGAAGGAGTGGTTCTCCTGAAAGATGACCACGAGATGCTTGATCGGCGTCGTCGGCTTCAGGGGTTCGGCGAGGGCGGGCGGCAGCGAAGGCCCAGCCAGCCACACGGCAAAGAGCAGGGCCCTCCACGCGGGGGACACGCGAGGAGGATACACGACAACCGCGGGCGAGGGAGAAGTCCGTCGCCCTCATGCTGAGAATCGTTCGAATTTCCCGCCGCTGGCCCGCTCGGCACCCTTCGGGTAGGATAAGTGAGCTCGGGGATGCGCACGGATCCGATGGAGAGGAGCCAGAGGCCATGCCCAGCCGTCCCGCTCTTGCCCGACGCGATCTCCTGAAGCTCTGCGTGGGCGGCGCCACCGTGGCGATGGCGGCCCCCTCCTCCGCGCTCGCGCAGACGCCGCGGCGGGGCGGCACCTTCACCATTCGCGTCTGGGACCCGCCACACTTCGACCCGTACCTGATCGTCGCCTTCAAGACACAGATCGTCTACAGCTTCACTCACAGCCGGCTGCTCCGGCACAAAGCGGGACCGAGCGTGCTCCCCGGCAGCTTCGTGCTCGAGGGCGACCTCGCGGAATCATGGTCACAGCCCGACGAGACGACCTATCTCTTCAAGCTGCGCAAGGGCATGCGGTGGCATCCCAAGCCGCCCGTCAACGGCCGAGAGCTGACCGCGGAGGACGTGGTCTACAGCCTCGAGCGTTTCCGCACCGTCAAGGGCAATCCGCAGAGCTACCTGCTCGCGATGATGGACCGCGCCGAGGCGGTGGACCGCTACACCGTCAAGGTCACGCTCAGTGAGCCCTACGCATGGTTTCCCGATGTCGTGGCCAACCCCATGACGGGCGCCATCGTCGCCCGCGAGTGCGTCGAGAAGTTCGGGGACCTCAAGAAGTGGGAAGCCACCGTCGGCTCCGGTCCCTGGATGCTCGAGAGCTATCGTCCCAACACGGGGATGAGCCTCGTCCGCCATCCTCACTACTTCCTCCCCGGGCAGCCCTACGCGGATCGCGTCGAGCTGGTGGTGGACGAGGACCAGGCCTCCCGGATGGCCGCTTTCCTGGGCGGCAGGTATGACCTCGGTCCCGAGTTCATGGGCGCCATCAGCCG
>Ga0209465_10000194_pt1 | contig 29539 bp, 26 predicted proteins | sample PanSoiPlot1MoBio_FD_188321 | JGI IMG/M metagenome (GOLD analysis project Ga0209465, IMG submission 188321) | Tropical forest soil microbial communities from Panama analyzed to predict greenhouse gas emissions - Panama Soil Plot 1 MoBio (SPAdes)... | ecosystem: Environmental > Terrestrial > Soil...
TTCCGTTCGCGAGCGAATGAAGTCCAGGTCAGCCAGCCCCTCGTCGAGCAGCACTCTGGCCATGGCATTGAACAGGGCGACGTCGGTCCCGGGCCGCTCCTGGATCCAGAGGTCGGCCTGGTCGCACAGCTCGATCCGCTTCGGATTGATCACGATGAGACGGGCTCCGCGGCTCACCGCCTTGCGGAGCCGAATGGCGATGACGGGATGGTTAGCCGAGGCATCCGCCCCCACCACCATGATGCACCCGGCCTCCTCATAGTCCTGGTACGAGTTCGAGGTGGCGCCAGACCCCATGGAGGTGAGCATCGCCTCTACCGACGGCGAGTGGCAGAGGCGCGTGCAGTGATCAACGTTGTTGGTGCCCATGACTACCCGGGCGAGCTTCTGGATGACGTAGCCGTCCTCGTTGGTCGCCTTGGCTGACGCAAAGGCCCCGAATCGGCCGTGGTGCCGCGCCAGCCCTTCCGCGGCGGCCTCGAGCGCTTCGTCCCACGACGTCTCGACCCAGACGCCGTCGCGTCGGACCATGGGCGAGGTGATCCGGTCCCGCGAGTGGACGAAGCCGGTCCCGAAACGGCCCTTGACGCAGAGGGTCCCCCCGCTCGATCGATTCTCGGGCACGTCGTCGGCCATGACGGAGAGGCGACCGTCCTGCCTGATGTGGAGCCGAATGCCGCAGCCCACGCCGCAATACGGACACGTGGTCTCGACCTCGCGGACGATGGGAATCGCCTGCTCCTTCGGGCGGAGGGCGCCCGTGGGGCAGGTCGCTACGCATTGACCGCACGAGGTGCAGATGGACCCCGACATCGGCCCGTCTCCCACCACCCCGACCCGCGCCTCGTGGCCGCGTCCGATCATGGAGATGGCCCCGATGTGCTGCACATCGGCGCAGGCGGTCGTGCAACGGCCGCAGAGGATGCAGGCCTCACGGTCGAGGACGAAGAAGCTCTTCGACTCGTCCACCGCGAAGTGGTGCTGGGGCGGATGCCCGGGAGCCGTCAGCGCGTGATGCTGGGCGGCCACGCCCACCTGGCCGAAGCCGTCGCGTTCCGGGCTCGCCGTGAGCATGGACCAGGTCAGGTCGAGTACGGCCTTGCGCGTCTTGACGGCATCAGGGTGCTGGGTGTTCACGACCAGGCCATCGCGCGCGGGAAGATGGCAGGCCGCGGGCAGTCCACGCTGGCCCTCCACGTGGACGAGACAGGTGCGGCACGCACCGAGCGGGGCACGGTCGGGATCCTTGCAGAGCTGGGGCAGGGGGAGGCCGAGGCGGTTCACGGCGTCCAGCACCGTGGCACCCGCGGGAACCTCGACCGGCGTGCCGTCGACGATGACGCGGAGGCTCATGGGTTGATCCAGGTCTCGGCTGCGCCCACATTCTAGCCGAGCTTGCGGGACGCTAGTCTCTGATCCAGGACTCCGCGAGAGGGACCTCGGGGGCGGGCCCGCGGCTGGCGAGCGGCTCCTCCGAGGAGGGTGTGAGCTGCATCAGCCGCTCGACGTCCGTCCGGCGATAGAGGCGCTGGCGCTTGATGCCCTGTCGATAGCTCCGGAGCACGCCCCGGCTCACGTAGGCGTAGAGCGTTTCCCGCTTGATGCCGAGGGTCGCCGCCGCCTCCTCTCCCGTCAGGTACTGCTCGCCGTCCAGGATCACCATGTCTTCGCTATCTTAGCAGCCATCCACAGCCCCGATCCAGTCCTGTATTGTTTGATCAATATTAATCAACTATAATCAAGCCCAGATAAGTCAAGGGTTCCGGGGCTCGTCTCAAGCTCTCGCACAGGAGGAGCGAACATGGACCAGGCATGGAAGGCGGGACTCGAGGATGTCATCGCTGCACGGTCGGCCATCTGTCAGGTGGATGGGGCGGCGGGGCGCCTCTACTACCGCGGCTACGAGATCGGCGATCTGGCCCACGCCGTCAGCTTCGAGGACGTGACGCGCCTGCTGTGGTTCGGTGAGCTGCCGACGGCGGCAGAACGGGCGGAGTTCCAGGCGCGGCTCGACGAGCGTCGTGGCCTCCCCGGTCCCATCGAGGCTCTCCTGCGCTCGCTGCCGCGAGACTGCCATCCGCTCGACGCTCTCCGCACCGCAGTGTCACTGGCGGCGGCCTACGATGGGGACGCGCGTTCGAACGAGGAGCCGGCCAATCTTCGGAAGGCCTACCGGCTCATGACGCTGATTCCCGAGACAGTGGCGGCTTGGCATCGTATCCGGACGGGCCGCGAGCTAGAGCACCGTGCGCCCGCCGGATCGCACGCTGCCCGTTTCCTCCACCTCCTGAGCGGACGCGAGCCCGCCCCCGAGGTCGCGCGCGTGATGGACCTCGTGCTGACCCTCCACGCCGACCACGAGTTCAACGCCTCCACCTTCGCGGCCCGGGTGGCGGTGGCGACCGTGGCGGATCTTCATGCCGCCGTCGTCGCCGCCATCGCCACCCTCAAGGGGCCGCGTCACGGCGGGGCCAACGAGGATGTCCTTTCCATGCTCCGCGAAATCGACGATCCGCGACGGGCGGAGGCCTTCGTCGAGTCTCGCATCGGCGCTCGTGCTGGACTCTCCAAACGGGAGCGGAGCAACCCTGCGGCGCGCATGCCCGGCTTCGGCCATCGTGTGTACAAGGTGGACGATGCGCGGGCGCGGGTGCTCCGCGGTCTGGCCAAGGAGATGGCCGCGGCCACGGGCCGGGAGCGTCTCTTCGAGGTGGCGGAGCGTGTCTACGAGGGGATGCGCGCGCGCACCACGCTGCCCGTCAACGTGGACTTCTTCTCGGCGGTGGTGTACGACGCGTTGGACATTCCGCCCGATCTCTGCACGTCGATCTTCGCGGTGGGGCGTGTGGCCGGCTGGTGCGCGCATGCCCTCGAGCAGTACGCGGACAACCGGCTGATCCGGCCGCGGGCTGACTACATCGGCTCGGCGCCGCGTCCTCTGTCGGCGGTGACTACTTAGGCTCGCTCACCGCTTACGCGAGTCGGGTGGGTCCTGTCGCCGGGGACCCTCCCGCGCCAACGGCTCCGCCACCCGCTCGCCCGAATCGCCGCTCTTCAAGCGGCGCACGGGACGAGGAGGTCCCACTACGCCGCTGGCGCGGGAGGAGCCCCCGGCGCCACCCACCCGTTTCTCCGTGAGGCCTTGGTGAGGGACCTCAGACTGTTAGCGACGGCGATTCGAACGCATGGCCGTCCGTTTCCGTCGGTGGCCAGGTTGCTTGGGGCAGGCTAAAGGGCGCCGGGGAAGTCGCGGAGGGCGGAGAGGATGGACAGCGGCGCGGCCTGCCCGAGGCCGCAGAGGGAGGCGAGGCGTATCACCTCGGCGAGCTCCGTGACTCGGGCGACGTCCGCGCCGGCGGGAGCGTCGAGCATGTCGCGCAGTCGTGCCGTACCCTCGCGGCAGGGCGTGCACTTGCCGCACGATTCGCGCGTGTTGAAGTCGAGCAGGGTGCGGATCACGTCGCGGACAGAAGCCGTCTCGTCGAGGGCCACGAGGCCCCCCGTGCCCGGATTGACGCGGCCGCCGGGCACCAGCGGCTCGTCGAGCTCGCGTGGGGGCACGATGATCCCCGACGGCCCGCCGAGCACCATGCCGGTGAGCGTGCGACCGGAGCGCATCCCACCCCCGATGCTCTCGATCAGATGCCGGAGCGTCGTTCCCATCTCGACCTCGGCCAGGCCCGGGCGCGCCAGGTGACCGGAGAGGCCGAAGCATTTCGTCCCGTGCCCCTCGCCGAGGGAGGTCCACCACTCCGCGCCCCGATCCATGATGAGAGGCACCGCGAAGAGCGTCTCCACGTTGTTGATGACCGTGGGCTTCCCGAAGAGGCCCGCTTCCGTCGGGAAGGGCGGCTTGGGGCGAGGCATGGCCCGCCGCCCCTCGAGCGATTCCATGAGCGCGGTCTCCTCGCCCAGCACGAAGCCGCCCGCCCCGCGCCGAACCTCGACCTCGACGGAGAAGTCGCTTTCGAGCACACGTGGGCCGATGAGCCCCCACGCTCGTGCCTCCTCCACGGCGCGGGCGACTCGCTTGGCCGCGAGGTGGGCTTCGCCGTGAACATAGAGATAGATGTGGCCTGCGCCGGCCGCGTAGGCCGCGAGGAGGGCGCCTTCGAGCAGGCGGTGAGGATCGCCTTCCATGAGATGACGATCCTTGAAGATGCCGGGCTCACCCTCCTCGCCGTTCACGATGAAGTACTTGGGCGATCGCGTGGCGCCGCGGGTCCCTTCCCACTTGAGGGCGGCGGCGAAATAGGCGCCGCCCCGCCCCCGCAGGCCCGCCGCCTTCACCACCTCGATGACGGCCTCGGGCCGGCGCGCCTCGAGGGCGGCGGCCAGCGTGGCATAGGAGCCGCGCCTGATCGCGTCCCCGATGTCGTCAGGCTCCACGTCTCCGCAGCGGGCGGTGAGCTCACGGCGCTGATGCCTGAGCACATCCGTGATGCCGGGATGGGGCTCGAGCCGCCGCGCCGCTACTGCGTCGAGCAGCGCAGGGAGGCGATCGGCCGTCGCGTGCGGCAGGTGGTGAAGCTCGCTCTCGGGCGTCGCCACCGTCATCATGGGCGCGGCCCAACACATGCCGTTGCAGCCCACCGCGGCCACGGCGGCTTCGAGACCTCGGCGCGCCACCTCGCGCGTGAGCGCTTCCATGGTCGCCTCCGCGCCGACGGCCAGGCTGCACGAGCCGACGCCGACCAGGAAGCGAAGTCTGGGACGCGCCGCCCCCGCCGCCCGGCGGAAGATCTCCGCGAACGACCGGTCCTTCACCGGCGGCGCGGGCGACGACTCCGGAGAGGATGACGCCCGCGGAGCCGGCGAGGAGAGGAGGCGGTTCACGTCCTCGCGCGCCACGCGACCATGACAGGAGCCGTCCACTTCGACCACGGGCGCCACGGAGCAGTTGAAGGCGCAGTCGAAGGGCTCGAGCGTCACGTCGGGCCCTGCGACAGCGCGCAGGGAGGCGAGCAGCTCCACTCCGCCGCGGATCCGGCACGGTACGCCCGTGCATACACGGATGAGCCGCGCGCGCGGCTCCGTCAGCCTGAACTCCGGATAGTGCGTGGCGACCCCGTAGGCCTCGGAGGCGGGCACGCGGAGGTGTGCGGCGACCTCGGCGAGCGCGGCAGCGGGAATCCAGCGCAGCTCGTGCTGGACGGCATGGAGGGCGGGCAGGAGCCAGGTGCGCTCCTTGGGGAAGGCTTGAAGGACGCTCCGCCAGTCGGTCACGTCAGGCCGTCAATGCGCGACGGGCACGGGGTCCACGAGCCGCGCCGCGGCGAAGCCCTTCTTGCGTAAGAGGCACGAATCGCAGAGGCCGCAGGCGCGGCCGTCGGCCTCGGGCGCATAGCAGGACCAGGTCAGGGCGAGGTTCACCCCGAGCTCGTGGGCGCGGGCCACGATCTCTCCCTTGCTCAGGGCGATGAGCGGGGTGTGGATGCGGAAGCGGCTCTTGCCTTCCACGCCGGCCTGCGTGGCGAGATTCGCCAAGCGCTCGAAGGCCTTAATGAACTCCGGACGGCAATCGGGATAGCCCGAGTAGTCGAGGGCGTTGACGCCGATGAAGATGTCCTGTGCCTGCTGCACCTCGGCCCACCCGAGGGCATGGGCGAGGAAGATGGTGTTGCGCGCGGGAACGTAGGTGACGGGGATGCCTTCGCCGATCGCCTCCTCGTTCCGTCCCTTGGGGACGGCGATGTCGGCGGTGAGCGCGGAGCCGCCGATGGCGCGGAGATCGAGACGCAGGGTGAGGTGCGGGCGGGCGCCGAGGGCCGTGGCCACCTGCCTCGCCGCCTCGAGCTCGCGCACGTGGCGCTGGCCATAGTCGAACGACAGCGCGCAGCACTCGTAGCCCTCGGCGAGGGCGATGGCGAGAGTGGTCGTGGAATCGAGGCCACCCGAGAGCAGCACGACGGCGCGCGGAGCCACTACACTCCCCGCCGGGGACCCCATAGCATGATGTGGAGACGGGGAGAGAAGCGGAAGCCGTGGCGCGTGCACATCTCGGCCACCCAGGGCCCGCGCTCGATCAGCTCCTCGCGCCGGATGGCCTCCGGCTGGAGGAGGATGCGGCTCTTCGGCAGGGCGAAGCGCTCGGCCAGGCTCAGCACCTCGGACACGTCGCGCGTGCCGGTCACCACGAACTTCCACCAGCTCTCCCGCGAGAGGAAGTCACGAATGACGGCGGGCCGGATCCGCGTGGCGTCGGCCACGCCCGAGGCCGCGAGCTTGAGGGACACGTTCCACTGGATCGCTCGATCGAGGGCAACGGGCGGAGCGAGGGTACCCGACGTCTCCACCTCGACGGCGAAGCCAGCGTCAATCAGCGCGGGGGTGAGAGTGGTGAACAGCGGCGATTCGAGCGGCTCCCCGCCCGTGACCACTACGCGTCGGCACGGATACGCCGAGGCCTCCCGGAGGAGACCATCGACATCGGCGGCGCGCCCCCCCGCCGCGTCCCACGAGTACTTGGTGTCGCACCAGACGCAGCCGACGGTGCAGCCCTGCAGCCGCACGAACACGGCGGGAAGGCCGGCGGTGACACCCTCGCCTTGGATCGAGTAGAAGACCTCGGCAACGCGGCCGACCACGGAGGGGCCACTCACTCGGCGAAGCTCCGCGGTGATGGATGCGTCACGTCGGAGATGGAGATCATGGCGGACGGCATGGCCGAGCAAAATCCTAGCATGGCTGACGACGGCCGGTGACCGACGAGCCTCGGCGCGCGGCCAGCGCGCCGGGACTCGATCGGAGGCGATAAGGTCGAGCGGCCTAAGCGTGCCGCCAGCCGTCGTGCCAACCCCAGTGATGCGGGTAGGGGGCCACGACCACCGGGGGCGGCGCCACGTAGACCCCCGCCACGGGCGGGGGCGGAGCGTACGCGTATGGATCCGCGTAGACCGCACAGCCGCCCAGGAAGAGGGCGGCGAGCACGATGCTGATCATCTTGATCATGGTTTCTGCACCTCCTTTGCAGTTCTCGGGTCTTCCACGAATAAGACGGCTCGGGCTACCACCCCGTTTCGCTCCCGGATGAGAGGAGGATGAGAACTGGATGAAAAGCGAGGCGACGGATCAGCGCTCGTGGAGGCGCCAGCGCCGGAATACGTAGCCGGGATCAGCGGCGACCCGACCCTCCCCGATCAGGCGGGCGCCCGGGGTCGGATCGAGCCGCTTCACCTCCTCGTGCTGCGAGGGATCGATCACCACGTCGCTGGTGGTGACGAAGATCTCGTCCACGAGGTCCGCGGCCCGCAGCGCCTCGAGAATGGTCTCTCCCCCCTCGCAGTCGAGGTAGCGTACGCCGAGGTCGCGGAAGAGCAGCTCGTGCGCATGGCGGAGCTCTCGCGCGCCCAGGGTGTCTTCTCCCGCCACGAGTAGCCTCACCCCCTTGGCCTCGCAGCCAAGCCCCCGGAGATGGCGGGCGCCGTGACCCGTCGTCACCACGACCACCTCGACTCCCGGGATGTTGAACATACGGGCGTCGATGTCGAGCGCCCCGCTGCGCGTGTAGATGACCTGGCGCGGCACGCGAGGCAGCCCGTGCTCCAGCCGGAAGCGCTCCAGGCGCGCCCCCAGGTCTGACCCCGCCTGGCTCAGAGTGCCCACCAGTTCCGGCTGATCGCGCAGTGTCTGTGCTCCCACCGCGACGGCCTCCGCATGGGCCCGGAGATAGCGCATGAGTTGCACATCCGCGCGCCGCCCCGGTCGCTTCGGATCGCCGCCCGCTACCGCGCGGACCGGATCGTCGTGCGGCCCGCGGCGCTTCCACGCGACGACGCCGTTCCGGGAGGCGATGAAGTTGGCGTAGGTCCATGGCCGGTCCGGCCACGGTGGAGGAAAGCCCACGGGCTCGAGCCGCTCGGGATCCGGGGAGATGTCACCGTATGGATAGCGGCGCTCGAGGTTGAGGGTCCAGACGATCCGGCTCTCTCCCTCGGCCACGCGGGGCCCGACCACCTAGGCGATGCCGGTGTGGATGGTGACGGTACCGAAGCCGACCCGCCGATACTTCACACCGCGAAGCCCCACCTCCTCCATGAGGGCGGCCAAAGCGGGCGGCGTGACGAATCGGTCCACCGACTGTGGCAGGTAGGTGTACGCCTCGCGGTCCCCACCCACGATGGCGCCGACCCACGGGACGATGTGATGGAAATAGGCGCGGAAGAGGGGGGCCCAGCCTGGGAGATTCGTCTGCGTGATCTCGAGGGCGACCACGCGACCGCCCGGGCGCGAGACGCGGCGCATCTCACCGAGACCCTGGCGGAGATCGCCGAGGTTCCGGAGGAGGAAGGCCGAGGTGACGAAGGCGAAAGTGCGCGGCTCGAAGGGCAGGGCGAGGGCATCCGCTTCCACGAGGCGGACGCGAGCCGCCGTCTCCTCCGTGCGGCACTTGAGTCGCGCGATGGTGAGCATGCCGTGGGCGAAGTCTGCGCCCACCACCGTGCGGTGCCGGTGGATCTCGCTCAGCTCGAGCGCGAGGTCGCCGGTGCCCGTGGCGAGGTCGAGACCGGGGCCGTCCGGCGAGGGAATGGTCTCGCGGGCCGCCGCTCGTCGCCACGCGTGGTGCATCCCGAACGTCATGAGCCCGTTCATGAGGTCGTAGCGCCCGGCGATGCGCGAGAACATCTCGTTCACGTAGCGGGCCTTGCCCGGTCCCTCTCCGAGCTCCACGCTCATCGCACGCGCCCCGCCAGGACCGCTACGAAGAGGATGACCGAGATGTAGCCATTCACGTTGAAGAAGGCGACGTCGAGCCGGGACAGATCATCGGGCGAGACGAGCGAGTGCTCGTACACGAACAGCGTGGCCACCGCCGCCACCCCGAGCCAGTAGAGCCACCCGAGGCCGGTCATGAGGCCGAGGGCGACGAAAGCGGCCACGGTGAGGAGATGGCAGATCCGCGCACACCACAGGGCGGCGGCGATACCGAAGCGGGCGGGAAAGGAGTAGAGGCGCGCGCGGCGGTCGAAGTCGACGTCCTGACACGCGTAGATCAGGTCGAAGCCCGCGATCCATACGGTAAGGGCGAACCAGAGCACGAAGGCTGGCGGCTCGAAGGCGCCGCGCACGGCGATCCAGCCTCCCGCAGCAGCGATGCCGTCGGTGAAGCCAAGGATCCAGTGCGAGGCCCAGGTGAAGCGTTTGGTGTACGAGTAGCCGATGAGGAACAGCGCCGCCCAGGGCGCGAGTCGGAAGCAGAGCGGATTCAGCATCCAGGCGGCCACGGCGAGGAGGACGGCCGAGAGGAGGGCGGCGAGGAGCATGTGCCAGGGGCGCAGCAGCCCCGTGGGCAAGTGCCGTCCCGCCGTGCGCGGGTTGGCCGCGTCGATCAGACGGTCGGCCAGGCGGTTGACGCTCATGGCCAGGGTGCGCGCGGCGGCCATGGCCACGGTGACCCAGACGACCACCCGCGTGCCCGGCCAGCCGCGGGCGGCCAGCACCATGGCCACGTAGGCAAAGGGCAGGGCGAAGACGGTGTGCTCGAACTTGATGGCGTCGAGGAAGTGTCGGAGCGTGCGCGACACTACAAGCCGTACTCGCGCCAGCGCCGGGTGACGAGGGCGCGGATCTCCTCGCTCATCACGATCTCCTGCGGCCACGGCTGGCCGATGCCGTCATCGGCGGTCTTCTCGGTGGCGTCGATGCCCAGCTTGCCCCCGAAGCGATGACGAAGGGCCGCGTGGTCGAGATCGTCGGTGGGCCCTTCCACGAGGACGAGATCGCGCTTGGGATCGACGTTGCCGGTGGCCCGCCACGCGACCTCCGAAAGGTTCTGCACGTCGACGTGCTCGGAGACCACGAGGATGTTCTTGGCCAGCATCATGAGCCCGAGCCCCCACAGGGCGTACATGACCTTGCGCGCCTGCCCGGGGTAGCGCTTGCGGATGGAGACGATGACGAGGTTGTGGAAGACGCCCTCCGCGGGCATGTTCATGTCCACGACCTCGGGGAGCATGAGCCGGATGATGGGGAGGAAAATGCGCTCGGTCGCCTTGCCCAGCCAGTAGTCTTCCTGGGGCGGCCGGCCCACGATAGTCGTGGGATAGATCGGCTGCCGGCGCCGCGTGATGGCCGTGAGATGGAACACGGGATACTCGCGCGCGAGCGAGTAGTAGCCGGTGTGATCGCCGAACGGCCCCTCGATCTGGCGTTCCGCCGGGTCTACCGTGCCCTCGAGCACGATCTCGGCGTCGGCGGGCACCTCGACGTCGACGGTTTTCGCCGTGACCATGGGCACGCCCGTCCCGCGCAGCCAGCCCGCGAACACCATCTCGTCGATGCCCGGAGGCAACGGCGCGGAGGCGGCATAGATGCACGCAGGGTCGCCACCCAACGCGATGGCCACTTCCATGGGCCGCCCACGTTCCTGAGCCACGCGCTCGTGCTCGGCCGAGCCCTTGTGGATCTGCCAGTGCATGCCCAGCGTACGGTCGTCGAAGACCTGCAGCCGGTACATGCCCACGTTGCGCGCGCCCGTCGCGAGATCGCGGGTGAAGACCATGGGCAGGGTGATGAAGCGGCCCGCGTCGCCTGGCCAGCACTGGAGCACGGGCAGGGTGGCGAGGCTCGGATGCTCCGTCTCCACTACCTCCTGGCAGGGAGCGGAGCGTGCGCGTCGCGGGCCGGCCTTGGCCACGTCGAAGAGGTCGCCGAGCTTGCGCAGCTTGTCGAGGAAGGAGCCGGGCATGCGCAGGTCGAGGAGCTTGGCCACTCGAGCGCCCAGATCGTCGAGCCGTTCCACGCCGAGGGCGGCGGCCATGCGAGCGGAAGAGCCGAAGGCATTGATGAGGACGGGCGTGTCGAAGCCCTCCACGTGCTCGAAGAGGAGGGCACGGTTCCCCTCGGGGGGGCCCTTGGAAACCCGGTCGGTGATCTCCGCGATTTCGAGGTCGCGAGAGACGCGGGCCGGCACGCGCGTGAGCTGCCCGTGCTTGTCGAGGTGCGCGACGAAGGCGCGGAGATCGTCGAAAGCCACCACCCTACTCGTGATACCAGACTTTCACGAGCCAGCCCGCGATGAAAGGAAAGGCCAGGCTGGGAACGATCCGCACGACGACGAATCGCCAGCCCATGAGGGGCGCCTCCCACGCGATGATGCGCTGCACGCCGAAGAGCGACCACGAGGTCATGTAGGCGACGAGAGGTCCTAGGGCCATGCCGGAGTTGGCGAGCACGACGAGGAGCGGGACGCTCACCATGGGCCCGCCCGGCGTCAGGATGCCCGCCATCGCGGCCATGGCGATGGCGCCGAAGCCCGACTGATTGCCGAAGTAGCGCGCCACCGTCTCCTGCGGAATGAGCACCTGGAGCATACCGGCCAGGATCAGCGCGGGCGCGAGTCTGGGCAGGACGAACCAGAGCATGCTGAGTCCGTTCTTGGCGCCCAAGATCGGGAGCGAGGGATCCTTCCAGTAGGCGGCGGCGGCGGTGATGACGGCCAAAGCAATCAGAACAAAGGCGGAAAGGTCGAGCGAGAAGCCTCGCGGCATGAAGGGATTATACAGCTATACTAATCGAGAGCTTCGGTACTCGAGCGCATGCGACTCAGCATTCGAACCAAACTCGCTCTCCTCGTATTGGCCGTGTTGCTGCCGCTGCTCGCGGCCGCCGCCGTCAGGTTCTGGGGCGACATGTCCGAGGGCCGCCGTGTCGGCAACCAGAGCCAGCTCGACACCGCCAACCTCATCGCAGGACGGCTCGACGAGATCCTCACCGGCCAGATCGAGAGTCTCCTCGCCCTCGCGAGCCTCCGCAGTCTCGACAGCGTGCAGGACGCCGATCTGGAGACGCTCGCGGGGCGCGTGCGCGAGCGGCATCCCTTCATGCGCCGCTTCGTCGCCGTCAGCCCCGACGGGCGCGTGGTCGCCACCAGCGGGTACCGCGACGGCGACCCGAAGTTCCTCACTCCGGAGGCCATCGCCACCGTGCTGGGCCGAGGCGAGCCCGTGGTCACCATGCCGCACACGAGCGGGAGCGACAGCCGTCAGGTCGTCGCCATGGTGGTGCCTGTCCAGGACCCTCAGGGCAAGCTCGTGGGCGCGATCGGCGCCGAGGTGGACTTGGAGACGCTCTCGCGCTATCTCAACACCCTCCCCTTGGGTCGCGAGCAGACGGTGGCCGTGGTCTCCACGAACGGCGACGTCCTCGCGCGCTCCGTGAGCCCGCACGAGTTCTTCACCCGTTCCCTGAGCGGCAGGCCGGAGGCCGATGCCCTCCTCCGCCGCGGCGAGGGCAGCGCGGAGTGGGCGGCCGAGGACGGGGTGGCGCATCTAGCCGGCGCGGCGAGCATGACGCGCGCGCCGTGGGTCGTGGTCGCCGCCATGCCGAGCGGCGCCGCCTCCGCTCCCGCGGCGAACCGGCTCACCCGCGATCTCCTCGCGCTGGGCGCGGCGACCGTGCTCGCCCTCCTCGTGGCGTGGCTGATCGGCAACCGCATGCTCCGCTCGGTCAGCGCCCTCATGCAGGGGGCGAGGGATCTCGAGACCGATCAGGGCTCGCCAATCGTGGTGTCCACCAAGGACGAGCTGGCGGAGCTGGCCGATCAGTTCAATCGCGCGGTCGGTGAGCGCCGGCAGACCCATGCCGTCCTCGACGAGCGCCAGCGCCGACTCCGCGCCCTCGCCGATGTCAACGTCGCGCTGTCCCAGCAGCTCGAGCTCAAGCCACTCCTCGGGCAGATCACTCAGGCCCTCGCCCAGCTCACGGGTGCGGGCACGGTGGTGTTCTGGGAAGTGGACGAGGCGCGCGGGCTCCTCGTGCGCCGGGCGTGGACCTCGAACCCCGCCGTCGCCCTCGACCAGATGCCAATGTCCGTCGGCATCGATGCCGGTGGAGTCGGCTTGGTCGCACGGAGCCGGCGGCCGCTCTTCATTGAAGACGTGACCCCCGACGATCGGCTCCGGGGTCGCGAATGGGCGGTGGCCCACGGCCTCATCTCCTTCGCGGGCGTGCCCGTCGTCGCCGGTGATGATCTGCTCGGCGTGCTCACCCTGAGCCTGCGTAAGAAGGACCTGCCCGCGGCCGACGATCGCGAGCTCCTCACCTCGTTCGCTTCCCAGGCCGCGGTGGCCGTGCGCAACGCGCGCCTCTTCGCGGAGGCGACGCGCCGCCGTCGCGAAGCCGAGGAGCTTGCCCAGGTGGCGCGCATGCTCACGGAGAGCCTCGACATCCACGAGGTCGCGGATCGCGTGGTCAAGAGCGTCCTGCCCATCTTCGGCGTGGACGCGGCCGGCCTCCGGCTCATGCGCCCCGACGGCCGGCTCGAGGCCATCGCGTGGGCGGGCTCGGCCCTTGGCTTTTTCCAGCCCGGCCACATGCTGGAGCCGGGAGACGGGCTCGTCGCCCGCGCCGTCACCGAGGGACAGGCGGTGTACACGCGCGACGTCCTCGACGACCAGAAGCTGACCCTGACCGACGATCTGCGCACGCGCCTCGTGGAGTCGGGGATGCGCTCCCTCCTCGCCGCGCCCCTGCGCGCCAAGGGTGAGCTCATCGGCGTCCTCGCCGTGGCCTCGGGCAACGTCCACGACTTCGCCGAGGACGACGCCAATCTCCTCCAGGCCTTCGCGGACCAGGCCGCCCTCGCCATGCAGAACGCGCGGCTGTACGGCGACGCCACGCGCCGCCAGCGCGAGTCGGAGGAGATCGCGCGCGTCGCCCAGACGCTCACGGGTAGCCTCGATGAGGACGATATCGCCCAGCGCATCGTGGCGAGCGTGCTCCCCGTGCTCCGCGCGCTGTCCCTGGGTTTCCGCCTCCTTCAGCCCGACGGCTCGCTCCGGGTCCTCGCCCAGGCGCAGGCCGTGGGGACCATCGGCATCCCGGGCCACGTCGTGCCGGCGGGCTACGGGATCTCCGGACGCGTGGTGGCGGAGGGGCGGCCCGTGGTCAGCGCGGACGTGCTGACCGATCCGAACATCCTGCTCACCGCGGAGATGCGCCGCCATGTGGAAGAGACCAAGATCGGCGCCTACCTCTCCGTCCCGCTCCGCCTCCGCGACCAGGTCATCGGCACGCTCGCCGTCGGTGACATCACGGGCCGTCAGTTCACCGAGGTGGAGGCGGCCCTTCTCCAGACCTTCGCCGACCAGGCCGCGCTCGCCCTCGATCACACGCGCCTCTACGCGCAGACGCGCCAGCGCCTGCGCCACGTGGAGTCGATTCGCGAGGTGGTGGAGCAGGTGCTGGTGCCCCTGAGCCTCGAGGAGCGGCTCAACCTGATCGCGCGCAAGGCCGCCGAGCTCTTCGACGCCGACCAGGCCGTGGTGGCTCTCAAGCCCGAGGGCCACGATGACCTCGTCATCCGCGCGGGGTATCGGCTCGTGCCGGGGCAACTGGGACATGCCGTCGCGCTCGGTGAGGGCGCGATGGGGCTCGCGGCGGCAAAGCGTGAAGGAATCCTCGTCAACGACTATTCCTCCTGGTCCGGACGCGTTCACCGGGCGTCGAAGCCGGAGTTCATCGAGACGATCAGAGCGACCATCTCCTATCCGCTTCTCATCCGCGGTGAGCTCATCGGGGCCCTAGTCGTCGCGTATGTGGGCGGTCAGGATCGGCGCTTCGTCCCCGAGGATCTCGACCGGCTCGCCACCTTCGCCGCGCCGGCCGCGCTCGCCATCGAGCACAGCCGCCTCTTCGACGAGCTCGCCGCGCGCGTGCGCCAGCTCCAGGAGACGCAGGCGCAGCTCGTGCAGGCGGGCAAGCTCTCCGCGGTGGGCCAGCTCGTCTCCGGCGTGGCCCACGAGCTCAATAATCCGCTCTCCGTGGTCATCGGCTACGGCCAGCTTCTCAAGGGCAAGGTCTTGCCGCCCGAGTTGCGCGGCCCCATCGACCTGATCGTGGCCCAGGGCGAGCGGATGGCCAAGATCGTCCAGGGCCTGCTTCTCTTCTCGCGCCAGCGCAAGCCGGAGCGCGCGCCGGTGAACCTGCCCTCGGTCATCGAGCAGACGGTGGCCCTCCGCACCACCCGCCTCCGCCTTTCCGGCATCCGCGTGATCTCCGAGCACGCGCCCGACCTTCCGCCCGCGGAAGGCGATGTGCACCAACTCCAGCAGGTGTTTCTCAATCTCCTTCTGAACGCGGAGCACGCCATCCTCTCCGCAGGCCGTGGAGACACCATTCGCATTCGCACCGGCACGCGCGCCGAGGGCGGCCGCCGCTGGGTGGTGGTCGAGTTCGAGGACAACGGTCCCGGGATTGCCGCCGAGGTGATGCCCCGCATCTTCGAGCCGTTCTTCACCACGAAGAAGGTGGGCGAGGGCACGGGCCTCGGGCTGTCCGTCTCCTACGGCATCGTGCAGCAACACGGAGGACGACTCACCGGTGAGAGTGTCCCGGGACGGACCGTCTTCACCGTCGAGCTGCCCACGATCGTGGCGGCGGAGCCCGCGGACGGTGGACGGTCCCCGGTGACCCCCGGCGTGTACGGCTTCGGCCGGCGCGCTCTGGTGGTGGACGACGAGCCGGGAATGGTGGAGCTGGTGACCGCGCTGCTCAGGGATTCGGGCTGGCAGGTCGAGGTCGCGGCCACCGGACGGTCCGCGCTCGAGCGGGTGCGCCGCATGCGCTTCGACGTCGTGCTCTCGGACATCCGCATGCCCGACGGCAGCGGAGAGGATTTCTATCTCGCGGCCGTCCTCGATCAGCCCGGACTGGCCCGGCGCTTCGTGTTCATGACAGGCGACACCGCCAATCCAGCTCCGTGGCAGTTCGTGGAGGAGGTACAGGCGCCCGTGCTCGAGAAACCCTTCACCGCGGACCATCTCTTCGCCGCGCTGGAGCGCGTCAGCGTCTTGACTTCGCGCGCGCCCATCGAGTAAATCGGAAGCGTCATGACCAAGGCCGATCTCGTCGCCGCCATGGCCAAGGCCGCGGGCGGCAGCAAGGTGTCGGCGGAGCGGGCCCTCGACGCCTTCTTCGTGAGCGTATTCGACGCGCTCAAGAAGGGGCGACGGGTCACCATCGGCGGCTTCGGCACCTTCATGGTGAGCAAGCGGATCGCCCGAGACGGACGCAACCCGCGCACGGGCAAGGTCATTCGGATTCCCGCCACGCGCGTGCCTCGCTTCAAGCCCAGCCGCTCGCTCAAGTCCGCCGTCCTGTAGTCGCGCCCCGGAGGAGAATGCGCATGCGATGGCTGGCCGGACTGGTGCTCCTCGCCGCCGCCCTCGCGGGCGGGTGCGCGGGGTGGTCGCAGACGCCCTACAATCCGCAGCAGGCCTGCGACATCGTGGGCGGGGTTCTCACCGCGGATGGGAGATGCCTGGCCGGCAACATGTAACCGGCCGAGTGAGGGCGCGCGTTTAGCTTTCGTGGAAGCGCATGAGACGGAAAGTCTCGGCGGCCTTCAGCTTGCGCCGCGCACCTTGCTCGCGCGCCCACCCCGTGATCATCTCCGTCGGATCCCACGGCCCCATCTGCGTCTTGTGCTCCTTGAGGGCGGCGATCTTCAGATCGAGGACGTCGGCGATGTCGATGAAGGTGTCGGACGGCGTGGCGCCGTGGATGTAGACCCAGCGGACCTTGTGGGGCTCGAGGCCTTCGTCGAGGAGCTCGGGGAAAATCAATCGCGTCTCCGCCGAGGGGAACACCGCATCCAGCGCCACGTCGGAGGCCGCGCGATGGTCCGGATGGTTCATGTACATGTTGCCGTAGTAGCGCATGGTCGGATCCCCGCACACCACGGCGTCGGGCTTGTGACGCCGGATGAGCCGGGTCAGCTCGCGGCGGAGATCGAGGGACGGCTCGAGCATGCCGTCCTCGTAGCCCAAGAACAGCACGTCGGAGATGCCCAGCACGCGGCAGGCACGGCGCTGCTCGTCCTCGCGGATGGGCACCAGCGCCTCGCGCGTCATGTCGGGTGGCGTGTGGTCGTTGGAGCCCGCGCCCCCGCTCGTGATGCATACCGTCACGATCTCGCTCCCCGCTCGTGCCCACTTCGCGAGGGTGCCGCCCACGGTGAATTCCTGGTCGTCGGGATGCGCGTGAATGCTCATCACGCGCGGGGGCGGCGTCGGCTCCTTCCGGGGAGATCTCGCGGAACGGGCCCGCTCCGGAACGCCCGGAGTCGGCGTCGCCTCCTCGGGAGTGGAATCGGTCATGCCGCGGGCCGACTCAGGCCTTTGCGCCCGCCCCGGCGAGCTGGGTGATCTTCGCCTGAACCTGCGCGCGGGGCACCGCGCCGATCACCTGGTCCACGACCGTGCCGTCCTTGACGAAGAGAATAGTCGGAATGGAGCGGATGCCGTAGCGGGCAGCCAGACCCGGCTGCTCGTCCACGTTGACCTTGGCCAGCGTCACGCTTCCGTTCGAGGCCTGGGCTAGCTCCTCGAGCACGGGCGCGATGGCCCGGCAGGGACCGCACCACGCCGCCCAGAAATCGACCATCCAGATGCCTTCGGCGGCGGCCAGCGCCTCGTCGAACGTCTGCTCGGTGAGGTGGACGACGCCCTTGTCGTATCCGTGTTCGTTGTGGCTGGAGCTCATGGAAGTTCCTCCTGCCGTTGAGACGTGCCCGAACGCGAAAAGGATGCGTGGCCCCCGCCAAGGTGGGAACGAAGGACCTGGTTCCAGATGGAGGCCGGGGTGAGCGGCAGGCGAGTGAGACCGGGGGCGGGCTGGCCGAGCGCATCACAGATGGCGTTGGCGATAGCGCCACCCAGTCCCGGATTACCGCATTCGCCCAGGCCGCGCAGCCCGAGGGGATTCGTGGTCGCCGGCACCTCCTGATAGAAGCCGTCCACGGGCGGCACGTCGGTCGCGTAGGGCAGGGCGTAGTCCATCAAAGTCCCGGAAAGCGCCTGGCCTCCCGCGTCGTATTCGAGCGTCTCGTGGAGCGTGTTGCCGATGCCGAAGGCGACGCCGCCCACGAGCTGTGCGTCGACCAGCGCGGGGTTGACGGCGCGGCCCACGTCGGCTCCCACGGTGATGTGCCGGAGCCTCACCGTCCCGGTTTCCGCATCCAGATCCGCGATCACCCCGACCGCGCAACCCGCGTAGGTGATCTTCGACACATTGAACGAGGCGCCCACGGCGAGCCGCCGCTCCGCGGCGAGATCGGCGAGGGTGATTCGGCGTCCCCGCGCGTCGAGCACACCGGAGGCGTAGGCAATCTCCGCCTCGGGCAGTCCCCAGGCCGTCGCCGCTCGCGAGCGCGCTTCCTGGACGAGCCGGGCCGCGGCGAGCGCGGCGGCATTCCCGGCCGTCACTGTTCCCCGCGAGCCGTAGGTGCCCACGCCGCTCTCCACGTGGGCGGTGTCGGCGTGGCGCACGACGAAGGAGGACGCGGGGAGCCCCAGCGACTCACCGGCGATCTGCGCGAGCACCGTCTCGAGCCCCGGGCCCATGGAAGACGCCCCCGTGTCCACGGTGAAGCGCCCGTCCGGATGCGCTTCGATGTGAGCGGTCTCGAAGGGACCGAGGCCGGTCTTCTCCACGTAGACGGCGAGACCGATGCCACGCCGCGCCCCGGGACGTCCGCGAACGCTCGCCTGCTCCCGTCGCGCGCCTGCATAGTCCATGCGACGGAGCAGGTCGTTGAAGAGGGCGGGGAAGTCGCCCGAGTCGTACACGGTGCTCGCCCCGAAGGACTTGGTGCCGCAATCGTAGGGCATTTCGTCGGGGCGCACGAGGTTGCGCCGCCGGATCTCCGCCGGATCGAGGCCGAGCCGGGCCGCACCCAGGTCCATGAGGCGCTCGCGAGCGAAGTTGCATTCGGGGCGTCCGGGCGAGCGGAGCGTGCCCGCGGGCGTCTTGTTGGTCACCACCGACCAGAGATCGCAGTCGTAGCTGGGCACGCGATAGGGACCGGGGAAGAGCGCGGCCCCGAACTCCGCGGGGACCAGGGCCGCCGTGCGGACGTAGGCGCCGATGTCGGCGTGGATGAGAGCGCGCAAGCCCACGATACGCCCCTCACCGTCGAAGCCCATCTCCACTCGATACTCGACCTGGCGCGCATGGTTGGTCGCGAGCAGGCTCTCGCGACGGCTCTCGATCCATTGGACGGGCCGGCCGAGCTTGAGAGCGGCGAGGGGGACGAGAATGTCTTCCGGGTAGAGCTCGCCGCGCACGCCGAACCCGCCGCCCACGTCCACCTCGGTGAGGCGGAGCGCACCCAGAGGAATGCCGAAGATGGGAGCGAGGATGCCGCGGTTGATGTGGATGCACTTAGTGGACCCGATCAGGTGGAGCTCGCCTCCCGCAGGGTCGGGAGGCACGGCAACCAGCCCGCGCGTCTCCAGCGCGGCGGCCGTCTGGCGCGGATACACGAAGCGCTCGCGAATGACCACCGGCGCTTTCTGGAGAGCGGCCGTCGTGTCGCCGTTTCGCATGGTGATGAGGGCCACGTTGTTCGACTCCGTGCCCGGGAAGAGCAGAGGAGCGTCCGGCGCGAGCGCCTGCGCGGCGCTGGAGCAGGCGGGCAGCGGCTGGTAGACCACGTCGATGAGGGCGAGGGCATCCTCGGCAACGTAGCGATCGTCGGCAACCACGAGGGCCACGGGCTCACCGGCGTAGCGCACCACCGCGCGGGCGATGGCGGGCTGGAGATAGCGCTCGGTGCCGGGCGGGGCGCCCACGCGGTTCGGGATGACGGCGGTGACGGGCACGTCCGCCGCGGTGAGGACGGCCCGCACCCCGGGCAGCTCGAGCGCACGCTTGGCATCGACGGAGACGAGACGGGCGTGCGCGTGAGACGAGCGGAGGACGGCGGCCTGGAGCATCCCGGGCACGCGCACGTCGGCGACGAAGCAGCCGGCGCCGCTCGCGAGCCGGTCGCCGCCGAGACGGGGATGAGACTCGCCGATCATGGCATCACGCGTCGGAGATCTTCGGTGGATTTCGTGCCGCCCGGTCCTCGACCTTCATGCCCTGCACGCCCGCTGGCCATGCGATCACCCCTCCTCGAGCGCAGGCGCTGGTCCGGTGACGGGCGGCGAAGAGCATTGACGCCGGCCCGGGCGGTAGGGTACTGCTTCAGCCGGGAGGAATCAACATGCGCGAGAGCATCTTCGGCATCGTTCCGCCGATGACCACGCCCTTCCGGCCCGACGACACCATCGACGAGGCCGCGCTGCGGGCGGAGACGCGGTATCTCATCGAGACGGCGCGGGTGCACGGTCTGGCCGCCAGCGGCAGCACGGGCGAGGGCCACGCCCTCAGCACGGACGAGGTCCGCCGCGTGGTTGCCATCGTCACGGAGGAAGCGCGGGGTCGGGTGCCGGTGATCGCGGGCATCATCACAGACAGCACGGCCTCCGCGGTGGAGCGCGGGCTCGCCGTGAAGGACCTCGGCGTCGCGGCGCTCCAGGTGACGCCCGTCCACTATCTGTTCCGTCCGGACGACGACGCCATGGTGCGACACTTCGATACGCTCGCGAACCGCACGGAGCTGCCCATCATCATCTACAACGTGGTGCCGTGGACGTATCTCTCGCCTCAGCTCCTCGACCGCATCATTCGGGCCGTGCCCGGGGTGATCGGCGTGAAGCAGAGCGCGGGCGACATGAAGCTCCTCGCCGATCTGCTCCTCCTCGTGGGCAACCGGGCGCGGATCATGACCGCGGTCGACGCGCTCCTGTATCCCTCCTTCGCCCTCGGCGCGCACGGCGCCATCGCCGCCATCCTCACCGCGGCGCCCACCCTCTGCGTGCAGCTCTGGGATGCCGTGCAGGCGGGCGATCACAAGCAGGCCCTTGGCCTGCACGAGAAGCTCCTGCCCATCTGGAACGCGATCTTCCATGACAATCTCCCCGCCAACGTGAAGCACGCCCAGGAACTCCAGGGCCGCGCGGCGGGAGCGCCGCGGGCGCCCATGCCCTCGACCTCGGCCGCCCAGGCTGCGCGCATCCGCGAGGCGCTCCAGAGCGCCGGGCTCCTCTGAGCCATGCGCGCGGTGGTGCTGCACGAGCCGGGACCGGCGGAGAACCTGAAGGTGGCGGAGCTCGCAGATCCCACGGCGGGCGCGGGTGAGGCGGTGGTGCGAATCAAGGCGGCCGCGCTCAACCATCGCGACGTGTGGATCCGAAGCGGGACGGGAGCCTACGCGGGCGGTTTCAAGCAGCGCGTGATCCTGGGCTCGGACGGCGCGGGCGAGGTCGCATCGGTCGGACCTGGGGGCGATGCGACGCTGGTGGGCCGAGCCGTGGTGATCAACCCCAGCCTCGATTGGGGAGCGAGGGACCTCGCTCAGGGGCCGAGCTTCCGCATCCTCGGGCTCCCCGACGACGGCACCTACGCGGAGGCGGTGCGGGTGCCGGTGGAGAATATCCATCCGAAGCCGGCACGCCTGTCTTTCGAGGAGGCCGCGGCCATTCCCCTTGCCGCGCTCACCGCCTACCGCGCCGTGGTGAGCCGCGCGCAGGTGCAGCCCGGCGAAACCGTGCTGGTGACGGGGATCGGCGGCGGGGTCTCCGCCTTCGCCCTCCAGATCGCCGCGCATCTGGGTGCGCGCGTGCTCGTCACCTCGGGCAGCGACGCCAAGCTCGCCCGCGCCCGCGAGATGGGGGCGATGGGAGGCGCCAACTACCGGACGCAGGACTGGGCGCGCGAGATCCTGACGCTGTCCGCCGGCGGTCCCGACGTCGTCATCGACAGCGTGGGCGGCGAGACGTTCGCGAAGTGCGTGGAGATCCTCAAACCAGGCGGGCGCATCGCGAGCTTCGGCGCCACCACGGGCGCCGTGAAGGATTTCGTGCTCCGCAATCTCTTCTGGAAGCAGGCGACGCTGCTCGGCACCACGATGGGTAGCCCGCGAGAGTTCGCGGCCATGCTGGAGCTCTTCGGCCAGGGCGGGCTCCGCCCCGTGGTCGACACGACGTTCCCGCTCGCGGACGCCGCGGCGGCCCACCGCCGCATGGAAGAGGCAGGTCAGTTCGGCAAGATCGTGCTCAGCACCGGCTCGTCATCCTGAGGCCAGGTCCATCTGCGTCAGCACGGCCCCGACCCCGGCGGCGGTAAGGCGGTCCATCCTCTGGGCTCCGTGCCCTTCTCTTTGGCCCGCCTCGACTAGCCGGCCGGCTCGAGGATGAAGTTGCCCGCCTCGACCTGGACCGTGGCGCAGGCCGTGTCGAACGCCACGCCCAGCGGATCGCGCCCTGCCTGCACGGCCTCGATCTGTTGCCGCAGCAGCCGTCGGAACATCACCACGCCGCGATCGCTGGCGGCCAGCCGCTCTTCGGAGTGCAGGGTGAGCGTGGCGTCGTACGATGGCCGTGGCCGCCCGTACGCGGTTCCCGTGTCCAGGTTCGTCTCCTCCTCGCTCCGGATGCGGACGCGCAAGAATAGCACGCGCGACCCCGCGCTCCGGATTTCCGCTAGAATCTGGCCGCAGCGTGGCGCGCACGGCATCGAGCCCCAGGACAGGCGAGAGGAGGCGGGCATGGATCGACTGATGATCGGCGACGCGCGGCTCTCCCGCATCGAGGAGACCGTGGATACGAGCTTCACCGCGGAGGGGTTCTTCCCCACCTTCGATCCCGAGGTGATGCGGCCGCATCTCTCCTGGCTCGCCCCCCGCTACTACCTGCCCGAGCGCGGCGCCCTCGTGTTCAGCATGCACGCGTGGGTGGTCGAGACGGGCCGACACACCGTGGTCATCGACACCTGCATCGGCAACGACAAGGAGCGCATGCCGCGCGCCCACTGGCACCGGCAACAGCACCCATTCCTGGAACGGCTGCAGGCGGCGGGAGTGGCTCCGGAGAGCGTGGACTACGTGATGTGCACCCACATGCATCCCGACCACGTGGGCTGGAACACGCGGCTCGAGAACGGGCGCTGGGTGCCGACCTTTCCCAACGCGCGCTATCTCTTCGCGCGCGTGGAGTACGAGCACTGGACCTCCCCGCAGGAGCAGAATCCCATTCGTCGCAACGCCTTCAACGACAGCGTGCTTCCCATCGTGGAGGCGGGGAGGGCCGACATGATCGAGGACGGGCATCAGGTGGACGGCCACCTCGTGGTGGAGCTGGCCCCGGGCCATACACCGGGCAACTGTCACATCCATCTCACGTCGAAAGGGCAGGAGGCCTTCTTCGGGGGCGACGTCATCCACCACCCGATCCAGGTCTATCGCCCCGACTGGAGCACCGTGGCCTGCCTCGACCAGGCGGTTTCCGCCGTCTCCCGACGGAAGCTCCTCGAGACGTGCAGCGAGCGGGACGCGCTGCTTCTCCCGAGCCATTTCCCCGCGCCCCACGGTGGGCGTGTGCGCGCCGCCGGCTCGGGCTTCACCCTCGAGTGGCTGGGCACGAACTGCCGATGAAGGTCGCCACCTGGCGCGGCGGCAGTCACTTCACGGTGGACGAGGCGCCCGATCCCGCGGCGGGGCCGGGGCAGGTCGTCGTCTCCGTGCACGCGGCCGGCATCTGCGGCACGGACATTCACGCGACGCAAGGGCTCTTTCCCTGGACGCCGCCGCTCGTCCTCGGCCACGAGTACTCCGGCGTGGTCCGCGAGGTGGGGCGCGGGGTGAGCAAGCGCCTGCTCGGGCGCGCCGTGGCCTGCGAGCCCTCGTACGGCTGCGGCGAGTGCTCCGCCTGCGAAGCGGGCCGTACCTCGCAGTGCCCGCGCGCCTCCCGCGTCGGCGGCTTCGCCGAGCGCGTCACCTTGCCAGTGAGCTGCGTGCATCCGCTGCCCGACGGCCTCGATGTCGTCACCGCGGCTCTCACGGAGCCCGCCGCCTGCTGCCTCGCCGGGCTCGAGACCTTCGAGATGCCACGCGGAGCGACCGTGCTCGTGATCGGCGGCGGCATCATGGGCCTACTCACCATGGTTCTGGCCAAGCGCCGGGGGGCCAAGCGCCTGATTCTGTCCGATCCCATCGAGGAGCGCCGCCGGATCGCGCGCCGGCTCGGCGCCCACGTCGTGATCGATCCCGCGAAGGAGAATCTGCGCGAACGCATCATGGCCCTGACGCGCGATCGAGGCGCGGACGTGGTCGCGGAGGCGGTGGGCAAGCCCGAGCTCGTCGCCGAGGCGCTCGCCATGACTCGCCCCACGGGTCACCTGGAGCTCGTGGGCGTGAACCCGAAGGGCAGCCAGCTCCCTCTCGACTTGTGGGACGTGCACTACCGCGAGATCAGGATCAGCGGCGCCTTCGGCCGCGGTACGTCCTTCCGTCGCGCGCTCGCCCTCATGCCCAAGCTCGGCGTGAAGAGGCTCGTCACCGCGACCTTCCCCCTGAGCCGCGTCGCCGAGGCCTTCGCCCACGCTTCGGCCGGCCACGGCGCCAAGACGGCCATCACGCCCGGCGTCAGCTGAGTTTGCGCGGGGACTCGTCGGGAAGCGGGAAGCAGGCGCCCGCCGGGATGAGGAGGCGCACGCGCTCACCGGGCCGCGCGCGCGGCGGGGTGGGCGTGGTCACTCTCAGCACCACGTCACCCTCCGTCAGCTTCACCTGATAATCGACGCTGTCGCCCAGAAAGCTCGCGCGCACCACGTCTCCGGCGACCACATTGTCGGACGCCACCGCCGATGCCTCCGGCCCGAGCTCGATCTGGTGCGGGCGGATGGAGATGACCACGCGGGCGCCCGGTGAGAGATCGCGCGCGGCCACCTGCAGTCGCACCTGGCCGAAACTCACCCGGTCCGCTCCGACGGCCACGGCATCGAGCAGATTGGTCCGGCCGATGAACTCCGCGACGAAGCGGGTGCGCGGCCGCTCGAAGAGCTCCTCGGCGGAGCCGATCTGCGCCACGCGGCCGTGCTGGAGCACGGCCACCCGGTCGGAGATGACCATGGCCTCCGCCTGATCGTGAGTGACGTAGAGGGTGGTGATGCCGAACTGCTCATGGAGGCGCCGGATCTCGAAGCGCATCTCCTCGCGAAGATTCGCGTCCAGGTTGCTGAGCGGCTCGTCGAGGAGGAGGATCTCCGGCTCGACCACGAGGGCCCGCGCCACGGCCACCCGCTGCTGCTGGCCGCCCGAGAGCTCACCGGGATAGCGCGCCCCGTAGCCCTCGAGCTGCACCGCGCGCAGGATGTCGCGCACCCGCCGCTCGCGATCGGCGCGCGGGCTGCCCGTGAAGCGCAGGCCGTAGGCCACGTTTTGGTGCACGGTCATGTGCGGCCACAAGGCGTAGCTCTGGAAGATCATGGCCATGCGACGGCGCTCAGGCGGGATGACGGCGGAGGGCGAGGAGAGGCAGCGGTCGCCGACCCAGATCTCGCCTGCCTCCGGAGTGAGGAAGCCGGCCACGAGTCGGAGGGTGGTCGTCTTCCCGCACCCGGATGGTCCGAGCAGCGCCACCAGCTCACCCGGCTCCACGCGGAGGTCGAGGCCCGACACCGCGCCCACGTCGCCGTAGCTCTTGCGGAGTCCCGTGATGGTGACGCCGGGCACGCGGCTAGCCCGCCGAGCTCGACGAGCGCGCGCCCATCACGTCACGGCCGAGGAGAGACTGCATAAGGGCGACCACCACGAAGGTCATGAGCAGCATGAAGAGGCCGAGCACGGCGATGGCTCCGAACTGCCCCTCCTCCTTGAGATCGAAGATGACGACGGACATGACCTTGGTGCTGGGGGTGAAGAGGATGATGGACGCGGACAGCTCGCGGATGACCCCGATGAAGATGAAGCACCACGTGGCGATGATGCCGCTCTTCGCCAAGGGCGCGGTGATCTCGCCGAGCACGCGGAGCCGTCCGGCGCCCAGGATTCGCCCGGCCTCCTCCAACTCCGGGTGAATGCCGCGGAAGGTCGCGTCGGACTGCGAGTAGCCGACGGGCATCTCCTTGGTGAGATAGGCGATGAACAGGATCCAGAGCGTCCCGTAGAGGAGGAAGGGCGGGCGCGTGTAGGCGATGAAGAGGGCGACGGCGAGCACGATGCCCGGGATGACCACGGGCGCGAGGGTGAGAAAGGCCAAAACCTGGTGGCCGACCACGAGCTTGCGGGTGGTGATGTAGGCGAGGAGGGCGGCCAGCGCCGCGCCTACGCAGGCGGTGAGCACGCCCAGCTCGAGGGTGTTGACGATGGCGCTCTGGGTCGCGCTGTAGAGGAAGGTGAAGGACCAGTTGGCGAGGGTGAAGTTCTCCCAGCTGAGCGGTTCTGCCCACGCGCGCGAGAAGGCGGCGCGGGCGAGCACGCTGTAGGGGAGGAACACCGCGCAGGCCAGGACGGCGAGGCAGCCCGCCAGCGCGGGATAGCGCCAGGCGCCGAGCGGGATGACCCGGCGCTGGCCGCCCTTGCCTCCCACCGAGGCATAGCCGCGCCGGCCGAGTAGCTTCTTCTGCACGAGAAGGAGGAGCGCGGTGGAGAGAAGGAGGGGCACCGAGCAGGCCGCCGCCATCTCGATCTTCGGGGGGTACTGGAAGAGGGCCCACACCTGGGTGGTGATGGTGTGGAAGCCCGCGGGCAAAGCGAGGATGGCGGGAGAGCCAAACAGCGCCAAGGCCTGCAGCACGGCGAGGATGAATCCGCTCAGGATGGCAGGCAGCACCATGGGCAGGGTCACGGTGAGCGCCACCTGCAGGCGATGGGCGCCCAGGATGGCCGCAGCTTCCTCGAGATCGGAGGCGATCAGGCCGAGGGTATTGGCGATCATGATGTACACGTACGGGAAGGTGTAGAGGGCGACCACGAAGATCAGCCCCGTCATGGTGAAGATGTTGAAAAGCGGCTCCTCGGCCCCTGTGAGGCTCCGGTAGAGCTTGTTGAGGTAGCCCGCGTTGGGGCCGGCGAGCATGACCCACGCGAAGGCGCCCAGGAAGGGCGGGGTCACGAAGGACGCCATGACGAGGCTCCGGATCGCGCGCGACCACGGAAGATCCGTGCGCGCGGTGAGCCACGCCATGGGCGCGCCGATGGCCACCGCTATGACGCCGGACCAGAGGGCGAGCACCACGGTGTTCCAGAGGGCCCGCTGGAGGCGCGGGTCCGCGAACACGCGGGCATACTGCGCGAGGGTGAATCCGCCCTCGCCCTGCACGCTCATGTAGCCAAGCCAGGCCAGGGGTAGGAGGATCAGGAGGACGAGGGCGGCGGCGGCCAGAACCCAGACCGGCGCCGAGCGGTCGATCCGCTCCCGCCAGGCCGGGCGATGGCGAATCAGGATCGGCGTGGAGGCGGCGCCCGTCTCCCGGCTCACCGTGGCGGAATCAGGCCCCGAAGAACTCGACGAAGCGCGTCTTGATCTCCTCGTTGCGCTTCTCCAGCTCCTCGGCGTCGACCTGCAGCAGCTTGAGCTCGGAAAGCTTGGGCTGGTCGGCGGGATAGGACACGTCGGGATGGCCGGTGTAGAGGCCTTCGCTGTCCGCGAGGACCTGCTGAATGGGACGGCTGAAGATGAAGTCGGTGAAGAGCTTGGCCGCATTCGGATGGGGCGCGAAGGCCGTGATGGCGGTGGGCGACACCACGAGGGGCACGCCCTCCTTGGGGAAGACGATCGCCACGGGATTCCCCTTCTTCTTCATCTGGTAGAACGTGTAGTCGCCGCCGTTGGCGGCCACCGCGCGTTCCCCCGAAGCGACCACGGTGGAGGGATCCACCGCCGATTGCACGAGCATGGGCCGGTTCTGCGCGAGCTGCTTGAAGTAGTCCCAGCCGTAGAGATTCACGAGGGCGAGCACGTGGGTGGCGGTGACGCCGCTGTAGCCCGGATGCGCGGTAACGAGCTTGCCCTTCCAGCGCGGATCGAGGAGATCCTTCCAAGTCTTGGGCGCGTCGCTCGCCGACACGGCTTTGGTGTTGTAGGCGATCACGTTGACGGTGGCCCGCAGCCCGTAGTGATAGCCGTCCTTGTCCTTGAAAGAGGCGGGGAACCGCTCCACGCCTGCCGGCGTGTACTTCATGAGGAGCTTCTTGTCCTTGAGAAGGACGTAGTGGCCGGCATCCGAGGTGTGGATCACGTCCACGTTCTTGATGTTGGCCTGGAGCTCCTGCATTACGCGCTGCAGGATGCGCTGCGAGCCGGTGCGCTGCACCTCGACCTTGATGCCGGGATACTCGGCCTCGAAGAGCTTGGCAATTTTCTCCGCGCTGGACAGGGCAAGGGAGGTGTACCAGACGACCTTGCCTTCCTTCCGGGCCGCCTCCACCCGCGTGTCCTGCGCGAGCCCGGGCCGGCCGGCGAAGAATCCCGCGAGGATGAGCACCAGAGCGACGGCGCGGCAACGAGTCATGGATCTCCCTCTACGCGGCCAGGGCGCGCATCAGAGCGTTCAGGTCTGGCTGGCCCGCCAGGTCTCGCGCGAGGCGGATCACCGTGCGCGCCTGCGCGTCGGGCGCGGCCAGCGAGGCGTTGCCACGGAACTTGCTCTCGATCTCCTCGCGCGACATGGGAAGGTCGGGTCCGCCTCGGGGCCGGTCCTGGCGTTCCTCGAGGACGCGTCCGTCGCGGAGATGCACCGCCACGCGTCCCACGAACTGACGCGGATAGTCGATGGTGGGGTCGACCTCGTAGCTGATGGTGCGCGCCACCGCGAGCACGCGTGGATCCCGGGCCGCCTCGTCGGTGAACTCCGCGAGGGAGGCGCGCCCCTTCACGAACATCACGGCGAGGAGATAGGGGAGGCTGAACTTGGCTGCGTACCCGTTGGCGGGACGATGCTTGTCGGCGAGAGGCTCCCAGAGGCGCGGCACCGGCCCCTCCGCGGTGCGACACGTCACGCCGGCGATGTCCTCGGGCCCGATCCCCTGCGCGTTGCGGAGCCTCAGTGCGCAGTCCATGTAGGGCTGGGCGATGGAGCCACAGGGATACGGCTTGAAGGTGAGCTCGCTCAGCTCCCATTTCTCTCCCAGGGTGGCGAGCAGGGCCTCGACGGCCGCCTCGGGGTAGACCCCGGCAAAGGCCTGATAGAAGCCGTGCGTCCCTTCGAAAACCGTTTCCGGTCCCGTGAAGCCGGCGCGGGCGAGGAGCGCTGCGGCCACGCCCGCGTGGCCGGCCCATCCGGGATGGAGACGCTTCGTCCAGGATCCGTCGGCGAGGTACTCGATGATGCCTCCCGCCTGGCTGCCGCAGATACCGAAGGCGTGGACGAGCTGATCCTCGCTGAGACCGTAGAGCCGACCCGCCACCGCGGCGGCGGCGAAGCTCGCGGTGAGCGAGGTGGGATGATAGTGGCGCGCGTGGAAGCGGCCGGGCACGGCGAGGCCGATCCTGCACATGACTTCCACGCCCGCGATGGTTGCCTCGAGCGCGGCCTGTCCCGAGGCGCCCACCGCCTCCCCGACGGCAAGCGCGGTGGTGACGGCGAGGCAGCCCGTGTGCACGATGGCGTCCTCCCGCGTGTCGTCGAAGTCGAGGCCGTGAGCGAGCGTGCCGTTGGCCAGCACAGCGCTGGCCGCTCCCGCCCTGGACTTGGTGCCCATCAATGTGCTCTCCGGCTGTCCACCGAGGCGCTCGGCCGCCTCCAGGACGGCGCGGCCGAACTCCTCCCGAGACGACGCGAGGCAGCTCCCTAGCGTGTCGAGCACCAGCAGGCTCGCTCGCTCGACCACCGGCGAAGGGATATCGGGAAGCGCCAGATCGAGCGCGAAGCGGGCATAGCGCCGGGCAACCGAGGGACACACGTGTGCTCTCCTGTCAGGATCGAGGCGCGG